>Ga0136630_1000211_pt1 | contig 20348 bp, 18 predicted proteins | sample AntDrymUQ5682106_2_FD_105496 | JGI IMG/M metagenome (GOLD analysis project Ga0136630, IMG submission 105496) | Polar desert sand microbial communities from Dry Valleys, Antarctica - metaG UQ568 (21.06) | ecosystem: Environmental > Terrestrial > Soil > Desert | place: Antarctica: Dry Valley...
GCACTCGCGGCTCCGCTCGGCGGTTTCCGGCTCGCGTTCATGAAGACGAGCGGGGACATGCGCCGCTCCCTCGACTGGCTCCTCGACGCCGCCGAGAAAGGCCCGCCCCGCGAGGACACGCCGAACCGGGGAAATCGCCGTCCGGGGCAAATACAAAGCCTCAAGCCGATACCACGCTTCGTCGCGGAGCAAAAAGACGAATAGCTTCGCTTCGCAGCACGCTTCGCTCGCTTGTCAGCTAAAAACAAAGTGCGGGAAGCTGGAATGAGGCGAGTGGAGTTGGCGGAAAGCGCGAAGCTGGCGAAGCTGGCGGTGCGCGTGCGCGGACACCGGGAGGTCCATGCTTCCGGAACTCGCTGCCACAGTGGCTTGCGGAAGCATCGAGCTTCGCTTCGCTCGCGGTTGGCTCGTCGGCAAAGAAACATGGCGGGAAACGCCGTCCGAGAGTCGGCTCGCCATCAGGTTTGCGGTATTCCCGCCCGACCATCGCGAGGCGGGCGTCCGCGGAGATCGGGGATCGCCACGTCGGTTTTTAGCTGACAAGCTGAAATGCTGCGAAGCGTGCTGAGAACCTGACACGCTAAAATACCCTCATGCCTCATAACGTCCTCAAAGACATATTCGGCTTCGACTCGTTCCGCCCCGGACAGGAGGAGGCCATACGGGCCGTCCTCGAAGGGCGCGACACGCTCGCCGTCATGCCGACCGGCGGCGGGAAGAGCCTTTGCTACCAGGTTCCCGCGCTCATGATGGAGAGCCTGACCGTCATCGTCTCTCCGCTCATTTCCTTGATGAAGGATCAAATAGACTCCCTCATCCAGAGCGAAGTCGCCGAGGCCGCCGCCCTCCACTCCGGCCTCTCGCCGGAGGAAAGGTGGGACGTGGAAAGGAGGGTTCGGAGCGGCGAGATAAAGATGCTTTATGTCGCGCCCGAACGACTCCGCTCATTGGAATTCGTGCTTTCGCTCCGCCGGGCGGGGGTCGGGCTTTTCGTGGTGGACGAGGCGCATTGCATTTCCGAGTGGGGGCATAATTTCCGACCGGATTATTTGTTCCTTCCGCGCGTCGTGCGCGACCTCGGAAGCCCGCCCGTCCTCGCTCTCACCGCGACGGCGACGCCTCGTGTGAGGGAGGACATAAAGGGTTCTTTGCGGATGAGGGAGCCGGCCGTCGTGGTGACGAGTTTCAACCGTCCGAACTTGACGTATCGTGTGATCGAGGCGAAGAAAAAGTCGGGCGTCGCGCCGCTCATCCTCGATCAAATCCGCAAATTCCAGCCTCCGGGCATCGTGTACGCCCTCTCCCGGAAGGACTGCGAGGAGATATCCGCCGAGCTTCGCCGCTTCGGCGTGGAGGCCGAGGCGTACCACGCCGGACTCGGTTCGAGGGAGCGGACTGCGATTCAAGAACGCTTCATGACCGACGAGCTTCCGGTGGTCGTGGCGACGGTGGCGTTTGGGATGGGGGTGGACAAGCCGAACGTCCGTTTCGTCATCCACGCGACGGTTCCGGGGAGTTTGCCCGCGTACATTCAGGAATCGGGGCGGGCGGGGCGCGACGGCGAGCCGAGCGAGTGCGTCGTTTTGTACCGCTCCGCCGACCTCGGACGGAGGAGGCGGCTCGTGACTTTGAATTCCTCCGGCGAGGACGAGGTCGTCCGCTTCTTCCGGGGGATGGGGAGTTTGGAGCGCGAGGGGCGGGTGAACGCCTCGCCCGCCGCGCTGGCAACGCTCGGTGGCGTGGACGCGGACTCCGCCGGAATAATGCTCCGGAGCCTCGAAGAATCCGGGCTTCTCATCCGGGGCTATGACTTGTGGGAGGAGGTCGAAGTCCGGAGCCTCGAAGAGGAGTCCGACGGCCTTCGGGACGACGTGAAAGCGGTTCACGCCGCGCTTCCGGGGTCGGGGGGAGTGCGGCTCACCGACCTCGCCCGGAAGGCCGGGGTGCGTCCGGCGGTCGCGCAGGGGGCGGTGTATTCGATGATGGTCGCCGGGAGCGTCGAGGCCGTGCCGCGAGGCTCGCTCGCCGACGTGAGGCTCCGCGAGACGGTTCTCGACGACGGCCTCCGGCGGAAGATCGCGTCGCGGCTGAAGGCGAGGTCGAAGACGGCGTACTCGCAAATAGACGACATCGAAAGCTACGCGAACCTCTCCTCGTGCCGCCGCGAACGCCTCCTCCGGCACTTCGGCGACACCGAGGAAGTCTCGCCGTGCGCGGGCTGCGACGTGTGCCTCGGCGAAGTCGAGGAATTCACGGCGAGCGCCGCCTCGTCATCGTCGCCGTCGTCGGACGGGGGGCGACAACGCGGCGCGCCGACAATTTCCACGCCTCGTCCTGAAATAGACGATGAGCTTTTCGAGAAGCTTCGGGTGTGGCGTGGGGATCAAGCCCGGAGCCAGCAAGTTCCGGCGTATGTCGTGCTTCACAATTCACACCTCGAAGAAATATCCGCCCGGAAGCCTCGCACAGTTCAAGAACTCGGGGGCATAAAAGGCATCGGCCTCCGGCGGGCGGCCCGATACGGCGAAGACCTCCTCGCACTCGTGCGAGGGGAGGAAGCATCACCCTCCGAGGTGTCGCCCTTCGAACCACCGTCCTCCGAACCACCGTCCTCCGAGCCACCGTCCTCCGAGCCACCGTCCTCCGAGGCGGCGCATTCCGAGGAAGTTCCTTCTGGCGATGGGAGCGGAGATTTCCGGGCGCACATCGAAGCCGCCGAGAAACTGCTCGGTTCCGGGCGGGGCGCGGACGCGGTTCCGGAGCTTGCGCGCGCCATCGAGCTTGGCGGCGGGGAGGCGAAGCGGATGGTGGACGAGCTTCTCGAGCCGGGCAGCGGCTAAAATACTCCCATGCCGGATCCCAAAACAAAGCTCTTCCTCTATGAAGGCAAAACGCTCGAAGAGTGGCTGCCGAGCGTGGTCGGGCGCGTGGTGGAGAGCTTCGACCCGTTTCGGATCGTCCTTTTCGGATCGCTGGCTCGGGGCGAGGTCGGCTACGATTCGGACATAGACCTCCTCGTGGTTTTCGATGAGGTCGAGTGGAAGAACAAGCGCGAGCTCACTCGGGAGATCCGCCGTTCTCTGTCCCACTTCCCTGTTCCGAAGGACATCATTGTGACGGACGTGGATGAGATTCGTCGTCGGGGTCATCTCGTCGGGCCGATCCTTCGTCCCGCTTTGGAGGAGGGAAAGGCCGTCTATGAGCGATCCTGAACTCGTCAGGGAGGTCGCACGATGGCTTCGGCACGCCCGCGACGACTTGACGGTCGCGGAGCTGATCCTCGATCATGGGCAGGTTCCGAGGGCGGCTTGCTTTAACGCGCAACAATGCGCCGAGAAAGCGATAAAGGGTTCGCTCGTTTTCCTTCAGATCCCGTTCCGCAAGATCCACGACCTCGAAGCTCTTTGCAAAGAGCTTCCCGACGGATGGAGCCTCGCCGAAGACCCCGCCCGCCTCTCAGATCTCAGCGAATGGGCCGTCGAACCTCGATACCCCGGCGACCTGCCGGGGGCGACCGAAGCGGACGCGAAAGCCGCCGTCGAAGAGGCGAGGGACGCATATGAAACCACCCCCGAAGACCTCGCACGCCACGGATATTCTCCACCGGACGAAGTTTGAACCGAACGAAAGGAAACTTCATGAAACTCACCGGAAAGAAAGTCGCCGTCCTCGTCGCCGAAGGCTTCGAAGACCTCGAATACTGGGTGGCGGTGATGCGACTCCGCGAAGAAGGCGCCGAGGTCGTCTCGGTCGGGTCGTCCCTCGACGAGGTTCGCGGCAAGAACGCCCTCTCCGCCCGCGCCGACGCGACGCCTTCGGACGTGGACGCCTCGTCTTTCGACGGCGTGGTCGTGCCGGGAGGATGGGCGCCGGACAAATTGAGGCGGTATCCCGGCATCCTCGACCTCGTGAAAAATGTCCACGAACGGGGCGGCGTCGTCGGGATAATTTGCCACGGCGGGCTTGTGGCTATTTCGGCGGGCATCGTGGACGGGGTTCGGGCGACCGGCTCCCTCGGCATAAAGGACGACCTCGTGAACGCCGGGGCGAAATGGGTGGATGAACCCGCCTTCCGGGACGGAAACCTCGTGTGGGGGCGCGTCGTGCCAGACATTCCGGCGTTTTGCCGGGAGCTTGTCGCGGCTCTTTCGTGAGGGGGTGTCGCTTCGTTTTCAGCGCGCTCCGCTAAAAACATGGCGAGAACGCCGTTCGAGATTCGGAACGGCATCGGGTTCGAGGGATTTCCGCCCGCCCATCGCGGTGAGAGTCCACGGAATCCGGGAATCGCCACGGCGGTTTTGCTGACACGGCGACAAGCGGAGCTGCGGTGAGAACCCGGCCACCGACATCGGATGGCCGCGCCTTTATAATCGACTCCTTATGAAAAGAAGCGTAATGTCGGTGTTCATCGGAGTTTTGCTTTCGTTCGTGATCGCGCTTTTGGTGGTGTTTGGGATCTTCGCCCCCATCCTGAGCGTGGTGTTCGGACTCGGGGAGCTTTCGGCCTCGAACATCCTCCCAATGACACTTATGGTCTTCGCCGCCGCGTTCTCTTTTTATTTCGGCGGGATGGCCGCCGGATACCGGGCGACGAGCCGCCGCGCCCTCCACGGCGCGATGGTCGGGGTCGCGGCGTTCCTCGTATCCCCGATTCTCAACCTCGCCACCGGACAAGGGCCGTTCCCGCGCATTGACTCCCTCGGAGCCGTGCTTTTCCTCCTCGCCATCGTCGCCGTGTCCGTCGGGGCGGGATACATCGGAGGGAGCCGCGGAGCCTCGCTTTACGAATACAACCAAAGACACGCCCGAAAGCCCCCGAAGAAAACCCCCGACGCGAAGTCCGACACCGGTTCCGGATAAAAGATTCCCGAGCGAATGGCGTGTTTCATCCGAGGGGGTGACTCGGAATACGGGGAAGAATTCCGTGTGGGAGGCGCATCCTTTGCGGTCGGTGCGATCAACCGGATTTCGTGCGACAAGCGCGGAACGAAGCGGAGCTATCTCGCCTGAACGCCGAGCGTGAGTCGGCCTTTCGAGTCCATGCGGGCGTTCGGGGAGTGGGGGTTTGCGAGTCCGTTTCCCGCCGCTATTTCGGAGGTGTCCTCTCCGGTGCCGGAGAGGTATACGCGGGGTTCTTCGACGCCCTCCATCGGGTCGGAGACGTACCTTCGCCACGCCATGCCCTCCCACACGAACGTCAAAATCGGCTTCGCGGGGGATGCGTCGTCCATCCCGGCGTGGACTTTCGGGAGGCCGAGCGCCTTCGAGATCGAAGCGACCGCCTTCGCATGCTCGCTCGCGTTGAAAAGCGAGATGCCGCCCCGGAGCCGCTGCGCGGGGTCCGAGATATTTTTCAATTCCTCTCGCGCGCGGACAAGCTCCTCGCCCATCCGCTCCTTCTCCCCCTCGGCTTCCCGGAGCTTCGCTTCGAGCGACTGCGACCGCTCCTCGGCGAGAACCCGCCGCGCGTCGAGTTCCCGTGCCTTCCTCTCCCCGGAGACGCCCGCCCCGTCCTCCCGGCGATCCCGCGTCGCCCGCCGGAGCGACGGGGGTTTGCCGCTCTCGAGCCTCTCGCGGAGGTTCCCGAGCTCCGACTCGATCCTCGCCCGGAGCGACTCCGATTCTTCGAGCGCGTCCTCGAGTTCGGAGATGCGGTTCTCCATCGTGGAGATCTCACGCCCGAAGCCCGCCACCACGCGCTCGACGTTCTCCTCGGCGGCACTCTCCGAGGCGACCCTCGCAGCTTCGATCTCCCGAAAGCGCGAATTGTACGAGCGCATCTCCGTCTCGCGCTGGATTTTCAGGTCGGAGAGCCTTTCTTCGAGCGCCCACGTTTCCTGCTTCCTCCGCTCGTCCTCGGCGACGAGACGCTCCTCGTATTCCCTCCCCCGGCGGATGATCTCCTCGGCGTGCCGCGCCGTGAGGGCTTTGTTGTCCGCCTCTTTCTGCGACTGGAGCGCGGCGACGCGCCTGTCCGCCTCTTCCTTCACGGCGGCGGCTTTCGCGGAGTGGGCCTTTTTCAATTCCCTTTCGCGACCGTCGGCGAGCTTCTTCACCTCCCGCTCGGCCTCCTTCCGCTCCTCGACGGTGCGTCGTCCGGCGGCTTCGATCTCTTTTCTCAAAGATTCGATCTCCGCTTGCTGGCTGTCCACGACCGCCCGATAGTCTCGTTGAAGCTCGCTCTCACGCCCCTCGGCGGCGTTTTCGAGCGTCCGCATCGTCTCCTCGCGCCGATCGTGCGCCGCCTTCCGCTCCCCATCGAGCTTCGCCTCGAACTCCTCCCGGAGCTTCCGCTCAAGCTCTTCGCGCTGCTTCTCGCCCTCGCCGAGAGCTTTCTCCATCTCCGCCTGATGGCGTTCTTCCTGCTCGCGGTACCCTTCCCGAAGCTGCTCCTCCCACTGCTGCGATGTCGTTTCGAGAGCTTCGAGATCCGCTTGATGCCGCTCCTCCAACGCCTCGCGCTCCCGCCGAAGCTCCTCTTTGAGCGACTCGACCCGCTCGTCGGATGAGGCCGCCGCCACATCCACGCGACGTTGCTCTTCGAGGCTCCTCCGGATTTCCGCGAGTTCGTTTATATGCTCGTTCCGCAATTGAATTTGCTCGTCGGCGTTTCGCCCCCGCAATTCCTCCATCTCCGCCCGAAGGCGCGACATCTCGTCCTCGGAGCCTTCCCGCGCCCGGTCCCGGTCGTCGAGCGCCCGACCCCTCGCGGAGACTTCCTCACGCGCCGCGCCGAGGGCGACGTTCGCCTGTTCGAGGTCGCGGCGAAGATGGGCGACCTCCTCTTCGAGGCTCTCTATCAGAGAACCCGCCGCCTCCATCTGGTCTATAAGTTCTTCTATTGGTTCCTTCGGCTGCTCGCTCAAGACCGCCCCTTCCGCAAGCCCCGAACTTCCATGTCTCCCAAGCGCACGCCTAGATTACTCCTTATCCGCCCTCGGGTAAAGCCACACGCGAAACACTCGAATCTCAAGGATGCTTTCTCGAACCGGGAAACCCGGGCGAGTCGTTTCTAGCTTTTGTCTTCGAAGAGGCTCGGCTCGCCGGAGAAAATATCCCCGCCCGTCCCCTCGCCACGACCCTTCATGAAATCCTCGAAGACCTCGACGGCTCGACGCGCCTCCTCGTCGGTGAGTCCCGCCTCCCTTTTCAGAGCCTCCGCGAGATCCTCACGCACCGTTCCGCTCCCCCGAACATTTCGGGCAGAGACCCTCGATGAGCATCGCCGTCCGCGTAACCTCATACGGTGTGTTCGCTTGTATTTGCTGATCAATGTCGCCCATCTCCACGCCGGGAACCTCCGCGACCTCCCCGCATCGGACGCACCGCACGTCGAGGTGGGGGACGAGATTCAAGTCATAGCGAGTTGGCGAATCCGACCAATGCTTCGACTCGATGACCCCGATCTCTTCGAGTACCGACAAAGCCTGGTAAACCGTTCCGAGCGCGACCCGCGGATTCTTCCGCTTCACAACGAGATAAACGTCCTCCGCCGAAGGATGCCCCCGCGCCTCGGACAACGCCTCCAAAACCGCCCGACGCTGCGACGTGAGCGTATACCCCGACCGCCGGAACTTCTCTCTTATGTCGTGATCCAAAACCTCGGGCATCTCATACTCTCATCGTCTCGACAACCAGACCCAATCAATAATCATTCCTGAAACGGAAGTCTATCATACGATGCTCCCCCGACTGCGTGATCCCAGTCAAACCCCGACGTTGTACTATTTATGCGATGTCTTCGATTTTCGACACCTTCGCAAACACCCTCCGCTTTTTGAGAAACGTTTTCGCAAGCCTCCTCCGCCGACCCCCAAACTTCGTCTGGCTCGACATAAACGGCCCCCTCCCCGAGTTCGAGCAAAGAGTCTCCTTCATCCAAAAACGCCTCGGACGCACACCCGCCGGGTCGAGTCTGGAAGGAATCCGAGACAAACTCCGCCTCCTCTCCGCCGACGGAAGGACGAAGGGAGTCGTGCTTCGGGTTCGCGGCCTCGACGCCGGATGGGCCTCCATCGAGGAGCTTCGGCGCGAACTTCTCGCGTACCGCGAGCGGGGCGGGAAGGTCGTCGCGTATCTCGTCGAAGGTGGGACTCCCGCATATTATCTCGCCTCGGCGGCGGATGAAATTATTGCGACGCCGCTCGCCACTCTCGACATCACCGGAGTTCGGACGAGCGCGACGTTTCTCCGGGACGCCTTCGAGAAGATCGGGGTCGAGGCCGAGGTCGTCGCCGTCTCCCCGTACAAATCCGCATACGACCGCTTCACCCGAAATGACTTCTCCGACGAAGCCCGCGAACAAGCCGGACGCCTCCTCGACGGCCGATTCTCCGCCCTCGTCGAAGCCATCTCCGAAAGCCGGAACATTTCCCCCGAAGAGACAAAACGAAAAATAGACAACGCCCCGTACCCCGCCCGCGAAGCCGTCTCCGAACGCCTCCTCGACGGAGTTTGCTACGAGGACGAACTCCCCGAAAGGCTCGGCGAAGGGGGCGGACGGGCGAAGCTCGCGGAGTGGGGCGCCGCCCGGAAGGCTTTGAAAAGCCCGTATCTTCGCCGAGGTGGGAAGAAGGTCGGGGTCGTGTCGCTCTCCGGGACGATCATGCGCGGGAGGAGCCGGAATTTTCCGGTTCCTTTGCCGCTCGTCGGCGCTCGGCAGGCGGGGGATGAGTCGGTCGTGGCCGCTCTCCGGATGGCCGAGAAGAACGCGAGCGTCGGCTCCGTGCTTTTCCACGTCGAGTCGGGCGGGGGGGACGCGCTCGCCTCCGATTTGATCTGGCGCGAGGTCGAGCGCATTCGAGGGAAGAAGCCCGTCGTCGTGCTCATGGGGAACGTCGCGGGTTCGGGGGGATATTACGTCGGGGCGGCGGCGGACTGGATCGTCGTCCGGCGGAACACCATCACCGGCTCCATCGGCGTGATCTCGCTCCGTCCGGTCGCGGAGGGGCTTTATGAAAAACTCGGCGTCGGCTCGGACTCCGTCGAGCGCGGCGCGCGATCCGGCTTCCTCGACCCGAGCCGCCGCCCGACACCCGAAGAGATGCGCGTCCTCGAAAACCAGATCGGGGCGATATACGAAGAATTCAAAGACCGGGTGATGACCGGGCGCGGCATCGAAGCGTCGGCCCTCGAAAACATAGCCGGAGGCCGCGTATGGACGGGAGCGGAGGCTCATGAACTCGGCCTCGCCGACGAAGTCGGAGGCTTCGCCGAGGCATTCCGAAAAGCGAGGGAGCTCGGCGGCATAAAGCGCGAAGGCTCGGAGGCGATGGTCAAAATAAGCCCCCCGAAAAAAGGTCGCGGCCCATCCCCCGGCGACCCGTCGGAGGCCGCTCGCCTCGCCATCGAGGAGGTTCGGGAAGACGCGAACCGCCTCCTCGAAACGAAAATATGGCTCGCCTCGCCATACGAATTCTCCGACGAGTGATAATTCCCACGTCCGGCGCGTCGGTCGAAGTCGGCGAGGCTCACGGAGACGCTTCGCCCGGAGTCATTCGCCGATGTCCGAAGAACATGAAGCTGGCGGCACGTTTCGCGGGAAGTTCGCCGTCCGAGAAACGATATGATTGGGGCGGAGATGAAAGAAGCGGTCAAAAAAGGTGTGGATCGGCGGGCGATGGCCGTCCTCTCGTCGGGGCATATGTTCACCGACGTGAATCAAGGAGCCGTCGCCGCACTCCTTCCGTTCCTCGTCGCCGAGAGGGGGATTTCCCTCGCCGCCGCCGGGGCTTTGATCCTCGCCTCGACCGTGAGCTCGTCCATCGTCCAGCCGATATTCGGTGTCTTCTCGGACAAACGACCGCTCCCGATCCTCATGCCGTTCGGAGTCCTTCTCGCCGGAATTGGCATCTCGCTCGCCGGGGTCGCCCCGAGCTATACGCTTATTTTTCTCTCCGTCGTTTTGAGTGGGATCGGGGTCGCCGCGTTCCATCCGGAGTCGGCCCGGTTTGCGAATTACGTGTCCGGCTCGCGGCGCGCGAGGGGCATGAGCTTCTTCTCCGTCGGCGGGAACGCGGGGTTCGCCCTCGGCCCGATCCTCACCACGCCACTCGTCCTCATATTCGGCCTCTCGGGAACCCTTTTCCTCATCATCCCCGCCGCCCTCATGGCCGCCGTTCTCATGTACGAACTCCCGCGCCTCCTCACATTCAGCCCGGAGCAAATTTCGGAGAGGGAGGATGGCGAAACACCCATCGAACATGCGCCGCCACAATGGAGGCCGTTCGCCACGATGGTCGCGGTGGTGTCGCTACGGTCGTTCTTTTATTTCGGGCTCGTGTCGTTCACGGCGGCGTATTTCGTACAAGTTCTCGACCGTTCGGCGGCGTGGGGGAACACCGCGCTCACCGTCATGCTCGCGAGTGGCGCGGTCGGGACGCTCATCCTCGGGAGCCTCGCCGACCGGGTGGGAAGGCGGACCGTCCTCGCCGCCTCGATGCTCGCCCTCGGCCCGCTCGTCTTCGCCTTCACCCTCTCCGGCCCCGTCCTCGGAACGGTTCTCCTCGCGTTCATCGGAGCGGCGGTCATCGGGACATTCGGCGTCACCGTGGTCATGGGGCAAGAATATTTGCCGGGACGCATCGGCCTCGCCGCCGGGGTCACGATGGGACTCTCCATCGGACTCGGCGGCCTCGGAGCGCCCGTCCTCGGCCTCGTCGCCGACACATACAGCCTCACCACCATGATGCTCGTCATCGCCGCGATGCCCGTCATCGGACTCGCGCTCACGCTCACATTGCCGGGAAAGGCGAGAGAAGCGGGGGGATGAAGCGGGGTCGCTTCGCTCCCGGTTATTGGTTTGTGGTTATTGGTTATTGGCAAAAACCGAAAACCGCCAACCGGGAGCGAAGCGACCCCGTGTAAAAGAAACCCCATAAACGCCGCCCCCGTCGGATAACATTACGCGAATGGCGGCTGTTTCCCATCTCGCACATCCCACCGAGCCTTGCGCGGGACACGCTTCACCTCCGACCTTCGATGCGCTTATAAATACGGAAGGTCGGAGAGCGGAGGAAGCGGCTTCGACGCTGTGGGTTTCGCATCCGCGCTTTTCCCGACTCCCGACTCCCGACTCCCGACTCCCGGTATTCGAGCGATGAGGATTTTCTACGGCCTCGGGAGCTTCATGTACCGCTTCCGGTGGTTCGTCCTCGCCGTGTGGGCGGTCGTTCTCGTGACCGGGGTTTTCTTCGCCCCGCAGCTTGGCGGGCAACTGAAGGGCGGCGGCTTCGACGGGGCGAACTCCGAGGCCGAGCAAGTTCAGGAAATCATGACCGACGAGTTCGGCGTCTCCCCGGCGACCCTCACCATTGTTTTCGAGGATGGTGGCGAGGCTCGGGGAGAAGAATTCCGGCGCGAAGAGTCCGAGGCTCTCGAGCCGCTCCGCGAGCTCGACGAGACGAGTTATGTGGCGACGTACGAAAGCACCGGCGATGAGCGGTTCATCTCCGAGGACGGTGGGAAATCGTATGCCGTCGTCGGTTTCAACGTCTCGATAGACGATACACAGGATCTCGTCGGCGAAGTCCGCGAGAGCGTCCGCTCCGACACGCTCACGACGTACGTCACGGGCGCGCCCGCCGTGTACCTCGACATCCAAAACGCCTCGAACGAAGACATCCGCGACGCCGAGAAATACGCTTTCCCGCTCGCCGTCCTCATCCTCATCGTCGCCTTCGGGACGCTCGTGGCGGCGGGGGTTCCCATACTCATCGGCGGGGCGAGCGTCATCACGACTTTGAGCATCCTCTATTTCCTCGCGGGCGTTTACGACATGTCGGTCTTCGTTTTGACGATCTCGACCATGCTCGGCCTCGGACTCGGCATCGACTATGCGCTCTTCGCCGTGAGCCGCTTTCGGGAGGAGCTCGAAAACTATTCCGTTTCCGAGGCGGTGCCTCGGACTGCGGCGACCGCCGGGCGATCCATTTTTTTCTCGGGACTGGCGGTTTTGATCGGGCTTTCGGGACTTCTTTTCTTCCCGTATATGTTCATGCGCTCGATCGGGGTGGCGGGGGCGATGGTGGTTTTCGTCTCGGTGATGGCGGCTTTGACGCTCCTTCCGGCTTTGCTCGGCGTACTCGGACACCGGGTGAACTCGCTCGCGCTTATTCGTCGGAGGGGTTCGCCGGGGGTTTCGTTCTTCGGGCGGGTCGCGGAGATCGTGATGCGCCGGCCCGTCATCGTGATCGTCGTCGTCGGGAGCGTCCTCGCCGCCCTCATGTTCCCCGTTTTCCACATGAGACTCGCGATCCCCGAGGCGAGCATCCTCCCGGAGGAATACGAGTCCCGAGCCGGGGACGACGTTCTCCGCGAGGACTTCGACTATGCCTCGCTCACACCGCTCCAAATAATCGCGACGACCTCGGAAAACCCGACGAGCGCGGAAGGTCTTCGGGAAGTCGAGAGCCTTTCCGAGCGCGTCGGCGACACCGGGGAATTCACCCGCGTCGAGAGCATATATTCCGTCGGAGCGGAGGCGGCCCGCGAGTACGCCGTCGGCGTCGAAGAAGCCCGCTCCGAGGCGACGGCGGAGGCTGAAAGTCAAACCGAGGAGGCCGTCGAAAACCAGCTCGACGAGCTTCGTTCTCAGTTCGGGGGGGAGCTTCCGCCCGGTGCGGAGGATGAGGTCCGAGCCGAGGCCGAGTCCCGCGCCGACGAGGAGCTCGCCTCCCGGATACCCGAGCTTCCCGAGGGCGTCTCCGCCGACGGCGAGGAGGCGACGCCGGAGGGGGTCGCCGCCGTGCTCGATGTGCCGGAGGTTCGGGAGTCGGAGGAAATACAGAGTGCGCTCGGGACGTATGTGGCCGGGGACCTCGCGCTCGTGCAGGCGACGATGGCGGACGACCCGTACTCCGAGGCGGCATATGAAACCGTGCGCGAAACCCGTGCGGTGGATGCGCCGAGTGGGGCGAGCTTTTTGGTCGGGGGGCTTTCGGCGGGGCAAAACGATTTCATAGAGAGTTTGTATGGGACGGCTCCGTATGCGTTGGCGTTCGTCCTCGGGGTGACGTATATCGTGCTTCTCGTCACGTTCCGGTCGGTGGTTCTCCCGCTCAAGGCGGTGTTCGTGAACATGCTCAGCCTCTCAGCGAGCTTCGGGGCGCTTGTCTTTGTTTTTCAGGACGGGAATCTCTCCGGGCTTTTCAACTTCACGCCGCTTGGGTTTGTGGACGCGACTTTGCCCATCCTCATGTTTTGCACGATCTTCGGAGTCTCGATGGACTATGAAGTGTTCCTTCTCTCGCGGATGCGTGAGGCGTACGAGAATGGCGATTCGAACACTGCGGCCGTCGCGAAAGGACTCACGGCGACGGCGGGGATCATCTCGTTCGCGGCGGCGATCATCATCGTGGTCGCCGGGGCTTTCGCGTTCACGAGCATCATCCTCACGAAAGCCGTCGGCCTCGGCCTCGCCGTCGCCGTATTCGTGGACGCGACGATAATCCGGATGCTCCTCGTCCCGGCGACGATGCGGATCCTCGGCAACTGGAACTGGTGGCCCGGAGGGCGTCGGAAGACCTTCCGGACCGAGCCGGAAAAACCGAAGGCCGAACCGGAAGACTGATCCGAGTTTTCCCATAAAGTCGCCCGTCGGAGCCGCCGCGCCCGAGGGAAGCCCGGTTCGGGAAAGCTTCCGGCGACCGCCGAACGCCGGGGGGCTTTCGGCGGATCGTCGCGATGCCTCGCATTTTCCGGCGCCCCCGGAGCGAAGCGACACGCTTCCCCGCTCTCGCGAAACCATGAACGCGAAGTCATACGGGATCCGGACGGTAACTTCCCGAAAGCCGTATTCGTCGGTCGGCGGCTCCCCGCCCCCGAACCCGCCGCCGAGCACGGAACCATTCACCCGGATTCCGTACCATCACGCAGACTCGGTATGAATCGGCGCGACCCTCGACTTCCGGGGCGGGGCGGTCCCGGGTTTTCCCATCTAAGATTGATTCTTGATCCTGAAGCGTGGTGCGGATAGACTTCACCCATGGTTGAATTCGAGAATTTACTCAGGAGCAAAGGGTATCGCCTCACGAACCAGCGGCGTATAATCGCCCGCTCGCTCGAAGGGGCGAGGCATTCTTCGGCGGAGGAGATTTACGACCGGGTGAAGGGCGACCATCCCGAACTCGGGCTTTCGACGGTGTACCGGACGCTCGACCTCCTCACGGAACTCAACGTCACGAGGAAGCGGGATTTCGGCGAGGGGTACGCCCGGTACGAGCTTGCGACGGAGAAGATCCACCAGCACGCCCGGTGCCGGGAGTGCGGAGCCGTCATCGAGTTCAACGAGGAGCTTATGGAATACCTCGCGCTTCAAGTCGAGAGGGAGACGGGTTTCACAACCGAGTGGCATGAGATCACACTCCACGGAATGTGCGAGGAGTGCGCCGCGAAATAAGGCGTCTGGCTTCCGGCTAAATTTCCAGCCGCATTCCGTCTTCGGCGACGATTATTTCCCCGTCGAAGCCTTTTCCGACTTCCGTGACGAGATCGAGTTCGAGGACGGGGGGGAAGAGGTGTGTGAGGATGACGCGCCCGACTTCGGCTTCGGAGGCGATCCTCGCGGCGGATGAGGGCGTGAGGTGGCCGGGTATCGGGGCATTGTCCGGGGCGGAGCATTCGATGAGGAGGGTGTCGGCTCCCCGCGCAAGCTCGACGACGGACTCGGCGTATTCGGTGTCGCCCGTGTATGCGAAGGACGCGCCGTTCGTCGAATCGAGGCGGTATGCGATGCTCTCGGGACTGTGTTTCGCCGGAGTCCATGAAAGCGCCCCGCCCGGAAGCTCCATCGAATGTCCGGATTCGACGGGAAGTTCGGAGACTTCGACCAGGAAATCCGGCTCCATCCAATCTCCCCACACGGTTTTGAACTTCCCCCAGAATTCCTCGAACGGATGCGGGCCGACGATTCGAAGCGGTTTCGTCCGTTCCTCTGTCATTCCGTACTTCATCGAAAACATGAGCGAGGGTATGTCCGTGGTGTGGTCGGGATGGAAGTGGGTGAAAAAGAGCCGATCCACGAAAAGCGGGTCGAGTCCGGCGCGGAGCATCCCCCGGACAGCCCCGTTCCCGAGGTCGAAGACGAGGATTTCGCCGCTCGTTTCGCCGCTCGTTTCGCCGCTCGTTTCGCCGCTCGTTTCGATGATCGCGCAGCTTTGTCGGCGGGCGGTGTTCGGGAATACGCCTCCGGTGCCGATGGTGGTGAGCCTCATGCGCGTTTGCTCCGCATGGCCCACGCGAGTCCGGCGATGCCGAGGAGTGCGCCGCCGATGAGGTCGGAGGGCCAGTGGACGCCGAGGTATATTCGGGTCGCGGCGGTGATGGCGAGGAAAACGATGATCGCCGTCCGCGCTATTTTGTTCGGCCAAAGGACGAAGATCACACCGAGGAAGAGAATCGTGCGGATCATATGCCCGCCCGGATACGGATAAAGGTACGCGACTTCGACGGTCGGTGCATAGTCTGGATTTCGCCCGACTTCATCGGGGATCGGGGGGACGGGAAGAAAGAACTTCATAATGACTTCGATGAGCGCGGAAACCACGTATGCGATGGCGAGCCGCACGGCGAGAACGCGCCTTCCGGTGAAAAACAAAACCGCACACAAAACCGCCATCGCCACGCTCGTGGCCTCGGCGTCCCCGACGAGCGAGACGAGATTTCCGAAGTCGTCGAGGAAGGATGAAGTGTACGTTTGCGCGGCATTTATTGACCAAAGATCCACGCCATAAAGAAGCCCCGCCCCCGCGACCGCCGAGAAAACGGCGAAGGCGATGGCCGAGACCCAAAAAACCTTGTTCGCACTCTCTTTCATCGGGGAGAGGTTATCAGAGCGGAATTATCCGAACACAAAAAAGGAGCCGGAAAAATCCGGCCCCGAAAAAGATGACAGCTTGGCGATCTTTCGGCTCGCCGCTTTACGCGACGGCGTCCCGGAGGACGCGGCCGTGTTCCCCGGTTTTGAGGATTCGCTCGGCTTCGCGCTGGAGTTGGCGGACTCGCTCGCGCGATATTTCAAGCTCGTCGCCGAGTTGGGCGAGGGTGGCCGGGTCGCGGTCGTCGAGGCCGTACCGGCGCACGAGGACGTATTTCGCGCGGTCGGGGAGGCGGTTTATGGCCTCTTTGAGTTGTATGGTCTCCATCTCGCGCATCACGGTGTCGGGGGTGTCGGAGACTTTGTCGTCCTCGATGAAGTCGCCGAGGTGCGAGGCGGAGTCGTCGGTGGAGACGGGCTGGTCGAGGCTCGTCGCGTCGGGCATCGCGCTCATCGTGAGCCGGATGTCCTCGGAGGCCCATTCGAGGTGCTTTGCGATCTCATCCTCCGTCGGCTCGCGCTCGAACTCGAGGGCGAGTTCGTTGTACGCCCGGCTGACTTTCCGGATCTTCTCCGTCATGTGGACGGGAACCCGGATGGTTCGCCCCTTGTCGGCGACCGCCCTTTGTACGGCTTGGCGGATCCACCACGTCGCGTACGTCGAGAAACGGAATCCCCGGTCGGGATCGAACTTCTCGACGGCCTTCATAAGCCCGATGTTCCCCTCCTGGATGAGATCCTCGAAAGGAAGCCCGTATCCACGGTACTTCTTCGCCACGCTCACGACGAGGCGGAGGTTTTTCTCGATGAGGCGCTTCCGGGCGCGTTCGTCTCCGGCTTTGGCGCGGTTGGAGAGTTCGATCTCCTCGGCGTGGGTGAGGAGGTTCCCCTGCCCGATGTGCGCGAGGTATTTTGCGAGAAGCTCGGGCGTTTCGGATTCGCGGATTATCTTCGCGTTGTCCGGTTTCTTCGCCAGGTTAGCCGCCATATTGCCCTCCCCGTGATTTGTCAAATCTCTCCCGGAATCCCCGGGAATCAGTTTTGAAAACTACTATTTATTATTGCCTGTCTCTTATCTTATTAAACGAATATCGGCGGGTTTCCGATCACTTTCCATCCCTTTTCCGTCCCTCTTCGGCGGTTGATTTTTCTTCTCACGGGTATATACGGCGCACAGCCGGGGAAAGTTTCGGCGGCGGGGAATTGTACGAGGGGAGTATAATCACGAGCATGAACGATGTGCCTTTGATACCGGAGCGTATCGAAAAAGAGTGGGAATCCATAGTCCGAAACTGGCGCGGTTCACGCCGCGGCGACGAAGGCGACGACCATTATTCGAGCCTCGTGGAAGGCGTCGGGAGCCTCGTCCTCGTGTTCGCGGACTTTTTGCGGAGTCCGGATTCGGTCGAGACCTTCTCGCGCGGCGGCGAGACGCGGGCGATGATGGGTCGGGTGGCTCGCTGCCAATATGAACTCGGGCGGGACGCGGTCGGGGTGATCGAAGATTATCGGGCGCTCCGGCGGTGCGTGTACGCCTCGGTCGCCGAGGGCGTGGATTTCGCGTCTTTCGGTGGCGAGGAGGTTGCCCGGTTCTTCGCCAAGTTTCTCCAAGCGTATGATTGGGTAACCGAGCGTGGCCTCGAAGCCTTCGAGGAGATAACGCACGAAAAGATGGAGGAGGATCTCGGTGCGGCCGCCGCGACCGACCTCGTCACGGGCCTTCCGGGCCGCGACCTTTTCGACCGGGTTTTGCTTCCTCGGGCGATGGCGTCGGGGGGCGGATTCTCGCTCGCCATCTTCGACATCGCCCGCTTCACGGGTTTGATCGCCGCCGGGCAAGTCGGCGACGCCCGCCGCATTCTTTACAAACTCTCCGAGTCGGTGAAGTCGGCGTCCCCGGAGGACGCGGTTCTCGCCCGCTTCGGGGACGACGAGGTGTGCGTGGTGCTTCCCGGCGCGAGCGCGGAGGCCGCGTACCTTCTCGCCGAGGAGGTTATCGAACTCGTGTCCGGGGAGCCGGAGGGCTTCGAGGTGGACGTGGGGGTGGCGGAATATTCCGCTCATGCCTCCGGCGGAGCCTCCGGTCGCGCCCCCGACGCGGGTGAGTTTGTGGGCGAGGCATTGCATGCGCTCAGCCTGGCGAAGCGGGCCGGGGGAAGCGGCATAATAGTGGCGACATGACCGCCGGACACAGGAGGGATATGATCGCGATAACGAACAGCCTGCCCGTCAAGGAAGGCGCGGCGGACGAGGTCGTCGAAAGGTTCGCCGGAAGCCGGGGCAACGTTCAAGGTTTCCCCGGCTTCGTCTCGATGGAGGTTCTCAAATCCGAGGAGGAGGTTCTCGTCGTGACGCGGTGGGAGGATCGGGAGTCCTTCGATGCGTGGGTCGCCAGCGAGGATTTCAAGAAGGCGCACAGCCGGGGCGGAGCCGGGGAATTTCTAAGTGGCCGCCCGAAGATGGGCGCCTATGAAGTGGCGGTCGAGCGAGTGGCGGAATAGATCAGGGAGATGCGACGACAACGAGGGCGATGGCGGTTTCGGCGTGTCCGCCCTCTTCCTCGGGGGAGGGTTCGTACTCGCCCTTTCCGAGGACGGCGAAAGTGAAGGTGAAGAGGAAAATCATGATGACGATCAAGATCCCGAACGCTATGTTTTGCAATTTCCGCTCCTCTCTCGACCGTCGCGACGAGTCTATTTTAGCTTACTTCGCCGGATTGTTCCGGGGCGGGGGCGCGTGTTTCGGCGGGGGCTTGGGGTACACTCTGTCTGTGAAAAGCGAGCATATGAGAAGGGTGGAAGTTTGGACGTAGATCCCTCCATTCATGTATACACCCAGATTCAGGAGGAGGAGTGCCGCGAACTTTTGCGCCTCTTCGACCAGATCGGGGTCGCCACCGCCGAGCGCGTGTACTCCCCGGGAGACGCGATTTACCGCGAGGGCGAATACGGCGACGGGCTGTACATCCTCACCTCCGGCGTCCTCAAACTTTTCCGCCCATACTCCGGAAGCAAGGAGGCGACGCTCCGGCTCCTCAAACCGTGGGACATCTTCGGACACCTCGCGTTCACCGGGGAGGCGAAGCAGCAAGCATACGCCGAAGCGGTGACGGAATGCAAAGTCGTGAAGGCTCCCAAAATCTTCGTCGAGCGGGCGATCCGCCAGGAACCGCAAGTCGCATTGAAAATAATGACGCTTTTCGAGCTTCGCCTCGTCCAGTATGAAGAACTCATAAGGTGCCTCCTCCCGCGCGAGACGGAGGTGCGGCTGGCGAACCTCCTCCCGCTCCTCGCGCACAAGTTCGGGGAGGGCGACGGCGACGGAAACATCGCCATTGACCTCCGGCTGACGCATCAAGACCTCGCCGCGATGGTCGCCTCGACCCGCGAGTCGGTGACGAAGGTTCTCAACGAGATGCGCGCCCGGAACGTCATCGAGGTTCGCAGCGGACGCATCACACTCAAAGACTCCCGCGCCCTCGAAGAACTCGGCCGTCCGTGAAATAGAGGCTTCGGATAATTTACGCGAAGCTATTTTTCTTCCATCCGCTTTCCTCCGTCCGCATCCGCCGCTTCTCAATAGAGGCGAACCTCGGAGTTTCTGCGGGCGAAAGTCGCCGCCGCTTCATCGGCTCGTTTCTATTCGGAGGGCGTGCCATTCTCGCTGAAGCCTGAAACCTAATCTGCGATAGTGTGCCGCTGGAAACGTAAGCCGACTTTCAAGGAAGAACAGAATTGCTCGAATTTCTGCAAGCCGTCGTGCTCGGGATCGTCCAGGGTCTCACCGAGTTCCTCCCCGTCTCAAGCTCCGGGCATCTCCTCCTCGGGCAGTATTTCCTCGGCCTCGACCAGGAACGTTTCGGACTCGCTTTCGATGTCGCCCTCCACCTCGGAACCCTCCTCGCCGTCGTCGCGTTTTTCTGGCGCGACCTCCTTCGCCTCGCCCACGCCTTCATCCGCTCACTCACGAGGAACCGGAACTTCTCCGACCCGTATCAAAAGCTCGCGTACCTCATCATCGCCGCGACCGTTCCGGCGGCGGCGGTCGGGTTCTTCCTCGAAGACATAATCTCGACCGTTCTCCGAAGCCCGTGGATCGTGGTGGTGAACCTCGTCTTCGTCGGCGTGCTTTTCATCGTGGCGGAGGCGGTCGGGCGGAGGACGGACACCGCCGACAAGATGACTTTCTGGCAGTCGGCGGGCATCGGCTTCGCGCAAGCCGCCGCGCTCGTTCCGGGCGTCTCGCGCTCGGGGGCGACGATCACACTCGGACTCTTCCTCGGACTCCGCCGCGAAGAAGCCGCCCGCTTCTCATTCCTCATGAGCGTCCCCATAATCGCCGGAGCCGGGACTTTGCAACTCGGCGAGGCCGTCCGCGAAGGCATGAACGCCGCCCAAATGCTCATGTTCGGGGCCGGATTCATTTCCTCGGCGGTCATCGGATATCTCGCCATACGCTTCTTCATCTCGTTCGTCGCGGATCACTCGCTCCGGGCGTTCGCGTATTATCGCTTCGGCCTCGCCGCCGTCGTCGC
>Ga0136630_1000212_pt1 | contig 20324 bp, 18 predicted proteins | sample AntDrymUQ5682106_2_FD_105496 | JGI IMG/M metagenome (GOLD analysis project Ga0136630, IMG submission 105496) | Polar desert sand microbial communities from Dry Valleys, Antarctica - metaG UQ568 (21.06) | ecosystem: Environmental > Terrestrial > Soil > Desert | place: Antarctica: Dry Valley...
CCCTGGAAGCCGGAGGACACCTGGTGGATCAGGATCTTGGCGTTCGGCAGCGCCATGCGCTTGCCGTTCTTGCCGCCGGCGAGCAGGAGGGCGCCCATCGACATCGCGATCCCGACGCAGATGGTCGACACGTCCGGCTTGATGAACTGCATCGTGTCGTAGATCGCCAGGCCGGCGTAGACCGAGCCGCCCGGCGAGTTGATGTAGAGCGAGATGTCCTTGTCGGGATCCTCGGACTCGAGGTGCAGGAGCTGCGCCACGACGAGGTTCGCGATCTGGTCGTCCACGGGCGTCCCGAGGAAGACGATCCGCTCGCTCAGCAGCCGCGAGTAGATGTCGAAGGCGCGCTCTCCGCGAGAGGTCTGTTCGACGACCATTGGGACGAGTGGGCTCACGGTCCTCGCTTCGTTTCGCGTTCGGCGCCTGAATCCTGCACGGCGAGCATCAGGGCTGCCCGCTCGTCTCGGCGCGAGTCTAGCAATGACCCCTGGCCGCCCAAGCACGCGCAAGGCGGGGGTTCCGGCGGCTAGGAGCCCGGCGTCCAGAGCTCCCGGCCGGCCCCTTCGCGGGCGTCGGCCGCGGGCGTCCACAGCTTGTCGCGGGCCTGGGCCTGCTCGATCGTGATGGCCTTCGCGGAGTCCGCGAGCAGGTCGAGCGCCCTGCGCTGCGCGAGCTCGGCCTTGAACGTCTCGAGGCGGCCGGCGTCCTTCATCCGCTCGAACAGCTTCTTGGCGCTCGTCCCCTCCTCCGGGGCCGCCTGCTCCAGCGCCTCGAGCACCTCGTCCTCGGACGGCTCGATCGACTCGGCGGCGACCACGGCGGCGAGCACGGCCTCGCGCTTGAGCTGGCGCTCGGCGTCCTCGCGGCCCTCGGCGACGACGTCCTCCTCTGAGCGACCGGAGAACTGCAGGTACATCTCCTTGGAGATCCCCTGGTGCCCGAGCGAGTGCAGCATCTGGTCCCATAGCTCGCGTGCGCGGGCCTCCGCCAGCGCCGGCGGCACGTCGATCGTGGCGTTGGCGACCGCCGTGTCGAGCACGGTCTCGCGGAAGTCGGCCCGGATCTGGCGCACCTCGACCTCGGCCAGGCGCTCGCGGATGTCCGCGCGTAGCTCGTCCAGGGTGTCGAAGCCGGCTTCGACGGCCAGGTCGTCGTCGAGCTCGGGCAGTTGCCTGGCCTTGACTTCCTTGACGGTGACCGCGAACTCGGCCGGCTTGCCCGCGAGCTCCGTCGCTTGGTACTCCTCGGGAAACGTGATTCTGACCGTGCGTTCCTCGTCGGCGCTCGCGCCCGTGAGCTGCTCTTCGAAGCCGGGCACGAGGCGACCGGAGCCGAGCTCGACCAGCTGGTCCCGTCCCTCGCCGCCGGGGAAGGGGACGCCGTCGACCGTGCCGTTGTAGTCCATGACGACGAAGTCGCCGTCGGCGGCGGGCCGCTCGACGGTCTCCAGCCGGCCGGATCGCTCCCGCACGCGCTCGACCTCGGCCTCGACGGCCTCGTCGGACGCCTCGGGCTCGCGCTTGCCGACCTCGAGGCCCTTGTACTCGCCGAGCGTCGCCTGCGGCCGGACGCCGATCTCGATGGCAAAGGACAGCGGCTCACCGTGGGCCGGCAGCTCGCCCATGTCGAGCGCCGGCTCGCCGACCGGCACGATGGCGGCGGCGTCGATCGCGGCGGAGTACCAGCCGCCGATCGAGTCGCGCACCGCCTCGTCGAGCACCGCAACGCGGCCTATGCGCTTGATGACGACGGGAGCGGGGGCCTTGCCGGCACGGAAGCCGGGCACCCGCATCGAGCGGCCGAGCGCGCGCGCGGCGTGGGCGACGCGCTTCTCGACCTCCTCGGCGGGCACCTCGGCCTGCACGCGGACGCGCGACTCGGGCAGCTCGGTGACGGTGGTGGAAACGGTGGGGACGGCCATGGGCCGGCTCCACGATACCGTCGGATCGTGCGCTCCCGGGTCGCGGCATGGCTGGTCACCGGTCCGCTCGGCCATGGTTGGGCCGGCGTGGCCGACTGGGCGGAGCTGATCGGGCGGGCGCTGTGGGCGCGGGTCAGCGGACGCTGACCGGCGTGCCGACGGGCATCCTGCGGTCGAGCCGCCGGATGTCGGCGTTCGACATCCGGATGCAGCCGTGGGACACACGTCCAGGGAGGATGTCCGGCCGGCTGGTGCCGTGGACGCCGATGAAGCCGCCGCCCGGCCAGTCGGTCAGCGTGGCGGAACGCGCGGTGGTGCCGAAGGCGAGGACGCCATATACGGGGTCGTTGAAGCCCGAGAGACGGTTGCGGATCATGAAGCTGCCCCTGGGTGTCGGCCAGCGCGACTGCCCGATGCCGATGCGCGCGCGGAACACCGTGCGGCCGCGGCGCTCCAGGCGAGCGGTGAGCCGGCGGCGGTCGACGATCAGATGCGTCCGGACCGTCTGGTAGCCCCCGAGCCGGTCACGTAGCACCCACCCGGTCGTGCCGTTAGGCAGGACGGGCAGTCGCACCCGCACCCAGAGCCGGCCGTCGACCTCGCGCCGCGCCAGCAGCGGCAGCGCCTCCGGCGTCTTCTCCGGTGTGAGCGTGGACACACGCGCGACGACGCGCGCGCCCGGGTTGGGGGCGGCGCGTGCGAAGGTGCGTTGGTCGACCGTCGCCCAGCGCCACATGTGCGCTCCGGGCTCGCTGAGCGCGAAGTCCTCCTGCGCCGCCGCGGCAGCGGCGGGCAGGAGGAGGATCGCGAGTGCCGCGGCGAGACCGGTGATCCCCGGGACTCGACGCGCGGCAGTCATCACCCGGTGAAGCGCGGCGCGGGGGGGGTGTCGCGCCTCGGCCGCCGCCGCCGGCGACGGCGGGCGGGCACGATGAACCGCGTGTCCGCCACTGCGGCGAGCACCGCCCTCATGCTGAGCGGGCTGTCGAATACCGCCGGGGCCGGCGGCGCGTCGTTGATGTCGCGGATCCAGCTCGCGTGCCGGGCCTCGACCGTGTGGATCGCGAGCGCGGCCTTCAGGATCGCCGTGGACTTCACCCGCGGGGCCTGGCCGGCGTAGGCCGCCACGCCCGTGTCCTCGAGCACCTGCGCCGTGGCGGCGAAGCCCGACGCGCTTTCGGTCGTGCCGCGGAAGTTGAACCTCGGCCGCGCGACCGCATTGCTGCCGAGCGCCGCCTTCAGCGCCTTGACGTGGGCCCGCTCGTGCGCGCCGACGACTTCGGCGAAGAGCGCGAGCTCCCCGTCGAGCGCGCCCATCGACTCGGCCTCGGTGTAGAACGCCGCCTCGAGGTACTCGAGCGTCAGCGCGAAGTTGAGGATGGCGATGTCGCTCTTGCCCTGGGCGCCCGCGGTGGCGGGGTTCAGGCCGAGCAGCGCGGACGAGCCCACCAGCCCGCCGCCGAGCAGCCCGGCCTTGGCCAGGAAGCGCGCCCGGGTGTCGCCCGCGGCGGCGGCGGCGGTCTCGCGGATGGCGCCGTCGGCGTCGATGACGTCGAGGCTCAGAGTGTCTGGCATCAAGTTCTCCTGTCGAGTCATGTGCGTCATCTAGCCGGTGATGAACCCGGTCGCACCGACCGCGGCTTCGACCTGCGCCTTGGAGAGCGCCGGATCCAGCACAGCGGGCGCCGGGTAGTCGGCGGGGGCGTTGGGGTACGCGGGCGCCGCGGCCAGATGGCGGATCCACGCCGCGTGGCGTGCCTCGACGGAGACGATCGACGCCGCCGCCCCGAGGGTTTGCTTGCGCAGGCGCGGCCCCTGGCCGTTGTACGCCGCCACGCCGGTGTCCTCGAGGACGATCGACGTCGCGATGAAGCTCGTCTGATTGGCGGTGGTGCCCTTGAAGTCGAACGTCGGCTTCGCGATCGCCGAGCTGCCGAGCGCCGTCTGCAGGAAGTCGACGTGAGCGAGCTCGTGGTCGCGCACGACCGTGGCGAACGCGAGGACGTCGCCGCTGAGCGCGCCGCCGGCGACCGCCCGGACGTAGAACTCCGACTCGAGGTACTCGAGCAGCAGCGCGAAGTTGAGGATCTCGGCGTCCTGTGCGGCCGACGGCGCCCCGAGGGCGACCTTCGGCAGGCCTCCGATCAGCAGCCCGCCGGCGAGGAACGTCCCGCCACCGACGATCGCCTTGCGGAACAGCTCGGACCGGGTGCCCTGCATTCCCTCGTCCAGTGCTTCGCGTATGGCCCCGTCGCTATCGAGCAGGTCAAGCGTGAGCGGCTCAGACATGCATCCCTCCCGTGGAAGTTAGACCCAACCCCTGTTGTTCGCAGCTCGGGGGAACTTGGATCACCAGGATCTGGCGGCAGCATGGCAGATCCCACCGCACCCGCGACGGGTGAGCTGCTGCTGACCGGCGCGCTCCTCTCCCTCTACGTCGGCCTGCGCGGCAGCGCATGCGCGGTCGGCCGGCTGGAGCGCGCGGTGACCCCGAGGCGCTGAGCCCCGAGCCCGTATCACCCGGGCAGCGCCGTCGGCCGGTCCACGAGCACCGAGAGCACGATCATCGTTCGTGTCCTGACGATGTTCGGGCGCCGGCGCAGCGCCTCGATCACGCGCTCGAGATGGCGGATGTCGTCCACCTGCACGCGCAGCACGGCGTCGGGCTCACCCGACACCGTGACGGCGCTCACGACCTCGGGAATCCCCTCGACGCTGGTGAGCACGTCGCGCGGCGCAGTGCGGTCGGCGCAGTAGATCTCGGCGATCGCCTCGAAGCCGAACCCGAGCTTGGACGCGTCGACGACAGCCGCGTAGCCCCGGATCACGCCGGCCCCCTCGAGCCGGTCGACGCGGCGCTTGACCGCGGGAGTCGACAGACCGACCTCGCGACCGATGTCCGCGAACGAGCGCCGACCTTGATGCTGCAGCAGCGCAAGTATGTTGCGATCGACGTCGTCTAGACGTGCGATTATGGTCATAGAGCGAAACGATACGCAGTCAACGCGTCATTAGCACCCTGGATCGGTTACAAGGACGAGATGTTCGAAGAGGCGCAGCTCTACGCACCGGTGACCGACGGCCCCGATGGAGTCAGGGTCCATCTCGCGGACGACCATCCCGGCGCGGGCGACCCCGACTACCGCCGACGGCGCGACGAGATCGCCGCCGCCGCACTCGCCTGGCGGGCCGGCGCGCCGGTTCCCCGCGTCGCGTACACGGAGGAAGAGCACGTTATCTGGCGCACGGTGTCCCGCGAGCTCGCGCCCAAGCACGAACGGCTTGCCTGCCGCGCGTTCCTCGAAGGCAAGGCGGCGCTCGCGCTGCCCGAGGACCACGTGCCGCAGCTCGACGAGGTCAGCGGCGCGTTGCGGCCCCTGACCGGCTTCTCCTTCCGTCCAGCCGCCGGCCTCGTCCCGCTCGACGAGTTCCTCGGCGCCCTGGGTGACGGCGTGTTCCACTCGACGCAGTACCTGCGCCACCCGAGCGGTCCCCTCTACACACCCGAGCCCGACATCGTCCACGAGGTCATCGGTCACGGCAACCTGCTCGCCGATCCCCGGATCGCCGGCGTCAAGCGCCTCGCCGGCGAGGCCGCGCGACGCTGCGAGACGCCGGAGGCGTTGCAGTATCTCGCCGACATCTTCTGGTTCACGATCGAGTTCGGCGTCATGTGGGAGGACGGCGAGCTGCGCTGCTACGGCGCGGGCCTGCTCTCCTCGTTCGGCGAGATCGACGAGTTCCGCGGGGCGGAGATCCGACCGGTCGACTTCCACGCGATGGCGACGCTCGACTACGACATCACGCACTACCAGCCGATCCTCTTCGCCTGCGACGGGATGGGCGAGCTGACCGACCGGGTGGGCGGCTTCTTCGCCGCGTTCGACGACGACACGCCTGAACGCAGTCACCGGAGCGCGGGCGGAACGCTGTCCGCCGCCACTTGACGCCCGGCGGCAGGAGGCGCGGGGACTAGGAGCGCGGCCCTGCGAACCTGGGCAGCCCGTCGTCGGGCAGGGCGTGCCACACAGCGGCGGTGGCGGTGTGCTGGTGGTGCTGGGGGCGGATTCCCGGGTCGCCGTCGATCGCACCGAGCCGGACGCCGACGCGGTCCCAGCCGTCGGGCCCGCGGCTGTAGAGGTGCCCGCCGCAGACCGAGCAGAAGGCCTTGACGAAACCGCCGCCGGGTGGCGCGAACTCCGAGACGAGGTCGTCGCCCAAGACGATCCGGAAGCTGCCGGGCGCCGTGCGCGCGGAGGCGGAGGCGTGGACGCCGGTGCGACGCTGGCAGCGCGTGCAATGACACCAGCCGGCCGATTCCAGCGGTGCGGTCACCTCGAACCGCACGCCCCCGCACACGCAGCCGCCGGTCAGTGTCATGGGCTGGAAGGTAGTCGAATCACCGGAGGGTCGTGCACTTGTGATGTGAGCGTTCCGGCGGCGATAATTCCGGCTAACACATGCATACGTGTCGCCACGGGAGGAACCCATGTCAGAGCACCACGAGATCGCCGGTCCGGCCCAGGGCGAGCCGCTGCCCGAGCACCGCGTCGGGGCGTGCATACGCGTGCCGCTCGACAGCGCGCCGAGCGCCCGCTGGTCGCGCGCGCTGAGCGCCCACCTGGCGACCGCCCTGACGGGGCACCCCGCCGTCGGGCACCTGCGGCTCAACCACCTCGTGCAGGGCTCGGAGATCGTGCTCGAGGGCGTCGAGACCGCCGAGGCGGACGCGCTCGGTCCCGCCCTGCGTGACGCCGTCGCGGCGGCGAACGGCTCGTGCGGGAGCGAGCCGGGCGCGTCCGGCCCGCCCAACATGAACCAGCAGGAGGCTGATCGCCTCGCCAAGGCGGTCAGCGCGGCGACCGCACGCTGACGGCCGCACGACGCCCTCCTTCGCATAGCCTGCGGAGGGCATGAGCTGGCTCGACCGCGACCACCATCGCCGCTGGCTCGAGACCGAGTGCCGCGCGCTGCTGGAGCTCGGCCGCGGCGCCCGCGTCGACGGCGGCTTCGGCTGGCTCGGGAACGACGGAGTGCCGGACGCCCGGCGGCCGCTGGAGCTGTGGATCACCACCCGCATGACGCACGTCTTCGCGCTCGGGCACCTGCTGGGCGAGCCCGGCTGCGGGCCGCTCGCCGACCACGGCCTCGGTGCAATCCGGGCCACGTTCGAGGATCGCGAGCACGGCGGCTGGTTCTCCCGGCCCGGTGAGACCGGCAAGGCGGCCTACGACCATGCCTTCGTCCTGCTCGCCGCCGCGAGCGCGACGGTCGCCGGGCGGGCCGGCGCGCGCGAGCTGCTCGACGCCGCGACGGCCGTCGTGGACGCGCGCTTCTGGGACGAGCAGGCGGGCGCGTGCGCGGAGTCCTGGGACCGCGCCTGGCGGACGCCGGAGCCCTATCGCGGCGCCAACTCCAACATGCACATGGTCGAGGCGTTCCTGGCCGTGCGCGACGCCACCGCAGACGACGCGTGGGCGCGTCGGGCCCTCCGCATCGCCGAGCGGTTGATCGACGGCGGCGCCCGCCGGCACGAGTGGCGTGTCGTCGAGCACTTCGGCGCCTCCTGGCATCCCGTGTTCGACTACAACGCCGACCGCCCGCGCGACCCATTCCGGCCCTACGGCGTGACGCCCGGTCACGGACTGGAGTGGTCGCGGCTCCTGCTCGGGCTGCGAGCGGCGCTGCCCGACCCGCCCGGGTGGCTCGAGGAGGCGGCGCGGGCGCTCTTCGACCGCGCCGTGGCCGACGGCTGGGACCGGTCGGCCGGCGGCTTCGCGTACACAACCGACTCCGGCGGCCGGCCGGTCGTGCGCGAGCGCTTCCACTGGGTGCTGGCCGAGGGGATCGGCGCCGCGGCGACGCTGCTCGCCGCCACGGGCGAGGCCGCCTACGAGGAGTGCTACCGCACGTTCTGGGACTTCGCCGACGTACACCTGCGCGATCGTCGCCACGGCGGCTGGCACCACGAGCTCGACGCGGAGAACCAGCCGAGCGCGACGACCTGGGTGGGCAAGCCGGACCTCTACCACGCCGTGCAGGCGACGCTGATACCGCGGCTCGGGATCGCGCCGAGCCTCGCCGGCGCGCTGCGCTGATCGTCAGGCGGCGCCGGCGTCCCGCGCCTGGGCGACCGCGGACGCGATCCCGTCGGTCCACGGGTCACCGTGCCCGACGAGCACCGTGCGGGCGCTGGTCTCGAGCAGCGCGTCGAGCGTGCGCAGGTTGCGGGCGGTGTCCACGGTCGCCGCCCGCGCGACGAGTCGCGGCCCGCGCCGCGCGGTGTACGGATCGAGCGTGACGATCGCGTCCCCGGCGATGACCGTGTCGCGCTCCGGGAGATGCAGCGCGCAGTGGCCCAGCGTGTGGCCGGGCGTGAAGACGACGTGCGGGGCGCCGGGCACCGGCAGGACGCCGTCCTGGAAGCGGATGACCTCCTTGACCGGAGGCGGCCAGAACGCGCGATGGCGCAGGAAGGTGGCGACGATCGGCAGGGCCTGGACCTGCGTCGCGAGGTAGAGCGAGCGGGAACGCTCGCGGTCGTAGCGCCACGGGTGCGCGGCCAGCGGCGCATCGTTCTCGTGCACGTACACCGGCACGTGCAGCTCCTTGCGGGCCCTCTCCGCGAACCCGACGTGGTCGAAGTGCGCATGCGTGAGCACTACCGCCTCGACGTCGCTCGGCCGGTGCCCGAGCTCGGCGAGCGCCTCGTGCAGCGAAGCCCAGGAGCTCGGCACGCCGGCGTCGACGACGGTGAGGCGGCCGTCCTGCTCGAGCAGGTACCAGTTCGTGTTGGCGTCCTCGATGCGGTGGACGCCGTCGGCGACGTTCGCGTGCAGCATGCGCTTCCTCGTTCCCGGCTGGGACGCGCACGTGCTCCGGGCTTGTAACGGCCGTTACCGCAGGTCGTCCGTCACTCACGCGGGCGGCTCGGACGCCGGGCGGCCCGCCCGCGTGACCTCGACCAGGTAGGCGACCATCACGCGCTCGTCGCGGAAGCGCAGGTGGTAGGCGTCGGAGAGCTGCTCGACGCGGTCGATGTGCTCTTCCCGCTCGGCGAACAGGGAGTGGAAGGCGAAGAACGCGAAGTCCACGACGCGCGACTCGAACCCGGCCTTGTGGAGCAGGTCGGCCGTCCGGGCCTGGCCGAGGATCGAGAGCTGCATGATGTAGGCGCGCCCGTCGTCCGTCAGCAGGCTCGGCAGCAGGCTGATCAGGTGGTCGATCAAATTGCGGCCCCAGAAGTCGAGCGGCCGGTGGCTGTTGGGCTGCTCGTACGGGTCGACCGGCATCTGGTAGAGGCTCGCGACCAGCAGGTCGTAGCGCTCCTTCGGCACCCATGGGAAGAGATCGACCGCCTCCCCCGAGACGCGCTCGGCAACGTCGTTGCGGTACGCGTTGGAGAGGGTGTTGGCCACGGCGCCGCGATCGATGTCGATCGCGTGGACGTGCTCGGCGCCGTTGCGTGCGAGCTGGATGGCCAGGAGCCCGGTGCCGCAGCCGATGTCGAGGCAGCGCTTGCCTTCCCCGAGGCCGTGCTGGAAGAGGTACTTCCACACCAGGAAGCTGCCCTGGGTGGGCTCGAAGACCCCGGAGTCGACGACGATCTCGGGGATCTCGAGCGGGAACAGGCGCCGCCCCCGCTCGTCGATCCAGGGCGCGGGAGCCGCATCCTCGGCGGCGACCAGATCCCGGTTCGCCGTCGCGAGCCCTCCGGCGGAGCCGCTTCCACGGGGCATGTCGCGCACGCGCTCGCCCGCCGCGGCGAGATGCTCGGGGCGGACACCGCAGCAGCCGCCGATCATCTGCGCGCCCTCGGCGCGCCAGGCGGTCGCGAGGCCGGCGTACTCCGGGCCGCCGACCGACTTGTCGAAGCTCCAGCCGTCCGCCGTGTAGTACCCGAGGTTGGGATAGACGCCGAGGGGCAGGTCGGTGAAGTCGCGCAGCCAGGGCAGCATGCCGCTCACGTGGTCGGGCGGAAGGCAGTTGACCAGGAGCGCCATGACGCCGATGTCCTCGAGGCGCCGTACCGCCCGCCCGAACTCGTCGCCCTCCGGGCCGCCCCAGTGCTGCCCGAACACCCCGCAGACGCCGTGCCGGCAGCGGCGGAAGCTCGCCCACACCGGGATGCCCGTCTCGACGAGGCTCTCGATCGCGCCGTAGGTCAGCCCGTCGCGCAGCAGCGTGATCGTCTCGAACAGGATCAGGTCCGGCCGGTCGTCGTCGAAGACCCGTGGGAGCAGGGACAGGAACTCCTTGCGCTCCTCGTTCTCCACGTCGCCGTTGATGCTGAAGGCGAGGGCGGTCTCGCCCGCCCGACCGCCTTCGGAGATCGCCTCACGACCGATGCGGATGCCGCGGCGGGCGACGTCCATCCAGTGCACGGGAGCGCCGAGGCCGACCGGCGCGCGACCGTGCATCTCGCCGGCGAGCCCCCAGGTGTTGGTGGAGATGACGTCGCAGCCGATGTCGACGTAGCTGCGGTGGACGCCCTTGACGAGGTCGGGAGCATGGACCAGCGACCATGTGCCCCACAGCGCCTCGTCGTGCTGGCGTCCCGCGGCCGGGAGCACGCGCGCCAGCTCGGTGCCCGTGCCGCCGTCGAGCATCACGCAGCGGTCGGCGGCGAGCAGCTCCTCGACGTGGGAGTAGCCGGTATCGATCCGCACGAGGCTCATGCAGTGATCGTTCCCCGTGGCGGCCCGGCCGTCGCCTCTCGCCGGGGAGGGATCCCCCTCCACTACGGACAGGCGCGACTCACCCGCTGCGCGAGAGCCGGTGATAGCGCGAAGTCGCCTCGGCGCGGTTGGAAGCGTGCAGCTTGCGCAGGATGTTCTTGACGTGGAACTTCACGGTGCCCTCGGAGAGCACGAGCTCGCGGGCGATGTCCGCGTTCGTCAACCCCTGGGCCATGTGCTCGAGCACGTCGATCTCACGCCGGGTGAGCACGTCGCGCAGGCGCCCCTCGCCTCCGCCCGCGCGGAACGGCTCGTCCGAACCGCTCTCCCGACGGGCCGCGGCGAGGTCGACGGCGCCGTCGCTCAGCTCGCCGGTCCGTGCGTCGGCCCAGGCGGCGACCTGCCTGAGCTCCTGGCGCTGGATCCGGAGCCGCCGGTGCAGCACGGCCCGCTCCAGCAACTCGGCGAAGCCGGCGGCGAGCTCCTCGAGCGCGTCGCGGTCGGCGGCGACGAGCGGCGGGCGCCCCTCGGCTCGATCGCCGTGCAGGAAGGCGATGACGCGACCCCCGAGGACAACGGGCGCCGCCACGTAGGCCGTCCAGCGCATCACCTCGCCGAACGCGTGGCGATTGCCTTCCTCGTCCCCCACGGTCACGAGCGCACTGCGGCGCCGGCGCAGGAGCTCCCCTTCGACCAGCGGGTAGGCGAGCTCGACCGGCGCGGCAAGCCGCGGGTCGGTGACGCCGGCGGCGTCGATGCCGGGCAAGTGGAGCGATTCGAGGATCAGCGTGCCGTCCGCGACGCGACTCAGCAGCACCCGGTCGAGCCCGAGGGCGTCCGCCGCCTCCCGCGGCGCCTGGTCGACGATCTCGCTCGCCGGCCCCGCCTCCTCCAGCCGGCGCAGCGCGGCGCGGATATGCGCCCGCGCGGCGAGGCGGGCGGCGGCGCCCGTGATCAGATCGCCGGCCAGGGCGTGCAGCTCGCGCAGCGTCTCGCGCTGCCCGGCGGCCGCGTCCGCGAGCGCCGCGTCGAGCGCGCCGGCCACCGCGCTCCAGGCGTCGGCGAGCGCCTGGGCGGAGGACTCCTGCCCGCCGTCCGGCCGATCGGCGAGCGCCAGCTCGACGCGAGCGCGGGGACTACTCGCCGCCACGGCGCAGGGGCGCGTCGAGCAGGTCACCGTGGGCGCCGGCGTCGCGGCGGCGCACTTCCAGGAGGTAGCCGGCCATGAGCGCCCGGTCGCCGGAGGTCACGTGGTAGGCGTCGCTGAGGCTCTCGACCCGCGCGATCTGCTCCCGCGCATTGGCGTGGCCGGCCCCGAAGGGGAACAGCGCGTAGTCGACCACCTGGGCCGCGAGCCCCGCCGCCGCGAGCAGCTCCGCCGTCCGCTGCTCGGAGAGGATCGAGAGCTGCATGACGTAGGCGACGCCCTCGGCGGTCAGCGCGTCGCCGAGCTTGCCCAGGAGCTGGTCGAGGAGGTTGCGGCCCCAGTAGTCGACCCGGCGGTGCGTCGCCGTGTGCTGGAACGGATCCATCGGCTCCTGCTGCAGGCAGGCGACGACGACCTCGTAGCGCTCCTCGGGCACCCAGGGGAAGAGGTCGACGACCTGCCCGGACACGCGGTCGTCGACGCCGTTGCGGAAGGCGTTGCCCAGCGTGTTGGCGACCGCGTCGGGATCGATGTCGATGGCGTGCACGTGCGCCGCGCCGTTGCGCGCGAGCTGCACCGTCTGCAGCCCGCTGCCGCAGCCCACGTCGAGGCAGCGCTGATGCGCCCCGATCCCGTCGTGGAGCAGATGACGCCACACCATCAGGCTCGCCTGGTCGGGCGCGGCGACGCCGGGCTCCACGGACAGCTCCGGATACGGCAGCGGGTACAGCCGCCGGCCACGCCGGTCGGCCCACGGGGTCCAGGCGCGCACGTCGCTCAGCCGGCCGGGATCGCCGTCGCCGGGCAGCGGCGCGCGGTGCTGGTCCCCCGGCTGGGTGCCGGCGAGGCCCGCACGGGCCGCGGCGATGTGGTCCGGGCGCACCCCGCAGCACCCGCCGACGAGCTGCGCGCCCTCCTCGCGCCAGCGCAGCGCCATCTGCGTGTACTCCTCGCCGCCGACGCCGGTCTCGAAGCGCCAGCCGCGATCGGTGTAGTAGCCGAGGTTGGGGTAGGCGCCGAGCGGGAGGTCGGTGAAGTCGCGCAGGTAGCTCACGATGCCGTCGACGTGGTCGGGCGGGATGCAGTTGACCAGCAGGGCGCCGACGCCGAGCTGCTCGAAGCGGCGCGCCGCGCGGCCGAACGCGTCACCCTCCGGGCCGCCCCAGTGCTCGCCGTGGACGCCGCACATCCCGCGGCGGCAGCGCCGGAACGACAGCCACACGGGCAGGCCGACGGCGAGCAGGCGCTCGACCGTCGCGTCGAGCGCGGGGTGCAGCAGCGACAGCGTCTCCACCAGGATGAGGTCGGGCCGCTGCGCGGGGTCGGCGAACACGCGCGCCAGCAGCCGCAGCGTCTCGCGCCCCTCCTCCGAGTCGATCTCGGCGTTGAGCGAGAACGCCACCGCGCACTCGCCGGTCCGGCCCTGCTCGTCGATCGCCCGGCGGGCGAGCCGCACCGCGCGGCGAGCGACGTCCATCCAGTGCACCGGCGCGTCGCGCTCCTCCCACAGCCGCGGGCCGCTGCCGGCCAGCACGGAGGCGAGGCCCCACGTGTTCGTGGAGATCACGTCGCAGCCGGCTGCGACGTAGCGGCGGTGGACGTCGAGCACGGCGTCCGGGGCCTTGACGAGTGCGCGGGTGCCCCACAGCGACTCGCCGACGCCTTCCGCCGCCCGGGCGGGCTTCGGCAGCTCGGTTCCCACGCCCCCGTCGAGGATCACGCAGCGCCCGGCCGCGATCATCTCGGTCAGCCGCTGGTACGGCGTGCGAGCGCCGGGCTCGGCCGCGAGCGGGGTGACGCCGCTGTGGGATTCCGGTTCCATCGCCTCCGGGAAGGAACAATAGGAGCCGGGCGCCGCGACGTGGAGGTAATCGCTCGGAACGATCGCCGCGACGTGGCGGTGACCGCCGCTTCAGGCGTGCAGGAGCGCGCCGTCGCGCGCCAGCGCGAGGCGATCCAAGGCGTCGGCGCCGACGAAGGCGACGCCCAGCTCCGAGCCGGCCGCCACGAGCCCGGTCCAGACGCTCGCCGCCTCGACCTCGGGGACCACGACGAGGATCCGGTCCTCCGCCTCGCAGATCACGAGCACCGGCGCGGCCGCGAAACCGGCCACGCGCACCCTGCCGGGGACGAGGTCGGCCGGGAGACCGGCCTCGGCCATGAGCCGGAGCGCACGCGGGCCGACGACCGAGAGCACAACGCGGGCGGTCTGCCCCTGCGTGAAGCGCATGTGGCGCCCCGCGGCGCCGGCGTCCCCCGCCATGCGGCGCCAGCTCCCCGCCGCCCGGGTGCGCACGGCGACGATGGCGTGATCGGGACCCAGCCGGCAGCACCATCCGCCCGCCGTCGGGATCGCCGTTCCCGGCTCGGGCGCACCGCCGGGAAGCTCGCGGCCCAACAGCTCGTCGAGCACGAGCGGCTCCGCGACGAGGTCGACCGTGTCGAGGTCGTGGCGGACGGCGAGACCCACCCGACGCAGGCAGACCGTCAGCTCGGACGCTGCCGACCCGTAGTGGGCGGCCACCGCACGCCCGTTGCGGGCGACCATCACGGCACCGGCGGTTTGCAGGCGCTCGGCGAGCGCGTCGGGCACTTCAGCGTCGATGATCCTCACGCCTGGGACGGTAGGCAGCGGCCGGCCGCACCGCGCCGACCGTTGGGGAGGTTCTCCCCGTCCGAACGGGAGGGGAGTGTTCTCGGGACGAACGTCAACGGCGCTGGGTAGGAAGGCGAGTGACCCACCGGGTCAGCGATTGTGGAGTTGACCCCAATTATTGGGGTCAACTCCACAATCACCCGCAATTAGCGGCCGTTGCGATGCCAACCACCAGAATCTGGCCCTTTGTCCGATCCGGTTTGGCGCCAGGTTCTGACGACGAGGGAGTCGGAGGCGCCGTCCCGGCACTCGGCCGCTCCCCATGCACCGCTCGCTCAGACATGACGTCGTCGCGAGGAAAACCCGGGACAGATGCGCGGCGTGACCGCAAAGCAAGGAAGCGATGCCCAAAGCCTCTCCCCATCTCGTCGAGCAGTTCGCTCGGACCCACGAACGCGACGTCAAGCGGACGCTTCAGCGCCACTACGGCGCGAAGCTCTCCAGCGAGGACATCAGCGATGTCCTCCAGGACACCTACGTGGCCGCCTCGGTGGCGGTCGCCGGCGAGAAGGGACCGCGCGACCTCTCCGCGTTGCGGATGTGGTTCTACGGCGCGGTGCGCCACAAGGCGATCGACGCCATCCGCGGCGTCGAGGGACGCCGGTACACGCGCGACCGCGACGTCTCCTACGACGCGCTGACCGAGCAGGGCGCCGGCCTCGACCCACTCACCGCCGACGAGCACGCCGAGTCGCTCGAGCGCGTCGACGGGCCCGTCATCGCGCAGGACGTCGCGCTGGTGCACGACGCCTTTCACCGGCTGTCGACCGAGCACCGTGAGCTCCTGCGCCTCACCGACATGGACGAGGATCCGCGCTCGCTCCGTGACGCGGCGGCACTCCTGGGCAAGAGCAAGTCCGAACTGGCTCGCCAGCGGTCCCGGGCGCTGGCGCAGCTCTCCGCCCTCGTCGCGAAGGCGCGGTCGTCCGACTGCCTCAAGGCCCGGTCCCTCGCCACGACGAAGGTGTTCGGCGACTCGCTGGCGTGGCGCGACGTGCACCTCGCGGACTGCCTTGGCTGCCAGGTGTCCTACGGGCGCCGGGTGCAGGTGCTGTTGCCCTTCCTGCCGCTGGCGATGCCGGGCCGGCTGGCGCGGGCGGGCAACACATTGGCGTCGGTGTTCGGGCGCGGGGACGTGCCCGAGGCGGCCGCGGCGGGGGTCGCCGCCGCCGGGTCCGGGCTCGCGGGTGCCGGCTTCCTCGGCGACGGCGGCGCCGCCAAGCTTGCGGCGTGCGCGGCCGCCGGGGTGACGGCTGTCGCTTGCGTCGCCCTCGTGACGGGCGAAGATACGGACCGCGATGCGCGGGCCCCGCGCGCGGCGGCGGCGGCACCGGCCTCGGGCGTTCCGCTCACCACCGCCAGCCCGCTCGCCCGTGACCGCCTGGGCCGTCCAGAACTCCCGGCGAAGACCGTCTCGGGACGCTCGCCCGTTGCCCGAGAGCGCCGCACGGACGCGGCGCGGGCGCGACGCTCGCCCGGCGCCACCGACGAGTTCGCCCCGGAGGCGTTCACGCCCACCGTGCAAGCGCCGCTCGCTTCGACCTCCGCACAGGCGAGCTTCGCCACGCCGGAGCGGGCTTCACCAGCTTCTCCCGACGGCTCGGACAGCGGGTTCTCCCAGGAGTTCGCGCCGTGAGCCCCAACTCGAACACCCCGCAGGACCCCTACATCGACGTCTACAGGAGGACGCGCTCCATGCGCTGTTTCAACCACTCGCCGGGCGCCCGACGCTCGGGCCTCGCCCGGCGTGCCATCGGTATCACCCTCGGCGCTTCCGCCCTGGCCGCCGTGCTTGCTGCGCCGGCCCAGGCCGGCACCATGACCACCTACACCTGTCGTACCCCGGACGGTCAGCGCGCGAGTACCGCCGGCTGGACGAACGTCCTCGACAACCCGTCCTGGGACGTCTCCAACCACTGCGCGGCCGGCGGCACGCTGAAGATCGAAGCCAAGGGCGGCGGGCACACCAGCGACGAGGCGCAGGAGGGGATGCGGTTCACGCCCGCACCGAACACCACCCTCCACGGCGCCGAGCTCTACCGCGCCGCTTCACTGCCCTACAGCTCGAACACCTGGGGCTGGAGCTACTCGATCGGCGCCGGCTCGACGGTGTTCGAGAGCAACTCCGCGGCTCAGAGCCCCGGCGGCAACGGCAGCAGTGGCGCCGGTTCCATGCTGTCCGGGTGGAACTACGCGGGCAACCGGCTGCTCATCACCGACCAGAACGCGCTGTCGGCCCAGAACGAGCTCGTCACGGGCATGCGCTGCGCCGGCACGAACGGCCAAACGTGCGCAGATCCCGGCAATGACGCCTTCCTGCACCTCTACGGCGCGTGGTTCAAGATCCATGACGCGACCGATCCGGCCGTCTCGAACGTCGGGGGATCGCTGATCGCGCCGGGGGCCAAGGACGGGATCGAGACGCTCACCTACAACGCCAGCGACACGGGCGCGGGCCTCTACCGCGCCATCCTCGAGGTCGATGGCCAGCCCGCTCAGACGACCGTGGTGGACGGCAACGGCGGTAGCTGCGCCGACGCGGTCAGCACCAACACCGACCCCTACGAGTTCTCGCATCGCCAGCCGTGCAAGCTGACGATCAACAGCGGCGAGTTCTCGATCGACACGCGGCTGATCGCGGAGGGCGAGCGCGCCATCCGCGTTCGGATCGAAGACGCGACCGGCAACCGCGCCAACGTCTACGGGCCGATGCCGATCACAATCGACAACATCCCGCCGCCCACGTCCACCAGCCCTCCCGTGGTCAGCGGGACCATGGTGCGCGGCTCGCAGCTGAGCACCGACGCCGGTGGCTGGACCGGCAATGGCGTCCCCTTCACCCTCGCCTACCAGTGGCAGCGCAGCGCCGACTCGGGCGCGAGCTGGGCTGACATTCCCGGCGCCACGGGCACCAGCTACACACTCGGCGCCGGCGACGTCGGTCGGCAGATCCGCACGAAGGTGACCGGCTCGAGCAGCGAGGGCACGACCACCGCTCACTCGGCGTCGGCCGGTCAGGTCACCGAGCCCGCCGCGCCCGCGATGCCGCCCGCCGACGGCACGGGTGTCGGAGCGCCCGGCGCCGACGGCCAGAGCGGCAGCGGCGGCGCCGACGGCACCGACGGGACGAACGGTGGCGGTGCGCAGACGATCGTGCAGACCGCCAACGGCCGCGACGCGTCGCCGACCGCGACCCTGGCGGCCGCGTTCGACGGCACCCGCTCCAAGAGGATCAAGGTGCGCTACGGCAAGCAGCGCCGGATCATGGGAACGCTGCTGCTGCCCAACGGCCAGCCGATCGTCGGCGCGAGGCTCGATGTGACCTCCCAGGCCAAGCTCATGGGCGCGCTGCCCGTGGCGGCCGGACAGGTGGTGACCGACGGCAACGGCCGCTTCGCCTATCCGTTCAATGCGCGCCTGTCGCGCACGATCACGATCGGCTACCGCTGGTACACGCAGGCTTCCAGCTACACGCACACCACGGCGGTCAACGTCGACGTGATCCCGGCCGTCTCGATGAAGCCGAGCCGGGCGACGCTGCGCAACGGCCAATCGGTGAAGTTCACCGGGAAGATCAAGGGTGCGCCGAAGCGGGCGCGCAAGGTGGTCGAGATCCAGGCGCTCGACGGGCGCCGGTGGCGCACGATCGCGACGGTGCGCGTCAACAAGCGCAAGGCCGGCCGCTTCACGTACCGCTACCGCTTCACGCGGACGCGGCGGCCGACGGTCTACCAGTTCCGCGCGAGCGTGAGAGGCGAGCAGGGCTGGCCGTTCGTGACCGGCCACAGCAAGCCGCGCAAAGTCAAGGTCCTCCCCTAGCGGTCGACTATCTCCCTGATGTCCACGCGCACGCACATCAAGCGCGGACTCGGCGCCGCGACGGCCTTCACGGCCGTCGCGGCGTTGGTCGTTCCCGCTGCTCACGCCGCCGTTCTGACCGATGCCTACCCGACCCCGCAGGCGATCGCTGCCCGCGCCGAGTTCCTCGCGCAGGCGCCCGCGCCTCCAAACCCGGGGACGGTGTGCGTGATCGACACCGGAGTCACCCCGCTGCCCGACACCGAGAGCCAGATCGTGGAGCGGATCGCCATCGACGGCGGCGATCCCGGCGACGTCTACCACTCCCCCGCCGACCCGTTCTCGGGCCACGGCACGTTCGTCGCGGCGACGATCGCCAGTCAGGTCGACGGGCACGGATCGGCGGGCATCTGGCCGCACGCGAAGATCATCAGCATCCGAGTCTTCTCGCGCGCGGGCGTTGGTGCCACCGCGGCTGACTACCGTGCAGCGATCGCCGAATGCGTTCAGCCGGCCCGGCAGGTGGACGTCATCACGATTTCGCTCAGCGCGGCGCAGACAACCCCGGCCGAGCTTGTCAAGCTCGAGGACCGAATTACCGAGGCAGTCGAATTTCGCCAGATCAACGTCGTGGCTTCCACGGGGAACGACGGAAGCAGCAACGGGGTCAACTATCCGGCGCGGTTTCCCGCCGCTTTCGCGGTGGGTGCGACCGATCCGGCCGGGGCGTTCTGCGGTTTCTCCAACCGTGGCGAAGGCCTCGACCTCTCCGCGCTCGGCTGTGCCGTTGTGGCCACGGCGTTCGACGGGCGCACTGGAAAGTTCAGCGGAACCTCCTTCTCGACGCCCAGCGTCGCAGCAATCCTGGTAGCGCTGCGCACCTACAAGCCGGGATTGACCGCTCGCGCGGCCGAGCAGATGTTGCTCTTGACAGCCCAGCAGACGGCTGGCGGCCCGGTCGTGGACGCCGCGACCGCGTTCCGTGCCGCCGGCCTCGGAGAGCTGGTCGACGCCTACCAGCCGCCGCAAGCGAACCCCACACCATCCTCACTTCCGGCTGATGGCAGCAAGGGCGGAATCGACTTCCGTACGGAGATCAGCCCGTACGAGGAGGTACGTGACGATCATGCCCGCGCCAAGCTCAAGTGGGTCAGCTACAACCGCGGCGTAGTTCGAGTGAAGGTCGCGCGGCCGCCGCACGGCGGAGCCGCGATCTTCCGCGTCGGCGGGCGCTCATACCAGCGCTCCAGCGGCAAGCTCACCCTGAGGGTGCGCTCGTGGCGGACGACGACGGTGGCGATCGAGAACGAGTGGGGGGTTCGTTCTGTCCCGCTCAAGGTCCGGCAGCCCGCCACCCGATGAAGCGGGGGAACTCGGCGTTCACCCCTGAAGCCACCGAGAATGCTGAAACTCCGCCCACGCGTCTCACTCCTGATCAGCGCCTTTGCGCTGCTGACCACCTCGCCTGCGACCGAAGCCGGGTCCTACGACGTCGGCTCGTGTGGGGCCGTTGCAGGTGCGCACGAGTCTTGGGTCTATGAAACGAACGCCTTGGGCAGCATCCAGTTCCCTGACGAATGTGCCTCCCCTGGCACCGATTACAGCGGCTTGTACGTCCGCACGATCCTCGGCGGCGCAGCACCCGCCACCGGGGCCTACGGTCAGTGGCGCATCGCGGCGCCCTCCGGTGCCACGATCACTCATATACGCATCAGCCGCTGGCTCGGCATGGAGGCGGGCTCGGGCTGGCGCCCGTTCGGCCGTCAGGCGGATGGGACGATCGTCCCCGGCGAGACCTGCTCAACGGTGTCCGGGGAAGATGAGTGCAACGTCGGTCTCAGCTCAATCGACCGGGCCCTCAGCACGAGCTCGCTCGCCTACGGCATCGAATGCGTCAGCGTCAACGGCTGCACCACGGGCGCGACCATCCACGACGCGCGCGCGGTCATCGAATCCGCGACTGTGACCATCACAGACAACGTCGCTCCTACCGTAACGCCGCCGACGGGCCCACTGGTCACAGAGTCCGGATTTCACCACGGCACGGAAGCCGCCAGCTTCACCGGCGCAGACGTCACCGGCCTCCAAGCCGTGCGCGTCTACGTCGACGGCATCCTGCGCGCA
>Ga0136630_1000213_pt1 | contig 20275 bp, 20 predicted proteins | sample AntDrymUQ5682106_2_FD_105496 | JGI IMG/M metagenome (GOLD analysis project Ga0136630, IMG submission 105496) | Polar desert sand microbial communities from Dry Valleys, Antarctica - metaG UQ568 (21.06) | ecosystem: Environmental > Terrestrial > Soil > Desert | place: Antarctica: Dry Valley...
CGACGACCTCGCGCAGCGCCTCCAGGGCCGGTCGGCCGTAGCGGGTGGTGATCGCGCGAGCAGGCATCCGGACTCCGAGTCGTCGTGTGCCGGACACGCTAGCCCGCAGGGGTGACAACCCATTCAGGCCCGGGCCGGGCCGTACCGGCTCGCGACCGTCCGCGGTGACACCTCCAGTGCAGCGCCACCAGGTCCGCCGGCGGACGTTCCGTGGCACACGGTGCATCCCAGAGCGGACAGCAGCACCTCCCGTTGGTATCGCCAGCGAGCGGATTCGTGGATGGCTGCGCTATCCCACGGACCGCCGGGGTTGCGGCACACCACACGCTTCTCAGGGTCGGTGACCCGCCTGCACAGCGGTTGGCGAAGGGGTGCGGTGACCTGCCGCTGGCATGATCGGTCCATGCCAGCGAACCCGGCCCCGCCCGTCACGTACGAGCAGCACCACCACGCCCACGCGCAGGGACTCTGCGCATTCGTGGACGCCTCGCCGTCGCCCTTCCACGTGGCGGCACGGGTGGCCCGGGAACTCACCGCCGCCGGGTTCCGGCTCCTCGACGAGCGTGCCGCCTGGCCCCGCGAACCGGGTCGCTACGTCGTCACCCGTGGCGGATCGGTCGTCGCCTGGTCGACGCCGGTGTCACGGACCCCGTCCATGCCGTTCCGGATCGTCGCCGGGCACACCGACAGCCCCAACCTGCGGGTCAAGCAGCATCCCGACCTGTCCCGGGCCGGCTGGCAGATCGTCGGCCTCGAGGCGTACGGGGGCGCGCTGCTCAACTCGTGGCTGGACCGCGAGCTCGGGCTGTCGGGCCGGGTCACAGTGCGCGACCCGACCTCGGACGGGGGGTGGCGGGAGGAGCTGGTCGGCATCGACGAGCCGCTGCTGCGGGTGCCACAGCTGGCCATCCACCTCGCCGAGGACCGCAAAGGCGTGCAGCTGGACCCGCAACGCCACCTCGACGCGGTGTGGGGGATCGGCTCGGCCCCGCACTCCTTCCACGAGTTCGTGGCCCAGTGGCTCGACGCCGACCCGGCCGACGTCCTCGGCTGGGAGCTGATGACCCACGACCTGGCCCCGAGCCGGGTGTTCGGTCGGGCGGCCGACCTGATCAGCGCGCCGCGGCTGGACAACCAGGGCACCTGCTACGCCGGTACGCAGGCGTTGCTCGCCGCTGCGCAGGCCCAGGAGTCCGGCGCCGAGGAGGACACCTCCGTCGTACCCGTGCTCGTGCTCTTCGACCACGAGGAGGTCGGCAGCATGTCCGAGCGCGGGGCCTTCAGCGACCTGCTGGCGGGGGTGCTCGAGCGCGTCGTCGTCTGTGCCGGAGGCGGCCGCGAGGACTTCCGGCGGGCCGTGGCCGGCTCGATCTGCGTGTCCGGCGACATGGCCCACGCCACACACCCGCACCACCCCGAGCGACACGAGCCCAGCCACCGCATCCAGGTCGGCGGGGGACCGGTGCTCAAGGTGCACCAGAACCTGCGCTACGCCACCAACGCGGTCGGCACGGCGGCATTCGTGCTCGCCTGTGACCAGGCCGGGGTGCCGCTGCAGCGCTACATGCACCGGGCCGACCTCGCGTGCGGGTCCACCATCGGCCCCATCACCTCCAGTCGCGTCGGCATCCAGACCGTCGATGTCGGTGCGCCGCAGCTCGCGATGCACTCGGCACGGGAGATGATGGGGGCCGTCGACGTCGCGCTCTACACCGACGCACTGGCTGCGTTCCTCACACCGCTACGCCCGTAGTACACCAGCGGAGCCGCGTTGACCCGTTCGTCGGGCTGCCCGTACGCTGGCAGGTGCGCTGTGGGCCCGCACCGTCTCATACCGAGCAGGCGGCTCAGCTCGCGAGTCGATCGCTCGATGCACACCACTCGGCACGTGAACTCTGGCTCGCTGCGCGCCGCACCATTCCCTATCCATCCACGGAGCCCTTTCCCCTATGACGAGCAGTCTCCAAGCACCTCCTCGCAGCAGCGCCCCGCAGGTCGCGATCAACGACATCGGGACGGCCGAGGAGTTCCTCGCCGCGATCGACGAGACGATCAAGTACTTCAACGACGGTGACATCGTGGCCGGCACCATCGTGAAGGTCGACCGGGACGAGGTCCTGCTCGACATCGGCTACAAGACCGAAGGCGTCATTCCGTCTCGCGAGCTGTCGATCAAGCACGACGTCGACCCCAGCGAGGTCGTGTCGGTCGGTGACCAGGTCGAGGCCCTGGTCCTCCAGAAGGAGGACAAGGAAGGTCGACTGATCCTGTCCAAGAAGCGCGCCCAGTACGAACGCGCCTGGGGCACGATCGAACAGATCAAGGAGGAGGACGGCGTCGTCACGGGCACTGTCATCGAGGTCGTCAAGGGCGGCCTGATCCTCGACATCGGGCTGCGCGGCTTCCTGCCCGCCTCCCTCGTGGAGATGCGTCGTGTGCGCGACCTCCAGCCGTACGTCGGCAAGGAGATCGAGGCGAAGATCATCGAGCTCGACAAGAACCGTAACAACGTGGTCCTGTCGCGCCGTGCCTGGCTCGAGCAGACGCAGTCCGAGGTCCGACAGAACTTCCTGACCCAGCTGCAGAAGGGCCAGGTCCGCAAGGGAGTCGTGTCCAGCATCGTCAACTTCGGTGCGTTCGTGGACCTCGGCGGCGTCGACGGGCTCGTCCACGTCTCGGAGCTGTCGTGGAAGCACATCGACCACCCGAGCGAGGTCGTCGCCGTTGGTGACGAGGTCACCGTCGAGGTGCTCGACGTCGACATGGACCGCGAGCGGGTGTCGCTGTCGCTCAAGGCGACCCAGGAAGACCCGTGGCAGCACTTCGCCCGGACCCACCAGATCGGTCAGATCGTGCCCGGCAAGGTCACCAAGCTGGTCCCGTTCGGTGCGTTCGTCCGCGTCGAGGAGGGCATCGAGGGCCTGGTCCACATCTCCGAGCTGGCCGAGCGCCATGTGGAGATCCCCGAGCAGGTCGTGCAGGTCAACGACGACACGATGGTCAAGATCATCGACATCGACCTCGAGCGCCGCCGCATCTCACTGTCGCTCAAGCAGGCCAACGAGACCGCACTGGCCACCAGCGACGACTTCGACCCGACGCTGTACGGCATGGCGTCGAGCTACGACACCGAGGGCAACTACCAGTACCCGGAAGGCTTCGACCCCGCCACCGGTGAGTGGCTCGAGGGCTTCGACGAGCAGCGAGCGGTGTGGGAGGCGCAGTACGCCGAGGCACACGAGCGCTGGGAGGCTCACAAGAAGCAGGTCACGGAGTCCCAGGCCGCCGACGCCGATGGCAGCGAATCTGGCGACTACACCTCGGGCACCGGTGACGAATCGGTCGACGAAGCCGTGGCCGCAGCGCCCACAGCCGCGTCGCCCGCCGAGGGTGCCCTGGCCTCCGACGAGGCGCTGCAGGCGCTGCGGGAGAAGCTGACCGGCGGCTGAGGTCAGCGCGTCCAGAGTTCATCGCACCCCCGTCCACCTCGTGTGGGCGGGGGTGCGGCACGTTCAGGCCAGCCGGTGGAGGAGGGACGTGCGCGACTCGGCCTCGTCGTCGCGGCTGCGGGGAATCGGGTGGTCGCCACGTCCGTCACCGTGCAGGTCGTGCCACAGGGACGTGAGAGCGAGGACGAGGAGCGAAGCGATGATGATCAGCAGGACGGTCATGGCAGATAGTCTGTGCACGATGGTATCCTGCCACGAGTGGCGGGGATGACACTTCCCATCGAAAATCTGCCAACAGGGAGCTCCTGAGCAATGATCCGTGACGTGGCGGTCCTGGTGTACGACGGCGTGGCACCGTTCGAGCTCGGGGTGCTCTGCGAAGCCTGGGGCATCGACCGGCGCGATGACGGCGTGCCCTCCTTCGACTTCGCGGTGTGCGCTCCGCAGCCGGGCCCCGTACGTACGAGTGCGGGATTCGACCTGGTCGTCGAGCACGGAGCCGATCGGGTGGCGCAGGCCGACCTGGTGGCGCTGCCGGCGATGCCCCGAGATGCCGAGGTGCCGGCTCGGGTCCTCGGCCTCATCCGGGACGCGCACGAACGGGGAGCGCGGTTGCTCTCGGTCTGCTCCGGGGCGTTCCTGCTCGGTGCGGCCGGGTTGCTCGACGGCCGCCGTTGCACGACCCACTGGCGGTACGCCGACGAGCTGGCCGCCCGCTTCCCGGCTGCGATCGTGGATCCTGACGTGCTGTACGTCGACGCGGACCCGATCATCACCGGGGCGGGTTCGGCCGCCGGACTGGACGCCTGCCTGCACCTGATCCGCAAGGACTTCGGTGCCCAGGTTGCCTCGACGGTGGCCAGGCGGATGGTGGTGCCACCGCTGCGTGACGGCGGGCAGGCCCAGTTCGTCCGCAGCGCCGTACCGACCTGCGAGGCGGACACGCTCTCGCCGATCCTGACCTGGATGACCGAGAACCTCGAAGCCGACCTGACCGTCGAGGCCCTGGCGCAACGCGCCCTCATGTCCACCCGCACCTTTGCCCGGCGCTTCCGGGAGGAGACCGGCACCACGCCTCACCAGTGGCTGACCCATCAGCGGGTCCTGCTGGCCGAGCAGCTGCTGGAGGAGACGCAGCTGTCGGTGGAGGAGGTGGCACGCCGCTCGGGCTTCGGCAACGCCGCGGCGCTGCGGCACCACTTCACCAGGTTCCGTGGCACGTCACCGGTGTCCTACCGCCGCACCTTCGGATGCACGGTGGTCCCGACCGTGTGATGCAGTGGCTTTCCGGTGTTCGAGACCGAAGCGGACGCCAGTCCGCTCACCCTTGAGATCGTGAACGAGCACCGTGACGGTTGACCCGCCCGTCACGGATCTGCTCGATGTCAACGTACTGGTCGCGCTGGCCCGGGAGCAGCACGTCCACCACGGTCGCTGTCACCGACCCTCGCGCAGCCCGTCATCCACCTTGACCGGCTGGCTTTGCGACGGCGACTGACGCGCCGATCAGCCCGTGGCGGTGGTGCCAGACTGCGCACATGCTGCGAGTGGGATTGACCGGTGGGATCGGTTCGGGCAAGAGCGAGGTCGGCCGGGGACTGGCAGCACACGGGGCCGTCGTCATCGACGCCGATCTGTTGGCACGCGAGGTCGTGGCGAGCGGGACGGCAGGACTCGCCGAGGTCGTCCAGGCGTTCGGCCCCGGTGTCCTCGGCGCCGACGGAGGACTCGACCGTCCGGTTCTCGGGCGACGCGTCTTCGGCGACGAGGAGGCGAGACGCAGGCTGGAGGCGATCATCCACCCACGGGTACGTGCCCTGGCCGCCGAGCTGGAGACCTCCGCGGCTGCCGATACGGTGGTGGTGCACGACATCCCGTTGCTGGTCGAGACCGGACAGGCTCACGACTTCGATGTCGTCGTGGTCGTCGACGTATCGCCCGATGTGCAGCTGGATCGGCTCACTCGCACGCGAGGGATGTCGATCGAGGACGCACAGGACCGGATGGCCGCCCAGGCGACCCGGGAGGCGCGTCTGGCCGCAGCTGACCAGGTGATCCACAACAGCGGCAACCTCGAGGAGCTGCAGTCGCAGGTCGACGCCCTCTGGCAGCGACTCGTCGCGCGGGTCTGAGCCGGCTCGTCGGTCTCAGGCAGCCAGGTCCGGATCGGCCAGCTGACGCAGCCGCGCGAGTGCCTCGCGCTCGAGCTGACGGACGCGCTCGGCGGAAATGCCGTGCCGGGCTCCGATGTCGGCCAGCTTGTGCTGGCGGCCGTCGACCAGGCCGTAACGCGCCCGGATGATGTCTGCCTCACGCGGGCCGAGCTGCTCCACGAGGGTCGCGAGGCGTCCGCGCGACTCCACGTCGAGGAGCGTGACGTCGGGTCCCGGCGTCGTCTCGCGGGCGACCAGGTCGCCGAGCGAGGTGTCGCCGTCCTCGTCCACCGGGGTGTCCAGGCTGACGTGGTCGCGACCCCAGGCCACGAGGTCCAGGACGCGGTCCACGTCCATGTCGAGCTCCTCGGCGATCTCGAACGGGTCGGGCTCACGTCCGAGCAGCCGCTCCAGGTTGCGCCGTGCGGCCCCGACCTGGTTCAGCTGTTCCACCACGTGCACAGGCAGCCGCACGACGCGCGCCTGCTGGGCGATGCCCCGGGTGATCGCCTGGCGGACCCACCAGGTGGCGTACGTCGAGAACTTGTAGCCCTTGGCGTAGTCGAACTTCTCGACGGCACGGATCAGTCCGGTGTTGCCCTCCTGCACGAGGTCCAGCAGAGGCATCTGTGAGCGGCCGTACTTGCGGGCGATCGACACCACCAGCCGCAGGTTCGCGCTCACGAACTCCTGGATGGCACGGTCGGCCTCCGCGGCGAGCCAGCTGAGCTCGTCGACGGTTGCCCGGCCGGGTGCGCCGCCCTTGCGTCGGCCGACCCGGCCCTCGGCGAGCAGGTGTCGGGCGTACATTCCCGCCTCGATGGTCTTGCTGAGCTCGACCTCACGGGCAGCGTCGAGCAGCGGGGTGCGCGCGATCTCGTCCAGGTACATCCCGACGCTGTCCCGGCCCTCCGCAGAGTCACGGGGACGGCGGGTCGCGCGCGCGGCAGTCGTCGCAGCCATGAGCGTTCCTCTCTTTCGATACAACCGGTCCGGCGTCGGTGGACCGACCGGCGGGCCAGACGCTTGTCTCAACGTCGAGACAGAGCTGCTGATTCCGGACGCGGTCACCCCGACCGCGGCTGCAGTCGGCAGCCGGACCGTTACCTTTCAGGACGTACGAAGGGAGCGCACAGTTGCCGGTCTCAGCAGGTTCTCAGGGGATCCTCACGAGGTCTTCACACCTGCGGGCACCGGCGGCAGCGGTTCGTGCGGGGCACCGGCGGTGTGGATGATCCAGGCGTACTCGTAGGCCCGTTCCCGCCAGGCCTCGTAGCGTCCGCTGACCCCGCCGTGCCCGGCGCTCATCTCGGTCTTCAGCAGCACCTGCCCCTGTGGCGCCACTGCCCGCAACCTGGCCACCCACTTGGCCGGCTCGACGTACAGCACGCGGGTGTCGTTCAGGCTGGTGATGGCAAGGATCGGTGGGTACGTCTGCGCCGCGACGTTCTCGTACGGCGTGTAGGACTTCATGTACGCGTAGACCTCGGGGTCGTGCAGCGGGTCGCCCCACTCGTCCCACTCGATGACGGTCAGCGGCAGTGACGGGTCCAGGATCGAGGTCAACGCGTCGACGAAGGGGACGACAGCGGCGATGCCGGCGAAGGCGTCGGGGGCCAGGTTGGCCACCGCACCCATGAGCAGGCCACCGGCGCTACCACCCTCGGCCACCAGGCGGTCCGCGGAGGTCCACCCCGAGTCGACGAGGTGGCGGGCGCAGGCCACGAAGTCGGTGAAGGTGTTCTGCTTGTTCAGCGTCTTGCCCTGCTCGTACCAGGCGCGGCCCATCTCGCCGCCGCCTCGCACGTGCGCGGTCGCGAAGACCATGCCCCGGTCGAGCAGCGACAGCCGGGCGGCCCCGAACATCGGGTCCATGCTCAGCTCGTACGAGCCGTACCCGTACAGGAGTGTCGGTGCCGTGCCGTCGTGCGGTGTGCCGCGCCGGCACACGATCGAGATCGGCACCCGGGTGCCGTCGTCGGCCACCGCCCACTCTCGGTGCTGCTCGTAGTCGAGTGCGTCGTAGCCGCCGAGGACGGCCTGTCGCTTGCGGACGACCAGCTCGCCCGTCGCGACTGTGTAGTCGCAGACCGTCGTGGGCGTGACGAACGAGCCGTAGCCCAGCCGGACCAGCGGTTGCGACCACTCGGGGTTGCTGCCGGCGCCGACCGAGAACAGCTCCTCGTCGATCGGGATCTCGTAGCGCTCGCCATAGCCCTCGTCGGTCAGCCGCCAGACGGTCAGCCGGGTGAGGACGTCGCGGCGGTACGACAGCACCAGGTGGCCGGCGAATGCGTCGACCTCGTCCAGTCGCGTGTCCTCGCGATGCGCGACCAGCGTGCTCCAGTGCTCACGGCCCGGGGACTGCACCGGCGCCTCGGCGAGCTCGAAGTTCGCCGCACCCTCGTTGTGCAGCACCAGGAAGCGATCCTCGCCGCCCACCACTGCGTGCTCGACGGAGTACTCGACGCCCTCTCGGCGTGGCTCGATCAGGCGGAACTCCCCCTCGGGTTCGGTCGCCTCCAGCACGCGGATCTCGCTGGTGATCTTCGAACCGACTGCTATCACGAGGTACTGGTCGCTGCGGGTGGATCCGACGCCCACCCAGTAGCGGTCGTCACGCTCCTCGAACACCAGCTGGTCCTGCGTGCCGGAGCCGAGCCGGTGCCGCCAGACACGGTCCGGCCGCCACGCCTCGTCGACCGTCGTGTAGAAGACTGTGGTCCCGTCCAACGACCAGGTCGCGCCACCGGAGGTGCCCACGATCTCGTCGTCGTGCAGCTCGCCGCTGACCAGGTCCCTGAAGCGCATCGTGTAGCGCTCGTCACCGATGACGTCGACGGCGTAGGCCATGGCGTCACCGGCCGGGCTGACGACGAGGCCACCGAGCGAGAAGTACTCGTGCCCCTGGGCTTCGACGTTGCCGTCCAGCAACACCTGCTCGCCCGCGATGTCGGCGTCGACCTCGAGCTTCGGCGGCTCCCAGTCGTCCTGGTCGTCGATGGGGCAGCGACAGTGGATGGCGTACTGGCTGCCCTCCCGGGTGCGGGTGTAGTACCACCAGTCGGCACGTCGGGTCGGGACCGACAAGTCGGTCTCCTGGGTGCGCGACTTGATCTCCTCGAAGATGGACGTACGCAGGTCGGCCAGGTGGGAGGTCTCCTGCGCGGCGTAGGCGTTCTCCGCCTCGAGGTACGCGACGACCTCGGCATCCTCCTTGGCGCGCAGCCAGTCGTAGTCGTCGATGACGGTGTCCCCGTGGTGGGTCCTCTCGCGTGGTACCCGTCGGGCGACTGGCGGTGTCAGTTCACTCATGCTCCGACGTTATCGGCAGCTCCACCACGCGGTGACGCAGGTGCGGGTCGTCCACCGCGAAGGTGTGGATCGGCCCCGCGGGTGACTGTCTGGTCTCGAACCGCACCGTCACCCCTGCCCGGCCCGATCCCCACACCCAGCCGGGGCCGTGCACGTCGTGCTCCACGTCGGCACCCGGAGGCCAGGACGGCGGCGGTAGCGGTGGGGGAGGATCCTCGCGGATGTCGAGCGGTTCGACGATGTCGACGCCGGAGGACTCCTCGCCGTCGGTGAAGAGGTCGTCCTGGATCCAGTCGGCCAGGCCGTGGACCCCCACGCCGAGCAGCCGCACTCCGTCGGAGGCGTCGATCTCAGCCAGCAGCGATGTCGCCAACCGGGCTATCACCCGACGATCGTCGGTCGGACCGGCGAGCGTGCAGGACCGGGTCAGCGTGGAGAAGTCGTGGTGGCGCACCTTGAGCGTCACCGTGCGACCGGACAGCCGTGCGTCTGACAACCGCTCGGCCACCCGGTGCGCCATCCGCTCGACTATCGTCCTGAGCAGCACCGGATCGGTGAGGTCGCTGGCGAAGGTGTCCTCGACGCTGACGGACTTCGCCTCGCGTTCGGCCACGACCGGCCGGTCGTCGAGCCCCCGTGCGAGCTGGTGCAGCGAACCCCCGTGCGCCGGTCCCAGGAGTCGGACGAGCTCGCCGGCCGAGACCGTCTCGAGCTCGGCGACGGTGTGCACCCCGATCCGGCGCAGCCGTTCGGTCGTCGCAGGTCCCACGCCCGGGATGACGGTGACCTGCATCGGGCGCAGCAGTTCCTGCTCGGTGCCGGCCGGGACGACGAGGAGCCCGTCAGGCTTGGCGAGCTCGCTGGCGATCTTGGCCACCAGCTTCGACGTGGCGACCCCGACCGAGGCGGTGAGCCCATCGGTGAGCCCGGTGATGTCGGCACGCAGGGCAGCGGCGAGCTCGGTGACAGCGGCGATCGGATCTGCTCCGAGGTCGAGCGGCTCCAGGTCGACGAAGGCCTCGTCGAGGGACAGCGGCTCCACGACGGGTGTGATCTCGTGCAGCCGGCGCATGACGACCTGGCTGCTTGCCCGGTAGCTGTCGAACCGAGGGGACAGGAATGCCGCATGCGGGCACCGTGCCCGGGCCTCCAGTGTCGACATCGCCGACCGCACACCGAACCGGCGAGCCTCATACGACGCGGTCGCCACGACACCGCGTCCGCCGGTGCCGCCGACCACGACCGGCTTACCACGCAGGGACGGCTTGTCACGCTGCTCCACGGCGGCGTAGAACGCGTCCAGATCCACGTGCAGGACCGTGGGTGACGCACGCATGCGGTCATCCTCACAAAGTCGATCGTCACCGTGGTCCCGGGCCTGTCCACAAGGGTGCGGGTGCCACCCCCGCAACGGTCTCGACGCCACAACAGTGCAGGCATGAACGACGACGACGCCACCACCACCGTGCTCCGGATCAACGACCCGGGAGAGATCGTGTCCGGACTGCCTGCGCTGTTCGGCTTCACGCCGCGCGAGTCACTCGTGGTGCTGGCCTTGACGGGCGAACGCGGCCGCATCGAGTCCGGCATGCGCAACGACCTGGTGCCTGCCGAGGTCACGAGCGAGCAGGGGGAGCACATCGTCCGGATGCTGCTGCGCAACGGCGTGTCGACGGTGATCGTCGTGGGCTGCTCCGACGACGCCGCACTGTGCGCTACCAACGTGTACGCGCTCTGCGGGGCGCTGGAGCGCGCCGGGATCGCCCTGCGCGAGGCCCTGCGCTGCGACGGGGAGCGATGGTGGTCCTACAGCTGCCACGAGCGCTGCTGCCCACCTGCCGGCACTGCGTACGACCCGCTCGCCAGCCGGCTGCTCGCCGAGGCGGTCGTGCGAGGGGTCGCGATGGTGCCCGACAGGGCGGACCTCGCCCTGCGGTTCGCGCCGGTCAGCGGGTCGCAGGCGGTGGCGATGGAGGCGGCCACCGACCAGGCCGTCGACGGCATCGCCAGCCAGCTGGAGGCGACCATGTCAGGCGGCGGGGGTGGTGTCTCCCGCTCCCTCGTCGAGCACGGGGCGACCGTGGTCAGGCAGGCACTGGATCGGGCGCTGTCTGGTGTGCCGGTCAGCAACGAGGACGCGGCGATCCTGTCGACCTGGTGTGCGCTGGTGCCGGTCCGCGACCTCGCGTGGGCGCAGGTCACCAGGGCCAACGCCGCGGCTCACCTCGAGGTGTGGAGCCAGATCGCGCGCAAGGTGGTCCCCCCGTGGGAACCCGCGGTGCTGTCGCTCACCGGCTTCTGCGCCTGGCTCAACGGCGACGGAGCGCTCGCCTGGTGCGCTCTCGACCGGGTCGAGCAGGCTGACCCCGCCTACTCGATGGCCGAGCTCGTCCGCGAGACCCTGCGCCACGGACTGGCACCGGACTGCTGGATCCCGGTGCCCGAGCACCTGATCTGGGACGCGATCGACGGGTGACTCCACGCTGACCGGGCGGCTGACCGTCTCGTCTGGCGGCATCGCTAGCGCCACATCGACATCTCCGACAGGCTGGGTCCGACACGGACAAGTGGAGGGCGGTCCTCATGGGCCAGGAGGTCGACAGCCGGGTGTTCACCCCGGAGGACCGCACCCGCTATCGCGCGAAGGTGCGCCAGGATCTCGACGTCTTCGAGCGGATGTTGGGCGAGGCCCGATTCGAGGCCAGCAAGCTCAGCACCGGCCTGGAGATCGAGCTGAACCTGATCGACGAGGTCGGCGATCCGGCGTTGAAGAACACCGAGGTGCTCGAGGTGATCGCCGACCCGAACTTTCAGACCGAGCTCGGCCAGTTCAACCTCGAGATCAACGTGCCGCCGCGAGACCTGTCCGGTGACGGCCTCAGCTCCTTCGAGCGCGAGGTGCGGCACAGCCTCAACGAGGCCCGCGAGAAGGCGTCCGGAGTCGGCGCCGACCTGATGATGGTCGGCATACTGCCCACACTGGGCCCCGGCCACATGAATGCTTCCTCGCTGTCCACGAACCCGCGATACGCGCTGCTGTCCGAGCAGATCCTCGCCGCCAGGGGGGAGGACATCGCGATCTCCATCCACGGGGTCGACCGGCTCCAGACGACGGCTGACTCGATCGTGCCGGAGGCGGCCTGCACCAGCACCCAGCTGCACCTGCAGGTCAGCCCGGAGGAGTTTCCGGCGTACTGGAACGCCTCCCAGGCGGTCGCCGGCGTCCAGCTCGCCGTGGGTGCCAACTCACCTTTCCTGCTCGGCAAGCAGCTCTGGCGTGAGACGCGGGTCGCGTTGTTCGAGCAGGCGACGGACACCCGCAGCGAAGAGCTGAAGGCGCAAGGGGTCCGCCCGCGCGTCTGGTTCGGCGAGCGCTGGATCACCTCCATCTTCGACCTGTTCGAGGAGAACGTCCGCTACTTCCCGGCCCTGTTGCCGATCTGCGACGACGAGGACCCGACGAAGGTGCTCGATGCCGGGGACACACCCGCGCTGGCAGAGCTGCGACTGCACAACGGCACCATCTACCGCTGGAACCGCCCGATCTACGACGTTGTCGACGACCTGCCGCACCTGCGTGTGGAGAACCGCGTGCTGCCGGCCGGACCGACGGTCGTGGACACCATGGCCAGTGCGGCCTTCTACTTCGGTCTGACCCGCAGCCTGGCCACCGGAGAGCGCCCACTGTGGTCGCAGATGTCGTTCTCCGCGGCCGAGGAGAACTTTCACGCCGCTGCGCGATGGGGTGTCGACGCCTCGGTGTACTGGCCGCGTGTCGGCACCGTGCCGGCGACCGAGCTGGTGCTGCGCCACCTGCTGCCGTTGGCGTACGAAGGGCTCGACGCGTGGGGCGTTGACACCGACGTGCGCGACCGTCTGCTCGGCATCATCGAGCAGCGCTGCCTGACCCACCGCAACGGCGCAACCTGGCAGGTGGAGGCGTACGAGGAGGAGCGCTCCAGGCGTGACCGCCACCGCATCGACGCGCTGCGGGCCATGGTGTTGCGCTACACCGAGCACATGCACGCCAACCAGCCGGTGCACGAGTGGCCGTTGCCCTGAGCGTCCGTACCCGGATGTCTGCCGTCGCGGCCGGTGGTGGTTCGGCTACGTTGCTCCCAGACATCGCACACCCGGCAGCACCACCGAGCAGCACACGTTGAGGGAGGCCCCCATGGGCACGATCGTGGTCGGATATGTCCCCAAGTCCGAAGGTCGAGCCGCGCTGCGTCGCGGAGCCGAAGAGGCCCAGCTCAGAAGCGCCAGGCTGGTCGTCGTCAACTCCCACCGCGGAGGTCGTGACTTCGACCGTGAGGACGCGGTCGAGACCGAGGCACAGCTGCAGGAGGTCCGCGACGAGCTGGACGCTGCCGGGGTCGAGCACGAGATCCGCCAGCTGGTGCGCGGCATGGACCCGGCCGAGGACCTGATCAACGTGGCCACCGATGTGGGCGCCGACTTCATCGTCATCGGCCTGCGTCGCCGCACTCCGGTCGGCAAGCTCATCCTGGGCAGCAACGCCCAGCGGATCCTGCTGGAGGCACCGTGCCCGGTGCTCGCGGTCAAGGCGTCTGGGTGACCGCACCGTCCTCTCGTCCGTCGCTGTGCATCGCGCAGGAGGAGACGGCTGACCGGTTGCTGTCGGAGAACCCGTACGCCCTGGTGGTCGGGATGCTGCTGGACCAGCAGTTCCCGATGGAGCGCGCCTTCGCCGGTCCCGCGCGGTTGGCCGAGCGCTTCGGTGACCTGGAGCCGGTGGCGGTGGCTGCAGCCGACCCGGAGGCGTTCGCTGCCCTGTGCTCACGGACACCGGCCATCCATCGCTACCCGGGGTCGATGGCCACCCGGATCCAGGAGGTGGCGGCCCACATCCTGGCGGAGCACGGCGGCGACACCGCCTCGCTGTGGGAGCGGGCCACCAGCGGTGACGAGCTGTTGGGCCGCGTGCAGGCGATGCCGGGGTTCGGACCGCAGAAGTCGGCGATCTTCGTCGCCCTGCTCGGCAAGCAGCTCGGTGTGCAGCCCGAGGGATGGCAGGCAGCTGCCGGCGACTACGCGCAGGCCGGTGCGTACCGTTCGGTCGCCGATGTCGTCGATGCGGATTCCCTCGTCAAGGTGCGCCGCTTCAAGGCCGAGAGCAAGGCCGCGGCGCGAGCCAAGCAGTAGGGCCGCCGCTCCGACAGGTCGCAGTTCAGCAGGGCGACGTGTCTCGATCAGGACGGCGTGGCACACTGGAACGCGCTGCACTTGACCGGAGGCCGGTTTGTTGCGCCCAGAATCCGTATCGAAAGGCTATTTGTGCCGTCTAGCGTCGCCCCTGACCCGTCCTCGGATACCGCGTCCATGCCCCTCGTAGGAGCGTCCGGAGTGGGGACGCCTGCTGGCTCCAAGCGTGTCTCCGCGGCGGCTGCGAACCGCTCCACCGTGACCGCCAGCGCCACCCAGAAGAGGCCCAAGAAGACGTCGGTCAAGAAGTCCGTGACCGCCTCCAACGGTATCGGAGCGGAGGCGGAACCGGCGCCCGCCAGCGAGGCGCCAGCCGAGAAGGCCGCCGTGAAGCGCTCTCCGGCCCGCAAGACTGCGGCGAAGAAGACCACCCCGAAGAAGACCACCCCGAAGAAGGGCACCCCGAAGAAGGGCACGCCGACGAAGGGCACGCCGACGAAGGGCACGCCGACGAAGGGCACGCCGACGAAGGGCACCGAGACCGTCGAGGCAGTGGTGGCTCCGGGGACCGACGCGCATGGCCACAAGGTTCTGGAGGATGTGCCGGACGAGATCTTCGAGAAGGACCTCAAGGAGGATCCCACCCTCAAGGAGGACGAGAAGAAGGGCTTCACCCTCTCCACCGCCGACGAGGGTGACGAGCCGGCGCAGCAGGTCATGGCCGCTGGTGCGACCGCCGACCCGGTCAAGGACTACCTCAAGCAGATCGGCAAGGTCCCGTTGCTGAACGCGGCCATGGAGGTCGAGCTCGCCAAGCGCATCGAGGCAGGACTGTTCAGCGAGGAGAAGATCGCAGCCGGGACGAAGATGTCGGCCAAGCTCGCCGACGAGCTGACCTGGATCGTCGAGGACGGCCGCCGTGCCAAGAATCACCTGCTCGAGGCCAACCTGCGCCTCGTGGTCTCCCTGGCCAAGCGTTACACCGGGCGCGGCATGCTCTTCCTCGATCTCATCCAGGAGGGCAACCTCGGACTGATCCGTGCGGTCGAGAAGTTCGACTACACCAAGGGCTACAAGTTCTCGACGTACGCGACCTGGTGGATCCGACAGGCGATCACCAGGGCGATGGCCGATCAGGCGCGCACCATCCGCATCCCGGTGCACATGGTCGAGGTGATCAACAAGCTCGCCCGCGTCCAGCGCCAGATGCTGCAGGACCTCGGCCGCGAGCCCACCCCCGAAGAGCTCGCCAAGGAGCTCGACATGACCCCTGAAAAGGTCGTCGAGGTCCAGAAGTACGGCCGCGAGCCCATCTCGCTGCACACCCCGCTCGGTGAGGACGGTGACTCCGAGTTCGGTGACCTCATCGAGGACTCCGAAGCGATTGTCCCGGCCGACGCGGTGTCCTTCACGCTGTTGCAGGAGCAGTTGCACGCGGTGCTGGACACCCTGTCCGAGCGCGAGGCAGGCGTCGTCTCCATGCGCTTCGGGCTCACCGACGGCCAACCCAAGACGCTGGACGAGATCGGCAAGGTCTACGGCGTCACCCGCGAGCGCATCCGTCAGATCGAGTCCAAGACGATGAGCAAGCTGCGCCACCCCTCGCGCTCGCAGGTCCTGCGCGACTACCTGGACTGAGCGACACGCCGAGGAGATCACGGGACCGGGCTGCTCCCGTCCTTCGGAGCGGGTACTGCCCGCCGAGCGCAAGAGCCAGCAGACCATCCAGGGCTGCACCCGCTGCGCGGATCACTGAGTCACTCTGGTCACCTGAGCATCAGCGCTGTGCCGAACTGCGCCATCGGCGCGCACGCGCATCGGCCGAACGCCACAGCTCTGATGCGGGTGTGACTCCTGTGGCGTTGGAGCTGCCAAGCCCGTGAGTCGCGTGACCCGAGGCGGTCAGTGGTGCAGGAGCGGGGTCGCCCGGGCTGGTCAGGCCCGGTCTCGCGCCACTGGCGCAGGTGATCGTGCTGAGAGCAAGGTCAGCTGGCCGCCACGACGGGGCTGGTCGACGGCCGCCCACATGGGCCACCACATGCTGTCAGTTCGGGCTATTGCCGTCCCTCCGGCGAGCGGACGAGCAGCTCGATCTGCCAGAAGGTGATGACTCATGCGACCAATCCGTATCGTGCTCGGCCTGGGCGTGCTGCCGCTCGTCGTCGCGGCCACTGGGAACTGCACCTGTGGCCGGTGAGGCCGCGCCCCGCGGATCGCCTCGAGCGTGCTGATCACGGTGAGCGCGACGTTCGAGCCGACGTCGCCTGGCAACCTGGGGTCGGCCGGGTCGAGCCTCTTCTGGCGTGACTTCACCGGCGCCCCCAAGCCGATACGTGGTACGTGGACGCGATCGCGAACAAGCGCGCCGGCCGCCAGCTCGATCCAACGCCGGACATCGTGGCCGATTTCAACAGCGCCCGTACCGACTGGTATTTCGGCACCGACGGCAACACCCCAGCCGGCGCGTACGACTTCACCACCGTCGTCATGCACGCAGTGCGTTGTTGGGGTCGTCGGTGTCGCGTGCAGCGGAGGCGATGCCGGTGACCTGCAGGTAGCCGGCCTTCGGTGCGCCCATCGAGGAGGCTGGTCCGACGTGACTGATACATCGCGCTGCGTGCAGACTGCCCGAGTGAGCCGGCCACGCCCCAGTGACCTGTACGCGCACCCGCGCCAGCTGATCACCGAGGCGACCGCAGAGTTCGGGATCCACTCGGTGGTCGACACCTGCCTCGCGCTGCTCGAAGGTCGTGTCGACTTCGAGCTGCTGCCGGTGCCGGTCGCGTTCGTGTCCGGGGTGCATGCCGAGGTGCTCGTACAGAGGGGCGACCCCATGGCCCGCGAGCAGCAGTACTGGCCGCGGGTGTGGGGGGCGCGTGGACTTCGCTATTCCTGGCTGGGCTACGCCCGACCGGGGGTCGTCCTGGGACTGCGGGACCCGGCCTGGCGGGTCCGCGAGATGAGCGCCAAGGTGATCCGCCAGCACCGCCTGCCAGCGTGTGCTGAGGTCCTCAATGGGCGGCTGGACGACGAGTCGGTACGGGTGCGGGTCGCCGCCGTGCAAGCGCTCGGAGCTCTCGGTGGTCGGGAGCACGCTCGTCTGATCGCGGCGATGGACGTGACCGACCCCGCGCTTCGGGTCGCCGTGGCGTCAGCGTTGCGCAGTCTGCGGCTGCGCCTGGACCGTCCGGTGCCTGGTTGAACCAGCCCTCAGGACAGCCCCATCGCGCAGTCGTGTGCTCGGTCGGCCCACCGACGCGCCTGCCGGACCCGTTCGTCGTCGGGTCGGTCCATCAGGTTCTCCACGACGAGTCCCGAGGCCGACCGGGCGGCAGCGGCAGCCAACCAGCAGGCGGTGGCGGCGTCACCGCGCAGACGGGGGTTGCCCTCGTGGGCTAGCACGGAAGCAGCGACCGCGATCCTCTCGGCGAGGCCGGTCACCTGCATCGGCACGTCGACCGCGGCGTCCAGGGCCTGCTCGCGATCCGCGGCCTGCGCGCGACGGGCCGCGACGTAGCGTGCGTAGACCGCGACGTCGGCATCGGCCAGGACAGTGGCCCGTTCACGCACTTCGTCAGCCATCTGCACCAGCTCCGTCGTGCGCGCCGACTCCTGGTCGAAGCGCGCAGCCATCGCCGTCAACGCGGCAGCCATCGCCGTGCAGAGCGCTGCTGCGACGCCACCACCGGGAGCGGTCGTCCGCGCGGAGACCGCGTCCAGCAGCTCATGCACCGACATGTCAGCGAACCGACTGGTCGGGTCGGAGTCGCTCTCGTCAGCCATGAACTCCTCTCGGTCGGCGGCACCGCGAGGCGCTGCGACAGCCACGCTGTGCCGAGCACCAGCCTGTCACGGAACACAACCACCGTCAGCCCGCATGGCACCGCGTCAGCGGAGCACGTGCGGCCGTTCAGCCGAGGGCGACGGCGCCGAGCCACACCGCCGACGAGAGCAGCACCGCCGCCATCTCGATGAGGATCGACAGGCCGACGGCCCGCAGGGCCACGACCGTTGAGGCCCAGGCCCGGTCGTGCGGCAGCCGGCGACGCTCGGCGAGGTAGATACCCGCAACGAAGCCGAGGAACAAGCCGATCACGGGAACGACGAAGAAGCCCACCAGACCAAGCGCAGCACCGAGCAGCAGCGACGAGTGGGTGACGCCGGCCCGGTTCATGCGTCGGCCGGGCACGACGTACTTGACGACCTGGGAGGCGAGCAGGATCGCGGTCACGACCACCGCAACGGTCCACGCGAGGGACTCACGCTCCACCACCGCCCAGACCCAGATGGCGGCACCCGCCAGGAGCGGTCCCGGGAGCACCGGTAGCACGACTCCCACGACAGCGACCAGCAGCGTGAGGCCGACGAGCACCTGACCGAGCAGTCCCATGGGTTCCTCCTCGTGGCGTCGGACATGACACGAGGCCCCGGGCACACCGCCCGGGGCCTCGACTCGTGTCACACGGTCAGGATCGTCGGTTGATCAGTGCTCGGATGCCCGCGCCGCTGGGGTCTTGTCGAGGCGCTGGGTCTCGTCGTGGATGGTGATGGCCACCTCACGCAGTCGCTCGCCGTGCTCGCGTGCGTGGTGGGCGCAGAACATCAGCTCCCCACCTCCGGCGAGCTGCACTCGCAGGTATGCCTGCGCCCCGCAGCGGTCACAGCGGTCCGCAGCAGTGAGGGCAGCACTCGGCGCAATGGTCGTCGTCACGTGTGACCTCTTCTCATCGTCGTGTGGGTCAAGTCTTGCGACCTCACCCTGAACAACATCCAATCACGCGAAAGGCTTCCCGGTAGGGCCGCCTCCCTGTGATCATGCTCCCCGCCGCTGACAGTTGCTCCTGACAGTTGCTCCTGACAGTTGCCCTGACAGTCGTTCGGCACGGTCGGCGATGGGGATGGGTCGTCTTCTCTGTCTCGATGGTGACCCACGCTGCCAAGATCTGCCCGTCTTTCACGCACCCGCTCGGCGTGTCGGTCGGGATTGTTACCTGGCCGATGCCATCGGGTGTCAGCCGTACGGCCGCCGCTGGCCGCTCACACGACCTGACGCAGGGCACCGGTGTCCACGTCGTACAGGAAGCCCCCGACGGCCACACTGTCGGGGATCAACGGGTGTGAGCGCACGCTGTGGACGTCGGCTCGCAGTGCCTGGTCCTGGTCGGGGATGGTGCCGAGCGGCAGCCAGCTGCAGTCGGTGCCTGCGACATCGCTGAGCCGGCGGTGCAGCTCCGCCTCGTCGGAGCTCGCCATCGCGCACCGGGTGTGTGGTACGACCAGCACTCGGCGGACGTTCAGCAGGTGCACCCCGAGCACGAGGGCCGTCAGGGCGGCCGCCGTGACCCGGCCACCGGGGTTGCGGAGTATCTTGGCGTCGCCAGGACGCAGTCCGACCATGCCCAGCGGATCGATCCGACTGTCCATGCAGGTCACCATGGCGACCCCCGCGGCCGCCACGCCGTCGAACCCCACGTCCGTGAAGTCACGGGCGAAGGCGGCGTTGGCCGCGAGCAGGTCGTCGAACGGACCGGTCACGGGCTCTCCTCGATGTCTCGACCGGGTCTCATCCGACCACCTGGAGGACGCTGGCAGTCGGCGTGCCGCGGGTGCCAGCCCCGCGGAGAGTCACGACGGCCAGGGCTGCGGCCAGGAGTGCGCTGACACCGGCTCCGATGAAGACCGCCTCCAGCTGGGCCAACCCGGCGCCGAGCAGCTGGTCGTTGTACGCCTCGCAGGTACCGACCGTGTCCGGGCAGACGTCGGCCAGGGGCGGGATCCGGTCGGCGACCGCGTAGTACTGGCGCAGGCCGATCGTGGTGAGCGCAGAGACGCCGATCAGCATCCCGACCATCCGGGCGACCACGAGCAGGGCACTCGACACGCCGTGCACGGCGGCATCGGTGCACGCGAGCAGTGCCGCGTTGACCGGCGCGATCGCGGCGCCGAAGCCGAGCCCGGAGAGCACCAGAGGCACCGTCGAGCTGGCCTGGTCCAGGGCGTCAGCGCCCCAGGTCGACATCCAGAAGAAGCCGCTGGCGGCGAGGAGCATCGACACCGCCGCGAGCATGGCTGCCGACACGTAGCGGGTGAGCCAGCCGCCGAGCAGTGCGCCGACGGGCAGTGCGGCGAGGAAGCGCACGAGCACCAGCGCTGCGTCGAGCTGGGAGTCAGGGTAGGCAGTGAGGCGGGCGA
>Ga0136630_1000216_pt1 | contig 20254 bp, 20 predicted proteins | sample AntDrymUQ5682106_2_FD_105496 | JGI IMG/M metagenome (GOLD analysis project Ga0136630, IMG submission 105496) | Polar desert sand microbial communities from Dry Valleys, Antarctica - metaG UQ568 (21.06) | ecosystem: Environmental > Terrestrial > Soil > Desert | place: Antarctica: Dry Valley...
GAGCTGGCCGAGGCAGGCCCACTGGTCACCGCCGCCACGGGCGTCGCCGTGCAGGCACCCGAGGTGCCCGCGCCCGTTCCCGATCTGCCGACGGCTGCGAGGCGATGCCGCGCCTCGCCGTTGACCGCGCCGAAGTCCCCCCCGAGGTAGACGCGATCGTTGCCGGCGGCCAGCGCGTAGACCGGGCGGTCGGCCGAAGCGCTCCACTCGTCGACGAGCGCCCCGGAGGGCCCGATCGCAGCGACGTTCTCGTGCGGCGATGCCCCGATCGACGTGAAGCTGCCGCCGGCGTAGGCGCCAGCGGGGCCGATCGCGAGCGCGCGCACGATCCCGCCGATGTTGTAGCCGAGGTTCATCTGCCACGCCTTCATCGGGGCCGACAGGACGTCGTTGATATAGCGGTCCGAACGCGACTGGAAGACCGACGAGGAGTTGTTGGAGTACGCCGCCTGGGCCATCGCCATCGCGATCAGGCCGGGCACGATGAAGACCTCGTAGTCGACGCCGTCGATCGAGCGGATGCGTCCCCCGAGCGACAGGCCGAAGACGGCGATGAACAGAAACGACGCCAGCACCGGCGCGACGATCGTCTGCGACCACAGCTTCAGCACGCGGTCGGTCTCGCGCGCGCTGAGGGCGATCAGGCCGCGGTGGCGCTCGGCGGCCGCGCTCAGCGCCTTCACGACAGCGACCCCATCGCGCGCACGTACGCGTCAGCCAGCGAGTCGGCGCCATAGGCGTGGCGCAGCCCGTCCGCGGAGTCGCGCGCGATCAGCCTGCCGTCGCGGATCAGCGCGATCTCCTCGCACAGCTCGTCGGCCTCTTCGAGGTAATGCGTCGTCAGCAGGATCGTCGTGCCCTCGTCGTGCAGCCGGCGGATGTAGCGCCACAGCTCCAGGCGCAGCTCGAAGTCGACGCCCGCGGTCGGCTCGTCGAGGATCACGAGCCGCGGCTCGTGCATGAGCGCCCGCGCGAGTAGCAGCCGGCGGCGCATGCCGCCCGACAGCTTCGGCGCCCGGACGCCGGCCTTCGCGCGCAGGTCGAAGACGTCCATCATCTCGGCCGCCCGACGCCGCGCCTCGGCCCGGCGCATCCCGAAGTAGCCACCGTGATAGAGCAGCGTCTCCTCCACGTCGAGGAAGCGGTCGAGGTTGACGTCCTGCTCGGCGAGGCCGATCATCCGCCGCGCCGCCGGCGCGTCGTGGCGCTCGCCAAAGATCTCGATCGCTCCGGCGCTGACGCGGATGAGGTTGCAGACGGCGCTGATGATCGTCGTCTTGCCGGCGCCGTTGGGGCCCAGCAGACCGAAGAAGCGGCCGTCCTCGATCGTGAGGTCGAAGTCCTTGACGGCGAGAAAGCCGTCGTCGTAGCGCTTGGTCAGGCCGCGGATGTGCAGTGCTGCGGACACCTGTCCAGGCTACTCATGCGCGCATTTGCGGCCCGGTGGCTGCGATCGACCTCGTCTTCACCCACGTCGGGGCGTGGGTAGACCAATGAAGCACGGGGCATACGGCGGCCCATGGCGGGCCGAGCGAGACGGTATGCCAGGATGCCCGCATGCCTCTCGTCCCCACGGTCGTCGAGACCACCGGTCGCGGTGAGCGCGAGTACGACATCTACTCCCGCCTGCTCAACGAGCGCATCATCTTCCTCGGCACGCCGGTCCAGGATCAGGTCGCCAACCTGATCGTGGCCCAGCTGCTGCACCTCGAGTCCGAGGATCCGGAGAAGGACATCTCGCTGTACATCAACTCGCCCGGCGGATCGATCTACGCGGGCCTGGCGATCTACGACACGATGCAGTTCATCAAGCCCGACGTCTCGACGATGTGCATGGGCGTCGCGATGTCGATGGGCTCGTTGCTGCTGGCGGCCGGAGCGGAGGGCAAGCGTTATTCGCTTCCCAACTCGCGGATCCTCATCCATCAGCCGTCGGCGGGATTCGAGGGTCAATCGACCGACATCGAGATCCACGCCAGGGAGATCCTCGACATGCGCAAGAGGATCGACAGGATCTACGCGCACCACACGGGCCACACCGAGGAGCAGGTCAACACCGACATGGAGCGCGACCGCTTCTTCAAGCCCGATGAGGCGGCGGAGTACGGGCTGATCGATCGGGTCCTCGACCACCACTAGCGACCCACTGACCGCTCCCTCGCTGCCGCTGCCCGAAACGCTCGCGCGCCGGGCGAAGCAGATCGCCTCAGATGACGTCCTCGCGAGTGCGGTCAAGCTGGCCGTCGATGCGGTCCATCTCGCTGGCGTCGACGCCGCTGCGCTGCAACGGCCGGTCGCTAGCCCAGCCCGTACAGCGCGCGGTACTTCAGGCCGAGATGTTCGAGCAGCGGAGCCGGATCGAGCGGCCCGCCGACCGCCTGCTCGATCAGCTCGGCGGGTGTCAGGCGGCGGCCGTGACGATGGACCTTGTCGACGAGCCAGCCGCGCAGGTTGCCGTAGACGCCGGCCTCGAGATCGGCGTCGAGGTCGGGAAGGTCTTCGCACGCGGCGCGCCACAGCTGCGCCGCAAAGACGTTGCCGATCGCGTAGGTCGGGAAGTAGCCGATGATCCCCTCCGACCAGTGGATGTCCTGCATCACGCCCTGGAGGTCGTCGGGCACGGCGATGCCGAGCATCTGCTTCATGCTTGCCGCCCAGGCGGCGGGCAGGTCGGCCGGGTCGAGCGTGCCCTCGATCAGGTCAAGCTCGAGCTCGAAGCGCAGGATGACGTGCAGCGAGTAGGTCACCTCGTCGGCGTCGACGCGGATCAGCGTCGGCTTGACGACGTTGATCGCGCGCAAAAAGGCGTCGAGGTCGACGTCGCGCAGCGTCAGCGGGAAGCGCTCGTGCATGCGCGGCAGCCAGTGGCGCCAGAACGGCGCGCTGCGGCCGACCATGTTCTCCCACAGCCGGCTCTGGGACTCGTGGATCCCCAGCGAGACGCCGTGGTCGAGCGTCGTGCGCGCCAGCGCGGGGTCGACGCCGTGCTCGTAGAGGCCGTGACCGGTCTCGTGCATGAGCGCGAAGAGGCCCTGCAGGTTGCGGTCGTTGAAGCGCGACGTCACGCGCACGTCGCCCGGCGAGGGTGAGACCGCGAACGGGTGTACCGCATCGTCGAGGCGCCACGCCGCGGAGTCGAAGCCCATCGCCTGCACGATCTCCAGACCGATCTCGCGCTGCGCCGCCACCGTGAAGTCGCCCGTCAGCGTCGGCGGGTCCTGCATCGTCGCGATCTCGGAGATGAGCGGGACGAGACCCTCGCGCAGGCGCGCGAACAGCGCGCTGACCTGCGCCGCCGTCGTGCCGGGCTCGTAGCGGTCCAGCAGCGCATCGTAGGGGTGCTCGGACTCGGGAAAGCAGGCGGCGTACCGGCGCGCAAGGTCGATGTTGCGCCGCAGCGCGGGTTCGAAGAGGGCGAAGTCGTTGGCCTCCCGCGCACGCAGCCACGCTTGGAGGCCGTCGGCGCCGGCGCGCGTGATCTCGGCTGCGAGGTCACCGGGAACGCGCGTTGCGATGTCGCGGTCGCGGCGCACGACGCGCACGATCGCCACGTCCTCGGGGTCGGGGCCGGAGGCGTCGAGCAACTTCCCCAGCTCGGGCGAGGTCAGGCGGTCGTGGGCGAGGCGCTCGATGGTGCCCATCGCCTCGCCGCGGGCGGGGGCGCCGCGCGCTGGCATGACGACCTGCTGGTCCCAGGCCAGCACCTGACCGACGTGCCCGAGGTCGGAAAGCTCGCCAAGGCGCTCGCGCAGCTCACTCGACGGCATGTTCGATCGCCCCGAGGCCCTCGATCTCGATCCGGATCACGTCGCCCGACGTCAGGAACTGGCGCGGGTCCATCGACATGCCGACGCCGCTCGGGGTGCCGGTGAGGATCAGGTCGCCGGCCTCCAGCGTGCACGTCTCGGAGATGAAGTCGACCAGCGCCTGTGGTCCGAAGATGAGGTCGCTCGTCGAGGCGTCCTGGCGCAGATCGCCGTTGACGTGCGTCGTCAGGCGCAGGCTCTCGGGCTCGGGCACCTCGTCGGCGGTCGTGATCCACGGGCCCCAGGGGCAGAACCCGTCGGCGCCCTTGGCCCGCGTCCATTGCGGCTCGCGATGCTGCAGGTCGCGCGCGCTGACGTCGTCGGCGACGGCGTAGCCGGCGATCGTGGCGTCGGCGCCCATGACGATCACGAGCTCGCCCTCGTAGTCCAGGCGGTGCACGACCTCGGGGCAGCGGACGGCCGCGTTCGGCGGCGCGCTCGAGCTCGGGAGCTTCATGAAGACGATCGGGAACTCCGGCTCATCGGCGCCCTGCTCGGCCGCGTGGGCCGCGTAGTTGAGGCCGATGCCGAAGATCGCGCGCGGGCGCGCCACGGGCGCCAGCAGCGTGACCTCATCAAGCGCATAGGCGTCGCCGAGCGCCTGATCCCAGTCGGCGGTGCGCAGGCGATCAAGGACCGTCTCGCGCTTCATCACGAACGAGACGACCTCGTCGTCGTGAACCTGGCCGGCGCGCGGCGTCTGCGAGCCCGGCGGCAGGAAGGTGGCGAGACGCATCGCGCCGGAGGTTAGGGCTTAGGGCAGGATGAGGTGCACGTCGCCGAACTCGTGCCAGCGGTAGCCGGCGCTCAGCGCTTGGGCGTACGAGGACTCGATGAGCTGCGCGCCGCCGATCGCCTCGAGCATGAGCAGGTGCGACGCCTCGGGGTCGTGCCAGCCCGTCAGCAGGCCGTCGACGGCGCGGACGCCGCGCTGCGGCGTGACGATGTGACGGGTCCAGCCCGCCGCCGGCTCGATCGCGGCCGCGGACGTCATTGCCGCGGCCGTCTCGAGCGCGCGCACGACGGTCGTGCCGACGGCGATGACGCGCCCGCCGCCCGCGCGCGTCGTGTTGACGAGCCGTGCCGTCGGCGCGGGCACCTCGAAGCGCTCGGGGTAGGGCGCCTCGCCCGCCTCGAGCGACGAGACGCCGGTATGGAGCGTCAGCGGTGCGACCGCGATGCCGGCCGTCACGAGCTCGGTCACGAGCTGCGGCGTGAACGGCCGGCCGGCGCTCGGCATCTCGGCGCTGCCGGGCTCGCGCGCGAAGACCGTCTGGTAATCGGCGAGCGGAAACTCGCGCGTGACGTAGCCGTAGCGGATCGGTGCGCCGTAACGGCGCAGGTAGTGCAGCAGCGAGTGTGCGCCTGTGTGCAGGTCGGCGAGCCACAGCCGCGCGCCTGCTCCGTGTGAGAGGTACGGCGCGAGCAGCGTCGCCCGTCCTCCCGCGGGCAGCGTGAGCGTCTCTCCCGCGCGGCCGGCGCCGAAGCGCTCGCCGCCGCGGCGCAGCTCGACGGTCCAGCGGGCAGGGGCGTCGCCGGCCACATTCCGTCCGCCGGCGGCGCCGCCCGGCGTCGACAGGTGCAGCGCGAGCGCGGTGCCGTCGGCGCGCCGCGCCTGCAGCGCGGCCGGCAGCGTCGCCGACGTGTTGACGACGAGCAGGTCCCCCGGTCGCAGGTGCGCAGGCAGGTCGCGCGCCCGCGCGTGCTCGGCGTCGCCGGCCGCGCGCGAGGCGACGAGCATCCGCACCTCGTCGCGCTGCAGGCCGCGCTCCTCCGGCGGCTCGTGCGCCTCGCGTCGTTCGAGCGGCGCCAGCGCCGCGAGCGCCGCGCTCACGCGCGCGCGCCGACGAGCTCGGCCGCCCGGTAACGCCCGCTCGGAACGTCGCCCTCGATCAGAGCCAGCAGTCCCGGCACGCTGTCCCGCGGCGGCGGGCGATCGGAGATGTCCTCGCCGGGGAACGCCTCCTGGTGCATGCGCGTGTTCATGTCGCCGGGGTCGACGGCGTAGACGCGCACGTCCGGGAGCTCGGCGGCGAGCACGGCGCTGAGCTGCTCGAGCGCGGCCTTCGACGAGCCGTAGCCGCCCCAGCCCTCGTACGCCTCGACGGCGGCGTCGGAGGTGACGTTGACGATCCCGCTGCCGGCGGGCATGCGCGCAAGCGCGAGCTGGGCGAGCGCGAGTGGCGCGACGACGTTGACGCGGTAGACACGCTTGAGCGCGTCGATCGGGTAGCCGCTCAGTGGCGGCAGCGGTGAGGGCCCGAGCGCGCTGGCGTTGTTGACCAGCAGATCGATCCGCTCGCCGGCGGCCTCGATCAGCACGCCGCGATGCCACGAGTCGGCGACGTCGCCCGGCACAGCGACGACCTCGGTCAGCTCGGCCAGCGACGCGCGCGCCTCGTCGAGCTCGCTGAACCTGCGTGCGTCGATGACCAGCCGCCAGCCGCGCTGCGCGAGCGCGCGAGCGAGCGCGAGTCCGAGCCCGCGCGAGCCGCCGGTGATGATCGCGGTCCTCATGCCGCCGCCTCCTGCGGGTCGTCGTCGCTGCGGGCGCCCGCCGCCGCATCCTCCTGCGCGACGTCGCCGGCGCGGCGTCTGGCCTGCGCCGCCGCGGCGCGCTCGTAGCTCATGCGAAACAGCTCGACGACGACGGCGACATCGTCGGGGCTCTCGACGTGGCGGCTGACCCAGCCGGAGTTCGGCAGCACGTGATGGGCCAGCGCGCGGCCGTCGGCGACGAGCTCGTCGCGCACGCGCCGCGGAAACGGCAGATCGGCGATGTACTCGCCGTGCAGATGGCCGAGCTCATGCCGGCCGAGCCTGAACTCGATCCCGCCGAAGCGGTGGGTGCCCTCGGTGACGCCGGGGTGTCTGAGGAGCTCGCGGCGCACAGCCGCGGTGAGGGAGATGGACATGGCAGTGAAGCTACGCGCGGCCGCGCGCCCCGGCTATCGGCAATTGGTCCTAGGACCCGTCGTGGTCAGACGTGGCCGCGTCGCTGCCCGCCGATCATCCGAGCCCCGGATGCACGCCGCGTAGCTCGATGAGCTCGGGCTGGAGCTTGTGCAGCAGATCGATGAGCTGCTCGCGCTCGGTCTCGCTGAGCCCCGAGCAGAGCCGCTGCTCGTGCTCGAGCGCGAGCTTGGTTGCGCGCCCGTACACCGTGCGCCCGTGCTCGGTCAGGTGCAGGGCGCGCACGCGGCGATCGTGGGGGTCGGGGCGGCGCTCGAGCAAACCGAGCTCCTCGAGGTGGTCGACGAGCGCCACCATCCGGCTCGGCGGGACCGCGAGCAGCGACGCGAGCGCCTGCTGCGAGCGTCCCTCGGCGGCGCTGATGAACCGCAACAAGAGGAACTCGCGCGGGTGCAGGCCGAGCGGCTTGAGCACCTCGAGGAAGCGCTGCGACGCGCTGAAGCCGAGCTGCGAGAGCAGGAAGCCAACGCTGCGGGGGGCACGGTCGGGCGCGGCCGGCGCGACGCCCTTCTCCAGCACGCGGCTGTCCTTCGGCGTCCCGGCCATCACACGCCCCCTACGCCGCCCGCTCCTCGAACGCCTCGCTCATCCCCTCCGCCAGCGAGCCGAGCTCGTCGCGCAGCGCGCGGACGTCGCCGGCCAGCCGCTGCTGGTTGGCCACGTCTGTCGACGCCGAAACGCTCAGCAGCGAGCCGCGGATGGAGTCCAGCTCGACCACGATGCGCTCCATCTGGTCGTAGAAGGCCTCGAGCTGGGACTCCATCTTGCGCTGGACGGAGAGCTGGTGCTCGAGCGCCTCGATGAGCTGGGTCTTACCGGAGCCTTCGAGCTCGCGCAGCCGGGTCGCCACCCGCGACGGCGGCGACTCCTCGAGCGCCTCGTAGAGCAGCTGCGCGCGCGACGCCGACAGCTCCATCAGCGACACGAGCGCATCGACCTCCGTCGAGACCTCTTCGTAGGGCAGCTCCGCGCGCTCGATCGCCTCGCGGATGCGCGCATCGGTCGCGCGCGCGTCGAGCAGGTGGCGGCGCACGTCGGGCGCGAGCGTGCTCGGGTCCATGCGAGACGAGCCCGCGCTCAGCTCGCCGCGGCGTTCGGCGCGCACACGCGCGAGCACCGCCTCGGCCTCCTGCTCGTCGAAGAACGTCCGTGCGGCGGCGATCGCGTATATCGCGATGGCGACGACGAGGGCTACGAGCACCGAGCCGCCGACGAGCACCGCCGCGCCCATCGTGCCGACGAGCAGCGCGATGTTGAACGGCTTCGCGGCCGCGTTGGCGATCAGCGCGCCGGCGAACTCGTTGCGGCCGTAGGGCTGTTTCGCCGGCAGGTTCACCTGGTTTTGGTCCTTAGAAGAACGAGCTGATGCTGCGGTAGACCGTCTCGATGTCGTCGGTGGTACCCACATACGGCTTGGCGCCCGACGCGTCCGCGATCCGCTCGAGGTTCTCGGCGGCACCCGCCGCACCCGCCGAGTAGGCGATCGTGAACACACGCACGCGACGCGACGAGTCACCCTGCGTGTCGAGCTGGCGTACGACCGCCTCGATGGTCTTCGCCGAGTCCGTGTCCTCGCCGTCGGTCAGCAGCACGACCGCGTTGATCCGGCTCGTGTCGGCGAGCTTGGAGACCTGCGCCACGCCCGCGTCGGCCGCGTCGTAGATCGCGGTGCCGCCGTCGGCGATCAGCCCGGTGACGAGGCCGCGCAGCTTCGCGCGGTTGTTGCGGATCGGCCTGATCGGCGCCAGCGGCGTGATGGCGTCGTTGAAGATCGTCAGGCCGACGCGATCCTGCGGCGCGACCGCGCGCAGAAACGTCTGCAGGCCGTCCTTGGCGCTCTGCAGCCGACCCTCGTCGTTCATCGAGCCCGACGTGTCGACCACGAGCAGCACGTTCGCGGGCTTGCGGTCCTCGCGCCAGGTCTTCTTCACCGCCGCGAGCACGCGCGGCTCGGGCAGGCCGAGCACGCGCTTGGGCTGCGCCGGGTCGACGCCGTTGGCGTCATTCAGCGGCGCCGAGGGCTTCGCGCGCAGGTCCGCCGGGCGAAAGCCGTTGCGGGCCGCCGTCTCGCCGTCGATGTTCTTCTCCACGTACTCACCGAAGCTCGCCGCCCCCTTGCGCTGCGGTTCGGTCACCCAGGGGGCGTCGAGCGTGATGTACGGGTTGTCGGAGTAGAACGTGCCCTCGGAGGGATAGATCGCGACGAGCTTCTCGCGGCTGCCGCGGCGCTGGTTGAAGTCGACGAGCGTCGCCTCCTCCATCGCGACCGCCGACGCGTAGCCGAGGCCGTTCTTGCGCATCTGCTCGGAGATGAACAGCGTCGTGTCGCCGTAGTGGACGATCGAGCGCTCGATGTCCTTGACCTGGGCGCGGCCACGCGCGATGTCCGACGTGCGCAGGCCCTCCTTCTTTCCGGTCGCCGAGTAGTACTCGGCGACGACCGCCGACAGCCCGGAGGTCGAGAAGTCCGGGTTGGTGTGCACGAGCTTGAACTGGCCGAACTCGGGATGGCCGAACGCGCCCCAGCCTGTCTTGGAGCGTGCCAGCTTGAGGATGTCGGCGAAGCCGAGCTTGCGCTTCGGGTAGCCGAGCGCGCGCGCCATCGGCTCCCACATGGCGATGACGAGCGGCGTACGCACGATCGAGGGATTCGTGTCCGCTGCGTAGGGCTGGTCGGCTTCGAAGTTCAGCAGCCGGCCCCAGAGCGAGCTCGACGGCGACCAGGCGGTGAGCTTGAGCCGTCCGCTCGCGATCTTCGTCTGCGCGTCGCCGGAGGACACGTTCTGCGCCGAGACGAAGACGCGCTTGCCGTCCACCTCCGCGCCCGACGCGTTGAACTTCTTGACGAGCGGCGTCAGCAGCTTCTCCTTCTCGGGCGAGTACGCGAAGCTCACCTCGATCGCGCCCGCGGGGGCGCGGGCGGGCGCCGTTGCGCTGCCCGAGCCCGGCTCGTCGTTGCCCTTGCCGCCGCCGCTGCTGAGGATGGCGATGAGCGCGACGGCGACGACGGCGACCGCGAGCAACGCGAGCTGGCTCTTCTTCATGGGATCACGATACGTGCTCCGGCTCAGGCCCTGTCGGCAAGCCCCTCGCGCACGGCGTACAGCGCGGCCTGGGTGCGATCGGATAGGCCGAGCTTGGAGAGGATGTTGCCGACGTGGGTCTTGACGGTCTTCTCCGCGACGCCGAGCTCGAAGGCGATCGCCTTGTTCGCGCCGCCGCGCGCGAGCAGCGCGAGAACCTCGAGCTCGCGCGCGGTGAGCGAGCCGTGGCGCTGGCCGCTCCGACCGTCGCCGGTCCCGTCGCCCTCCTCCGCCTCGCCGGCCAGCTCGCGCAGCACGCGCGCGGCGACGGCGGGATGCAGCTGTGAGTCGCCACCGTCGACGGTGCGGATCGCGCGCACGAGCTCGGCGGGCTCGACGTCCTTGAGCAGGTAGCCGGCGGCGCCGGCGCGGATCGCCGGCAGCACCTTGTCCTCGTCGAGGAAGCTCGTCAGCACGAGCACGCGCGTCGCCGGCGCGCGCTCGCGCAGGCGCTCGATCGCCGCGACGCCGTCGAGCTCGGGCATGACGAGGTCCATCAGCACGACGTCGGGCTCGAGCGCGGCGGCGGCCTGGAGCGCCTGCGCACCGTCGGCGGCCTCGCCGACGACGTCGATGTCCTCCTGCAGCTCGAGGAACGTCCGCAGGCCCTGACGCACGACGGCGTGGTCGTCGGCGATCAGGACGCGGATCACGCCGGGACCCGCAGGCTCACGGTCGTGCCGGCGCCGGGACTCGAGTCGACCGTCAGCTCGCCGCCTGCCGCGCGCGCCCGCTCGCCCATCGTGGTCAGGCCCAGCCGCCTGGAGCGCACCGCCGGCGCGTCGGGCTCGAAGCCCGCGCCGTCGTCGCTGACGATCAGCGTCAGGCGCTCCTCGCCGATGTGCAGGCGCACGCCGATGTGCTGCGCATCGGCGTGGCGCAGGGCGTTGTGCAGCGCCTCCTGGGCGATCCGGAAGGCCTCGTCCTCGACGGCGCCGGGCGCGATGCGGTCACCGGTCACCTCGAGCCCGATCTCGCGCCGGTGCGCGCGGCGCAGCACGTCGACGTGCTTGGCGAGCGCGACGGCCAGCCCCTCGGCCTCGATCGCGTGCGGGCGCAGGTGCACGATCACCGAGCGCAGCTCCTCCATCGCCTCGCGCGCCAGCTCGCGCACCTTCTGAAGCTGCTCGCCCGCGCCGTCGGCGTCGCGCGCCAGCAACGCCGCGCCCGACTCGGCCGCGAGCACGAGGCCGAAGAGCTTCTGCGTGACGGCATCGTGCAGCTCGCGCGCGAGCCGGTTGCGCTCCTCGACGATGTTCAGCTCGCGGCTGCGCTCGTGCAGGCGCGCGTTCTCGATCGCCAGCGCGGCGTGGGCGGCGAACGTCTCGATCAGCGCCTGATCGCTGTCCGAGAAGGCATCGCCGGACTGCTTGTCGGTGAGATAGAAGGCGCCGACGATCGCGCTGCCCGAGACGATCGGGACGCCGAGGAACGAGCTCATCGAGGGATGCGCGTCGGGCCACCAGCCGCGGAAGCGCGGGTCGCGGCGGATGTCCGTCGCGCGGTACGGAACGTCGGACTCGAGCATCGCGCCCAGCAGGCCGTGCTGGCGTGGCAGCGCGCCGAGCGAGGCGATCAGCTCGTCGCTCATCCCGGAGGTGATGAACTGGCCGAAGCCGCCGTCGCCGTCGGGCACGCCGACCGCGGCGTAGCGCGCGCCGGCCAGCTCGCGCGCGGCGTCGACGAGCTTCTGCAGGACCGGTTCGACGGCGTGCTCGGCGGCGATCGCCAGCACGGCGTCGCTGAGCGCGTCGGTGGCCCGGGTGGCGGCCATGGGCTGATGGTAGGACGGCGCGGAGCGCTAGCGTGGATGGTCCATGGCCGCCGAGCACGTCGTCTGTCTCGTCACGACTCCGCCCGACCAGGCGCGGCCGATCGCAGAGGCGGTCGTCGGTCGCGAGCTCGTCGCGTGCGTGAACATCATCGCGCTTGTGCAGTCGGTCTACCGCTGGGAGGGCAAGGTCGAGCACGATGCCGAGTCGCTGCTCGTGATCAAGACGACGCGCGACGCCGTCGGGCCGCTGACCGACGCGCTGCGCGAGCTGCACCCATATGAGAACTTCGAGCTCGTCGCGCTCGACATCGCGGCCGGGGCGCCCGCCTACCTGGACTGGATCGCCGGCTCCGTCGAGCTGCCCGGGTGAGGGCCTGTCCCGATAGGAAACGCGCGGTGACACGCCCGAGGACCGAGCGGGGCGGTGACGACGCCCGTTCCTCGTACTGGTGGTACGGGGAACGGGTGGCGGTGACGCATCCGCGAAGGTCGTCGGGCGTGACACCGCGCGTTCCCCGATGGGACAGGCCCTTGTATCCTCATGTCCCATGAGCCTCATCCTCGCCGCGAGCCAGGCCTGGACCGACAGCATCGGCCTCGCCTTCACCTGGCTGCTCCTGCTGCCGGTGCTGGCGACCGGCCTGATCATCGTCGCGATCGTCTCCGCGCGCGGCGAGAAGGCCGAGAACGAGAAGCTCGCCGGCCGCTGGGGCCGTCGAACGCAACGCTCCGACGACTGACGCCGCGCCGATCCGCCAGTGGGAGAACGCCACGCTCTTCCGTCGCTACGAGGCGAGCGGCTGCTTCTCCGTCCTGTGCAGGCCGATGACGCCCAAGCACTCACGGACATACTCGTGCAGCCCGAGGTCGCGCGATGGTGGGGCCACAACGACATCGAGAGCGTGCGCGAGGAGCTGCGCGCCCAGCCGTCCTTCGCGATCGTCATCGGCGGCGCCGTGGCGGGCTGGCTGCACGTCCACGAGGAAACCGAGCCCGACTACCCGAGCGTCGCCTTCGACATCGTCCTGGCACCGGCTCTTCAAGGCCGCGGCTACGGTCAGGAAGCGCTGCGCGTCGCCATCCGTCATTTCATCGCGCGCGGACATCACCGCTTCAGCATCGACCCGTCCGAAACCAACGAGCGCGCGATCCGCTGCTACTCGGCCGTCGGTTTCAAGCCCGTCGGCATCCTGCGCGCCTACGAGCGCGCGCCCGACGGCACGTGGCGCGATGGCCTTCTGATGGACCTGCTCGCCGCGGAGTTCGACGGCTGAGCGCGCGTCGGGATCACGGCCCGACGGCCCGACGGCCCGACGGCCCGACGGGCGCGGCTGGGCGCCTCTCGGGTCGACGTGTCGAGTTATTCATCTCAGAGATGGTCAACTTGACAGATCGAGACTCGCCGGCCTCAGTCACCAAGCTGGATCGCGCGCCCCCCATTCAGGACCTCCGCTCAGGCCGGGCGCCGCGACACGCGCGCCCCCGGCGACCCCGCCGACAGCTCCGCGTAGACCCGCGCCGTCTGGCGCGCGATGTCGGCCCAGTCAAACCGGCGGACATGCTGCGACGCCTCGGCGACGACGCGGTCGCGCAATGCGTCGTCGGTCAGAACGCGCTCGATCATCTGCGCCAGCGCGCGCGGGTCGCGGGAGCGCAAGCGCAGCCCGGCGTCGGTGGTGGGAACGACCTCGCGCAGCCCGCCCGTGTCGGCGACGATGCACGGGCAGCCGCTGGCCATCGCCTCCAGCGCGACGAGCCCGAACGGCTCGTAGATGCTCGGCACGACGCAAAGGTCGGCGATCCGGTACAGCGAGTGCAGGACGTCGTCGCCGATCCAGCCCATGAACGTGCCGTGGCGCATGAGCCCGAGCCTGCGCGCCTGCTCGCGCAGCGGCGCTTCGTACGGACCCGAGCCCGCGACGATGAAGCGCACACGCCCCGCCCGGGCGATCACGCGCGGCAGCGCGTCGAGCGCGAGCTGGAAGCCCTTCTCGTAGACGAGCCGCCCGACGAGCAGCACGAGCCGCTCGTCGGGTGAGGCGAAGCGGCGGCGCAGCTCGCCGAGGTCGTCGACCGGGTGCAGGTCGGCGGTGTCGATCCCGTTCGGGATCACCGTCATGCGCTCCTCGGCGAGGTCGTAGACGTCGGCGACCTGGCCGCGCATGTAGTGCGAGCACGCGATCACGTGGTCGGCGCGACGGGCCATCCACGTCTCGATGCCGTGGATGTAGGACTGCGGGTGCTTGTCGACCCAGCCCTGGTGGCGTCCGTACTCGGTCGCGTGGATCGTCGTCAGGTAGGGCAGGCGCAGCCGCTGCGCGAGGCCGCCCGCCGCGCCGGCGACGAGCCAGTCGTGGCCGTGGACGAGGTCGAACTCGATCCGCTTGCCCAGCTGGCGGCCGGCGGCGTGCAGGTGCGAGTTCATCCCCTCGACCCAGGCGAGGAAGGCATCGAGGTCGCGTGGCGTCTGCTCCTCCGGGACGCGGTGGACGTGCACCCCGGCGCGCGTCTGCTCCGCGGGCGACTCGCGCGCGCCACGCGTGAGCACGTGGACCTCGACCCCGTCGCGCACGAGCGCCTCGGACAGCTTGCTGACGTGACGCGCGAGGCCGCCCTCGACGATCGGCGGGTACTCCCAGGAGAGGATCAGGACGCGGGGTCTCACGGGAGCCGCGCGATCCTATCGTCGGGCGCGCAACTTCCCGGCGCCGTTGAGGTTGACTGCGTGGGTCCGCTGAACACCGGCGGCTGCCGCCATGTCGCCGCCACGCCTCCTGCTCATCGTGTCCGGGCTCGTCGTCGGGTTGGCCGGCGGAGCGTGGTTGCTCGTCCTCGACGAGGACAGCGGCGCCCCGAACGGTGGTAAAGGAGCGACCGCCGCCGGGAGCGCGGCCGATCGCGGCCTGCTGCGCGACGCGGGCGGACCGGCCGGCAGCCGGCCCGTGCTGCTGAGCCGCTGGCGCTACCGCGCCGACCCGCACGACCGCGGGACCCGCGCGGGCTGGGCCGACGGCGACTGGAAGGGACAGGTCGTGCGCGTGCCACACGCGCCGAACGCGACGGCCTTCAACGGTGCCGCAGGCCGCCGCGCCCACGCCGGCAGCGTCGGCTGGTACGCGCGCGAGGTCAAGGCACCGCTGGCCGGCGGCTACGCGATCGCGTTCGAGTCCGCTCACCACCGCGCGACGGTCTACGTCGACGGCCGCGCGGTGCGCAAGCACACCGGCGCCTACGAGCCCTTCAGCGCCCGGTCGATGCTGAGCCGTGGGCGCCACACGATCGCCGTCCGCGTCGACTGGCGCAACCCACGGCGCCAGGCCGCGCGCGGCTATGCGCGCGGCTGGTTCAACTACGGCGGGCTCACGCGGCCCGTGACGCTGACACGGCTGGGGCCGAGCGAGCTCGGCGCGCTCACCGTGCACACGCGGTTGGACGACCGCCGCCGCGCGGTCGTCGACGTCTCGCTGCGCGTGCGAAACCACGCGCGCAGCGAGCGACGGGTGCGCGTGCGCGGCTCATTGGGCCGCGACGAGCAGTCGATGCCGCTCGAGTTCGGCGATGCGCAGGTCGCGCCCGGACGCTCGCGTACCGTCCGCGCCACCGTGAGGCTCGACGAGCCGGCGCTGTGGTCGCCGGCCGATCCGCGGCGCTACGAGCTGCGCGTCGAGGTACCCGGCGAGGCGACGCTGCGACGAATGATCGGTCTGCGCGAGCTGACGTGGGGGGCCGGCGGGCTGGCGCTCAACGGCAAGCCGCTCGTGCTGCGCGGTGCCGCGCTTGCGCCCGACGTGCGCGGGCGCGGCGAAGCGCTGCTCCCCGCCGACGAGGCGCGGCTCGTCGGCGAGCTGCGCTCCGTCGGCGCCAACGCGACGCGCTCCCAGCTGCCGCTCTCGAGGAGCCTGCTCGAGCGCCTCGACGCGGCCGGGATCCTTGTCTGGCAGCTCATCGGACCGTGGGAGAACGCCGGCCAGCGCGTCTCGACCACCCGGGCGGCGGCTGCCCGCGACCGCGCCCTACGCGTCGCCGAGATCCAGCAGCCGCACGCGGCGATCGTCGCCTGGACGCTGACGAACGAGATCGACGGCGCCGGCCGCCCGAGCCAGCGGCGCTACATCCGCATGACGACCGAGCGCCTGCACGCGCTCGACCCCACGCGACCGGTGGCCGTCGACATCTGGGGCACTCACCTGCCGACCGCGGCCGGCGGGCCGTACTCCAAGCTCGACGCGATCGGCGTGACCGACTACGTCGGCTGGTACAGCGCTGTGGACGCCGGGCCGCAGAGGCAGGCTGTGATCGCACGCGGCCGCCTTGCGCATCTGCGCGCGCTCTTCCCCGGCAAGCCGATCGTCATCACCGAGCTGGGGGCGATCGGCAGCCGCAGCGCCGCTGCGCCGGGCGCCTTCGGCGGGCTGCAATTCCAGGCCGAGCTGCTCGGCCGGCGCATCGCCGGACTGCGCGGCGTGCCGGGCCTCAGCGGCACGATCGTCTGGGCGCTGCGCGACTACGCGCTGCGGCCGGACTTCCGCGGCGGCTCGGTGCTCAAGCGCAGGCCCGACCTGACGATCACGCCGGGGCTCAACGAGAAGGGGCTGTTCGACTACGCCGGGCGGCCCAAGCCCGCACTGGCGGCGGTGCGGCGCGCGTTCGCGCGCGGCTGACGGCTAATCCTTCGCGGGAGACTTCTGCTCGGTCGTCTTGTACTCCGGATCGAGCTGAATCCCGCCGTTGGCCGGCGAGTAGATCGACGAGGTGCCCTCGTCCCAGCGGATCTCGTAGCGCGGGTTGGGCTCCCCGCGCAGGATGCGCTCGATGATGCCGTGACGACCCGGCCGCAACGGCGCCCGCGTCGTGCGACGTCGCCGGCCGGTCTTCTCCGCGACGATGCGGTCTCCGACTTCGAATGCCATTGCTGTCCTCCTAGGACTGAGTTCTCGGACAAGGGCCGCGAAGCAGCCGCTTCGCGAGCAAGCGCGATCATGTTAGGCCACCCCAGGGCTCTTGAAGCGTGCCGGCGCGGCGTACGGGTAAGACAGGGACGGTCTGGATATCGGAGAGGACGATCAAGGGGTTGACATGAGCATCGAAGCGTCATCGGACGGGCCCAACTACGAGATCTGGATCGAAGACACGATCCATCCGTGGGACAAGGACAGCATTTCTGTGGCGGAGATTCGGGAGCTAGGCGGGCTGCCGGCCGACTGCGCCATCTCCGCTGTCGATCTCGTCGCCCAGCAAGAGGTTCCGCTGTCGGAGGATGCCGTGCACGAGGTGCCACCACGCGAGCCGGGAAGGCCGCTCGTCAAGAGAACGCGATTCAAGCGGGGCGCCTGAGTCGCTAGACGCGCTCGAGCAACGCCAGCCCGTGGTCGCCGACGAGGCGGCTCGCCGGCGTCGCTCCGTGAAGGTCGTGCTCGCGCCCGTCCAGCACGTCGCGCCAGCGGCCCGGTGGTGCGTCGAGCGGGGCCCCGGGTGCGAGGCGCAGCTCGACGGCGACGAGCACGTCCCTCCCGTCGCCGCGCGTGAACGCGACGACGTCCGGGCCGGCCTGCACCGGCGTGTAGGCGCTCTCGAACGCCTCGGGCCGCCGCGCGCGCAGGTTCAGCGCGCGGGAGATGACGTGCAGCTTCATCGTCTCGCGCGTCGGCTGGGCGCCCCCGTGCAGCTCGCCGAGCGCGACGCGACGCGCGTCCCAGTCGACCGGGCGGCGGTTGTCGGGATCGACGAGCGAGAGGTCGGTGAGCTCGTCGCCCTGGTAGACGTCGGGCACGCCGGGCACCGTCAGCTTCAGCAGCAGCTGGCCGAGCGCCGAGCGCTCGCCGGCCTGCGCCACCTCTGCCAGGAACGGCTCGAACGCGTCGAGGAACGCGCGATGCGAGAGCAGCGCGACCGCGAAGCGCTGGACGCGCTCCTCCCAGCCGTGATTCTGGTCGACCCAGTTCGTGTTGCGCTTGGCCTCGCGCAGCGCCTTCTCGAGGTAGCCCTCCAGTCGCTCGGACGCGATCGGCCATACCCCGACGAGCGTCTGGAAGATCAGGTAGCGCTCCGGCGCGTCGGGCGCGCCGTCGTCGACGAGCTCGTCGGTCAGCTCATACCAGCGGCGCACGTGTACCGCCCAGCCCGCAGCCAGCCCCGACAGCGCGCCGATTCGCGCGCGCGTGTCGCCCGAGCGCTTCGTGTCGTGCGTCTGCGTGACGAGCAGGTTGCGCGGGAAGCGCGAGGCGCGCTGCGCGTTGGCCGCGTGGAACTCGTCGACGCTGACTGCGAAGCGGCTCGGGTCACCGCCGACGTCGTTGAGGGCGAGCAGGCGCAGGTATCGGTAGAAGGCCGTGTCCTCGATGCCCTTGGCCGTGACCGGCGGCGAGGTCTGCTGGAAGCGCGAGACGAACTCCTCGGGTGCACCCTCGAACAGGTCCGGGCGTCCCGCCGCCGCGAGCGCCTCGCGGTCGGCGTCCTCGTAGCGGCCGTCGCGCACGTACGTGCGGTAGACCGGCAACTTCGCCAGCACCTGCTCGAGCTCACCCGGGTTGTGGATCCGGCGCAGGCGCTGCACCTCGCGCGCGAACGTCCCGTGCGCCTGCTCGAGCTGGGCCTCCAGCGCGACCTCGTCAAACGAGCGCTGCTCGCCGGTGAGCTCGAACAGCAGCTCCGTCAGCGGCTGCTCGCCCGCGGGATCGACGAACAGCCCCTGCACGTCGTTGAGAAACTCGTAGCCGACGGTCCCCTGAACCGGCCAGTCGCGCAGCGCCTCGCCGGGGTGCAGGATCTTTTCGACCCACACGCGCTCGGCACCGGCGTCGCGCAGCCGCTCGAGGTAGCCCGCCGGGTCGGCGAGCCCGTCGGGATGGTCGACGCGTAGCCCGTCCGCGACGCCGTCGCGCACGAGCTCGAGCACCTTGCCGTGCGTGAGCTCGAACACCTCCGGATCCTCGACGCGCACGCCGGCGAGGTCGTCGATGTCGAAGAAGCGCCGGTAGTGGCCCGTCTGCGGATCGACGTCGAAGACGCGCACACGCTCGGACTCGTCGGCCCACCAGCGGTTCTCGTCGCCGCTGCCCATGTGGTTGGGGACGATGTCGAGGATCAGCCCGAGCCCCGCGCCGGCGAGCTCGCGCAGCCCCTGCTCCCCGCCCAGCGACTCCGAGACGCGCGTCGGATCGACGACGTCGTAGCCGTGCGTCGAGCCCGAGCGCGCCTGCAACGTCGGCGAGAGATACAGATGGCTGATCCCGAGTGAGCGCAGGTACGGAACGAGCGCGCGCACGTCGGCGAAGCGCATGTCCGGGCCGAGCTGGAGACGGTACGTGGCGCGCAGCGGCGTCACGACTGCGGGTCGGCGATCCGCGCTGCGCGCTGCGCGGCGGGCTCGACCCGGCGCAGCACCGTCACCGAGCGGGCCGTCGCGACGATCGTCTCGCGCGCGGCGACCGTCAGCGACCCGAGCTCGGCCTCCGGGTCGTCGCTGCTCAGCTCGAGCGTCCAGCGCTGCCCGTAGCGGCGAGAGGGCACGTGAAAGGTCATGTTCTCGTGATGGCCGTTGACGAGCAGCAGGAACGAGTCGTCGGTGATCGGCCCGCCTGTACGCCCCCGGTAGGGGAACTCGTAGCCGTTGAGAAACAGGCCGAGCACGTGCCCCTTCTGCTGCCAGTCGCCGCGGGTCATGCGCCGCCCGTCGGGCCGAAACCACCAGGCGTCCGCCAGCCCGGACGCGCCCGTCGCCTCGCCGGAGAGGAAATGGCGGCGGGTGAAGACCGGGTGCTCGCGGCGCAGCGCGATCAGCCGCCGGGTGAACGCGAGCATCCGCTCGCCGGCTTCGCTGAACTCCCAGTCAAACCAGGAGATCTCGTTGTCCTGGCACCAGGCGTTGTTGTTGCCGCGCTGGGTGCGGCAGAACTCGTCGCCGCCGAGCAGCATCGGCACGCCCTGCGAAAGCAGCAGCGTGGCCAGGACGTTGCGCATCTGACGCTCGCGCAGCGCGTTGATCTCGGGGTCGTCGGTCGGTCCCTCGACGCCGCAGTTCCACGAGCGGTTGTCGTTCGTGCCGTCCTTGTTGTCCTCGAGGTTGGCCTCGTTGTGCTTCTCGTTGTAGGAGAAGAGGTCGGCGAGCGTGAAGCCGTCGTGCGCGGTGACGAAGTTGATCGACGCGAATGGCTCGCGGCCGTCCTCCTCGTAGAGGTCGCTGGAGCCCGTGAAACGGTTGGCGAAGTCGGCCGCGCCCGCCTCGCCGCGCCAGAAGTCGCGCATCGAGTCGCGGTAGATGCCGTTCCACTCCGTCCACAGGACGGGGAAGTTCCCGACCTGGTAGCCGCCGGGGCCGACGTCCCACGGCTCCGCGATGAGCTTGACCTGCGACAGGACGGGGTCCTGATGGATCGTGTCGAAGAACGCGCTGAGGCGGTCGACGTCGTAGAACTCGCGCGCCAGCGCGCTTGCGAGATCGAAGCGAAAGCCGTCGACGTGACACTCCATGACCCAGTAGCGCAATGAGTCCATGATCAGCCGCAGAACGCTCGGATGCACCGGGTTCAGCGAGTTGCCGGTGCCGGTGAAGTCCATGTAGAAGCGCTCGTCGTCGGGCATGAGCCGGTAGTAGCTGCGGTTGTCGATCCCCTTGAAGC
>Ga0136630_1000218_pt1 | contig 20232 bp, 19 predicted proteins | sample AntDrymUQ5682106_2_FD_105496 | JGI IMG/M metagenome (GOLD analysis project Ga0136630, IMG submission 105496) | Polar desert sand microbial communities from Dry Valleys, Antarctica - metaG UQ568 (21.06) | ecosystem: Environmental > Terrestrial > Soil > Desert | place: Antarctica: Dry Valley...
GGCCGAGTTCTTCGCCGAGGTTGACGACCGCTAGGCTCGCCCCCGCGCGCTCCCGTCATCTAGCGGTCCAGGATACCGGCCTTTCAAGCCGGCGGCGCGGGTTCGAATCCCGTCGGGAGCACCACGTTTCCGCTGGTCAGACGCCATATTGCGCCCGGCTGCGCCGGCCGCTCAGAAGGGGTCGGGCCACGTGGGGCCACACGGCGGTGGCCCATCGCCGGTTCGAGGGTCGAGCAGTTATCCACAGCCGCCGCCGGCATTCTCGGCCGGTGGCGAACCTTGTCGCCTTTCCTGCGCACCGAACAGGTGATCGACGCAGGAGGGCAGCGCCATGGCAGCCATCGAACGGCGGCAGCGATCGGGCAGGCGAGGAGCGGTGCGGTGGCGCGTGCGCTGGCGCGACTCCGACGGCCGTGAGCGGTCGAAGACTTTCGACACGGAAGGCGACGCGCGCCGCTTCAGGCTGCGACTCGAGGGTGACGTCGCGGCCGGCACGTGGATCGACCCGGCGCACGCCCGCATCCCGCTGCGCGAGTTCGTCGACGAGTGGCGTAAGAGCATCGTTGACGTCCGCCCGACGAGCCTCGCTCGCATCGACTCGGCCGTGCGGACGCAGATCCTTCCGGAGTGGGGTGCGACGGCACTGTCGGGCATTTCGAACGCGGACGTCCGCGCGTGGGCCGCGCGACTGCACGCCAGTGGCTACTCGGCGTCGACCGTTCGCAAGGCGGTGTTCACGCTGCGGCGGATCCTCGCCGCCGCGGTCGCCGATCGCAGGCTCGCGATCAACGCCGCCGAGAACGTCCCGCTGCCGGTCGACGAGCCGGGGGAGCAGCGCTTCCTCACAGCAGACGAGATTGAGCTGCTGGCCGACGCGATCGACCCGCGGTTCCGCGCGATGGTGCTCGTTGCCGCGTACGGGGGGATGCGGTTCGGCGAGCTGACAGCGCTGCGGCGCGAGCGCATCGACCTGCTCCGGGGTCGCGTCCAGGTTGCTGAGACGTTGGTCCAGGTCGGCGCCGACCTGTCATTCGGTCCGACGAAGACGCGCAAGGGGCGACGGACGGTGCCGCTTCCGCGCCGCGTGTGCACCGAGCTGGGGAAGCACCTTGAGCAGTTCGTCCAGCCGCCGGCCGAAGCGCTCATCTTCACCGGCGTGTTCGGCCAGCCACTGCGCCGCGAGTGGTTCCGCCGCACATGGTGGCTGCCCGCGGTTCAGCGCGCCGGCCAAGAAGGTCTGCGCTTCCACGACCTGAGACACACCTACGTCTCGCTGCTGATCCGAGCTGGCGCCAACCCCAAGGAGGTCTCCACCTGGGCCGGCCACTCGACCGTCGCCTTCACCCTCGACCGCTACGGCCACCTCTACGACGACGCCGACGACTCCATGCCCGACCGTCTCGACGCCCTCTTGAACGCCAAGCGTGCTGCCTACGAGGCGGCAGTGCTTCCGCTAACGACCGTCGCACGGCGCGCCCAGTGATACTGCGACCCGACGGCTATGGAAGCGACACAGACTTGCACCAACGTGCGGCGCGTATACGCGTATACCTGGCGGGGCGCTGACGTGGGCAAGCGATCCCGTCGTCGACAGCGCCAGCGGAGCAGGCCGCATCCGACGCCGACGACTCCCGGCCGCTCCCTCCCGCCCGGCCAGCAGATGGCGCGGGTCAACGCGACCACCGACGACTGGCTCGCGTTTCGCAGCGCAGCACTGCGCCAGGGCCGCAGCGTCGCCGACTACCTCGGAGAGCTGGTGCGTCGAGAGCTTCACGGTTGACCCGTCCTGCCTGGCGGTTGGAGGCCACGACGTCGTTACCGCCCGAGACCTCGGTCCTGGGAATCGCGTTTGCGCTCGATCTGCTGTTCGACCAGCTGGCGCCAGGTGCTGACGACGCCTCCCAGCCGCGCGTGCTCCTGAGGGCTGACCTGGAGGTCGGCTGAGGTGAAGCGGCGGAACGAGGCGAGGGCGTCGAGGTCGGTGAAGTCCCTCGGCTCGGCGCGGTCGAAGACGGCGAGCACCTTGTTGGCCTCCAGCTCCTTGGGCGCGAGCGTGGGATCAAGCGGAGCCGCTTCGACGTCGAGCGCGCGAAAATCGATGGCGAGGTCGACCTCGCAACGGTCAAGCTCGCGACCCACGAGCAGGGGAACGAACGTGGGCAGGTCACGCAGCCGTCTCGACTCCAGCCCCGCGTCGGCACGCGCCGCTTCGCGCGTCGCGCCCAACTGCTGCACCCGCGCCTAGTGTGCTGGAGTGGTGAAGTAGTCGAGGTCGCGGGTCTCACGCTCGATGTAACCATGGAGGACCAGCGCCCCGGCGCCAGCCAGCGTGAACCCGTCTGCCTCCGGCAGCTGCGAGACGATGGCCGCTACCGCCGTTGGGCAGGCGTCAGCACGACAGCGACACGCCACGGTGCCGCCGGTACCACTCGGCCCATGCCTGGCAGACGCGCGGCGGAAGCCACATCCGACTCCAGAGGTCCTGCAGCTGGTCGACGTCGATGAAGTAGCGGACGTCGTCGTCGTTGCCCTCGCGCAGCACCTGCTCATACACCCGCGCACGCTGCTGAGGGTCCGCCAGGTCGTACTTGCGCGTCCTCCCGCTCCAACTGATGTGCAGCGGCAGCTCTACGACCCCGCTCGCCTTCACGTGGCGGGGGTCATCAACGTCGTCGGGCACCGCCGGCACCTGCGCGTCCGCTCGTGCGCTCATCGCCAAGAGGCTAGTCCCCGTATCCAGCGCCGACGGTGACCTGGCAACGTCCGGGGGATGCCTCGACGGAAGCGGACGGCACTTGTGTGCCGCCCGTTCCGCCTTCGAAGATCCGGGGATACCAGAGCCCTGTCCGCGCTCGTATGGCAGTGCCCGCGGACTACAGGGATCGGCGCGAGTTCCGCCTTGTCGCCAGCAAAGGCCGTTCGGGCCGGCAGCGTACGTTTCGGGGCTGTTGGCGGTTGTCGTGCTTTCCTGACGAGCTCCTTGATAGCGAGTATTCGCTGTTGGCCGCCTTCAGGGTGCGACATCGCTGAAGGGGCACAGAGGTGGTGTCGACAGCGCGCCGCGGGGTGGTTGGGTTGCGGCTCACGCCTTGTCGTCACTTACCCTGCGGGGGCTGTCCGGCTGGCGGCCGCACTGGCAACGAGGGTCGAAAGTTCCTCGACGAACGCGTCGTTGAGCGGCTCTTGAGTGACGAGCACGCGTAGGTACAGCGGGCCGATCAGCGACTCGATGAGCAGGTCTGCGTTCACGTTCGTTTCAACCTCGCCTCGTGCGACGGCCCGCCGGACGATCTCCTTCGCCGCCTGGAACCGTGCGTCCCAGAAGCGGCGAGCGGCGGTGGCGATTTCTGGGTGCACCAGCGCCTCCGAGACCACTGCGCGCAACATGGCCTCCGCCGGCTTCGAGCGAAGGTTGCGGGCGACTGCGGCTGCAAGCGCTGCAAGGTCGGTGACAAGCGTTCCCGTGTCCGGCACCGGGACAGCTTCGGCGGCCGTGTGCAACGCCACATCGAGCAGCAGATTCTCGCGGCTGCCCCACCGACGGTACAGCGTTGTCTTATGCACGCCTGCCCGCGCGGCCACCGACTCGAATGACAAGGTGGAGTAGCCCCGTTCCACGAGCTCGTCGATGAAAGCCGCGACGACCGCCTGCCGAACGCGAGCGCTGCGACCGCCCGGCCGCTTCGTCTGAGCTGGCATGCGGCCATCATCGCCGCGGCCCGAAGCAAACGCAACTGAACGTTGCGTTTATGCTGGCGACGGCGTAGTGTCCCGCTAGACGCAACAACTGGTAGCGATGGGCGGGAGCATGAGACGCAGCATCCGAACGGAGATCACGATCGCAGGGGCGCCCCGCGACGTCTGGGATGTCCTCGTGGACCTTGACCGCTATGGCGAGTGGAACCCTTCATCGTCGACGCTTCGGGGGTTCCCGCTCATGGTGAACGGCTCGCGTTGAAGATGGTCGCGGGCGGCAAGACGTTCACCGTCCGGCCCAACGTCGTGGAGCGCCGTGACGGTCAAACATTGCGGTGGGTGGGACGCTTCGGCGTGCCCGGGCTGTTTGACGCCGATCACTTCCACGAGCTGCAGCCGACTGCAGCAGGTACGCATTACGTTCAGCGCGAGGAGTTCACCGGTCTGCTGGTGCCGTTCCTGGGCAAGACGCTGGCGGCCACGGAGGTCGCGTTCCAGGAGATGAATCGTGCCCTGAAGCGTCGTGTCGAACGAGCACTGGGTCAGGTGCACTCGTGACGGCGCGGCGACGTTCCGCGACGCACGCCGTCACGTCGCACGAGGCGACGCCCCCGCGCCGGCCGCCGGGCTGCCACTGGAAGGGCGGGTCTGGTGAACCCCGTCCATCCCGGCCGAACCCGATACGGCAGCAGTCGGCTGCCCCCCAAGCCGTACAGGCGTTCTTGGATCGCATGAGCAAGCAGGAAGGAGCACGAGCATGACCGAAGCAGTCGCCTCGCGTGGCCAGGGGCTCGCCGTCACCGCCTTCGAGCTCGTCAAGGTCCACGGCAGCGGCGCTGAGGTCCGTGCGCTGGACGTTGTGACCTTCAGCGCCGTCGCGGCGGCCGCGTCGACGGCGAGCCGCCCACGGATCGGCTCGCAGAGCCCTTGCCATCCCGTCGGTCGCGGCGATGCGATCCATCAGCACACCGTCGCGCCCCCGCTCGCGATCCCGCACCATCGCAGGGCCGTTGCTCCTCGTCGCCGGCTTCGCCGCCGCAGGCATCGGTGCCCAGACCGGCTCGCCCGCGCTGCTGGCCGTCGATGCGGTCCTGCTGATCGTCGGCTTCGGGGCGGTCTTCCCGGTGACGACCGGTCCGGTCTTGTCGGTGCTCGGCCGCTCGCTGGACCACGTCAGGGTGACTGGTGCGCTCGCCCGGCAGCAGGCGCTCGCCGCCCCCCCGCCGGACCCGCGCCACGGCCGTGGCGCTCGCCGTCGGCCTCGCGCTGGTCAGCTTTCTTCTGCGTGACGGGCAGCGTTCCACTCACGCGAAGGCTTGACGGGCACTCGCGCGTCCCCGTCGGAGCACCGGACTGAGGCGCAGCGCCGTGGCCGCAAAGGCCACGCTCAGCGCAGCGACACCGTGCGCGTCGAGCTGAGCGCGACGAAGTAGACCGCGGTCGTGACGGCCATGCCGCTGAGCCAGCCAGCGGCGTGGTGGCCTGTCGTGGGCGCAACGGTCGAGCGCATCCGGTCGATAGTGGCGGCGCGGGGTGCGCGTGCGGACGTGGATTACGTGGTCAGGTCCTCTCGTGCAGGGATTGGCCGACAACGGCCTGCGGTCGACCACATGGTCTGCGGCACCGCCGTCGATGCCATCGCCTCGCCGGATGAAGTTCGCCTCACTCCTGCGAACGATCGCTGCGCGCCCCTACGCTGACGGCGACGGTGAGACGACGTCTGGGAGCGTGTGGACCGACGCGACGACGAACGGCATGGCGCGCCGCCGCAGACGCTGCCGCGTCCCGCGGCCACGCCGGCCGGACGCGCCGCCGCTGTCGCCCTGCACGTCGCACCCGGCGTCGTGGCGTACGCGCTGCTGCACCACGCGCGCGTTCCGCTGCAGCAGATCCTCGGGCTGAGCAGCGCGGTGGTGCAGATCGGCGTCATCATGACGGGTGCCGTGATGCTGCTGATGCTCGGTGGCGGCGCGTTGGCGCTCGCGCGTGCGTGGGACCGGCTCGCGTTCGCCGAGACACTGCGCGCCGCCGGCGCCACGCGGCTGGACTGGGCGGCGCTCGCGCTCGCAGTGGCGCTGTGGGGAGCGCTCATCGCGGTGCCCGACGATCGTCTCTACGGTGACCGGCTGGCCGCCTGGCTGCAACGGCAACCGGTGCTCGAGATGCCCGCGTGGCACTTCCAGGTCAGCGGCGGGTTCGCACAGCTGCCGCCAGTCCTCGCGGCGGTGGCACTCGTCGCGAACGTCGTCTGCGAGGAGCTGTACTTCCGCGGCTACCTGTTCGCCAAGTTGTCCTTCCTCGGCCCGGCGACGTGGCTGGTGGCTGGTCTGCTGTTCACCTCGTACCACGTCTTCCAGGCACCGCTGAGCTATCCGGGTGTCCTCGGCGGCCTCGCGCTGGCGGGCCTGTACCAGCTGCGGGGCAACCTCTGGGCGTGTGTGCTGCTCCACACGCTGCTGCAGGCACCGCTGTGACCGTCGTGACGGGCCCCGTTAGCCGGCCGGTCAGCAGCAGCCTACGGATGCCGTACAGCGGGTCGTGCTTGCGTCCGCGGTGGCCGCCTGTTGCTGCTGCACGCGGCGGCAGACGTCGTCGATCACAATGTTGGGTATCGGCTGCTCGCGGGATGCGACTTCCCGCCAACGACAGGAGGGGCGTCACAGCGGTCCGACCGGCCAGGTCTCGTCCACCCCCGGATGGGCTCGAGAGACGTCAGAATTGTCAGGCGTTTGAGCGTGGCGCCCGAGACTCCTGTCGTCTCCCGAGGGCCTGTCCTCAGAAAGCGAACGCAGCGGGACCAGCGGGCTTGCTCGGCCCAACCACTGCTAGTCCGGTAGGCGTTGTCAGCCAGGATGAACACCGATCCGGTCCTCTAGCGCGAAGGGCAGCGGAGCGGTCGGTTGATTGATCCGGAAGTCGCCCGCGGGTTGTCCCTCCTGGGTCGTTCGGCTTGAGCTGGTCGACGCTATGTGGCATAGGTCTCACGGATCCACGCCGCATCGCGCTCGTAGAGGGCGACGTGGCCGAGCTCGATCGTGCGCTGGAAGGCAGCGTCCCCCACCGCGGCACGCTGCGTCGAGTAGCTCACGAGGTCGTCGAGTCTGTGTACCGCCCAGTTCAGGACGTCGCCTGCGTCCGCGTTCCCGTACTCAGCGCAGAAGAGATCGAGCCGCCGTTCCTCTTCCGCTCGCGTGCCGGTATGCCCGTCGGGGTGGCGTTCTCTGGTCAGCGGGATCCAACGGTAGGCCGCGTAGCCGAGATCCCACCCTCGGGGACCGGGCACGGCGTAGTCCCAGTCGATGAAGGCGATGAGCCGCCCGCTGCGGCACACGGTGTTGTAGGGCGCCACATCGCCGTGACAGATCACCTCGGGGGGGTCGACTGGGTCGCGCCGCCACCCGCTCTGAGGAAGCCCCAAGGTTGCCGTGGTGTCATGCAGCTTCCGTAGTGCATGGGCCACGTCGACGAGGAGGTCGTCGGACCACACCCATGCAGGCATGGGGTACACACCGACATCGCCCTCGACGAACTCGATGACCTCACGGCCGCGGTCGTCCACGCCCAACGGCGCCGGCACGAAATCAAGCCCTCGGCGGCGGGACTCAGCCATGAGCCGCTGCACGAGTGGCGTCCAAGACCCTGCCGGACGTCGGACGGTTTGCCCTTTTCGAGTCACGGCACCCATGTGCCCTCCAGGCATCGGGCATTGACCGTCGGACATGAACCCATCATGCCCGCGACCTAAGGCGCAGCGTCGGCACGCGCACTTGTCGACCACGGTATGGGCGAGCGGCGAACGCGGGCGCTTCCGCCGTCCCTGCTGAACAGGCGGAGGTCGCAATCTTGACGCTGCTGCCGTTCCATGACGGTCACACACCAGCGCCGAGCCTCGCGGTATCGGCTGACCCCGTGAGGTTGGCTCACAGTCTTGGATCGGCGGCGCGGTTGGCGGGGGCAACGAAAGAGGTTCGGGCGACCTCGAGCCGATCGTCGGCGAGAAGCCGTTGCACAAGCTCGTCCGAGCCAGCGACGAACGTCCACTCGAAGTCGATCTCCGTTGCGACGAACCAGGCACGGTCAGCGGGCCACCACAATCCGGCGACAGGGCGGTCGATGCCGGACGCGCAGACCGAGGTGAGGACCCCGGTCAGCGGACCCCGCAGCAGGAAGTGGCCGCGGTGCGGGGTCTCCAGGTGGGCCGCGCCGGGGAACCGCTGCGGGGGCACGTCACCCCAGCCCATCCAGACGGCGACGAACACGTTGTCGGGGGTCGTGGTGTGGCCGGGCAGCACGTCCACGAGCGCGACCCCGGTCAACTCGTCCAACTCGCCGGTCCGCGCCTGGACGCCCGCGTTGGCGGCGGCAGGGATCGTGGATTCGTCCCGGGTTTCATCCAGCTCGCGGACGCTGGCGAAGCCGTGCTGCCGAGCGAGTTGGCTCCACCGGATCGGCTCAGGTCCCGTCCCCCACCACGGGTGCAGGACCTGGCACACCGCCGGCAGGTTCGACGGCGCGAGCGAATCGATCAAGACCCCGTGCTGCCCCCACGGCTGCAGCTGCTCAAGCCACCAGGACGCGTGCGTGCCGTCCGGCTCGGGTGCCAACGGGTGCTCCGGCGGGACAATCGCCAGGTCCCTTCTCGGGACCGTCACCTTCGCTCCGCCGACCAGCCGGATCGTGACCCCACGAGCCCGACGAGCGATTGGAGTTCTTGCCGAGCCCTGCAGCGAGCCGAACGACGTGACGTGGTGGCGTCCCGCGTGTACCACGACTGCACGGTCACTGGGTCGAAGCCGCACCCCGTCGAGCTCGGTCGCGGCGCCGACCCAGCGGACGTCGGCGCCATTCCACAGATCCCGTTCCACGGTTTGCCCTCCATTCGCGCTGCCGCCTCCAGCGCGCGCGTCCATCGTGCCCGCGCGGGACGCGTCCAGGACCGTGCACCGCCCGACCGGAGCTTCACCGATCCCTATGGGAACGGCTGCTCGCGCATGGCGGCCCTTCGCCGCAAGGACGGGTTGGACCAGCCGCCGTGCTCTGCGGTGGGCAGAGGTTCCCCTTCTGGCAGGTTCGATTCGGGCACGCTCGCTCTATGCCTAGTCAGGAGGGTAGTCGAACCCGATGGAGAAGGATGCGGCGCGCCCAGCCGTTGAAGTCATACGCGAGCTCATGGACGAGCCCGGCTACTACTGGACCCCTCACGAGTTCGTCTACGCGCTGGCGGACACCGACCCGGCGGCTCGCACGATCGGACCGAACGCATTCAGCGAACCGCTCAAGGAGAGCTTCTCGAAGGCAGTCGTCGCCGAGGGGCTCAGGCAGGAGCTCGGAGGTCGAGGACTCCGCCTATGCCCTTGGCATCGACTGGGCCGACGCGCTCATCTCCGTGCACACCATCGTGCATGAGCTCGCGACAGACCTTTGGATGGCAAACCGCAAGAAGGACCGCCTGGCCCGCGTCGTCGCAAGGCTGACCTTCGTCACACTGGTCGCTGCACAAGACACCCTGCTGTCACCAGCAGGGGCGACACGCAGGTGGCATGTGGCTCACCCGGGTCATGCACGAGCACGCCGTAGTCGCCAAGTTCCTAGCCGCATACGGGCGCGAGAATGTCGAACTGCTGGACCGCTACGAGGCCTACGCCCGCTGCCAGCGCCTACGCCGCCTCAAAGCCCTCAGGGAGGCGGGCGGGGACGTCCAAGACCTACTCGAGGACGCCGAGGTGCAACACGCCACAAACCGCGAGCAGCTGCCAGGCCGCAAGTGGTGGAGGGGCAACTACGGATGGGCCGCTGAAATCATCGGCCGGGAGCCGCCCGCCCTTCACGAACTCGGTGCGGCACTACGGCAAAGCGAGTTACCGCCGACCTCATCTATCAGTTCCAGTCCGCGCGGACTCACCCAGGTGCGCTCGGCCACGTATGGGTAGCGGGGGCGGCCATGGGAAGGGAGAGCGCGACCTCCTGGGACGTCGATCTCGCCGTCGAGGCCCTGAGGCAAGCGCTCGTGTTCCTGGACGACGCCACCGCTGCCCTCCTAATGGACACCCGCGAGCGCTCCGACGTCCGAAAATTCCACCTCATGGGGGCTCTACGCGCCTTTGGGCAGAAGACCGTCGAGAAGCTCGATGAAGCCGCCGAGACCCAACGCACTCGGCCGAAGGACGAGTCACCCCAGGGATGACATGGCCTCCCAAGGATCCTCCGAGGTCAGTTCCAGACCATGGGACGTCGGTTTGCGGGTCGCATCGGGCCAAGGCATCTGTGGGCGCAAGAGCACGCGGTCCATGGCCTGAGTGCCTGCAACCCTTGGGTATCGGCTGATACCGGCGCCCATGAATGTACTGATCACCGGCGTTGCGTCAGGGTTGTTCGTCGCGCCATGAGTCCCACACCATGTGGCCTCACGTGGCCGATGGAGTCGCCGGCCCGCGGCCGGTCGAACGTCTCAACACGCCGCTGACCTGAGGTTGCGCGGTGCTCCCGGAGGGATTCGAACCCTCACTGACCGGGACTTGAATCCGGCGCCTCTCCCCTTGGGCTACGGGAGCGATGATCGACCGGCGGATCGAACCGTCGCAGGGGACGGCTCGCTCGCGAGGGTCGTCGGGGACCCAGCGCATCCTAGCGCGGCGGCCGCGCGGCGGCGGGCGGGCGGGTTCGGCAAACGGCCGCCGGCGTGCGTCCCGCCGTGCCGTCTGTCCTGGCGCGGCATAGGAAGGTCGGCGGCCGCATAGTGGGTCGGCGCCCGTTTCCGGGACGACCCAACGAACCCGGAGCCCGATGATCCCCGACGGCCGCAGCACTGACCCTCCACCCGACGGGGGCAACCCCTGGCGGACGCTGTCCTCGCGCGAAGTCCACGCCAACGCCTGGATCCCGGTTCGTGAGGACAAGGTCGTGCGCCCGCACGGGCGCGCCCGGGCATCTACGGCGTGGTCGACATGCGCACCGTGGCGCTCGCCGTCGTCCCTTCCCGGACGGCGACATCGTCCTCGTGGGAGAGTACCGATACACCCGCGACGCGTGGTCCTGGGAGATCCCCGAAGGCGGGGGCGACCTGGCGCTCGACCCGGAGGCGGAGGTCCTCCGGAAGCTTCCGCGAGGACACCGGCCTGGAAGCGGGGACATTGACGCGGCTGGGAACCGCGCACACGAGCAACAGCGTCACGACGGAGACGAGCCTTCTGCACCTGGCGGAGGACCTCGTCCACCACGACCCTGATCCGGAGGGCACCGAGGAGTTGCGGCTGTGGCGGCTGCCCCTGGACGAGGCCTGCGATGGCCCTCGACGGGCGCCTCACCGACTCGCTGTCGGTCATCGGTCTCGCGCGCGCCGTCGCCGTACTCGGCGCTGGTGGGACGCGCACCTGACCCGGCGTCCGCGGTCCGGGCACGCAGCACCATCGCACCATAGGATACTAATGAAGGCTAAAGGAGGACCATGCACGGCAGGGACCAGCGACTCGTCCGGCGGAGCGTCGTCGACGCGCCCGCGGCCGAGCTCTTCGCCTGGCACGACCGCCCCGGCGCGCTCCGGCGGCTGACCCCGCCGTGGGAACGGGTGCGCGTGGAGCAGCAGGCGTCCACGCTCGAGCCGGGCAGCCGCGTCGTGTTCCGCGCCGGCATCGGACCCCTCCCGGACCGGTTCGGCATCCGCTGGGTCGCCGAGCACGTCGAGTACGACCCGCCGCGATCGTTCCGCGACGTGCAGCGCAGCGGCCCCTTCCCGCGCTGGGATCACACCCACCGGGTCGAGGACATGGGCGGGGACCGGTCCGCGATCATCGACGAGGTCACGTACCGCCTTCCGCTCGGGCGGCTGGGCGAGCGGATTGCCGGTCCGGCCGTCCGCTCCCGCCTCGACCGCATGTTCGACTATCGTCACCGCCAGACCGTCGCCGACGTCGCCACGCACGCCGCGGCACGGCGGAAAGGTGCTCCGCTCATGAAGGTGGCCGTCACCGGCGCGTCCGGACTGATCGGGACGGCCCTGACCTCCTTTCTGACGACCGGCGGCCATGAGGTCCTGCGCCTGGTCCGCAGGCCGCCCCGGGGCCCCGGCGAGGTGCAGTGGGATCCCGCCGGCGGCACGATCGACGCCGCGGCCCTCTCCGGCGTCGACGCGGTCGTCCACCTCGCCGGCGAACCCATCGCCTCGTCCCGGTGGACGGGCGCGCAGAAGCGTCGCATCCTTACCAGCCGCACCGCCGGCACCGGCCTGGTGGCCGAGACGCTCGCGCGGCTCGACGACGGGCCCCGGATCCTGGTGTGCGCGTCCGGGACCCACTACTACGGCGACCGCGGCGACGCCGAGCTCACCGAGGACAGCCCGCCCGGCGATGGTTTCCTCCCCGAGGTCGTCTCCGCATGGGAGGCCGCCGCCGACCCGGCGCGGGAGGCCGGTGTCCGTGTCGCGCACCTGCGGACCGGGATCGTGCTGTCGGCCGCCGGCGGAGCACTGCCGAAGCTGCTGCCGCTGTTCAGGCTGGGGCTCGGCGGGCGGTTCGGGTCCGGCCGGCAGTGGTGGAGCTGGGCGGGGCTCGACGACGTGGTCGGCGCGTACCATCACGCGCTGACCAGCGCGGGCCTGAGCGGCCCCGTCAACGTCACCGCCCCCGCCCCCGCCCGCAACGCCGAGCTGACTGCGGTCCTCGCGCGGGTCGTCTCACGGCCCGCGCTCCTGCCCGTCCCGGCCTTCGGGCCGAAGCTGCTGCTCGGCGAGCTGGCCGACAGCCTGCTCTTCGACAGCATGCGGGTGCTGCCGGAACGGCTGGCCGCCGACGGCTACACCTTCCGGCACCCCACGCTCGAGGGGGCGCTGCGCCACGCCCTCGGCCGGCCGGCGGCCTGACGGGTGGACTCGCACGACGTCGCCGTCGTGGGCGCCGGCCTGGCGGGTCTGTGCTGCGCGCGCGAACTGACCGCCCGCGGCCTCGACGTCACCGTCCTCGAGGCCTCCGACGGGGTCGGCGGTCGGGTCGCGACCGACGCGGTCGAGGGATTCCTCCTCGACCGCGGATTCCAGGTCCTACTGACGGCGTACCCGGAGGCGCAGCGCGTCCTCGACTACCCCGCGCTCGACCTGCAGCCGTTCTACCCCGGTGCTCTGGTTCACCACGGCGGCCGGCTCCACCGCGTCGCCGACCCGTGGCGCCGCTTCGGCGACGCCGTCCGCGGAGCCCTCTCCCCCATCGGCTCGCCGCTCGACAAGGCGCGCGTCGGCCTGCTCCGCCGGCGGGTCCGGGGGGGCTCGCTGGACACCGTCTTCTCGCGGCCCGAAACGACCACCGCCGCGGCGCTGCGCCGTGCGGGCTTCTCCGACCGCCTGGTGGAGCGGTTCCTCCGGCCGTTCCTCGCCGGCGTGCTGCTCGACCCGGAGCTCGAGACCTCCAGCCGCATGGCCGAGTTCGTGCTGCGCATGTTCTTCGAGGGCGACGCGGTCCTGCCGGCGGCGGGGATGGCTGCGATCCCCCGTCAGATCGCCGGCGGGCTGCCGGCGGGGACGGTCCGCCTCGGCGCCAGGGCGGTGGGCCTCGGTCCCGGCCGTGTCGACCTCGCCGCCGGAACCCACGTGCGCGCCCGGGCCGTGGTCGTCGCGACCGACGGCCCGGCGGCCGCCGCCCTGGTCGGCGGGCTGGCCGACCCGGGCTCGCGGCCCGCCGCGTGCGTCTACTTCGCCGCCGACCGCCCGCCCGTCGACGGGGCCGCGCTCGTGCTCGACGGCGAGGGCACCGGTCCGGTGAACAACTGGTGCATCCCCACCGCCGTCGCGGCCGGCTACGGTCCGCCTGGCGCCGCGCTGGTCTCGGCCTCGGTGGTGGACCCGCGCCACGTCGGCGACGACGCGCTCTCCGACGCGGTCCGGCGGCAGTTCCGCGGCTGGTTCGGCGGGCAGGTCGACGGGTGGCGACACCTGCGCACCGACCGCATCGCCCACGCCCAGCCAGACCAGACCCCGCCGGCGCTCGAACGCCCGGAGCGTCCCGTGCGAATCGGCCGCGGGCTCTACGTCTGCGGGGACCACCGCGACAACGCCTCGATCCAGGGGGCGATGGCGTCGGGCCGCCGGGCCGCGGAGACCGTGGCCGCCGATCTCGCACGGTGAGCGCGGGTCGGCGCGGACGCGGCGTGGCCGACGCCGACCGACCCGCCCGACTCTCCAGGGCGGGTCAGCGTGCCCGGCAGCCCTCCGCGAGCTGGCCGACCAGGGTGGCGAGCGCTCGCGGACCGCCGTCGGTGACGGCCCGGACCGCCGCCGACCCGACGATCACGCCGTCGGCAAACCCGGCGAGCTCGGCGGCGTGGGCGCCCGTGGTCACGCCGATCCCGACGCAGACCGGCTTGGTCGTCAGGCTCCTCAGGCGCGCGACCAGCGGGGCGGCCAGCGCCGACAGCGACTGCCGCTCCCCGGTCACGCCGAGGGTGGAGGTGGCGTAGACGAAGCCCGTGCTCGCGTCGGCGACCGCGCCGAGGCGCACGTCGGCCGACGTCGGAGCCGCCAGGAACACCGTGTCGAGCCCGGCCGCCGCGGCGACCCCCGTCCAGGGCTCGCCCTCCTCGGCGGGCAGGTCCGGCAGGATGACTCCGGCGAGTCCCGCCGCGACCGCCGCGGCCGCGAATCGCCCGAGGCCCTCGGTGCCGTCCGGGAACTCCGGCGGCGCGGGCGCCGGCTGGCCGGACCCGCGGCCCGGGTGGTGCCACGCGAGGTTGTAGTAGGTCATTACCAGCGCGGGGACGCCCGCGGCGGCGGTGAGGTCGCGGCACATGGCGAAGTCGTCGGCCGGGGTGAGGCCGGCGTCGAGGGCGACCTGGTTCGCCGCCTGGATCGTGGGTCCGTCCATGAGCGGATCGGAGTACGGGAACCCCACCTCGAGCAGGTCGGCGCCCGCCTCGGCGGCGGCTTCGAGGCACGCCCGCGAGGTTGCGAGATCCGGGTACCCCGCCGGCAGGTACACGACGAGCGCAGCGCGGCCGTCGTCGTTCGCCGCCCGGATCGCGGCCTCGACGGCTCCGGTGCTCACCGCGGGGTGCCCATCTCGAGCAGGCGCGCGACCTCGTCGACGTCCTTGTCCCCACGGCCGGACAGGTTGAGCACGACGATGCCGTCGGCTCCAAGGTCGCGCGCCAGCCGCAGGGCGGGGAGCACGGCGTGCGACGGTTCGAGCGCCGGGATGATCCCCTCGAGCTCGCAGAGGAGCCGGAAGCCCTCCAGCGCCTCGGAGTCCGTGGCGGCGACGTACTCGGCGCGGCCCGTGTCCGCCAGCCACGCGTGCTCGGGCCCCACTCCGGGGTAGTCGAGCCCCGCCGACACCGAGTGCGTCGGGCGCACCTGCCCGAAGTCGTCCTGGAGCACGAAGGACCGGGCGCCGTGCAGGATGCCCTCGGACCCGCCGGTCAGCGTGGCCGAATGCCGGTCCGTGTCGAGCCCCTCGCCGCCGGCCTCCACGCCGACGAGCCGGACGCCGGCGTCGCCGATGAACGGGTGGAACAGCCCCATCGCGTTCGAGCCACCGCCGACGCAGGCGACGACCGCGTCGGGCAGGCGGCCCTCGCGCTCGAGCATCTCGGCGCGGACCTCCTCCCCGATGACCTTCACGAAGTCGCGGACGAGCCGCGGGAACGGGTGCGGCCCCACGACCGAGCCGATCAGGTAGTGCGTCGTGTCGACGTTGGTGACCCAGTCGCGCATCGCCTCGTTGATGGCGTCCTTGAGGGTGCGGGTGCCGCTCGTGACCGGCACGACCTCGGCCCCCATGAGCTGCATCCGGACGACGTTGAGCCGCTGCCGGCGGCAGTCCTCCTCGCCCATGTAGACGACGCACTCCAGGCCGAGCAGCGCGGCGATCGTCGCGGTGGCCACGCCGTGCTGGCCGGCTCCGGTCTCGGCGATGACGCGGCGCTTGCCCATGCGCTCGGTCAGCAGGCCCTGGCCGAGGACGTTGCAGAGCTTGTGGCTGCCGGTGTGGGCGAGATCCTCGCGCTTGAGGAAGATCCGCGCCGCGCGCGTGGACCCCGGTGCACCGCCGGCGTGCGCGGACAGCCCCACGGCGTGGTAGAGCTTCGTCGGCCGCCCGCCGTAGTCGCGGCGCAGATCGTCCAGGCGGGTCAGGAACGCCGGGTCGGCCATCGCGTCGTGGAAGGCGGCCTCGAGCTCGTCGAGGGCGGCGATCAGCGCCTCGGGGACGAAGCGTCCGCCGAAGCGGCCGTAATGCGCGGTGTCGGGCTGGAGGGTGTCGGCGGCGGTCATCTACGGCTCCTTGGTGGCGGGACGACCCGCCGCGACGAGCTCCGCGACCGCGCCGGCCGGGTCGGGCGCGGTGGCGACGTGCTCGCCGACCAGAACGGCGTCGGCGCCGAGGCCGGCCAGCCGGCGGACGTCGTCCGGGCCGCGCACGCCGCTCTCGGCGACGACGACCGCGTCGTCGGGCACCAGCCCGCGGACGGCCGCGAACTGCTCGGGGTCGACGGCGAGGGTGGACAGGTTCCGGGCGTTGACGCCGACCACGAGGGTCCGCTGCGGTACGGCTGCGCGGTGCGCGGCGACGGCGACGCGCGCCTCGTCGGCGGCGTGCACCTCGACGAGGGCGTCGAGGCCGGCTTCGGCCGTGGACGCGAGCAGGGTCTCGAGAGCTCGCGCCTCGAGGGCCGCGACGATCAGCAGGACGGCGGCCGCGCCGCGGGCCCGCGCCTCGAGCACCTGGTAGTCGTCGACCACGAAGTCCTTGCGCAGGACGGGGATGCGGACCGTCGCCGCGACCCCCGACAGGTCCTCGAGGCTGCCGAGGAAGTGGCACGGCTCCGTGAGCACGCTCACGGCCGCCGCGCCGCCCGCGGCGTAGGCGGCGCCGAGCGCGGAAGCGTCGGTGATCGGGGCGAGCTGACCGCGGGACGGGCTCGCGCGCTTCACCTCGGCGATGACGCCGGTGCCGGGAGCGGAGAGAGCGGCCGCGAACCCGGGCGGCGGCGCGGCGGCCAGCGCCCGCGCGCGGAGGGCCTCGACCGGCTCGGCCCGGCCGGCCTCAGCGACGCGGGCGCGCGCCTCGGCGCACGCGCGGTCGAGAAAGCCGCTGATCGGGTGGTCCTCCTGTGGGAGCGGTCAGGCGTCGCTCATCGTACCGGCCGCGCCACGCTCAGCCCGACGGCGACGGTGACGCGGACGTAGCCCGCCGTTACGCGAGGGCCGCCGCCTGCTGCCCGCTCACGACCCTGGCCGCGCCGAGGACGTCGAGCAGGACCCCCTCGCGCAGCCCCCAGTCGCACAGCTCGAGGTGCTCCAGGCCGAAGGCCTCCATCGTGGCGAGCAGCACGAGCCCGCCGGCCGGGAGGAGGTCCGCGCGCTTGGGGCTGACACCGGGCAGCTCCATGCGTTCGGTCGTCGAGACGGACACGAGGCGCGCGTAGCCGCGCTCGAGTTGGTCGCGCGTCACGACCAGGCCCCGTACCCGGTCCGGGGTGGCACCGCCGGCGAGCGCGAGCCCCAGCCGGCCGAGGTCGCGGATGGTGCCGGCCGTCCCGACGGCGCGCGGAGGCCGGCCGTCGGCGGCCGCCTTCGCGACGTCGGCCGCGACCGGCCGGAGCAGGCGCAGCGCCGCGTCGTGCAGCTCGGCCCTGTCGAGCAGCCGGGGCGGATCGCCGACCAGCCGGGAGCGCAGGCGTGCCGGTCCCAGCGGCAGCGAGGCCCCCGCGACCAGTCCGCCGGTGCCGCCGTACGCCACCTCGTAGCTGCCCCCGCCGAGGTCCAGGCCGAGCACCTGCCGTCCCGGCGGGAGGTGGAACGCGCCGGCCATGCCGAGCAGCGACAGCTCCCCCTCCTCCATCCCGGACAGGACGTGCACCCGGATCCCGTGCTCGGACGCGAGCCGGTCGAGCAGGCGGCCGCCGTCCGAGGCCCGGCGGATCGCCTCCGTCGCCACGGCGAGCACCCGGCGAGCGCCGGCCTGGCGGGCGTGGGCCAGCAGCTGGGCGAAGGTCGCCGCCGCCCGCCGTCGCGCGTCCTTGCCGAGCCCACCCGTGCTGGCCACCGGTTCGGCCAGCCGCAGCGCAACCTTCTCGGTCGTCACCCGCTTGATCCGCCCGCCGGGCAGCTCGTCGGCGACGAGGAGGTGGAAGGAGTTCGAGCCGAGGTCCAGCGCCGCGAGCCGCGTCACGCCGCCCAGCCCTCCGCCGCGCGCACGGCCGCGAGCAGCGCCATCGACTTCGCCACCGTCTCATCGTGCTCCCGCTCCGGCACGCTGTCGGCGACCACGCCGGCGCCGGCCTGGACGTGGGCCCACCCGTCGCGGAACACCAGCGTGCGGATGGCGATGCACAGGTCGAGGTTGCCGGCGAGGTCGACGTAGCCGATCCCGCCGCCGTAGAGGCCGCGGCGCGTGGGCTCGAGCTCGTCGATGATCTCCATCGCGCGCACCTTCGGCGCGCCCGACAGCGTGCCGGCCGGGAAGGCCGCGCGCAGGACGTCCACAGGACCCACGCCGGTGCGCAGCCGGCCGCTCACCCGCGACAGCAGGTGCATGACGTGGCTGAACCGCACGACGCTCATGAAGTCGCTGACCGCCACGGTCCCGAGCTCGCAGACGCGGCCGAGGTCGTTGCGCGCGAGATCGACGAGCATCACATGCTCCGCGCGCTCCTTCTCGTCGGCGAGCAGCGACGCTTCGAGCGCGTCGTCGTCGGCCTGGGTCGCGCCGCGCGGCCGCGACCCCGCGATCGGCCAGATCGACGCGCGGCCGGCCTGCACCGTGACGAGCGCCTCAGGGGAGGAGCCCACGACCTGGAGGTCGCCCCAGTCGAAGACGTACATGTACGGCGACGGGTTGATGATCCGGAGCACCCGGTGGACGGCGAAGGGATCGACGTCGGTGGCCAGGGAGAACCGCTGCGACGGGACGACCTGGAAGACGTCGCCGGCACGGATGTGCTCCTTGGCCCGCTCCACGGCCGCGAGATAGGTCGCCCTCGGCATGTTCGCGGTCGCGTCCTCCACCACCGCCGCGAGCGGGGGCGGGATCGGCCGCGCCGTCAGAGGATGGCCGAGCCGTTCGACGAGCGCCTCGGAGGCGGCGACGGCCCCGTCGTACTGGGCGCCCGGGTCGTCGCCGACGAGGACGTTCGACACGACCGCGAGCCGCTGTCGCAGGTGGTCGAACGCGATCAACTGGCCGGGGAACAGCAGGCGCACGTCGTCCATGCCGAGGTCGTCGGCGCCGCTGTCGGGGATGCGCTCGATCCACCGGACGACGTCGTAGCCCAGGTAGCCGACGGCGCCGGCGAACAGCGGAGGGAGGCCCGCGAGGTGGGGTGCCCGCAGAGCCGCGACGAGGGCCTCGACCGTGGCGAGCGGATCGCCCGACCGTGCCGGGCCGGCCACCGCCCTGGCCACGGCCGGGGACAGGTCGCCCTCGACCGCGACCGCCCCGCCCCTGGCGGTCAGCCGGCAGAAGGGCCGCAGCCCGATGAAGGAGTAGCGGCCCCAGCGCTCGCCGCGCTCGACCGACTCGAGCAGGAACGTCGGCCCGCCGTCGCGCCGGAGCCGGTCGTACACGGCGAGCGGCGTCAGCAGGTCGGCCAGCACCTCCCGCCAGACGGGGACGACGGCGAAGTCGCCCGCGAGGGCGACGAACTCCTCGCGCGGGGGCTGGTAGAGGTCCGCACCGGTCATCGTGGCAGCGGCTGCGAGAAGCACGTCCGCGCGCCGGTGTGGCACGCGCCCGCGCCGCGCTGGTCGACGCGCACGAGCAGGACGTCCCCGTCGCAGTCGGCCACGACCTCGACGACACGCTGGACGTTGCCGCTGCCGGCGCCCTTGTGCCAGCGCTCACGGCGGCTGCGCGACCAGAAGACCGTCTCCCCGCCGGCGAGCGTCTCGCGCAGCGTCTCCGCGGTCATCCAGGCCATCATCAGGACCTCGCCGGTGTCGTGCTGCTGCACGATCGCCGGGATCAACCCGCGGTCGTCGTAGCGCAGCTCGGGCCGGGGCGGGGCCATGCGGGGCGGTCCTTCGGTGGGGTGCCGCAGCGGCGTGGCTGCGGCGGCGGCGGGCGTGCGCCCAGCGTAGCGGGGCGCTGCCAGGAGCCCATCCCCCGAACCGCCGGCGAAAGGCCATGCGACATGGGCGCGGTATCCGGCGCGAACGTCGCAATCCACAGGCGCGCGGCGCCGGGCTCTGCGCAGCCGGTCACCGCCGCACAGGCGGTCGCGCCCCAGCACCGGGCGCAGCAACCGAACCGGTCCCGGACGGCCGGTGACGGTCGTGCGGTCAGCTGCCCGCTCCCTCCGAACCGGGGTTTGGCCTAGCAGCCTCCACCGTCCAGGTCGTCGAGTTGCTGCTTGACGTCGGTGTCGATGATCGACGAGGAGCCGACGAGCAGCAGGTCGACCATCGGTTCCCCGCAGGAGCGCATCAGGTCCGCGGTCGCCACCGGCACCTGGCCGTGGTCGACCAGCAGCATCGGCGCCCGGGCGTCGGCCGACAGGCCTCCGGCGGCCAGGCCGAACTGCCAGCCGTCGTCGCGGTAGCCGTTGACGACGACGAAC
>Ga0136630_1000220_pt1 | contig 20220 bp, 12 predicted proteins | sample AntDrymUQ5682106_2_FD_105496 | JGI IMG/M metagenome (GOLD analysis project Ga0136630, IMG submission 105496) | Polar desert sand microbial communities from Dry Valleys, Antarctica - metaG UQ568 (21.06) | ecosystem: Environmental > Terrestrial > Soil > Desert | place: Antarctica: Dry Valley...
CATGACGGCGAGGTAGTCGGCGAGCCGGTCCTCGTCGATCTCCCAGGTGTTCACGATCATGACCGGGTCGCCGCCGACGGCGGACGGGTGCGGGACCGGCTCCCAGTCCTCCGGGGGCGACGGCGTCACGACGCGTTCCAGGACCGGCAGCGGCATCCTCAGGGCGGCGAGCCCGAGGATCACGGTCCCCAAGGACAGCGCCACGATCGCGTTCGCCGGCCCGACGACGGAGCCGAGCGCCCCCGCCAGGATCGACCCGACCGGGAGCAGCCCGAGGAACGCGAGCGTGTAGAGGCTCATGATCCGGCCGCGCACCCACCGCGGCGACAGCAGCTGCGCGGTGGCGTTCAGCGTCGACAGGATCCAGACCCAGAGGACACCGGTGACGGCCATCCCCACGGCGGCGAGCGGCAGGGTCCGCGACAGGCCGACGCCCATCCCGGCCAGGCCGAACACGGCGATCGAGGCCGGCACCATGGCCGCACCGAAGCGCCCGCCGGCCCACGGCCGGCTGAACGCGCCGGCGAGCGCGCCGACGCCCATCGCGCCGAGCAGGAGGCCGTAGGTCGCCGCCCCCCCTCCGAGCACGTCGGCGGTGAGGTTCGGCAGCATCGCCTGCAGCACGGCCGAGGTCAGCGCGAACAGCGACGCGACGAGCAGCAGCCACCGGTAGGCGGGGGTGAAGCGGGCGTAGCGCAGCCCGCTGGCGATCGCGGTGGTGATCGACTCCGGCTCGCCGTCCAGCGCGCGGGTGCGGAAGGTGGCGAGCGCGGCGATGACCGCCAGGTACGACGCCGCGTTCGCGAGGAAGGCCGCGCCGGGTCCGGCCGTGGCCACCACGATGCCGCCCAGCGCCGGACCGACCGCGCGGGCGACGTTGAAGGCCGCCGAGTTGAGCGCGACCGCGCCCGCGACCTGGCCGCTGGGGACGAGGTCCGGCACCATCGCCTGCCATGCCGGAAGGCTGAGCGACAGGCCGACGCCGAGCAGCAGCCCGAGCGCGAGCAGGACGCCCGGCGTGAGGATCCCGAGGAACCACAGCAGGGCGGTCGCGGCCGCGGCCGCGGCCATGATCGCATGGGACACGATCAGGATCCTGCGGCGGTCGACGAGGTCGGCCATCGCGCCGGCTGGCAGGGCGATGAACAGCAGCGGCAGCGTCGGTGAGGCGACCATCAGGCCGACCCACAGCGGCGAGCCGGTCAGCTGCAGCATCAGCCACGAGGCGGCGACGGTCTGCAGGAACGATCCCAGGTTCGACAGGATCGACGCGAGCCAGAGGTTGCGGAAGGCGGGAACGGACAGCGGGGCGGTGGCGGCGCTGGTCATCGGGGCACGATCGTCGGAAGCAAGAGGAGTTTGTGGTCCCATCCTGCCAACGCACCGGCGCCGCCGTGAATGCCCGGTCGGACACCCGGGCCCGTCACGCGCCGGGCTGCAGCCCCTCCCCGAGGAGCTCGCCGAGCTGGCGCGCGTTGGCGACCCCGTAGTCGCGGTAGCAGTTGTTGAACACGACGTGGGTCTCCCGCGCCTCGCCGGCGAGACGCTCGATCTTCGGCGCCCACCCCGCGAGCTCCTCCCCGTCGTAGGAGTAGCGGAACCGCTCCGCCGCGGTGATGCCCTTCGCCTCCCAGGTGTCGGCGTTGTGGCCGTGGAAGCGGACGACGGCGAGATCGGCGGTGGCCGCGAGCACCGGCGGCACGGAGGAGGAGAACCCCTGCGGCTCGTCGACGCAGACGTAGGCCAGGCCGGCCGACTCCAGCAGGTCGATCGTCCGCGCGCGCGTGTCGTCAGCCAGCCAGCTGCCGTGCCGGAACTCGACCGCGACCTGGTAGTCGGGGAGCCGCCCCGGGAGCTCGCGGAGATAGTCGCGGTTGTCCCTGCGCGGGCGGAACCACGGGGGGAACTGGAAGAAGACGGCACCGAGCTTGCCCGCCGAGTGCAGCGGCATGAGCGCCTGGCGGAAGTGCTCCCACGCCCGGTCCACCGAGGCCGGCGGCAGGTGCGTGAGGTAGACGGAGCGCTTGCCGCGGTGCTCGTCCGGCAGGTCGGCGGCGACATCCGGCCACACCGATTTCGCGGTGGCGGCGTGGTGGGTGAACAGCGCGTACGCCTTCACGTCCATGCGGAAGTCCGTGGGCGTGCGGCGCACCCACATCCCGGCGAGCTCCGCGGTCGGCGGGAAGTAGTACGTCGCGTCGACCTCGACCATCGTGTAGATCGAGGCGTAGTGGCGCAGCCGCTGCTCCGCGGTCATGGACTTCTTCGGGTAGAAGTCGGCGTCCTTGAGCAGCGTCGGGTCGGTCCACGAGGCCGTGCCCACGCGGATGCGCCTCACCGGCCGCCGCCTGGCATACGCTCTGCACCCCCCATGGCGCCGGGGACGATACCCGGACGGTGTGCGAGGATGCGGCATGGTTCCGGAAAGGCAGCGGGTCGGGTCCGGCAATCCCATGGCGGTCGCTGCGCGACCGCCACCATGAGAATCGGGTCAGGGTCGGCCTACGAGGCGACGGTGGGATTCAGCCGCGCCGTCCGGGTGGACGGCCGGGTCCTCGTCGCCGGCACGGCACCGATCCGGCCCGACGGCTCGTGCGACCCGGACGCCGGCGGTCAGATGCGTCGCTGCCTCGAGATCATCTGCGCGGCGCTGAGCCAGGCCGGCGCCGCGCCGGAGGACGTGGTGCGCACGCGGATGTACCTGACCGACCCGGCGGACGCCGAGGCCGTCGGCCGTGAGCACGCCAGCGTGTTCGGCGCCGCCCGCCCGGCGGCGACCATGGTCGTCGTCGCCGGACTGCTCGATCCCCGCTGGAAGGTGGAGGTCGAGGCGGAGGCGATCATCGGCTGGGCACCGTCCAGCGCGGGGAAGGTTAGGAGAAGCGGGTGAGCGGGCGGGGCTGGAGCTCGCCGTCGACCTCGATGTCGGTCCGCTCGTTGTAGAAGCAGTAGAGGCCCGCGATCTGCGCCACCTCGGCGCGCGGCTCCGGGTAGGTCCAGACGAGATCGGGCGCGATCGCGCCGCCGACGCGGACCGACCGGTACGACGCGGTCCCCTTGTACGGGCACCGGCTGGTGGTCTCGCTGGGGACCAGGACGTCGGCGCGGACGTCGGCCGCGGGAAGGTAGTAGCGCGGCGGCAGGCTGGTCTCGAACAGCAGCGTCGGCGTCCGGGACTCGGCGACGACCTCGCCCTCCACGATGACCCGGACGTGGCGGGAGCTGGCCCGGACGTCGACGCGGTGGTAGGGGTCGGGCGCGTGGACGAACTGCTCCTCGTCCTCCTCGAACCAGGCGTCCATCGCGTCCCAGTAGCAGGCGACGTACCCGGCGATCGGCGGCGCCGAGGGGATCGTCTGCGGGTAGCCCCAGATGGCGTTGGAGGCCACGCGGTCTCCCACCCGCACCGACCGGTAGTCCGCCTCCCCCTTGAACGGGCAGAAGGTCGTGTGGTCCGTGGGCTCCAGCAGGTCGCCGCGCACGTCGGAGAACGGGAAGTAGTACAGCGGCAGGAGCCCGGTCTCGTGGAGCAGCTTGACGCGCCGGCTGTCGATCACCGTCTCGCCGCCGAACACCGCGCGGACGCGGCGGGGGTAGTCCTCGAAGTACAGGACGTGCGCGGGGCCGTCGGCCGTGAAGTTGAACACCCCGCCGGACTGCGGTCCGAACGGTCCGGTCCCGATCGTGAGCGTCATCGTCATCCCTTCATCGAACGGTCACTGGACGCGCGGGCGGCCAGCGTCTACGAATGTCCCTCCGCCAGCCGGGAGCCGGGGCGGGACAGTCGCGACCGAGGACGACCATGCGCATCGGCATTCTGACGGGCGGCGGCGACGTTCCGGGCCTGAACCCGTGCATCAAGGCGGTCGTCAACCGCGTCGTCGACGACGGCCACGAGGTCGTCGGGATCCGCCGGGGGTGGGGCGGCCTGCTCGACTGCCGGCCGGAGGACGCCACGTCGGTCGGGGCGTGCACCATCGAGCTCGACCCCGGCAGGGTGCGCACCATCGACCGCACGGGCGGGACCGTGCTGCACACGTCCCGCACCAACCCCGGGCGGGTGAAACCGGCGGATGTCCCGGACTTCCTCGCCGATCGGGGCGACCCCGACGGCACCTCCGACTTCACCCCCCACGTCCTGGACGTCCTGTCGGCGCTGCGCATCGACGCCCTCATCCCGATCGGGGGGGACGACACCCTGTCCTACGCGCTGCGGATGCACACCGAGGGCGTCCCGGTGGTCGCGATCCCCAAGACGATGGACAACGACGTCCACGGCACCGACTACTGCATCGGATTCTCCACCGCGGTGACCCGCAGCGTCGGGTTCATCCACAACCTGCGGACCAGCGCCGGGTCGCACGAGCGCCTCGCGGTGGTCGAGCTATTCGGCCGCTACAGCGGGGAGACGTCGCTGATCTCCGCCTACCTGGCCGGGGTGGACCGCGCGATCATCTCGGAGGTGCCGTTCTCGATCGACCGCCTGGCCGAGAAGTTGATGCACGACAAGCGGTCCAACCCCTCCGGGTACGCGATGGTCACGATCTCCGAGGGCGCCACGCTCGAGGGCGGCGAGCTCCAGCTGCGCGGCGAGGCCGACGCCTACGGTCACCGCAAGCTCGGCGGCATCGGCGGCCTCACCGGCGAGCTGCTGAAAGAGCGCACCGGTGAGGGGATCATCGCTCAGCAGGTCGGCTACCTGATGCGGTCCGGCAGCCCGGACTCCCTCGACCTGATGGTCGCGACGAACTACGCGGTCATGGCGGCCGACCTGGCCGTCGAGGGCTCCCGCGGCCGCATGGTCGCCCTGCGCAACGGCACCTACACGAACGTGCCGATCAGCGTCACCGGGGAGGGGGCGCGCCGCGTCGACGTCGATGCGCTGTACGACGCGGACGCCTACCGCCCGAAGGTCCGCCACGTCGGCGGCAAGCCGATGTTCCTGTACTGATGACAAGAGGACATGCCGTGACCCGTGTGCTGCGTCCGCTGCTCGCCGCCTTCCTCGCCGCGCTGCTCGCCGGAGCGGCCGCCCCGGCCGCCGGCGCGCGGCCGGGGCCGTCCCCGTCGGCGCCCCCGCCGTCCCGGGGGACCGCCGAGGTGCGGTTCGCGACGTTCAACGCGTCGCTGAACCGCTCGGCGCCGGGTGAGCTCATCGAGGACCTGTCGACCCGCTCGAACGCCCAGGCCGGCGCCGTCGCGGAGATCATCCAGCGGACGCGACCGGACGTGCTGCTCGTCAACGAGTTCGACTACGACGCGGGCGGGCGCGCGGCGGAGCTGTTCGCCCGCAACTACCTCGAAGTCGGCCGCAACGGCGCGGCGCCGATCCGCTATCCCTACCGGTACGTCGCGCCGTCGAACACCGGCATCCCGTCCGGGTTCGACCTCGACAACAGCGGCGGCGTCGGCGGGCCGAACGACGCGTTCGGGTTCGGTTTCTTCCCCGGCCAGTTCGGCATGGCCGTGTACTCGCGGTACCCGATCGCCCGGTCGGCGGTCCGCACCTTCCAGACCTTCCTGTGGCGCGACATGCCGGGGGCGCTGCTGCCCGACGATCCGGCCACCCCGGCGCCGGCCGACTGGTACTCCCCCGCGGAGCTCGACGTGTTCCGGCTGTCGTCGAAGAGCCACTGGGACGTGCCGATCGACATCGGCCGCAAGCGCGTCCACTTCCTGGTCAGCCACCCGACACCGCCCGTGTTCGACGGGCCCGAGGACCGCAACGGGCTCCGCAACCACGACGAGATCCGCTTCTGGGCCGACTACGTCCACCCCGCTCGCGGCCGCTACATCTACGACGACGCCGGCGCCCGCGGCGGGCTCCGCCCGGGCGCGCTCTTCGTCATCGCCGGCGACCAGAACTCCGACCCGCTCGACGGCGACAGCGTGCCGGGCGCGATCCAGCAGCTGACCGAGCACCCGCTCGTGAACACGCGCGTCACGCCGTCGAGCCGGGGCGCCGTCGAGGCCGCCCGGCTGCAGGGCGGGGCGAACGACCGCCACCGGTCCGACCCGCGGTTCGACACGGCCGACTTCGCCGACGACCCGGCGCCCGGCAATCTCCGCGCCGACTACGTCCTGCCGCGCAAGAACCTGCGCATCACCGACGCGGCGGTGTTCTGGCCGCGCCAGGACAGTCCGCTCTTCCGGCTGGTCGGGGAGTTCCCGTTCCCGAGCTCGGACCACCGGCTGGTCTGGATCGACGTCCGCGTCCCGGGATCGGGACGCTGACCTGAGCCGGGCGCCTACCCTTCAAGAGTTTAGGTGCGCCGGCCTTCCCCCGGCGGCCGCGGGTCCCCGGGGCCCAACGTTCGAAGGGTAGGCGCGGGCTGTGGCGCCTACCCTTCAAGGGTTGGGTGCGTCGGCGTTCCCGCCGACCCCGGCGGCCGCAGGAGTGGGCTGTGGCGCCTACCCGCGCGCCTGCTCCTGCCCGTCGGGCGGCCCCCATCCACCGCCCCCCGGCGTGACGACGCGCACGCGGTCGCCGGCGCGCAGCTCCCAGGTGCCTTTGGCCGCCAGCGGCTCCTCGGTGCCGCCGGCGCGGACCAGCGTGTTCACGCCCGGTTCCCCGTCCCCTCCGCCGCGCAGTCCCCACGGGCCGCGCTCCCGGCGCTCGGTCTGCAGCGTCAGCGTGGCGCCGGCGAGCGTCTCGATCTCCCGCACGAGCCCCTCCCCGCCGGGATGCAGGCCTTCGCCGCCCGAACCCTCACGCAGCTCGTAGCGCCAGACCCGCAGCGGGTACGCGAGCTCCAACGCCTCGGCCGGCGTGTTCCGGGTGTTCGTCATGCCGGTGTGGACGCCGGACATGCCGGCACGGTGCGGCGTCCCGCCCTCCCCGCCCCCGAGCGTCTCGTAGTAGCTGAAGGCGCTTGGGCCGGCGCACCCGATGAGCAGGTTGTTCATCGTGCCCTGGCCCGCCGCGGGGACGCGGTCGGGCAGCGCCTGCGCGAACGCGCCGAGCAGCACGTCGACGATCCGCTGGCTGGTCTCGACGTTGCCGGCGGCCGTCGGTGCTGGGAACGTCGCGGCGACGACGCTGCCCTCCGGCGCGACGACCTCAAGCGCCCGGTAGCAGCCGGCGTTGGGAGGCGCGCCCGGGTCGGTGAGCATGCGGAAGACGAACATCGCCGCGGACAGCGTCACGGCCTCGACGGCGTTCATATTGCACGCCACCTGCGGATCGGTGCCGGCGAAGTCCGCCCGGACGGTGTCGCCGTCCACGGTCACCGTGACCGCGATGGTCGTGCCCCCGCCGACCTCGAGAAGGTCGGAGAACCGGTACGTGCCGTCGGGGATCTCCCCGACCGCGCGCCGGACCCGCTGGTCGCTGTAGTCGCAGACCGCCCGCATGGCACGGCCCAGGCCGTCCCGACCGAGCCGCACGGCCAGCTCGCGCAGCCGGCGGGCGCCGACGTGGTTGGCGGCGAACTGCGCCCGCAGGTCGCCGCGCCGCTCGGCCGGCGTGCGCGAGTTCGCCGCGATGAGGTCGAGCACGTCCTGCCGCGGGCCGCCGGCGTCGGCGACCACGACCGGCGGGATGCGCAGGCCCTCCATCGCGATGTCGGTCGCCCCGGCCGGCATCGAGCCGGGCGCGGCCCCGCCGACATCGGCGTGGTGGGCCCGGTTGGCGACGTAGCCGAGCAGCGGCGCGGCTCCGTCGGAGGCGTCGCCGTGGGCCGCCGCGACGATCGTGAGGTCCGGGAGGTGGGTGCCGCCGCGGTAGGGGTCGTTCAGGCAGACCTGCAGGCCGGGGGGGAACTCGCCGAACGCGTCGAGGGCGGCGGCGACGCTGGCCGGCATCGAGCCGAGGTGGACGGGGATGTGCTCGGCCTGCGCGACCATCTGCCCGTCGGGGTCGAAGACCGCGGCGGAGCAGTCGGCCCGCTCCTTGATGTTCGGCGAGTATGCGGCGCGCCGCAGCGCGACGCCCATCTCCTCGGCAACTCCGGCCAGGGCGTGGCGGACAACCTCCAACTCGACCGGGGACAGCGCGCTCACGGGCCGGTCGCCCAGGTCATGACGAGGTTGTGTGCGGCGTCGATGCGCGCGACGTCGCCGGGCGCCAGCAGCGTCGTGGTGTCGTGCTGCTCGACGAGCGCCGGGCCGCCCACCTCGTCGCCGGGCGCGAGGCTCGACCGGTCGACGACGCGTGCCTCGATCTCGCCGTCGCCGACGCCGATGCGGCGACTGGAGGCGGGCGACGGGTCCCCCTGGTCCCAGGCGCTCGGCAGCCCGGTCAGCGCCGGCGCTCCCTCCGCGACCACACGCAGGGTCACGACCTCGACGGGCTCGTCGGTCATCGCGTAGCCGTAGGCGTCGGCGTGGGCGGCGTGCAGCAGCGAAGCGACGTCCCCGCCGTCGCTCACCGCGAGGCGCAGCTCGTGGGACTGGCCGGCGTAGCGGGCGTCCGCGAGGCGATCCACCCGCACGTCGCCGGACACGCCCTGACGGGCCAGCTCCGTCCGGGCGTCGTCCTCCAGCGTTCGCCAGAGCTGTTCCAGGGCATCGCCCGGCGCCGCCATCACGGTGCGCGACGTCTCGTATCGGGGCGGGGCGAGCAGCAGGCCGAGCGCGCTCAGCACCCCTGGCGCCGGCGGGACCACCACCGCCCGGCACCCGAGGTCGCGCCCGATGGCGGTCGCGTGCAGCGGACCCGCGCCGCCGTACGCGACCAACGCGAGGCCGGCAGGGTCGACGCCGCGCTCGGTGGTGACCCGACGCAGCGCCCGGCCCATGGTGGCGCGCACGACCGTGAGCACGCCGGCCGCGCCACCCGCTTCCTCGGGGAGGGTCCCCAGCGCTGCGGCAGCCTTGGCGGCGTCGAGGCGCAGGCCACCGAGCGCCTGTCCCTCGCCGAGGTGGCCGAGGACGCAGTGGGCGTCGGTCACGGTCGGGGCGGTCCCACCCTGGCCGTAGCAGGCGGGTCCCGGGTGCGCGCCCGCCGAGCGCGGCCCGACGCGCAGCGCCCCGCCGGCATCGACCCACGCGATCGACCCGCCGCCCGCGCCGACCGTGTGGACGCCGACCGCGGGGGTGCGGAACGGCAGCCCGCCGATCTCCGCATCCGTCGAGACCTCGGGTCGTCCTCCCCGGATCAGGCACACGTCCGTCGAGGTGCCGCCCATGTCGAAGGCCACGGCGTCGTCGTAGCCCGCCGACCGCGCGACGGCACCGGCCGCCACCACCCCGGCGGCCGGTCCGGACAGCAGCGTGTGGACCGGGGCCTCGCGCACGTACCCGAGGCTCGCGGTCCCTCCCCCGGACGTCATCACCGTGATCGTGACGTCCGGCAGCCGCTCCTGCAGCCCCGACAGGTAGCGCCGGAGCTTCGGAGCGACGGCCGCGTTCAGGACGCAGGTCGAGGCGCGCTCGTACTCCCGGAACTCGGGCAGGAGGCGGCTGGACAGGGTGACGGGCACGTTGAGCCGCTCCTGCAGGCCCTCGGCGATCCGGCGTTCGTGCCCATCGGCGGCGAACGAGAAGAGCAGGCTGACCGCGACGGAGTCCGGCTCGAGGGCGGCGACGGCGTCGACGACCCGGCGGACCTCGGCGTCGGCCAGCGCGACCACGGGCCGGCCGTCGCAGCCGGTCCGCTCGTCGGCGCACACGACCAGCGACCGTGGCACCAGCGGATCGGGCCGGGTCACCGACAGGTCGTACAGCGCCGGCCGGTCCTGCCGGGCGATGGTGAGGACGTCGGCGAACCCGGCGGTCGTCACGAGCACGGTGCGGCCCACGTCGCGTTCGAGGACCGCGTTGGTCGCGGTCGTGGTGCCGTGGGCCACCAGCGCGACGCGGTCATTGGGCGCGGCGAGGGCGAGGCCCCGCTGGACGGCTTCGCTCTGGTCGGCGGGGGTCGTCGGGACCTTGACCGCCCGCGGCAGCCCGCCGTCGCCGATGACGACGACGTCGGTGAAGGTGCCGCCGACGTCGACCCCCGCCCTGATCCCGCCCGGAGCCACGGGCGTTCAGCCCGCGAGGTCGCGTCGCAGCCGGTTCACGCCTCGGGGTCGACCAGCTCGCCGAGCATGGCCCGCACCTTGCCGGTCAGGTCCGCGACGCCGAAGGGCTTCTCCAGGAAGCCGGTCAGCTCGTGGGGCTCGCTCGCCGGGATGCCCGTGCGCTCGGAGTAGCCGGAGACGTAGAGGACCCGCAGGCCGGGATGGCCCGCGCGGAGGAGCGCGACGAGCTGGGGGCCCGTCAGCTGCGGCATGACGACGTCGGTGATCACCAGGTCGGCCGGGCGGCGCAGGGCGGCGTGGACGTCGAGGGCCTCGACGCCGTCGGCCGCCTCCAGGACGGTGTAGCCGCGGTCGATCAGCGTCTCCCGCACCAGGGCGCGGATCGGCTCCTGGTCCTCGACGACCAGGATGGTCGCCGGCTCCCCCTCGCCCCGGCCGTCCGCCGCGGCCTCGCCGGGCGTGTCGGTCTGTCTCGCCTCGTCCACCTCGCGACCCGCCGCCGGCGCACGGCGCTCCGGCCTGCGGAGACCGCCGGTCCCCGGGCCGGCATCGCCCGGCTGCACGCCGCTGGACACGGGTGCTCCACGAGACGCTCCCACTGCTGTCGCCGACGTCATCGGGACCTCTCAGCTCCGGGATCGGGATGACTGGCCCTGCCCCAAATATGCCCCTTTAGTATCCGGCACAGTGCCACCGCCTGCAACCTGGCAGTCACGCGACGTCGCGAAAGCCGCGACCGCGGACGTGACGCGTGCCGCGGCCCGTCGGCGGTGTCTGCGCCGTCGGGCTCGCTCGGCCGCACCACCTGCTCACTGTCGGACGTGGAACTGCCGGAGGCCGGCGGAACCCGTCGTCCCACGGTCCGCCGAACAGCAACGTCGTCGCGCTGGACGAGCCACCGGGCCACCGCATCGACGCGCTCGTGTTGTCCGGGCCGTCGCCGCCGCCGTGCGCTCCAGGCAGGACGTGACCGACGGGACCCCGCCCACGGGGAGCTCGTCTGCGCCGTCTGGTCCATCCCCTGCTCGCAAAGCCAGCACCTCCAGCCGTCACGCCGGCCCACCTCGTCCACGCGCCATACCCTCAGGGTTGAGAGTGCCGGGCCGCGCTTGGCGCCCCCTCCTTCTTGTGTCCAGTTTGCCCGGTGTAGGGCAACTTTCCCGAAACGTGCATGCGCTGTGTGCCGGCGGGCATACTCCCGGCGACTTCTTCCCCCTGCATGCGCGGAGTCCGCCATGACGCTTCGGTTCTGCACCCGTTCGCTGGCCGCCCTCGCCGGGTCGGTTGTCCTCTTGCTGGCGGTCGGCCCCCAGGCGCGCGCGACGAGCGACTCGGAAGAACCGGCGCACGTGCCCTGGACCGATCTCCTCCCTCCGCTGCCGGCCGGCTACGAGCCCACCACGGAGAACCTCTGCGTGTCGGGACAGCGGCGCTGCGTCGACGTGGTCATCCGGGAGATGCGGCGCCGGTTCGACGCCCTCGCCAGGCGCTGCGACCACAGCGCGGTGTTCGCCCTCACCTACCTGCGCACGACGGAGGAGTACCGGCGGGCAATCGACGACCCGGATTTCTTCGACGACACCACCTTCGTGAACCACGAGGACATCGTGTTCGCGGCCTACTACTTCCGGGCGTTCGACGACTGGTACCGGAACCGGGCCCCGGACCGCGTGCCGGCGGCGTGGCGCGTGGCCTTCGACGCCGCCGACCGGCGTGCCGTGTCGGGGCAGGGGAACCTCCTGCTGGGCCTGAGCGCGCACGTGAACTCCGACCTGCCGCACGTGCTCGCGGCGATTGGCCTGGCGGCCCCCGACGGGAGCAGCCGCAAGCCGGACCATGACCGGGTCAATGCGTTCCTCGTCCGGGTCACCCAGCCGGTCCTCGCCGAGATCGCCCGGCGCTTCGACCCTACGGCGGATGACGGCAATGTCCGCGGGACGACGCTCGACGAGACGGCCGTCTTCCAACTCGTGGCGGCCTGGCGGGAGGAGGCCTGGCGCAACGCGGAGCGCCTGGCCGCCGCACGGACGCCGGCCGAGCGGGCCGCCGTCTCGCAGTCGATCGAGGACAGCGCCGAGGCGAAGGCCCTCCTGTTGCGAACGCAGACCGGGTACGTTCCGCCGCTGACCGACGCCTCCGCACGCGACGCCTGGTGCGCCGTGCACGGCGGGGACCGGTAGGTCAGCGGGCGGCCTCCCGTCGCCGGATCCAGGCGACGAGATCCGAGTCGGGCATCGGCCGGGCGATGTGGAAGCCCTGGAGGTAGTCGCAACCGAGCCGTGACAGCATGTCGTAGACCCGCTGCCCCTCGACCCCCTCCGCGACCACCCGCATGCCGAGGTTGTGCGCGAGCTCGATCGCGGAGTGCACGATCGAGGCGTCCCGTTCGTCGTTGGCCATCTCGCGGACGAACGAGCGGTCGATCTTGATCGTGCCGACGGGAAGCCGCTTCAGGTAGGACAGCGAGGAGTACCCGGTGCCGAAGTCGTCGATCGCGAACCGGACGCCGGCCTCTTGCAGACGGCCCATGGCGCGGACCGCGCCGTCGGGGTCGGCCATCACCGCACTCTCGGTGACCTCCAACTCCAATCGGGCCCCGTCCACCTCCTCCTCGCCGAGGAGGGTGTCGACCAGGTCGGGAAGCGTCGGATCGTGGAGGATGTGGGTCGACAGGTTGACCGCCACCGTAATGTCGAGCCCGGCTTCGGTCAGCCGATGGATGGCACCCAACGCCGTGCGCAGGACCCACAGGGACAATGGCTTGATCGAGCCGGTCGACTCGGCGAGTGGTACGAAGACGTCCGGCGCGACGAGGCCCCGCACCGAGTGGCGCCAGCGCACGAGCGCCTCGACGCCGACGACCAGGCCGCTGTCCAGCTCGATCTGCGGCTGGTAGTGGACGAGGAGATCGTCGTGCCCGATGGCGGACGTGAGCTCGCCGGCCAGCCCGATCCGATGGAGGCGCTCCTGGTCGAAGCGCCGGTCGTAGACGGCGTAGCCCGAGCGCAGCCGCTTTGCCCTGTACATCGCGACGTCGGCCTGCCGCAGGAGGTCCGTGGCGCCGCCCCCGTCGGCCGCCACCAGCGCGACGCCGACGCTCGCGTCCAGGGGAATGTCGACGCCCTCGAGTGTCAGGGGGGCGCGCACGGCCTCGAGCACCTTGTCGGCGACGAACCGGGCCTCGTCCGCGCCCGCAAGCTCGGCCAGCACGATCGCGAACTCGTCCCCGCCCAGCCGGCAGACGGTGTCGGACTCGCGCAGCGCCCCGTCGAGACGCACCGCGACCTGGCGCAGGACCGCGTCTCCCGTCTCGTGACCCAGGCGGTCGTTGATGATCTTGAAGTGGTCGAGGTCGAGGAGGAGCAGCGCCACACGGTGCCGCTGGCGACGGGCGCGGCTGATCGCCTGGTCGATCCGGTCGGCGAGCAGAGCCCGGTTCGGCAGCCCCGTGAGCGGGTCGTGCATGGCGCGCTGCTGCGCCGCGTGCTCCGCATCCCGGCGCTCGATCGCGATCGCGGCCAAGTTCACGCAGCGGTCCAGCAGCGCCGCCTCGTCGCGGTCGCCCGCACCGCCGTCGGGCCGCCGCAGCGAGATCGACGCGAGCTGCCGGCCTCCACCGGTAGCCGCGATCGCGACCTCGGCGGACACGGCCGGGTCGTTGCCGGCGGCGTCCCTTGGAGCGGATCCCGGCAGGTCCTCGTTCACGGACCCGTCCGGCCACGCCGTCACGCCGAGGCCGGCGGAAGCCACGGCGGGCACGCGCAGCGAAGGCCCGGCCGGCTGGGGGGACGGACGGACGTCGATGGTCACGACGGCGCCGGTCCTGCGGGCGATCATCCCCGCGAGGGTGCCGAGGGTGCCGCTCAGGGGCTCGGCGCGCGCGACCCGCTCGAGGACGGCCGACTGCTCGGCGAGCAGCTCCTCGGCTTCGCGGCGGTCGGTGATGTCGAGGATCGTCCCGACGTTGCCGACGATCCTCCCCTGGTCGTCGTACAGGACGGTGGCGCGCAGCTCCATCCAGCGGGCACCGCCGTCGGCCGTGCGGTAGCGGGTGTCGTGGTGGCAGTGGTCCCGATGGCCGGCGACGACGTCGACGAACAGCTGCAGCGTCCGCTCGCGCTCCTCGGGGTGCACGAAGTCGAGGAAGCGGGCGCCGAGGGTGTCCTCCACCGGGAAGCCGGTGATCTCGGTCCAGGCCCGGTTGAGGTACGTCCAGTGACCGTCCGCGTCCGTCTGGAAGACGACCTCGCTGAGGTGGTCCAGCACCGCCGCGTACCGTTCCCGGCCGTCGGGCGTTCGCCGGGACCCGCCGGGCACGCCCGGTGGGCCTTCGGGGCCCGGCGTCGGAGACTCACGGGACATCGGCGACCCCCGCGCGCAGGCAGCCACGAGTGGGCTGCCCTGCAGCGCTGCGACCTTACCCCTGCCACGTGTGGGGCAAGCGCCGGCCTCGCGGACCCTCGGGTGCCTCACCGCTTCATTGGCGAGAAGACCACTTCGCGCAACTCATGACGGTCTTGGGCGGGCTGGGCTCGGTGGACCCACCAGCGTCGCTCCGCGTGGTTGGGAGCCCGGTGCAGGTCCTGCTCCCACTTCCCGTGGTAGACCTCCACCTCGTCCAGGAGGTCCTCGACGGCCTCGGCGAGACTGTGGCCCTGCCGTAGACCGCGAACTCGTCGAGTCAGCAAGTCGGCAAGCTCGTCTCGGCGGAGCATGGCCACGACCCTCTAACATCCATTCCCGTCAGCTGCAGCCGCTGGTGGTGCCGCACTGGCTGCAGACGTGGCAGGAGCCGGCGCGCTGCATCTTGACGCCGCAGGAGTAGCACAGCGGGGCGTCGCCGTAGAGGTCGTCGACCGGGGTGGGCTGGTCGACGGGCAGGACGGTCTGGCCGGTCGCGTCGGCCGGCGGCGGGGTCTGGGTCTGGGCGGCCGGCGCGGAGCCCTCGGCCAGCGAGGCGCTGCGCTCCTCCATCGTGTAGATGCCCAGCTCCCGGCGCTTGTCGGTCGGCAGGTACTCGATGGCGAGCCGCCGGAAGATGTAGTCGACGATCGAGCTCGCGAACCGGACCTCCGGGTCGTCGGTCATGCCGGCCGGCTCGAACCGCATGTTCGTGAACTTGGTGACGTAGGCCTCCAGCGGCACGCCGTACTGCAGCCCCAGGCTGATGCTGATCGCGAAGGCGTCCATCACCCCCGACAGCGTCGAGCCCTGCTTGCCGAGCTTGACGAAGATCTCGCCGAGCCCGTCGCCTGGGTACTCCCCCGCCGTCAGATAGCCCTCGGCGTCGCCGACCTGGAACGAGATCGTCTGCGACGGCCGCTGCTTCGGCAGACGCCGGCGGACCATCCCGTGCTGGGCGGCCTCCTCGGTCGTGGCTGCGGCCACGGTGCCCTTCCTGCTCGCCAGCGACAGGGGCTGGCCGACCTTGCAGTTGTCGCGGTAGATGGCGATGGCCTTCAGCCCGAGCTTCCAGCCCTCGATGTACATCCGCTCGACGTCTTCGACGGTGGCGGTCTCGGGCACATTGCAGGTTTTCGAGATCGACCCCGACAGGAAGGGCTGCACCGCGGCCATCATCGCCAGGTGGCCCATGGGAGCGATCGACCGCTCGCCCATCGCGCAGTCGAACACGGGCAGGTGCTCGTCGCGGAACGCGGGGGCGCCCTCGATGGTGGCGTGCTCGTCGATGTAGGCGACGATCGCCTCGATCTGCTCGTCGGGGTAGCCGAGCCGGCGCAGGGCGACCGGCACCGTGCGGTTCACGATGCGCATGGTCCCGCCGCCGACGAGCTTCTTCGCCTTGACCAGACCGAGGTCGGGCTCGATCCCGGTCGTGTCGCAGTCCATCATCAGCCCGATGGTGTTGTGGCTGACGAAGCCGTTCGCGATGTAGGTGACGTTGTCGGGCACCGAGAGGTCGTACGTCAGCTCGTCGTCTCCCAGTTCGCTGGAGGCGACGGTGTCGTAGAAGAACCCGAGCAGGTGACCGAGCTCTGGGTCCGGCGCCTCGCCGTGGAGCTCGGCGGCGATGCGCCGGGTGACCGTGCCGCTGCGGCCGTGCTCGGCGAGCATGACCCTGCGGAACCGGCCGTTGCGGGGGGCGAGCCGGTCGATCAGCGCGCGGGTCACGGGGATCCGATCGTGCCGCGCCGACTGCTGGGTCTCCTCGACCGCGACGGCGCTGTTCTTGCGTCCGCTGAGGAAGCCGATCTCGTCCAGCCAGGCCTCGTGGTGCGACGTGTTCAGGATCCGGAGGACGGCAAGGTCGGACTGGCCCTGCCGGGCCATGTCGATCTTGCGCGTGGTCGGGTAGCCGAGCGCCAGCAGGAGGCTCTGGACGTCATGGCTGAACGTCGAAGACGTCGTCGCCCAGTGCGGGGAGCCGACCGTGACCGTGCCGTCGGCCTCGTACAGGCCTCGCAGGAACGCCGCGTAGACCGCACGGTCGTTGCTGTGCAGGACCGCGTCGGGGACGTGCGGCTCCCAGCCCTTCCCGGTGTGCCCGTCGCGGGGCTCATGCTTCGCGAAGCCGCACGCCTGCCACCACTGTGTCAGCCGCACCGAATGGAAGGCCACCTCCGTGCAGCCCGTCCTCTCCGCGACGTGCGCCTCGAGGCCGAACAGCTCCTTCCCGAGCCGGCTGAGGTGCTCGACGACGTCGAAGTCCTCGCCGGCGACGGAGAGGCGCAGTCCGCGCGAGTGCAGCGACCCGTCGCCCATGAAGTAGCCGACGAACTCGGCGAGTTCGGCGGTCATCTGCTCCGGCGCCCGGGCGTGGTGCTCCCCGGTCCAGTACGCCTCCGGCAGCGGCGGCAGCCGGACCGGCTGCGGCACTCCGATCAGCTGACCCAGCGCGAGCGGGACCCGGTCACCGGCCGCCACGTCGCCGAAGCGCTTCCACACCCAGCTGCCGTCGGCTTCGACGACCTTGATGCGATGGGCGGGCGTGCCCTGGACGCGATGGCCGCGACCGGTCTCGACGGTGACCACCGACTCGAGGCCGTTGACGTAGAACCTGGTGGCCGGGCGGGGGCCCTCGTCGGTGGCGACGTCCAGACCGAGGTCCTGCCACTGCGCACCGGCGGGGTCGCCGAGTGACTGCAGGCGGACGAGGCCGCGTCCGGTCGCGATGAGCGAGCCGCCCACGAGGCATCCGGTCGGGGCGAGCACCGAGGCCTGCGCGTTGCGGACGCCGTGCTCGGTGCCGAGCGCGACCGCGTCGTCCCACGACTCCCGTGCAGCCCGCAGGATGTTGTCGGGCGCGAGCGCGTCGATGTCGTCGACGGCGTCGCGGTGCTTGGCGAGGACGCGCAGCGTGCCCTCGCGGTCGCCGGCGAAGCCGTCGAACGGGCCGGTCACCTTGGCGATCTCGGCGGACGTGCGGTAGGCGTGCCCGGTCATGAGCGCGGTGATTGCCGCGGCCCACGCCCGGCCCTCGGCGGAGTCGTACGCGAGCCCCTGGCTCATCAGCAGCCCGCCGAGGTTGGCGTAGCCCAGCCCGAGCTGCCGGTAGGCGCGCGCGTTCTCGGCGATCCGCTCGGTGGGGTAGGAGGAGTTCCCGACGATGATCTCCTGCGCGGTGAACACGATCTCGACGGCGCGCCGGAAGCTCTCGACGTCGAAGACGCCGCCGGCCTCGAATTTGCGCAGGTTCAGGCTGGCGAGGTTGCAAGCTGAGTTATCCAGGTGCATGTACTCGGCGCAGTTGCGTACTAACACACCGTTAACCACGTAGCTGTGGTTGCGCGGCTCGCACAGGTTGTAGGTCAGTTCGAACCCGTCGTCGGCGCGCTCGATAAGGCGGACGGTCTCCTCGATCCGGTCGCGCGTGCGGCCAGGGAGCATTTCCGACAGTCGCTCCGCCTTGGAGCGCAGCGTGAAACCGATCTGCTCAGCAAACACCTCCAGCGATCGCCCCGTGATGCGGAGCTGGTGCGCGGCGGCGCGGCCGTACCGAACCTCGCTGCCGTCCTTGCGCCGATAGGTGAAGTTGCCTTCGTCAGACGCTTCCCTGGTCATGTAGATGCGACTGTGGATACCGAAGGTGCTGAGCAGCCGCTGCACGTCGATGAGCAGTCCCCGGCTCGATGATCCGAGGCCGGCGTAGTGATTGGTTGGCCCGTCGACCGCGCAGCCGTCGGCGTCGAACAGCCCGCGCAGGTACTCGGCGACGGCGTCGGTGTGAGCGCCGAACACGGCCCAGGGCACGCGCTTGTGCGGCGCCCGCCCGGACGACAGCCCGAGCTGGGTGAGGAACCGGGCGAGCGGCTTGCGGCTCAGACGCAGCTGCTTTGTGCCGTTGGCCTGCTCCGAGGGCGTCGGCGCCTCGTCGCCGTTCAGCCAGGCGAGGAACGCACGGTGGCGGGGCAGCAGCGTCCGCTGTTCCTCCTCGCTGCCGTAGATCGTGGCGATGACGCTGCCGCACACCGAGCCGTCCCCGGTGTGGTAGCCGAGGTAGTGGGCGAGGTCGTCGGTCCACTTCTCCGGCAGCCTGAACGCCTTGGCGTGGTCGCCCTTCGCGCGGTAGGCGCTGACGTCCGTCTCCAGCGGGAGGGCGAGGTCCCCCGCGACCGCGGGGGCCGGCAGGTTGAGCACCTTGACCTGGTCCTCGGCCGTCAGCTCCTCGGCGGGGACGTAGCCGCGGTTGGTCGTGAAGATCTTGTGCCCGGGCGTGCAGCGGAGCTCCATGCCGTTGGAGAACCGCAGCCTCACGATCGGGTTGGTGCCGGTGATCATGAAGGCCTCGGGCGACGTGAGGTGGATGACCTCCGCCGGCTGCTCGGGGTTCGTCGCGTCGTGGGTGTAGACGCCGAAGGCCTCGCCGTCCTGCGTGCGGCGGATCAGCTCGTCGAAGCGCACCAGCCCCTTGTCGGTGTGCACCAGCGCGTCGCCCGGGAAGCACGGGTTGGAGCCGTTGATGCGGCCGGCGTTGGGCGTGGTGTGCCAGTCGTTGATGGTCGTGTCGTACTGCATGCCGGGGTCGGCGCACTCCCAGGCGGCCTGGGCGATCTCGCGCATGAGCTCCCGGGCGCCCACCGTCTTCACCGTCTCGCCGGTCAGGACGGCGCGGAGGGGGAACTCGGCGTCGGTCTCGACCGCCCGCATGAACTCGTCGGTGACGCGCACGGAGTTGTTCGCGTTCTGGTACTGCACGCTGCCCGAGTCGAGGCCGTCGAGGTCCATGTCGAACCCCATCTCGCGCAGCGCCCGCGCCTTGACCTCCTCGCGCTGCTTGCACCAGACGAACTCGCCGATGTCGGGGTGGTCGACGTTGAGGATCACCATCTTGGCCGCACGCCGGGTCGTCCCGCCCGACTTGATCGTGCCGGCCGACGCGTCGGCGCCCCGCATGAAGCTCACCGGTCCCGAGGCGGTGCCGCCGCCCTTCAGCCGCTCCTTCGACGACCGGATCTGCGACAGGTTGACCCCGGCGCCAGACCCGCCCTTGAAGATCGTCCCCTCCTCGACGTACCAGTTGAGGATGGAGCTCATCGTGTCCTCGACCGACAGGATGAAGCACGCGCTGCACTGGGGCGTGCGCCCGTCGACGCCCACGTTGAACCACACGGGTGAGTTGAACGCGGCCTTCTGCGTCACGAGGACGTGCTTGAGCTCGGCGGTGAAGGCCTCGGCCGCAGCCGCGTCGGCGAAGTAGCCGTCCTTGACCCCCCAACCGGTGATCGTGTCGGCCACCCGGTCGATCATCTGGCGGACGCTGCGCTCGCGCGCCGGGCTGCCGAGGTGGCCCCGAAAGTACTTCTGCGCCACGATCGTCGTGGCGTTCAGCGACCAGCTCCTGGGGAACTCGACGTCGCGCTGCTCGAACGCGACCCCGCCCGTCTTCCAGTCCCTGATGACCGCGTCGCGGAGTTCCCACTCGACCTCGTCGTAGGGGTGGACGCCCTCGGTCGTGAAGTGCCGGTCCACCTTGAGCCTGAGGGCTCCGTCGCCGCCGGTGGCGACCGCGGTGAGGGCTGCGCGCGTCATGACCATGAGCTTCCCCTGGGCGTCCGGGCTGGAATGCCGTCCTTGGAATTACCGTTGCGTAGCCTGCACCACCGCATCCCGCGCGTCAAGCATGTTCTCCCCAGGCCCCGCAAGATGCGGGCATGCCTACCCTTGTGGTACACAATATCTTGTGGTCGCGGCGAGCGCAGTCCCATTCAGCGACGTCAACCTAACAGGAGGGTAAGACAGCTGGAGGGCCACGACGGGGCGGTGCGGGCGGCGGGACCTGTGGACGACCCGCCTC
>Ga0136630_1000221_pt1 | contig 20210 bp, 21 predicted proteins | sample AntDrymUQ5682106_2_FD_105496 | JGI IMG/M metagenome (GOLD analysis project Ga0136630, IMG submission 105496) | Polar desert sand microbial communities from Dry Valleys, Antarctica - metaG UQ568 (21.06) | ecosystem: Environmental > Terrestrial > Soil > Desert | place: Antarctica: Dry Valley...
GCCGCCGACGCGATCCGGCTGTCCCGCAGGACCTTGGGGACGATCAAGGGCAACCTGTTCTGGGCGTTCGCCTACAACATCGCGGCTCTCCCGTTAGCAGCCGCTGGGCTGCTCAACCCGATGCTCGCCGGCGCCGCGATGGCCTTCTCCTCCGTCTTCGTGGTCTCCAACAGCCTCCGGCTGCGCCGCTTCAAAGCACTCGCCTCCAACCGAGTCGACGGCGGCACCGGTGTGGACTACCGCCGTGCCGAACCCCAAGACATCGACGGAGCACTTGCCGGGAGCAGCAACGCCACCCGATGAATGACCGCAGTCGGCGGAGGCAGAAGATGGGACGACATCAGGAAGGACCGGCATGACCGATCACCCGATGCACCAGCTAGGAGAGCGCGACCCCGCGTCGCACGCGACCCAGTCAGGGCGGGAGCTCAACCGACTGGCCAATAGTGCAACAGCGCACTGCCTCACCGGATGCGCCATCGGCGAGATCCTCGGACTGGTCATCGGCACCGCGCTGGGATGGTCCACACCGCGACCATCGTCCTTGCGATCGCCTTGGCGGTCTTCTTCGGCTACTCCTTCACCCTCGTCCCGGTTCTGCGGCCGGGACTCGCCCTCGGCGCCGCGCTCGGCATCGCCCTAGCCGCAGACACGATCTCCATCACCGTAATGGAGATCGTCGACAACGCGATCCTCCTGATCATCCCCGGCGCGATGGATGCTGGCCTCGGATCGTGGCTGTTCTGGGGCGCCCTCGCCGTTGCCCTGGCCGTAGCGTTCGTGGTCACCGTGCCCGTCAACCGCGCACTCATCCGCCGCGGCCAAGGACACGCCGTGGTCCACCAATACCACCACTAGGCACTCGCAGCCCTCTGCCGGGAGGGAGGGACATCGCCTTGCTGGTCGATCCGGCATGAGGCATTTCGGGCCGACTTGGCCGGATAGACCCGATCGATGTTGGGACTGCCTCCTTCACGGACAGTCTGCGTTATCGAGCCATGTCGATGAAGCGGCTGTATTGACCCTGGAACGCCACTGTGACAGTGCCGGTCGGTCCGTTACGGTGCTTGGCCATAATCAAGTCCGCCTCTCCGGCCCGCGGGGATTCCTCGTCGTACATGTCGTCACGATGAATGAGTATGACGAGGTCAGCGTCTTGTTCAAGAGAGCCTGACTCCCGAAGGTCGGACAGGAGCGGTCTCTTGTCCTGGCGTTGTTCCGGGCCACGGTTCAGCTGACAGACCGCAATCACCGGGACCTCCAGTTCCTTGGCCAGCAGCTTGAGCTGCCGGGAAAACTCGCTGACCTCCTGTTGCCGGGATTCGACCTTCCGCCCGCTGGACATCAACTGCAGGTAGTCCACGATTACCAGTCGCAGATCGTGACGCTGCTTGAGCCGCCGAGACTTAGCCCGAATCTCCATCATGGTCAGGTACGGTGAATCGTCGATGAATAGCGGGGCGTCATGGATCTCACCCATTCGCCGGGCGAGTTTCGCCCACTCATCATCGCCTATTGCTCCGGAGCGCATTCTGTGCAGCTGGACCCTCGCCTCCGCGGACAGCAGCCTCATGGTGATCTCCGACTTGCTCATTTCAAGCGAGAAGATCACCGAGGTGAGACCGCCTTTGATCGAGCAGCTTCGCGCGATGTCAAGGGCCAATGTCGACTTACCCATCGCCGGCCGAGCGGCCACCAGAATCAGCTGGCCGGGGAGCAGGCCGTGGGTCTTCGCGTCGAGGTCCTCGAAGCCGGTCTGGATTCCGAGTGTTTCGCTCCCACGCGAGCAAATCACGTCGATCTCGTCCATGGTTCCCTGAAGCAGCTTCTCCAGGACGACGTAGTCCTCGGACATCCGCCGCTCGGTGACGTCGTACACCTCGGCCTGGGCCCGATCGACGATCTCGTCGACCTCGCCGCCGCGCCCGGAGGCGGCGCCGTACCCGAGTTGCACGATCCGGGTCCCGGCCTCGACCAATCTCCGCAGAATCGCCCGCTCGGCGACGATCGTCGCGTAGTAGCCGGCGTTGGCTGCGGTGGGCACCGACGAGATGAGGGTGTGCAGGTACGGCGCTCCGCCGACCCGTAACAGGTTGCCGGCCTTGTTCAGCGCCGCGGAGACGGTGACCGGGTCGGCGGGCTCGCCGCGGGAGTAGAGGTCAGTGATCGTCTCGTAGACCAGCTGATGGGCCGGCCGGTAGAAATCCGTCCCCCGGACGGTCTCGATGACGTCGGCGATCGCGTCCTTGGACAGCAGCATGCCGCCCAGTACCGACTGTTCGGCCGCGAAGTCCTGCGGTGGCTGACGGTCGAACTCAGTCGAGGGAGACCGGTCCAGGTCGTCGGTGACCGCCATCCGTCCGGGACCCCCTTCGCCTCAGCATCCACGTCGCATCATGGAATGGCTTCGAACATGTGTTCTATCACGAGGGTCTGACATCTTCGGTCGTCCCGAGTCAGTGCATAACCTTGTCGCTGCAAAGAGCAAGCTAGGTGACCCGGGTCCGGCAATCAAACCGTCCGGTGAATCATCCGTGGGACAAGTTGTGCGCCACGCCGGTTCGTCCTGTGTGGACCACTGGGGATCTCGGTGGACGGGTGGCGCCTAGCCGCTCTTGCGGGCTGGTCGGCCTGCCTAATCGGTATCCACGGCCTGTGGACAGGAAATAGTTGCCCGTGATTTCTGGTCTGCCGGCCGCGCCTCAACAGACCTCCGGCCCGGCGCCGTCGCTGGGACTGCACCGGGCCGGGATGAGGCCAACGGCAAGCGACACCGCAGCCCGGCGTCGCCCCACCCGCTCAGCTGGGTACGACGTCCAGGGAGACCTCGGCGGCTACCTCGGGGTGGATTCGTACGGTCACCGTGTGCTTGCCGGTGGACTTGATCGAGCCATGCAGCTCCACTCGACGGCGATCGAGTTCCGGACCGCCCGCCGCGCTGACTGCGTCCACGATGTCGGTGGTGGTCACCGACCCGAACAGCCGGCCGCCGTCGCCGGCGCGCGCCTTGAGGGTGACCGTCAGCGCGCCGAGCTGGTCGGCCACGGACTTGGCCTCCTCGAGGGTGCGCACCTCGCGGGCGGCGCGGGTCCGCTGCAGAGTTTCGATCTGCTTCTCGGCGCCCCGGGTCGCCTTCATCGCAAAGCCCTGGGGCAACAGGTAGTTCCGGCCGTACCCGTTCTTGACCTCGATCACGTCCCCGGGACTGCCGAGACCGCCGACTTCCTGGGTGAGGATCAACCGCATGGTCATCTCCGATCCCCCTAGCGCGCAGTCGAGGTGTAGGGCAACAGCGCCATCTCACGGCTGTTCTTGACCGCGACGGCGATGTCACGCTGGTGCTGGGAGCAGTTGCCGCTCACCCGACGGGCCCGAATCTTGCCCCGGTCGGAGATGTACTTGCGCAGCAGGTTGGTGTCCTTGTAATCGACGTAGGTAACTTTGTCCTTGCAGAACGCGCAGATCTTCTTGCGCAGTTTGCGCGGTGGTGGCTTGACCATCGTGTTGGAACTCCTAGAAAGGGTGCCGTACGAGCGGTTCGCGCCGTACGAGCAAAGCGGGGAAGGAAGGTTTAGAAGGGGGGTTCGTCGCTGCTGGGGGCAGCCGGTGTGGACCAAGGGTCATCGGATCCACCACTGGATCCCGAGCCCCCGAAGCCGCCGCTGCCGGCACCTCCGCCGCTACCGCGGGCGGCCTTGGTGACCTTCGCCGTGGCATAGCGCAGCGACGGACCGACCTCGTCCACCTCGAGCTCCACGACGGTGCGCTTCTCGCCCTCTTTGGTCTCGAACGAACGCTGCTTGAGCCGACCGGAGACCACGACCCGGGCGCCCCGGGTCAGCGACTCGGCCACGTTCTCCGCGGCCTGGCGCCAGACGTTGCAGCGCAGGAACAGCGCGTCGCCGTCCTTCCACTCCTGGGTCTGCCGGTCGAAGGTCCGCGGAGTGGAGGCCACGGTGAAGTTGGCTACCGCCGCTCCGCTCGGGGTGAAGCGCAGCTCCGGGTCGGCGGTGAGGTTGCCGACCACGGTAAGAATGGTGTCGCCTGCCATAAGAAGTCCCTCCCTAGCGGATGCTCGGGCGGAGCACCTTGGTCCGCAGCACCGACTCGTTGAGGTTGAGCTGACGGTCCAGTTCAACGACTGCTGAAGGATTGGCCTGCAGGTTGACGATGGCGTAGATGCCCTCGATCTGCTTGTTGATCTCGAAAGCCAGGCGGCGGCGGCCCCAGATGTCGATCTTGTCGACGGTGCCGCCGTCCTTGGTCACCACCGTCAGGAACTGCTCCAGCGACGGGTTGATGGTTCGTTCTTCGAGTTCTGGGTCGAGGATGACCATGATCTCGTAGTGGCGCACGTGAGTACCCACCTCCTCTGGACTAAGACGGCTGCGGACGTTCCGCAGCAGGAGGGTCTGCACAGACATCGGCCGCTGCGCGCTCAATGCGGAACGAGCAGCGCGGCGGCCGATATCAGCATACCTTGACCCCGGCGGGCCCCTCAGGGGCCGCCGGTGTACTCCAGGATGTACAGGCCGTAGTCGCGGTCACTGGCTGCGACGTACTCGACGCCACCTGAGTTGAACACCTGTACGCCCCAGAAATTGCTTCCTCGGCGGTCGATGAAGCTGCCCACCTCGACCAGTTCACCGTTCTGGATCTCCAACACTCGGACGCCGCCTGCGTAGTAGGACAGGTAGGCCAACTTCGAGTCGACCGCCGAGGTGGCCACCTCGTGCACGCTCAGATCGCCGAACCCGGTCGCGAAGGCTGGGTCGTGTGCCTCGGGGATGGCGTAGGTGTCCAGTTCAGCGCCCATCCCACCCCTGCTGCTGTCGTAAAGGTGCACATAGCCCCAGCCGTCGAAGTACGAGGTGAACAGCACCTCGTCGCCGACCGTCCCGACCGAGATCGGGGCCGTCTCGGTACCGTCGCCAGCCAGGCAGGCTGCATCGTCATACGGCTCGTCGAACAGCGCGTAACCCTGGTCCCGCGGGATGACGCCGAATGTCGGGATGTTTCCCTCGACGCTCATGCCTAGCGTGGCCGTACAGGCATCAGAGCCTTCGCGGTTGAAGATCAACACCGCAGTGTAACCACCGGCTTCCTCCACGTTGGCAACCTTTTCGGTGAACGTGCACTCCCCGCGTTCGACCACCGCGATCTGGGTCCCGTCGCCCGGCGGAACTGCCTCGTCGATATCGCAGGCCCTCCCGACGAAGACGGTCTCACCCTGGATCGACGCCCCGTCCTCGAGCTGGGGCGTGTCGCTGCCCTGACCGGCGGTCAACGGGGTTCCATCGGTAAGGTTGGTGCCTTCCAAGGCATAAGGGTCGAAGTCCTCGTCGGCGCCGATGACGTACTCGTCATCTTTGGTGAACTCCGCTTGGTGGCCGTTGCCCTCTGGCACTTCGGTCTCGCCGGTGGATTCCAGCAGTTCCGGGTCCGGATTGGTGAAGTCGGTATCCCCGAGGTAGACCGGACTGGTCGGATCGGACACGTCGAGGGCGACGTAGCCAGCATCCCAGTACGAAGCAAGCATGACCTGGCGCCCAGGCAACAACTGACTCAACTGGCCTGGGATCTCGTCGATCCGCTTCACGATCACGTCGTGGAAGAAGACCTCGGTCAAGGTCGGAATTTCGGGCTGCAGGATCTGCGGGAACATCGCATCCAGGTCGTACTCGGCGATCTTGACCGGCCGCCGGGGATTGGTGATGTCGAAGATGTCGACGTCCGCGGCTTCCTCGTCGTCGACCAGAACGGCGTAGGCCTTGAGGCCGGCCTGCCAGGCGAAGACACTGTGTACCTGGTGGGCGACGTCGTCCCCGTCAGGGACGCCATCGGTGTCGAAGTCCCCGAACCCCTCAGCCAGGATCCGCGGGTTGGCCGGGTCGCTGACGTCGACGAGAGTCGCTCCACCGATCGCCGTCTCCGTGTCAGCGCAGATCTCGTTGTTGAAGATCAGCACATCCCCCCGGAAGGGCAGGGTCCGCATCGTGATGGCTTGGACGCCCTCACCGACGAAGCTGCCCTCTGGGGTCGGGATGAAGCCGGTCTTAACCGGATTCTCGACATCGGAGATGTTCACGACGTGCACACCGGCCTCGCCACAGACCCCGGCGAAAGCAGCCAGGTAGGCGGTGTCCTTGAACACGGTGACGTCGGCGATCCCGTCCTCCGCGTCGGTCAGCCGGAGCCTGCTGACGCGTTCGACGTTCTCCCGCTGAGGCGGCAGATGCCCCTCCATCCCGCCGTGCTGGTGGTCATCGGGACTTGCCGTCTCGACGCCGCCATCGTCTTCGGGAAGCGATGGCTGGCCATAGGCGGTCCCGGGCGCAGCCAGGGTCAGGCCCAAGACAAGCAGTGCAGCGGGAATACCGCGATGGACTGGTCTGAACACTGGACGCTCCTCGGTTCGGGCGGAATCGGGTACTGCACAGGCCACACCAGGGCCAGCGAGCACCCTGCGACGCAAGCTGCGACGGAGAGTAACCCCATGATCGATCGATGACCATAGGGCCGCCGGATTTCTTGCAATCGCTGGCGTACCGCGGCCAGCGCCGGCCGGAAGTCGGCGGCATGCATTGCGAGTCACCACCGGCACTGCCGGTGAGCGGTCAGAGCCGGACTGGGCCTACCTGGAACTCCCCCGGTGCCCGGCGCCTGAGGCAGGCCGGGCACCGGGGGAAGCGGGAGGTCTGGACGGGCACGCTCGGGAAGGCAGAGCTCCACACCATCGGACCTGCGCGTGCCTGATCACAAAGTGCGCAACGAGCGCCGGAGCAGGGAGATACGCCTGCTGGCTTGGCGACAGCCGGGTCGATCAGCGACGGACAGTGTGGTCAGCGGAGGTCACTAGGCTCAGTCGCCGTGGCAGCTCCCCTTCTCGGCGTACACGTCGGCGCCCGCGACGACGACGCGGACCCGATCGCGCAGGCACTGGCCTCCGGGGCCGATGCGGTCCAGATCTTCCTGGCCGATCCGCAGGGCTGGAAGACTCCGCGTCCCCATCCACGGGCCCAGGAGTTCGCGGACAGCGATCTGGACATCTACGTCCACGCCCCGTACGTGCTCAACGTCGCGACGACCAACAATCGGATCCGCATCCCGAGCCGCAAACTGCTCGGTGCGCACGCGAAGGCCGCGGCCGCGATCGGTGCCAAGGGCCTGATCGTGCACGGCGGCCACGTTCTTGCCGACGACGACGAGGCGATCGGTTTCGACAACTGGCAGAAGGTCTTCGCCCGCCAGGCAGAGGACGGCGGCTTTCCGTTGCCGATCCTGATCGAGAACACCGCCGGGGGCGACAAGGCGATGGCCCGCCGGCTCGAAGCGATCGAGAAGCTGTGGGCCGCGGTCGGTGACTTCGGGCCTGGGTTCGTCCTGGACACCTGTCACGCCTGGGCAGGTGGGATCGAGATCGGCACGGCTGCCGAGTCCGTTCGGGGGGTCACCGGCCGGATCGATCTGGTGCACTGCAACAACTCTCGGGATACTGCCGACTCTGGCCGCGACCGCCATGCCGGGCTGACCTCCGGGCAGATCGAGACCGAAGTGCTGATCGAGGTCGTCCGCGCTGCCGGTGCACCGGTGATTCTGGAGACACCGGGCGGCTCGGTCGAGCGCAGCGCCGAGATCGACCTGTTGCGCGAGGCCCTGGCCTGAGCGCCGAGGACGACGCCCGACTTCGTACGGCGATCGCCCTGGCCGCCGACCGGCTCGCGGCAGCCGGGGTACCGAGTCCGCGCGTGGACGCGATCGCCCTTGCCGAGCACGCCCTCGGCGTACCTCAGTTGATCCTCGCGGTGCCACCGCGACTGCCGGACGGGTTCGAGGCCGCACTGGAGCCGCTCGTACGGCGGCGCGAGGCTCGAGAGCCGTTGCAGCACATCGTGGGATTCACGGCTTTCCGGCACCTGAGCGTCCGGGTCCAAGCCGGTGTCTTCCTGCCGCGGCCAGAGACTGAGGTCGTCGCACAGGCGGCAGTGGACGAGGTGCGGCGGCTGAGTGCGGGCGGAGTGGAACCGCTGGTCGTCGACGTGTGTACCGGCTCCGGAGTCATCGCGCTCTCGGTGGCCGTCGAGGTGCCTCGCTCCCGGGTCGTGGCGGTCGACATCGACCCGGCGTCCGTTGGCTTGGCCAAGGCGAACGCAGATCTCGTTCTTCCTGACGCCGCCACTGACGCCGCCACTGACGCCGCCGTGCGGATCGAGGTCGGCGATGTAGCCGACCCGGGCCTGCTCGCCGAGTTCGACGGGGCGGTCGACGTCCTGATCGGCAATCCGCCCTACATTCCCGACGATGGGATTCCGCTGGAACGTGAAGTGGCCGACCATGATCCGGCCACTGCGCTGTTCGGCGGCGGGGCCGACGGCCTAGACCTGCCGCGGCACGTCGTGACAGCCGCGGTCCGGCTGCTCCGGCCGGGTGGGCTGTTCGTAATGGAGCATGCCGACGTACAGGGAGAGACCGTACGCGACCTGATCGACCGTACCGGCGCCTTCGAACCTGCCGTCACGCATCGGGATCTCACCGGCCGGGATCGCTTCGTCCTCGCCCGCCGCCGCCCGACCTGACCGACCTGATCGCGTCCGCTTCCAGCGAGCCCCATCGCCGTTATGCGGCATAACGACGAGATTCGGCGCGGCGGAGATGACCATTGTGCGCATAACGGCGAGTAGGAAGTAACCCAGTGGGAATCGACGCAGGACGTGGCGGAGAGCACCGATAGCTGTTCAGGTGGCACGCCGGACGATCGACGTGGTTTCCCGACACCGAACGGCACGGGAGTCCTCGGGATCAGTTCACCTCTGGTTCGGCGCCAACATGCAGATCACCGCGATCGTCGATGGGGCGCTGGCCGTCGTATTCGGCGCGGACGCGTTGTGGGCGATTCTTGGATTACTGATCGGGAACATCGCAGGTGGTGTCGTGATGGCGCTGCACTCCGCGCAGGGGCCGCGGATGGGCATTCCGCAGATGATCTTCAGCCGAGCTCAGTTCGGCGTGTACGGGGCCTGTCTGCCACTCGTACTGGTGGTGTTGATGTAGCTGGGCTTCGCGGCCACCGGCACCGTGCTTCCGGGCAGGCGATCAACGAGATCCTCGACGTCGACGCTCCGGCCATCGGCATTGTGATCTTCGGGGCATTGACGATGGTCGTCGCGACGATCGGCTACCGGTTGATCCATATCCTCGGCCGGATCGCCACCGTTGTGGGTGCGCTGGGCTTCACCTACCTGGCGATCCGGATGTTCACCGAGTACGACGTGGCAGCGTTGTTGGGGCCAAGCCATTCGACATCGTCACGTTCATGCTGGCGATCTCGCTGAGCGCGGCTTGGCAGTTGACGTACGGGCCCTACGTCGCGGACTACTCGGGCTACCTGCCGCGCTCGACGCCGGTGCGGAGCACGTTCCTCGGGACGTTTCTGGGCAGCGTGATCGGCTCGCAGTGGTCGATGACGATCCTGACCACGTCAACGGCGTTCACCCGCACCGATCGGGTGTCTCAGGGGTGCGTACGGCGTGCGTCGGTCTGTTCATCCTGGTCTCGGTCCTGATCGCCCTATTGGCCTCGGCCGACTTCCTGAACAACTTCCGGAACTTCGTGCTGCTGATCCTGATGGCCCTCACGCCGTGGAGCGCGATCAACCTGATCGACTACTACCTGATCTCCAAGGAGCGGGTCGACATCCCCGCGCTGTACGACCCGAACGCTCGCTACGGCCGGTGGAACACGACCGCTCTGGTGTCCTACCTGGTCGGGATCGGGATCCAGATCCCATTCCTGGCCCAGGCGCTCTACACCGGACCGATCACTGTGGCCCTGGGCGGGGTCGACATCTCCTGGCTGGTCGGGCTCGTCGTGACCGGAGCGCTGTACTACTTCTGGGCGCGAAAGTCCTCGAATCCGCCAACGGCAATGATCTATCCGGCAGACGTCCCCGCCGAGTCAGCGGCTGCGCAGCCTCGCTCTGTTCCGCCGTTTTCGCGATAACGGCGCGCTTGCCTGCGTCATCAGCGCCGTTATCGCGAGAATGGCGGAACAGGGTGAACCGGTCCACAGCGCCGTCGAGGACACCACCGGCCGGATCGTCCATGCCGCTGCGCCGAACGACGTCCCACCGCGGGTCCCACAGGTCACGCAGCACGTAGAGCATCAGCGCGATCACCAGCACGTCGCGGATGCCGACCGCGAGAAAGAACCACTCGATCCGGAGCCCGCTGTTGTCGACCCCGAGGTACCAGAGCAGACGAGGTCCCCAGAGGAAAGCCTCGGCGGCCTGCCAGGCCAGCAGCAGCCGCCACTCCGGTCGGGCCAAGACAGCCAACGGCAACAACCACAGCGAGAACTGCGGACTCCACACTTTGTTGACCAGCAGGAAGCCGGCGACCAGCAGGAAGAGCAACTGCGGCAACCGCGGTCGTACGGGAGCCCGCAGGCCGACGAACGCGACCCCGGCACACACCGCGGCCGTTCCCAGCGCCACGGCGACGTTCAGTCCGGTCGGCGCCTGATCCGCGCCGAGCGGCGGATCGAACAGGCTGGTCCCCGTGGATCCGGTGAAGTGTTCGAGGATCCGCCACAGGGAATCCGGATCCGCGGTCCGAGTCTGGTTGAGCCGGAAGAACAGCGACCAGTTGTCCGCCGCGCCCAGTGCGACCGGCACATTGATCGCCGCCCAGCTCAGCACCGCTGCGACCGTGGCCAGCCCCCACTCGCGCAGCCGCCCGACCCGCAGGCACAGGATGAACAGCACGCCGAGGAACAGCAGCGGATACAGCTTCGCTGCGATGCCGAACCCGAGCAGCACGCCGGCCAGAACCGGTCGCCGCCGCGACCACGCCACCAGCCCCGCGCTGGACCAGGCGATCGCCCACAGATCCCAGTTGGTGAAGGCATGGACGAACAGCAACGGGGAGAGCGCGACCATGGCCGCATCCCAGGGTCGGCGGCCGGACAGCCGCTGCGCCGCCCAGGCCATCGCCAGGGCGCACAACGACAAGAGCAACGCGGTCACGGCGTAGTAGGAGTAGACGGCCGGCATGTCGGGCAGCAGCCCATTGTCCAGTGCCGCGGAGTCGTAGATCGCCGACAGCCGTGCTGCGCCGTACATGAACCAGCCGGTCAGGACCGGGTACTCAACCGCGGAGTCGAAATAGGGCACCGCACCGGAATCCAGGCCATGAATTCCGAACAGCGGCACTGCATCGGAATAGCAGAAGTGGGTGTACTGCTTGGATCCCGACCAGTCCCCGCCGGCACACGGCTCCTGTTTGATCCAGGCAAAGGCCAGCACGACGATGGCCATCGCCAGGATGACCCGCAGCGGCGTCCAGAACCGATTACGACCGACCCTGGCATGCCGGCCCCACGGCCCGCCGACCGCCGTGCTCGCTGCGGTGGCAACCGGATCGGACCAGGTCGGGAACACCCGGTCCACCGAGAGTTCGGAGTCGACCGGCTGCTGCCCGGAGGCGACCGGGCGCCTGGTGTCGGCCGGCTGCCCAGCGTCGACCGGCTGCCGCCCGGCATCGACCGGGTGCCCGGAGTCGACCGGGGAATCGGGATTGTCGCTCACGGGCTACCGGACTTCGGCTAGGGAGACGGGCTCGGCGGCAGGTTCGTCGGTGGCGGGGTTGATGGCGGAGGCTCGGACGGCCGAGGCGGCGGGCTCGGCCGCGGCCGTGTCACCGGCGGGGTCGTCTCCGCCGGTGGCTCAGTGGTTTCCGCGGCTGAGGTCGTGGACTCCTGTGGCCGCTCCTCGGATTCGCCGCCTCCGTCTTCGCCGGATCCCGACGACTCGCCGGTGTCACCCTCGATCAGGGCCTCGTCGGGCAGCGGTAGCTCCTCGGCGCCGGCCAGCGCCGCGTTCATGTAGGCCTGCCAGATCTTGCCGGGCAGACCCGATCCGTAGACCAGTCGGCCTTCGGCGGTGAGCAGCGGCTCGTTGTTGTCCGTGCCCACCCAGACCGCGGTGGACAGTTGTGGGGTGAAGCCCACCATCCAGGCATCCTTGTTGGCCTCGTCGTTCAGCTGTGTCGTGCCGGTCTTGCAGGCCACCTCCCGACCGTCGGCGAGTTCGTCATTGGAGTACTCGGCGACATCGGACAGCGCGTATGTCACGTCGCTGGCAACCTCCGGCGCCATCACCGGCTCTCCGTCGGCCCCGTCGTTGGAGTACAGGACGTTGCCCTCGGAGTCGGCGATCTGGCTGATGAAGTACGGCGGTCGCTGCACCCCACCGGCGGCGAAGGTCGCGAACGCGTGCGCCTGGTCGATCGGGCGGACCTCGTACTCACCGATGCCGATCGAGGACGCCGTCACCCCGTCCCGCGACAACGTCGGTGTGCCATCGGGCATCTCCCGGGCCACGCCGGCTCGGTGGGCCACGTCGGCCACGGCCGCGCCGCCCACCTCGTAGGACAGCCCGTAGAACACGGTGTTCAGCGATCGGGTCAGCGCCTCGCGCACCGTGCACCCGCTGCACTGCCCGCCCTCGGAGTTACGGACCGGCGCCTCCCGGTCGGGGAAGGTCTGCGGCGACGACCCGTCCCGCCGGGCACCGACCCCGATTCCCTGCTCCAGGGCCGCGGCCACCACGAACGGCTTGAACGAGGACCCCGGCTGGCGGTAGGTCTGCGCGTAGTCGAAGCCGGTGCCCAGCGAACCGCCGTAGTACGCGACCACTGCACCGGTGGCCGGGTCGATCGACACGAGCGCCGGACGCAGGTTGGCCGGCTGTCCGGCCATGATGTCGTTCACCGCCTGGATGGCAACCGTCTGCGCCCCGGCGTTGACCGTCGTGGTGACCCGCAAGCCGTCCCGGTAGAGCCGGGACTCATCAAAGCCAATGGCAGCCAACTCTTCCCGGACCTGATTCAGGATCAGTCCCTCGGGGCCGTTGGCCTGATTGACCGCTGACGGGCCGATCGGAAGGACGACCGGGTACGCCTGTGCCCGCCGATTCCGGTCGGACAGCCAGCCCTCCTCCTGCATTCCATCCAGGACGTACTCGAAGCGCTCGGCCGCGGCCTCGGGATGGTTGGTCGGGTCGTACAGGGCGGGGCTGCGGATGCTGGCGGCCAGCACCGCGCCCTCGGCCACGGTCAGGTCGGCGGCGTTCTTGCCGAAGTAGGTCTCGGCCGCGGCCTGGATCCCGTGCGCGCCCCGGCCGTAGTAGATCGTGTTGAGGTAGTACTCCAGGATCTGGTTCTTGGAGTACTCGTTGTCCAGCTTGATCGCGAGGAACAGTTCCTGGAACTTGCGGGACAGGGTCTGCTCGGAGGTGAGAAAGGCGATCTTCACGTACTGCTGGGTGATCGTGGACCCGCCTTGGGTGTCGCCACCGGTCAGGTTGTTCCAGACCGCCCGCATGATCCCGGTGAAGGAGATCCCGGGGTCGGAGTAGAAGCCCCGGTTCTCGGCGGCCAACACGGCGTTGCGGACATGTTCGGGTACGACGTCCAGGTTGACGTCGGTGCGGTTCTCCTCCCCGACCCGGGCCAGGACGCTGGCTCCGTCGGAGTAGTAGACGACCGAGGTCTGATTGGTACGGATCTGGTCGGGCGTCGGCACCGTGGTGTTCGCGTACACGACCACGACGAAGCCACTGAACAGCAGGAACAGCACAGCCAGGGATGCGACAGCGATCTTGAGGCGGCGCTTGATCCGCTGCTTGGTGGACCGGGCCCGACGGGCCTTGCGCCGCCTGCTGCGCCGCGTACCGCCCTCCGGCTCGGCTGCCTCACCGGTGGCCCGGCTCGCGGCAGCCCCCTGGCCGGCGCGCCCGGCGCCGGCTGCGGCCGGAGTTACCCGCGGCAACGGGCGCGTTCGGTCGTCGAAGTCAGACATCCCGGCCAGGGTACGTCGCCGCTCTGTGAGCCCTCGGTAGGCGCCGTTCTGGCCCGGGAACTAGTTGCGGGCCGCTCGGCCGGTCGGCTTGGCGGCGGCGTCGGCCCGCTCGGCCCCCAGGACATAGGAGACGATCAGGTGATTCCACGAGCAGCTGCGGCAGACCTCGACTTCGTACACGTTGAACTCCGAAGCCCGCCCGTCCATGCTGATCAGTTCCCGCTCGGTCTTGGCCTGGCCGGACAGGGTGCCCAACCGGTCGCCGTAGATGTAGTGCACGCGGGTGAGTCGCTCCCGGCGGCAGATCGGGCAGCTGAGCTCGGTCACTTCGCCGTGGTACTTCGCGGCCCGAAGCAGGTACGGGCTGGCATCGCAGGCCTGAATCAGGCCGACCCGACCGGCGTGGACATCGGCAAGTAACGCGCGGCGTTGCAGCGCGTAGTCCACGACTGACCGTCGCCTGAGCACCTGACCAGAATAGCCGCCAGATCCGACCGTGGGGACCGAGGTGAGCGCCGCGCTCTGTTGAGCCGTACGGCCATCCTCCGTTCGCTTCTCATTGCGCGCTGATATATCGTCTCGATACATCGCGTTCCAGTTCTTGGCGGTTATGACGTAAACCGCCACGTTCGGAGAGGAGGGTTCCGGGATGCTCGAATTCGCGATCCTCGGTCTGCTGCACGAGCGGCCGATGCACGGCTACGAACTGCGCAAGGAACTGTCCACCGTGTGTGGCGGGCTGCGGGCCTTCTCCTACGGCTCGCTCTATCCGGCGCTGCGGCGGATGAAGGATTCCGGACTGATCGCCGTTGACGACACCGTCGCTGCCAGCAAGCTGCTGCCCGCCGACGCCTCGGCCTTCACCGGCAAGCGCGGCAAGGTGGTCTACAAGCTGACCGCCGACGGCAAGGAACGTTTCGCCGAATGGGTCGCCGAGACCGGACCCGACGCCTACGACGACGAGCGCTTCGGCGTCCACCTGGCCTTCTTCTCCCACACCGCCTGCGACGTACGGCTACGCATCCTGGAAGGCCGCCGGCGCAAGGTCGAGGAGCAACGAGAGGGTCTGGCCACCGCCCTGGCCCGTACCCGGGAACGCCTGGATCGCTACACCCTCGAGTTGCACCAGCACGGCCTGGACTCCGTCAATCGGGAGGTCCGCTGGCTCTCCGAGTTGATCGATACCGAGCGCGCCGATCAAGCCCGCGACCCGGCGCAGGGGCCACGCACGTGACGGGAACCGAACAGCACAGCACAGCACTGACCGAAACAACCGAACCAACCACACAAAGGGGGCCTGCCATGGGTTCAGTACGAGTCGCCATCGTCGGCGTAGGAAACTGCGCGTCGTCCTTGGTCCAGGGGGTCGAGTACTACAAGGACGCCGACCCGCAGGACCGGGTCCCCGGCCTGATGCATGTGGAGTTCGGGGACTACCACATCCGCGACATCGAATTCGTTGCCGCGTTCGACGTCGACGCCAAGAAGGTCGGCGAGGACCTGTCCACGGCGATCGGGGCCAGCGAGAACAACACGATCAAGTTCTGCGACGTGCCGGACACCGGCGTGACCGTCCAGCGGGGACACACCTTCGACGGCCTGGGCGAGTACTACCGCGAGATCGTGGCGGAGTCCGACGCCGAGCCGGTCGACGTGGTGCAGGTCCTGCGTGACACGAAGGCCGATGTCATGGTGTCCTACCTGCCGGTCGGCTCGGAGGAGGCCGCTCGCTTCTACGCGCAGTGTGCGATCGATGCAAAGGTCGGTTTCGTCAACGCGCTGCCGGTCTTCATCGCCAGCAACGCCGAGTGGGCGGCCAAGTTCACCGAGGCCGGCCTGCCGATCGTCGGCGATGACATCAAGAGCCAGGTCGGTGCGACCATCACCCACCGGGTGCTGGCCAAGCTGTTCGAAGACCGTGGCGTGGAGTTGCTGCGCACCTACCAGCTCAACTTCGGCGGCAACATGGACTTCATGAACATGTTGGAGCGCAAGCGACTTCAGTCGAAGAAGATCTCCAAGACCCAGTCGGTGACCTCGCAGATCCCGCACGAGATGGCCAAGGCCGATGTCCACATCGGACCGTCGGACCACGTGCCGTGGCTGGATGACCGCAAGTGGGCCTACGTACGGCTGGAGGGCCGCTCCTTCGGGGACACTCCGCTGTCGCTGGAGTACAAGCTCGAGGTCTGGGACTCACCGAACTCCGCCGGGGTGATCATCGACGCGATCCGCGCGGCCAAGATCGCCAAGGATCGCGGCATCGGCGGGCCGCTGCTGTCGGCCTCGTCGTACTTCATGAAGTCACCGCCGGTGCAGTACGCCGACGACGACGCCCGGGACGCCGTCGAGGCCTTCATCGCCGGTGAACTCGACACCTAGCCCGAGTACGGACGGGCGTTTGCGGGTTGATCATCGGTCAGAAGGGATGCCTCTTTTCTGGCGGTTTCCGTCAAAACCGCCAGAACATGGCGATGATCAACTTCCGATCCGCCTAGGGTTGTCGCCGATGAGATCCCCCCGCCTGCATCCGTTACTCGCCCTGCTCGCCATCGTCGTGTCCTTGATCGGCTTGGCCGGTTGCGTCGAGGAGAACGGGGAGCGCCAGATCGGTGACCCGATCACCGAGGGCGAGGCCGACATCCTCGCCGGCCTGCTGAACCGGAACTTCACCGAGGGCGGCGTGGCGTTCCGGGCCGTCTCGCCGTACGCCGAGAACAGCACGTTCACCTACACCGGCACGCTGGACTTCACGACCGGCACTGGAACCGGGATCGCGGTCACCGATTACAACGGTCAGCAGCCGGCCGAGAGTCGCAGCCTGTACTTCACCACCGACGAGGTCACCTTCGGCGACGTACCGAATCTCACCGAATCGATGGCCGCGGCCGGCGTACCCGGGGTGAACTTCATGCGCCGCCAGATCCAGGCGGGCCAGGAACTGATCGACACGGTTGCCGCCCTGCTGCCAAGGCTGGCCGCCGACGAACCCGACAATGCAGCCGCCTACCTCGAGCGCGACTACACCTTTCAGGGACAGACGACCATCGACGGCCAACTGGCGGCGCTGTTCAGCTTCGGCCAGGCGCAGGTGGCGGTCGGGGTGAACGAGAAGCTGATGCTGCAGTACGTCACCACGCTGCCGAACTCCGCGATCCAGGTGACCGTCACACTGTCCGACCACGGTCCGCAGACCGTCGAGGCGCCACCGGCCGATCAGACGGTCAGCGCCACCGACTACCCGGACGTCGCCGCTTCAGTCGGCGTCTGAGCTCCTGGCGGTTTGCGACAAAACCACCAGGAGATGCCGGCCGGCGTCCTCGGCCGGAGATGCCGGCCCGCCGCTTTCCCGGCGGCCACAGACATGGATGTCGGGTGGAGCGGCTTCTTCCCCAAGCCGCTCCACCCGACTGGGTCTGTTCTACCGCAGACCCGGCCAGGGATGGCAACCGACTCGCCGATCGGGCGCACCGATCAGTTCCACAGCCTTCGCTTGGCGTGACGCGGTTGCCACACCCGACGGATCACCAACCGCAGCGGCGGCGGAAAGATGCTCAGCGCCTGGGCGCCCCGCTCGGGATCGGCTCCGGACAGGATGTACGGGAAGAACTCCGCCGCACCCTTGATTCCGCCCAGTGACTTCTGCTGGCTCCGGGAGAACTCCTTCCAGTCCTTGGGAGTCATCACTGACTCAACCACGGGTACGGCCTCGCGCTCCTCATGACCGAGATGGTCGGCGAGTTCCTGCCGGAAGACCGCCGTGGCCTGCGGCAGTCGGTCCCTACCCGACTCCGGATCGGCAACCGCGGAGTCGATCTCCTCGATGAGCGGACCGATTCGAACATGCTCGGCCTCCATCTCATCGAGCAGCGCCAGATCGTCCGGGCGACCGGCGAGGCGGGGCCGGACCTTGGGCCACAGCGCGATGTCCTCACCGGTGTGGTGGTGATGCAGCTGGTACTTGAACAGCTCCCAGCCGTCGTTGGCCGATTGCCGGCGTTGCGGGTCGACCAGGTCCCCGGTCTCGACCGCTCTGGTCAGGTGTTCCAGGTCGCGCCGCAACGCGTCGTGGATCACGTACATCATGATCATGTCGTCCGAGATTCCGGTGGCCATCGTGCCCTCCTCGATCGGCGCCGCGGCGCCCTCGTACCCAGATCGCTGGCAGGACCGCTGGCAGCTAGTTCAGTGCTGGATCCTCCGGCGCGCTGCGCAGGATGCCAAGGGGTCCGCGCTGGCGGGACAACACACTGCGCCACAAGGTCGTCGGCGTGGGCGTGAAGACATCCTCGGGCAGCGAGGGCAGGCACAGCCAGGCGCCCTCGGCGATCTCGGCCGACAGTTGCCCGGCCGACCATCCGGCGTACCCCGCGAAGACCCGGATGTCGTTGATCAGCTGTGCGGAGGGAACCGGCTCGATATCGAGGTCGGCGAGAAAGATCCCGGTCCCGGCGGGCTTGAGCCCGACCGCGGCGAGCTCGCTCCGGCCGCCGTCGATGCCGGCGCGGGCGTCGAGCAGATCACCCCTGGCCAGGCACAGCGCGGCGTCGGTCTGGCACGGACCTCCGACATGGAAGACCTCCGACCCGGTGGCCAGGGCAGCCCAGGTCGGCAGCACGTGCTCCAACCTGACCTCACTGGGCCGGTTCAGGACCACGCCGACGGTGCCGTCGGCGGAATGTTCGAGCAGGAAGACCACGGTGTGGCTGAAGTTCGAGTCGGCAAGCACCGGCATGGCGATCAGCAGCGAACCGGCAACGACATCCTGCCCGGCGCCTGGCGCCCAGCCGAGATGGGCAGTCGTTGGCTGACGGTCGTGGTCCGGAGGCGGCGAAGAACTCATCGGCAACCAGTGTGCCCCAATACCGCTCGATACGGCGGGTTCACTTTTCCGGTGATCTTGACCTTGTGGTGGCGACACGCCGGGCAACGGGCCCGAGAACCGACAAAGAGGTCAAGATCACCACGGTTGGGGCGTCCGGGGCGGCGCACTTCCCGCCGGCTGCGCATGCACGGCGTGCCGCTCGGCCCGCGGCGGGTCCGTACCCTGGGCGACCGTGCCGACCGTGTCTACCGCCAGCCGCCATGTCGTACGCGGACTGGTGCGTCGCGGGGACTTCCGTCGGCTGCTCGGGACCCGGCTGTCGGGGCAGTTCGCGGACGGGATCTTTCAAGCCTCGTTGGCCGGTGCGGTGTTGTTCAATCCCGAGCGGGCCGCGACCCCGGCCGATGTCGCCGCGGGCTTCGCGATCCTGCTACTGCCGTACTCCCTGGTCGGTCCCTTCGCCGGGGTGCTGCTCGATCGGTGGACCAGGCGCAATGTCCTGCTCGTCGCGAACCTGCTGCGCAGCGCCCAGGTGCTCGCGGTTGCCGGGCTGCTGGTCGCCGGCATCGGCGGGACGTGGCTCTATCTGGCGGCCCTGACCGTCCTGGCAGTCAACCGATTCGTGCTCTCGGCGCTGTCGGCGGCCCTTCCACACGTCGCCGAGGAAGACGATCTGGTCACGGCGAACGCCCTGACCACGACCCTTGGCACGGTGGCTGCCGTCGCCGGGGCCGGTGCGGCGCTTGGTCTTCTGCAGCTGGTGGGGGAGAACAACAGCGGGTACGGCGTACTCGCGGCGTCCTCCACGGTCGGGTACCTTGCCGCCGCGACGTTCGCCCGCGGGTTCGCCGGCGCCTACCTCGGCCCGGACACAGTAGAGGGGCATGCCCGATCGACGGCCCGGGATGTGGTCATCGGACTGGTAGCCGGAATGCGGCACATCGCCGCCCACCCGCCGGCAGTCGGAGCGCTGGCCGTCCTGGCAGTCCACCGCGCGGTGTACGGCATCCTGACCCTGGCGACGCTGCTGCTCTACCGCAACTACTTCGTCCCGGAGGGCTTCTTCCGAGCCGGGATCGTCGGTCTCGGTCAGGTCCTGGTGATCGGAGCTGCGGGGGCACTGCTGGCTGCAGCGATCACTCCGATGGTCACCCGGCGGATCGGCAAGCCGCGCTGGATCGTCAGCCTGCTGGTCCTCGCGGCAGTCACCGAGGTGACCCTCGGCCCGCCGTACGAACTAGAGCTGTTGCTGGTGGCCGGCTTCCTGATCGGCGGAGTCGGGCAGGCGGTGAAGATCTGCGCCGACACGGTGTTCCAGGAACACGTCAGCGACGCTTATCGCGGGCGGGTCTTCTCGGTGTCGGACACCACGTACAACCTCGCGTTCGTCGGCGGCCTGCTGATCGGTGCCCGGACGCTGCCGGACAACGGGGTGGCCCTGCCGGTGCTCATCGGGGTGGGCATCGTCTATCTGCTCGCCGCAGTCGGCTACGCCGTGGCCGCCCGCCGCTACCACTACCCGCACTGA
>Ga0136630_1000222_pt1 | contig 20184 bp, 21 predicted proteins | sample AntDrymUQ5682106_2_FD_105496 | JGI IMG/M metagenome (GOLD analysis project Ga0136630, IMG submission 105496) | Polar desert sand microbial communities from Dry Valleys, Antarctica - metaG UQ568 (21.06) | ecosystem: Environmental > Terrestrial > Soil > Desert | place: Antarctica: Dry Valley...
CCGCTGGGCGCCCTTCGGTCCGACGCCCGGCAACCGACCGAGCTCGTCGATGAGGTCCTGGACGACACCCTCGTACAAGGCGGACCTCCCTCGCGGTGACTGGTAGGGCGAAGCGGTCAGCGGCGGGCCGCGTCAGGTGCAAGCAACAGGATAGATGGCGCGTGGTCAGCAGCTGCGCATCCGACCCGATGAAGACGGCAGCGGCCCTGGACCGGTCACGTGTCGGCGCCCGGACGCGCTGCCCATGCAGTCGCTTCAGACGGGCGTACGACGACCAGCCGGTCGCCGCGGGCGAGCTGGGTGACCGACGGGTCGAAGTAGCGAAACACCTGGTCGTCACGGATCACCGCGATGACCTGGTCGAGCAGCTTCTGCGGCTCCTTGCCGATCTCCCTCGGCAACACCGGGCGCTCGGCTACCTCGAGCCCGTCGCCGTACGTCAACAGATCCTCGAGCACCCCGCCGAGGGCGGGGCTCACGGTCGACAGACCCAGCAGGCGACCCACGGACTCCGAGGAGGTGATGACGGCGTCGGCGCCGCTCTGACGCACCAGCGGGACGTTGTCGTTCTCGCGCACGGAGACGATGACCTTGGCGTGCTCGTTGAGCTGGCGCACCGTGAGGGTCGTCAGCACCGCGGAGTCATCGCGGTCGGTGGTGATGATGACCTGCTTCGCCTTGCCGACCTCGGCGCGTCGCAGCACCTCGCGACGCGTCGCGTCGCCGGCCACCGCGGCCAGACCGTCCGACTGGGCCTCGTCGATCGCGTCGGCCCTGGGGTCGACGACCAAGATGGCGTCCTTGTCGTAACCATTGCGCAGCAGCACCGCGACCGCGCTGCGCCCCTTGGTGCCGTAACCGACGACGACGACGTGGTCTTCCATGTGCTTCCTCCATCGTGAGACCCGCCACAGGTGGCGGCCCTGGCTGGCCAGAACCTCGAGCGTCGTACCGACGAGCAGCACCAGGAACGCGATGCGGAGCGGGGTGACGAGGAACGCGTTGAGCAGCCTCGCTCCCGGTTCGACAGGCGTGATGTCGCCGTAGCCGGTGGTGGTGATCGTGACCGTTGAGTAGTAGATGCTGTCGACGAGGTCGACCTCGCCGGTGGGGTCGTTGTTGTCGACGTACGCCCCCTTGTCGAGGAAGACGATGAGCACGAGCGCCGCCAGCAGCCCGAGCGCGATGAGCAAGCGACGCAGCAACGCCACGACCGGCGATACGTTGCTCTCCGGCAGCCGGATCAACGAGGCCGCCGCGCGTCGGAGCCTTGGGTCACTCACGCAGCGACCTTACTGGCAGCTGAGCCGCGGTGTGCGGCTCAGCCACGGGCCGCGAGGCGGGCCTTGAGTGCGTCGCGCTTCTCGGTGAACCGCGATGCCGACTCGTCGAGGGCACCCATGAACTCAGCGAGCTCGGTGCGGGCCTTCTCGCCCTCACCTGACAGGCCCTCCATCTCGAACACGCTCCAGTAGCGGAGCACCGGCGACACCACCTCGTCGTGGTGCTGCCGTTGGTCGTAGATGCCCTCGACTGCCATCGCGACCGCCTTGCGCTGGAACCCCGGGATGCCGGCGCCGGGCATCTCGAAGTCCTTGACGACGTCGAGGATGGCGGCCATCGCCTGATCAGGCGCGAGCTCGAGCGCCGCCTTGAGGAGGTTGCGGTAGAAGATCATGTGCAGGTTCTCGTCGGCCGCGATCCGGGCCAGCAGCTTCTCGCACATGGGGTCGTTGGTGAACCGCCCGGTGTTGCGGTGCGAGACCCGGGTTGCCAGCTCCTGGAACGAGACGTAGGCCAACGACCGCAACGCATCCTCGGGGTGCGAGGACTGATAGCCCTCTGACATGTGCGTCATCCGAAAGCGCTCGAGCTCGACCGGGTCGACCATCCGCTTGACCAGCATGTAGTCGCGCATGGCGATGCCGTGACGGCCCTCCTCGGCAGTCCACCGGTGGACCCACTCCCCCCAGGCGTTGTCGCGTCCGAAGAGGACGGCGATCTCGTGGTGGTAGCTCGGGAGGTTGTCCTCGGTGAGCAGGTTCACGATGAGGGCGGTCCGCGCCACCTCGGGGATCTCCGCGTCGTCGGCGCTCCACGCGTCCCCGCCCATCAGGCCCTCGTAGTTGCGACCGTCACTCCACGGGACGTACTGGTGCGGGAACCACTCCTTTGCGGCTCCCAGGTGTCGGTTGAGCTCGGCCTCGACGACCTGCTCGAGCTCTCGCAGCAGCTCGGTCTGGCTGATCTGGGTGGCCATGACGGCTCCTCCCGGTTGTGAACCTACGTATCCGTAGGTTACGGCACCGTAGGGAGACAGGCGAATGGTGCTGATCAGGGCCTGGGCGTACCGGAGAACCCGGCGGGACCACCCAACTCATGGCCTCCGTCATCACGGCCGTCGTCAAGGCCGCCGGCGATGCCACCCAGCTGCTCGGCGGCAGCGCGCGCGGCGTTGGACGCGGCATCGTGGACCGCTGCCACGACGAGGTCGGCCAACGTCTCGGTGTCGTCAGGATCGCACGCCTCCGGGTCGATGCTGAGGGCGAGGAGCTCACCGGTGCCGTTGACAGTCGCGGTGACCAGCCCACCTCCCGATGAGCCCTGGACCCGCGTGCTGGCGAGCTGCTCCTGCGCCGCCATCAGCTGCTCCTGCATGGCTGCGGCCTGCGCGAGCATCGACTGCATGTCTGGGGTTCCTTCGGGGAACATCGGCTCTCCTCGTCGGTGTCTGCGGTGCGTGGGGTATCTGCGGCATCTGCCGATGGTATGTCGGTCAGGCGGTGTCGTGGCGGATGTCGTCGATGACCTCGGCGCCGAGCTCACGCGCCAACAGCTCTTGCGACGACACCGCCGCGTCATGGACGACCTGGTCGTCGTCGCGGACCTCAGGCGCCGGGTCGTCCTCGGGACGCTCCGCGCCGCCTCGTCGGGTCCGCCGGATCGCCTCCTTGGCGGCATCGAGGTGAGGTCGGGACTCGTCAGATGACGCCGTGGATGAGCCCGGCGAGGCAGGCTGGCCGGACGGGGGGGCGGATGGGGGCTCGGGCCGGCGAGAGGTGCGACCGGAGAGCGTCGAGCCGTCGATGATCGCCTCGACGGACCAGTCGACTCCCAGCTCGTCGAGCAGGGCCTGACGCAGGAGCTCGTCGTGGCCGCCTCGCACGAACGAGTCACGCGCCCCAGCATTGGTCAGCCCTATCGTGATCACGCCGCCAGCCACGTCCATGACCTGGGCGTTTTGGCTCAACAGCGCCCACGCGTAGCGCCTCATGTGCTGCACCCGAGTGAGCACACCCGGCCACAGCTGGCGAACGTCGACAAGGCTGAGGCCACCGGGCTCCGGTCCAGCGGCTGGCTCGGCTGGCTCGGCTGGCTCGGCTGGCTCGGTGGGGCCGGCGGGGCCGGCGGTCGTCGCCGGCGCGGCGGCTCCGATCGACGGCCGCTCGGTGTGGGGTTTGTCGGGTTGGCCCGCCGGTGGAGCCGCCGATGGCTGTGCCGACTCGCCAGCGTGGTGACCAGCTGCAGCCGCCGGCGGGGTGGGTGGACGCCCGGCGACCGGAGCAGGTGGCGGCGCAGCGCTCGACTCGGCCGGCGCTTGGAAGCCGCGCGGGAGGCTGGCGTCGAGGGATCCCTCCACACCCGGAGCCGGAGCTCGTGGAGGGGTCGACCCGGCCGCCGGCCCAGACGTCGTACCAACGACCGACAGCCGTCGCTCGACCCGGTCGAGCCTGGCACCGAAGCCCTCGGCGGAGTCGTCGAGCCCGGGCAGGAGGATGCGCGCGCACATGAGCTCGAGCAGCAGCCGGGGGGCGGTGGCACCTCTCATGTCGGTGAGTCCCTGGCTGACGATGTCTGCTGCCCTGGTCAGCTCGGCTCGGCCGAATCGGGCGGTTTGGCCGGCGAGACGCTCGGCCTGGTCACTGGAGATCTCGATGAGGCCCCGGGTCGCGGCATCGGGGACAGCGCTCACGACGACGAGGTCACGGAGGCGATGGAGCAGGTCCTCGGCGAACCGCCGCGGGTCCTGCCCGGTGTCGATCACCTTGTCGACCACGCCGAAGACGGTGCCTCCGTCACCGGCGGCGAGCGCATCGACTGTCTCGTCGAGCAGGCTGTCGGGTGTGTACCCGAGCAGGGACGTCGCGACGTCGTAGGTCACGCCAGCAGAGTCGGATCCACCGATCAGCTGGTCGAGCACGGACAGGCTGTCGCGGACGGAGCCGGCGCCGGCCCGGACGATCAGCGGGACAACCGTGGACTCGATGGCCACTCCCTCCCGGGAGCAGAGCTCGACGACGTAGTCCCCGAGGGTCTTCGGCGGGACCAGTCGGAACGGGTAGTGATGCGTGCGCGAGCGGATCGTGCCGATCACCCTGTCGGGCTCGGTGGTCGCGAAGACGAACCGCACGTGTGACGGTGGCTCCTCGACGAGCTTCAGCAAGGCGTTGAAGCCTTGCGTCGTCACCATGTGCGCCTCGTCGATGATGTAGACCTTGTAGCGCGACTTCATCGGCGCGAAGAACGCCCGTTCACGAAGATCGCGAGCGTCGTCGACGCCCCCGTGGCTGGCCGCGTCGATCTCGATCACGTCGATCGACCCGGGACCGCCACGAGCCAGCTCCACGCACGACTCACAGGTGCCGCAGGGGACCGATGTCGGTCCTGTCTCACAGTTGAGGGCCCGCGCCAGAATGCGGGCGCTCGTCGTCTTGCCGCACCCCCGTGGGCCCGAGAAGAGGTAGGCGTGGTTGACGCGGTTGTTGTCGAGGGCGTGCGAGAGGGGGGCGGTGACATGGTCCTGCCCGATCACGGCTGCGAAGGTGTCGGGACGGTACCGGCGATACAGTGCGAGAGGCGCATCCACACCGACGACCCTAGCGCCGTACGACGACCCTCTGGATTCGTCCGACCGTCGAGCGCTCGTACTGCCCGCCCACGGGCGGACGAATCGGGAGCTGAGAGACCCCTCGCGCACCCGACAGCGCTCGCTTGCCCTTGCTGCCTTCCGGCCCTGGGGGAGTTAGGCAAGATGTCGCCACACGAGGGGCTGGTGGCGAGTCTACGGGACGCTCCTGGCGGCATATCAACGGCGGGCGCTCGCCGACCGCACCGAGCGGCGTACGACGCCCGCCACGATTTCAGCGCGGCTCAGCGAGGCGATAGCCTCCTCCACGGAGGATTCGCATAGTGGCCTAGTGCGCACGCTTGGAAAGCGTGTTGAGTGAAAGCTCTCAGGGGTTCGAATCCCCTATCCTCCGCCATCGGTCGCCGCTCGTCATCTTCGGCTCAGCACGTCTTACGTGCCCACCGCGTAGACTCGCTTGGTGATTTTCAAAGGCGTGCGGGACGCGCGGCCCTACCCGGAGCATGGTCTGCGGATGCGTGACTGGGCCGAGCTGCCGCCGCACCAGCTCCGGCTCGACCAGCTCGTCACCACCAAGGACACCCTTGACCTGGCGACGCTGCTCGACGAGGACTCCACCTTCTACGGCGACCTCTTCGCCCACGTGGTGGAGTGGCGAGGAGATCTCTACCTCGAGGACGGGCTGCACCGAGCACTCAGAGCAGCACTCCAGCAGCGGCACGTCCTGCATGCCCGCGTCCACGTCATGTCGAACTAGGCTGGGCGCGGCGCGGGGAGGAGACTGCATTGAACTGGAAGACACCGGTCACGTTGCTGGTGCTGCTGGGGCTGTTGGTCGGCGCCGTCTTCTACGGATGGCAGACGATCATCTCTCCTGACGAGCCAGTGGAGGGCCCGACAGCGGGGGCGCCGCCGACGTGTGAGCGCAAGGCCACGTTCAAGAAGGGGCAGCGGATTCTGGCCGGAGACATCACGGTCAATGTCTACAACGCCGGCATCGTCTCAGGCCTGGCTGGCAACACGCTCAGCGCCCTTGTCGGGAAAGGGTTTCAGGGCGGCGTCTCCGACAATGCGCCCGGTGCGCAGTCGGCGCGCAACGTGACGATCATGACCGATGTCCCGGAGTCGCCCAAGGTCCGCCTGGTTCGGATGCAGTTCCAGGGCCCGGTGCGTGTCGTGCCAGGCGAGCTTGCGGTGGGGGTCGACATCATCGTTGGCGACGAGTTCCGTGCCGTCGACCCGAACGCCACCACAGTCATCCAGCTCCGGCGCAACATCTCGTCGTGCGCAAAGGGCACGCCCGGCGCTGCCCCTTGAGTTCACGTATGCCGTCCAGTCGCGTCAGCTGTCAGGTCTCTTCCAGCCGGCAAGGCGACCTCCGCGACTGACCGACTGCAGCCTCTCCTCTGTTGCCTCCCGGACCCGCCTCGGTGTCACGACCAGGACCTCGTCCCCGCGCTTGAGTGCGGTCCGCAGGTCGGGGGTGAAGCTGGCACCGCCACGCACGATCAAGGCGACGCTGGCACCTTCCGGCAGGCGCAGCTCGCCGATCTCCACCCCGTGCAGGCGGGAGTCCTGCGTAATACGGACCTCCAGCAGGTCGGCCGCGATCTGCTCCAGCGGTGCCGCCTCGACATCGGCATCACGTGCCCTCTCCTCAGTCACGCCGAGCACGGCGGCGAGTCGCGGCAGGGCCGGTGCGGTGATCACAGTGAGCACCACGACAAGCACGAAGACGAGGTTGAAGAGGTCCTCAGACCGCGGCACGCGCTCCGCGAGCGGGATGGAGGCCAGCACGATCGGGACGGCCCCACGCAACCCAGCCACCGACAGGAAGCCCTGCTCTCGCCACGGCAACCGCAGCGGTATGCCGCACACCACGACGCTGAGCGGTCGCGCCACCAAGGTGAGGACGGCTCCGACGACGACGCCACCGACCAGATGCTCGAGGCCGAAGCTTCGCGGCGAGGCCAACAGCCCCAGCATGATGAACAGTCCGATCTGAGCCAGCCAGGCGAACCCCTCTGCGAACGACCGGGTCGAGCTCCGGTGCGGCAGATCGGAGTTCCCCAGCCACAACGCGGTGACATACACAGCCGCGAAGCCGCTGAGGTGCAGCGCGGCCGCGCCGGCATACGACAGCACTGAGATAGCCATCACAGAGATCGGGTAGAGGCCGGAGGCCGGCAGTGCCACCCGCCGCAGCAGCCACGCGCCGCACCATCCCAGCGCGACTCCGAACGCCAAGCCGCCGACGAGCTCGAGCACCACGATGCCCGCCAGGCCGAGAACCCCGTGGTCGTCGGCCTCGCCGGCGCTCAGGAGCACGACCAGCAGCACGGTCGGCGCATCGTTGAGACCTGACTCCGACTCGAGCGCACCGCGTAGCGACGGCCGCAGCGGAACCCGGCGCAGCACCGTGAACACCGCCGCGGCATCGGTGGGGGACGTGACCGCGCCGAGGAGCACCGCCAGCTCCCACGGCAGGCCGAGCAGGTAGTACGCCGCCACCGCGACGACGCCCACGCTGATGACCACACCGGCCGTGGCGAGCGCGACCCCCATCGACAACGACGGCCGCACCTCTGACCAGCGGGTCGTCAGACCGCCCTCGGTCAGGATCACGACGAGTGCGGCGAAGCCGAGCGCGTGCGCCGAGCTCGCATCATCGAACTCGACCCCGATCGCGGACTCGCCGAGCACCAGGCCCATGGCGAGATAGATCAACAGGCTTGGCAGACCGACTCGAACCGACACCCGGACGGCCAGGATGGCGAGCAGCAAGATCCCAGCCCCGGCCAGCAGCAGCTGGTCGAGCCGGTCTGCGTCCACGCGCTTACCCTAGTGTCGGTGCGTCCGGAGAGCAGAAGGGCACAACGTACATGATCTGGTACAGTCGCTGCCATGGTGACCACCGCCCAGGACCTGGCTGACGCACTCATCGGTTCTCCGGCGTCTGACTACGTGCGGATGGTCGCTGACTGGTTGCACCGCGTGGCAAAGGACCCTCAGGCGGACATGACCACGAGCCCGCGGTTGACCGGGCACATCATCGCCGATGCGCTCGCTGCGGCCGCCGCCGCTCATGTGTGCTTCAGCCGCGGCGAAGCGGTCCCCCGATGGACGACAGAACCCCAGCGCCGTACCGAGACATTGTGGTACCCCGGTCCGGATGGTCTGATGCCGAACGCCTTGGTGCACACCCCGTTGTCGTTCTCGGTTCGAGGTCTGCTGATCGAAGCCGATTCACTCGAGTCCGTGTGAGGAGTGACGTCACGTTCAACCACGAGGACATCGTCGCCCTGCTGGGCGAGCTTGGCGACGACCTCGCAGACAAGGATTTGCGGGCAGAGATGTTCATCGTCGGCGGTGCCGCGATGGCCCTTGCGTACAACACTCGGCGCGCCACCCGCGCCATCGATGCCGTCTTCGAGCCGAAGATGGCGGTCTACGAAGCGGCGAAACGCCTGGCGGCTCGTCACAATCTTCCTGCAGACTGGTTGAACGACGCAGTCAAAGGGCTGTTACCGGGCAAAGATCCGAACGCCCGCGAATGTTTCCAGAGCCGAGGTATCTCGGTGAGCGTTCCGTCCCCCCATTATCTGCTGGCCCTCAAGGTGGCGGCAGCCCGTGTTGACCGCGATGCTGACGACATCCGGGCGCTCGCCACCATCTGTGGCTTGACGACTGCCGGGGCGGTCCTCGCCGTCACCGAGCAGGTCATGGGGTCAAGAGCGAATCTGCTGCCGAAGGTTCGGTTCTTGGTGGAGGAGATGTTCCCGAGGTGCGGGGCCCTGACGCGGTCGGGTAGCCGTTGCAAGAACCCGAGGGGATCATGTCCGCACCACTAGGTGTCCAGATGCGCACGGCCAGACAGCGGGTGGGCATGTCGATTGCCGAAGTCGCCCGACGAGCGCACACGTCGCGGTCGGCGATCCACGCCTATGAGTCCGGCAGCATCTCGCCATCACTCGACACCGCTCAACGGATTCTCTGTTGCCTGGGGTACGAACTGACCATTGCCGAGACCGAGCAGGTCGCCTGCCTGCCTGCGGTGCCTGCAGGGCCAGACGCCGTTGTGTAGCAAGTCGACAGCCGCAATTTGGTCTCCGGATCGTTGCCCGGGCTACAGCGCTTAGCTTAGACCGCGAAGACCTGCGCGTCGTCGGCGAAAGCTTTGAACTCCAAGGCATTGCCCGCAGGGTCATGCAGGAACATCGTCCACTGCTCGCCCGGCTCACCCTCGAAGCGCCGGTAAGGCTCGATCACGAAGGTGGCCCCGGCCGCTCTCAGGCGGCCCGCGAGCTCGTGGAACTTCGCGACCGAGAGGATCAGGCCGAAATGCGGAACGGGCACGTCGTGCCCGTCGACCGGGTTGTGCACCGCCTGCTGCCGGTCCGGCGCCAGGTGCGTGACGAACTGGTGGCCGCGCAGGTTCCAGTCGATCCAGGAGGCCGAGCTGCGACCCTGCTCGCAACCGATCAGCTCCCCATAGAAGACCCTTGCTGCGTGGAGGTCGTCGACCGGCATCGCCAGGTGGAAGCGCGGGAGTCCGTCAGCAGGCTCGGTCATCGTGACTCCTCGCGTGTCGTCGGCACGGCTGCCCTGACGGTCCCTTTCTACGATCCTATGGACATGTATGAGCTGGGACGCCGGACACCACGCTCGCTCATGGTCCGCAATGCTTCCTCCCGCAACGGCGGATGGCGGTGGCGGTGGGATTTGAACCCACGGTGGGCTTGCACCCACACACGCTTTCGAGGCGTGCTCCTTAGGCCACTCGGACACGCCACCGCGCGCTAGGGTACCGGAGACCTCGGCGGGCCCCGAATCCCGGCAGGGGTCATCGCCTGCGGTCGAAGAACTCCCGCAACAGGCTGCTGGCATCGTCGGCGAGGACCCCGGCCACCACCTCGGGTCGGTGGTTAAGGCGTCGGTCGCGCACCAGGTCCCACAGCGACCCGGCCGCTCCCGCCTTGGCGTCATACGCTCCGAACACCACCCGCTCGAGTCTCGACAGCACGATCGCCCCGGCGCACATCGTGCACGGCTCGAGCGTCACGACGAGGGTGCAGCCGTCGAGGCGCCAGCTGCTGAGCCGTTCCCCCGCTGCGCGGATCGCGACGACCTCGGCGTGAGCTGTGGGATCGTGCCTTGCCTCGCGCTCGTTGGCCGCGGAGGCGAGCAGACCGCCGTCGGGGCCCAGCACGATCGCTCCCACGGGTACGTCGTCGGAGGTTGCCAGGCCGACTGCACCACCGGAGGCGACGGCGAGGGCGCGGCGCATCGCGGGCTCCCACGCGCCTCGGACCGCGGAGGACCGCGGAGGGCCTGGCATGGGCTAGGCGAGAACGGTGTCGAGCATCTCGTCGAAGGCCCGACCGAAACCGAGCCGACTCGCGATGTCACCGAGCAGCTCGTCGGGGTAGAGGTCGACGTCGTCGCAGATGGCGCCCAGCTCCATGGCAGCGAGGCCGAGGTCGGCGAGGATGCCCAGATCGCCGGCGGGCTGGATCTGGTCGTCGTCGTCGTCGGGAGGCGGCAGCTCGAGCCGGTCGACGACGGCGCGTGCCAGCGGTGACTCGGTCGCGGCACCGACATCCGACAGGAGCAGCCGGACCTGGCCCGCTCCCGCGACCCGGGCGAGGAGGAAGAACTCCTCCTCGACGCTGACCATCCCGATCGTGCCGACCTCCGACGGCAGCTGCGCCAGCACCCGCACCAGAGCGGTCAGGTCGGTGGCTGCGCGGGGCGGCAACGTCGAGAGCGTCCAGACGCCGTCCTCGCGCGAGGCAGCCACGGCGAAGTCGATCCCCGCGGCAGCCGCATCATCAATGGAGCTCATGGCTAGATCGTCGCAGATCACTCCCGCCTTGACGACCCCGTTGACGATCCCGTCCCCCGTGCCGGGGACGGGATCAGGGCACTAGGTTGTCCACCATGCAGACCCATGTCATCGATCACCCTCTCGTCGCCCACAAGCTCACCGCGCTGCGCGACGAGCGAACTGACTCGCCGACCTTCCGCAGGCTGGTGGAGGAGCTGGTGACACTGCTGGCTTACGAGGCCACCCGGGAGGTCCGGACGGAGAAGGTCCAGATCATGACGCCCGTCGCAGCCGCGACCGGTGTCAAGCTCGCCGCCCCGAAGCCACTCGTCGTACCCATCCTGCGCGCCGGCCTCGGCATGCTGGAAGGCATGGTGCGGCTGTTGCCGACGGCCGAGGTGGGTTTTCTGGGGATGATCCGCGACGAGGACACCCTGCTGGCTTCGACGTACGCCGAGCGCCTTCCCGACGACCTGTCGGGCCGCCAGTGCTACCTGCTCGACCCCATGCTCGCCACTGGTGGGACCCTCGCTGCGGCCATCAGCTTCCTCGTCGGGCGGGGTGCTGACCACATCACGGCGATCTGCCTGCTCGCGGCGCCCGAGGGGTGCTCACGACTGGAGCGGGACCTTTCGGGACTCGAGATCCCGGTCTCTGTCGTGACGGCGGCAATGGACGAGAGGCTCAACGACAAGGGCTATATCGTCCCGGGCCTCGGCGATGCCGGTGACAGGCTGTACGGCCTGGCCGGCTGATCGCGGCCGCCGTCCAGACTCTGCCTTGTCGGCAGGCAGCTGCCTTGTCGGCCAGGCGGCCTTACTTCGGTGAGAAGCGGTTTGCGATGTAAACATCGCAAACCATCGGTCTGCATCGCAGGTTTGCGATGTAGACACGCCAACTGGACTGTTGACATCGCAAACCCCCGAGGGGCGATGCCGAGGGATGGCCGAGGGATGGGACCCTCAGAGGGACTTGACGGCGGAGAGCAGCTTGCTCATCGTGTCCTTCGCGTCGCCGAAGAGCAGCGTTGTCTTGGGGTCGAAGAGCAGCTCGTTCTCGATGCCGGCGAAGCCGGGACGCATCGAGCGCTTCATGAACACGACCTGCTTCGCCTCGTCGGCCGCCAGGATCGGCATCCCGTAGATCGGGGCCCCCGGCGTCGTCTTGGCGGCCGGGTTGACGACGTCGTTCGCCCCCACGACCAACACCACGTCGGTCTGCTTGAACTCCCCGTTGATGTCGCCCATCTCCTTGAGCTGCTCGTACGGCACCTGCGCCTCGGCGAGCAGCACGTTCATGTGGCCGGGCATCCGACCCGCGACCGGGTGGATCGCGTAGTCGACCTTGATGCCCTTGGCTGTCATCACATCGACGAGCTCGCGCAGGGTGTGCTGCGCCTGCGCCACCGCGAGGCCGTAGCCCGGCACGACGATGACCCGGTCGGCATACGCCAGCAGGATCGCGACGTCCGCGGGACCAGCCGACCGCACCGGGCGGTCGGACGCCTCACCGCCACCCAGGGTCGAGCCGCCCTTGAGCGCGCCGAACAGGATGTTGAACAGCGATCGCCCCATCGCGCTCGCCATCAGCTTCGTCAGAAGCGTCCCCGCTGCTCCGACGAGCGTGCCGGCGATCAGCAGCAGAGTGTTGCCGAGGATGTATCCGCCGGCCGCGACGGCCAGCCCGGTGAACGCGTTGAGCAACGAGATCACGATCGGTACGTCGGCACCGCCGACCGGCAGCACCAGCATCAGTCCGACGGCAAGGCCGACCACAGCGAGGGCGACACCGAGCCACATCCGCGGCTCGACGACGAGGAACACCGACACGGCGACAGCGGTCAACAGTCCGCCGCCGAACAGGACGGGAAGGCCGGGAAACATTATCGGCCGCGAGGTGATCAGACCCTGCAGCTTGGCGAATGTCACCAACGACCCCGAGAGGCTGACCGCTCCCACGATGACGGTGAATGCCGTGGCCACCAACGTGACGGTCGGTACGTCGTCCCGGGTCCCGACGGCGACGATGCCGTCGAGCTCGAGCAGCGCGACGAGTGCCGCCGCACCGCCACCGACTCCGTTGAAGAGCGCCACGAGCTGCGGCATCTGGGTCATCTGGACCCGCTGCGCGGCCACCACACCGAACAGGGACCCGACGGCGATTGCCCCCAGCATCAGCAGCTCGTGGTCCAGATCGCCGTACAGGAACACCGTCACGGTCGCGAGGATCGCGCCGGCCGCGCCGATGAGGTTGCCGTTCCGAGCTGTCTTCGGCGACGAGAGCCCCCTGAGGGCAAGGATGAAGCAGACGGCTGCGACGAGGTAGAACAGCTGTGCCGTCGTCTCGCTCATGCTCGCGGCTCCTTCTTGCGGGCGGTGAACATCTGCAGCATCCGGTCGGTGACGACGAATCCGCCGACCATGTTGACCGTGGCGAGGAATATCGCGACAAGTCCGACGACGAGAGCGCCGGTCGAGTCTGCGAGCCCTGTCACGATGACGGCGCCGACCAAGATGATGCCGTGGATCGCGTTGGCGCCTGACATCAAGGGTGTGTGCAGGGTCGAGGAGACCTTGGAGATGACCTCGATGCCGACGAAGACGCTCAGCACGAAGATCGTCAGCCAGATCAGGTCAGCTTCGCTCATTCGCGCTCCTCCAGGGCTTCGGCGGTGGGTCGATGCGTGACCTCACCCGCGTGCGTCACGCACGTACCCGCGACGATCTCGTCGTCGAAGTCGGGAGCGAAACCCTCGTCCCCGGTCATCAGCGTCACGATGTTGACGAGGTTCTGGGCGTACAGCTTGCTCGCGGGGCCGGGCATCTGGCTCGGCACGTTCGAGGCACCCCAGATCTGCGCTCCGCCCAGCTGGACCACGCTCCCCGGCACCGAGCCCTCCACGTTGCCGCCGGACTCGGCCGCCAGGTCGACGACCACCGAACCCGCCTTCATCGCCTCCACCATCGCTGCGGTGACGAGCTTCGGGGCCGGGCGACCGGGCACAGCGGCCGTGGTGATGAGGGCGTCCGCGGCGGCGATGTACGGCGCCAACAGGTCTCGCTGCCGCTCTGCTCGGTCCGTCGTCATCTCACGGGCGTAGCCACCCGCGCCCTCGAGGGTGTCGAGGTCGAGCTCGATGGCGACGGCGCCCACCGAGCGGATCTCCTCGGCCGCGGCGGACCTGACGTCATACGCCTTGACCACGGCGCCGAGTCGCTTTGCGGTGGCGATCGCCTGCAACCCGGCGACGCCGGCCCCGAGGACGACCACCTCGGCCGGTGGCACCGTGCCGGCCGCCGTCATGTTGAGGGGGAAGAAGCGCCGGAGTCGCTGCGCAGCGACGATGGCACACCGGTAGCCGGCGACAAGCGCCTGTGAGCTCAGCGCGTCCATCGACTGAGCGCGCGAGATCCGGGGGACGAGCTCCATCGCGAAGGCGGTGACACCGAGGTCGCGCAGCTCGGCCACCACATCGAGTGACTGCAAGGTCGGGAGGAAGGAGAACGTCGCGGCGCCTTGCCTCAGGGCGCGCAACTGCTGGCTGGTGGGTGGTTGGACCGACAAGACGACGTCGGCGCTGTCGAGTGCAGCCGCGTCGAGGACTGCTCCCGCGGCCTCGTACTCCTCGTCGGCGTACTGCGCTGAAAGGCCCGCCCCTGGCTGGACCGCGACGTCATACCCCAGGGTGGTCAGCTTGTCGACGGACTCGGGCACCAGAGCGACCCGTGCCTCACCCGCGAGGCTCTCCTTGATGACTGCGACCAACACGTGCCGAACCTAGAGCACGCGGTGGCGCAGCGACACCACCAGGGTCGGGTGTCTCACAACGAAGCACCGCCTGACACGACGGCGGAGAGCAAGAAGGACCTGCCCGCAGCAACCACTCATGGTCCGGCGACCACCCGCCGTATGCCGACACACGTCGGAAGACGCACAACCCCAAGCCCGACCACCCGCCGTATGCCGACCAGGTGGACCGACCCTCAGTAGAAGTACGGGTACGGTGCCCAGTCGGGGGCGCGCTTCTCGAGGAAGGCGTCGCGTCCCTCGGCGGCCTCATCCGTGCCGTAGGCGAGGCGGGTGGCCTCGCCGGCAAACAACTGCTGGCCGACGAGCCCGTCGTCAACGAGGTTGAACGCGTACTTCAGCAGCCGCTGAGCGGTTGGCGACTTGGCGTTGACCTTCGCGGCCCATTCGAGCGCCGTCTGCTCGAGCTCGGTATGCGGCACGACCGCGTTGACCATGCCCATCCGATGGGCTGCGTCGGCGTCGTACCCATCGCCGAGGAAGAAGACCTCCCGGGCGAACTTCTGGCCGACCTGCCGGGCCAGGTACGCCGACCCGAAGCCACCGTCGAACGACGCCACGTCGGCGTCGGTCTGCTTGAAGCGGGCGTGCTCCTCCGACGCCAGCGTGAGGTCGCAGACGACGTGCAGGCTATGGCCGCCGCCGACAGCCCAACCCGGCACGACGCAGATGACGACCTTGGGCATGAAGCGGATCAGCCGCTGGCACTCCAAGATGTGCAGCCGACCCAGTCTGGTGGCGTCGACCGAGTCGGCGGTGTCGCCGTCGGCGTACTGGTAGCCCGATCGTCCGCGGATCCGCTGGTCACCGCCGGAGCAGAAGGCCCACCCGCCGTCGTGGGGCGAAGGCCCGTTCCCCGTCAGTAGGACGCATCCGACGTCAGGCGACATCCGGGCATGGTCGAGGCAGCGGTAGAGCTCGTCGACGGTGTGCGGCCGGAAGGCGTTGCGGACCTCCGGTCGGTCGAACGCGATCCGCACGGTCCCCTGGTGGACCGCCCGGTGATACGTGACATCGGTGAGGTCGTCGAACCCGTCGACCTCCCGCCAAGCCTGCGGGTCGAAGATCTCGGACACGTCGGATCCCGTCATGCGGCCGACCCTACCGCCGCCGCCGCCCCGTCGATCTGCGATGTAAACAGGCCAGGTGGCTGGTCTACATCGCAAACCTGCGATGCAGACCGGGGGCTTGCGATACAGACCTGCGCTGTCGAGCAGCAGACCGAGCGGGCCTCGACGGCAGGCACCAGCGCCTTGTCCGATCCCCAGAGGTCGACGATGCTCACCCCTCGGTCTGGGTGGAAGGCTCGAGCGCCTCCTGTCGCCGGATCTCGTTGTAGCCCAGCAGCAGGTACGCGAGGAACGGCAGCACGAGGGCCACCATGACGCCCAGGTTGGCATAGGTCCACGGACCGTCGAGCTTGGGGCCGAGGCCGAGCGGCTCCAGCAGGTAGCCCTGCCAGCCGAAGCCTGCCGCCTCCGGCGGGTAGCCGTCGGCGGCTGTGCTCACGACGAGTCCCCATCCGACGAGCGTGGCTACCAGCATCGACCCGAGACCCGCCAGGTTGACCGACCCGTACCGTCCGCGCGAGTCGAAGAGGTCGACGGAGTCGTAGTCGCGGCGGCGCAGCAGCAGGTCCGCGAGGAAGACCCCGCACCACGCGGCGATCGGCACGGCCAGGGTGACGAGGAAGGCGAAGAACGGAGTGAGGAAGTCGCCCGCGAACCAGACGATGTAGATCGTGCCGAGGATCATGATCACCCCGTCGATGGCCGCGGCGACCCAGCGAGGAGCGGGCAGTCCGAGCGTCAGCAGCGTCAGCCCCGACGAGTAGATGTCGAGCAGTGCCCCCGACACCAACCCGGCCACTGCCACGACTGCGAACGGCACCAGGAACCAGTCGGGCAGGGTCGTAGTGAGGGCGCCGATCGGGTCTACCGCCAGAGCGGACGAGAGGTCGGGGTCTGAGCCCGCGAGCAGGACGCCGTACGTGATGAGGATGACCAGCGGCAGGCTGCCCCCGAACGTCGTCCAGCCGACGATGCCCTTGCTGGAGGCGCCTCGTGGCAGGTAGCGGGAATAGTCGGCCGCGGCGTTGACCCAGCTGATCCCGAAGCCCGAGACCACGACGACGAAGGCGCCGAACACCGCCTTGCCCTCTCCAGCCGGCAGGTCGCCGACAGCCGACCAGGTGACCTCGTCGACGGTCAGGGCGATGTAGCCGACCGTCACGACCAGCATGAGGATAGTCAGCCCTCTCTGCAGCCGCATCACCGTGTCGAAGCCGAGCACGCCGCCGGCGACGATGATCAACGCCACGACGATGAAGGCAAGGATCTTCGTGACGTCGCCGTCGCTCCATCCCAGGCGGCCGAACACGGTCGCTGTCGCGAAGGTCGCCAGCGCGACGAGCGCCGTCTCGTATCCGACCAGGATCAGGTATGACACGAGGCTGGGCACCGAGTTGCCCCGGACGCCGAACGCCGCCCGTGACAGCGCCATGGTCGGGGCCGATCCGCGTCTGCCCGCCAACGACACCAGGCCAACGAGGAGAAACGACACCACAATGCCGACGATGCCGGCGACCACTGCCTGCCAACCGTTGATCCCGAAACCGAGGACGAACGAGCCGTAGGAGATGCCGAAGACCGAGATGTTGGCGGCGCACCAGGGCCAGAAGAGGTCGCGTGGTCGGCCCTTTCGCTCTCCCTCCGAGATCACGTTGATGCCGTTGCGCTCGACGGTCAGTGCGCTCGACGTCGCCGCACCCGTGGTGGCCGAGCTGTCGGTGGCCATGGCGAGCCCTTCCCTGCCTCGATGATCCGTCCCAGGGTGAAACCCTAGTGCCCACGACGAGGCTGCCACTTCCACCCACCGCGGTGAGATCTGCGCTGTCGTCGTCGGCCGATGCTCGAGGGCTGGTTAGGCTTGCGCCATGTCACCCCTTCCAGTGATCGTCGCGCAGGGCAGCCCCACTGAGATCGGTTCAGCGTACGGCGAGCAGGCGCGGGCTCTCATCCAAGCGAACGTCGAGGACTACCGAACGAAGTTCGCCGCGGTCGGTCTCCACGCGGCGCAGGCGTGCCGGCTCGGGGAGGCGTTCAGGTCGACCACCCACGACCACACGCCCCGGATCGCCGCGACGCTGGACGCCGTCGCCGAGGCCAGCGGCGTCGCGGTGGGCGACATCTACGCGCTCAACGCTCGCACCGAGCTGATGCTGCCGGCGGGTCCGCAGCTGCCCGAGTGCACCGGGGTCGCTGTGATGCCGGAGCACACGGCGGCGGGACACACCCTGCTGGCGCAGAACTGGGACTGGTATCCCTCCCAGCTTCCCTACTCCCTGGTGCTGGCGACCCGAGACGAGCGGGGTCACGAGATCGTGTGTCTCGCCGAGGCGGGCATGCTGGCGAAGACGGGTCTCAACTCGGCGGGCGTCGGTGTCTGCGTCAACCTGCTCCACTGCGACCGGGACGGCCTCCCCGGCGGAGTTCCGTACCACGTGCTGATCCGCGCCGTGCTCGACCAACCCGACGGGATCTCCACATCCCTCAAGGTCACCGCGCTGCCGCGCAGCGCGTCGATCAACCTGGTCATCGCGGCTGCGGGTGGCGTGGCCGTCGATCTCGAGGTGGCGCCGGGGGCCACCGGACGGGTCCTGCCCACCGACGGTCTCCTCACCCACGCCAACCATTTCGTCTCCGACATCGGCGTCACCGACGCCATCTACGACGTGGGCGGGTCGTCGCTCTTCCGGGACTACCGACTTCGGCGGCTCCTGGCCGACCGTGCAGCCGAGCTCAAGGTGAGTGTGGACGACGTGGCCGACGCCCTCCGGGACCATCTCGGTTTCCCGTACGCGCTCTGCCGACACGTCAACGAGGACGACGAGGTCGAGCTGCGGTCACTCACGTGCAGCTCGGTCGTGATGGACCTCGACGAGCGGCTGATGCTCGTCTCGCAGGGGCCGCCGTGCGAGTCGCCCTTCCTCGAGGTGTCGCTGGAGACCGTCTTCGACTCTCAATCTCCCCCTGCAGTCTGACGCGGCCTGATCGATGCCGTCAGAGCGGCAAGGTGGCCGAGTCGCGCGACCTCCGAGGCCAGGACGTCGGGGCCGCCGTGACGGCCGAACACGACGAGCGTCTCCGGTGACCCGACCGGGGCTCCGGCCGCGACCGTCGAGGCCCAGCCGTCCCAGTCAGCGCCGGTCGGGAGCCGGTCTGCTCGGCTCATCGGCACCCACGCCAGTGCCTCTGGCGGCACAGCCGGTGCTCCCCTCGAGCCTTCGACCATGACGAGCGCGTCCTCACGGCGTACGACGACCATGGCCCAGTCGGCGCGGAACGCCCGCGGCACCAGGCGAGCGAGCGTTGCGAGAGCCGTCGCCGGGTCCTCCGTGATCTCCTCGACGGCCTCGAGGTCGAGCTGCAGGGAGCCGGCTGCGGGATAGCGGGAGACCCAGACAACCCTTACCCCGGCGAGGCGGTGGACTGCGGAGACGACCATGTCTGGCATGACTCCGGGCAGGAACTCCACGAACACGTCGTCAACCGCCTGCCCGGCGTGCTGCTCGAGGACCTCGACCGCGAGGATGTTGCCACCCGCGACACCGATGGCTGCCGCGACCGTGCCGAGCGACCCCGGCACGTCGGGTAGCGCGATTCGCAGCAGATGACTCACGAGTGGCATCCTCCCGGCGAAATGTTTCGCGCTCGTTACCGTGACCGGGCGGCGAGCCAGGGGTCGGGGCTGGAGCCGCTCGCGGCCACAGCGGCGTACTCACCGCGAGATGGTGGGTCGGCACCCGGTCGCTGACAGGTCAAAGCCGCCACGAGGGTCGCGCGTCGAAGGACGGCCACGGCCACCTCGGGGCTGATCGTCGAGAGCGCCGACGGGGTGGCGAGGCCGGCATCGACAAGTCCCGACAACAGGCCAGCCTCGAACGCGTCACCGGCGCCGATCGTGTCCACGACGGCCACCGGCTCGCCAGCCACCACGATCCTGTCGCCGCTGGCGGTGACCGCCTGGCAGCCGTCCGCGCCGGAGGTGATGACGACAAGCGACGGCCCCAGAGTCACCCAGTGGTCGAGCAGCTCGTCGAGATCGTTTTCGGGGTAGAGCCACGACAGATCCTCGTCGCTCGCCTTGACGACGTGTGCGGACGCGACGAACGCTTCCACCTGATCCACTGCAGCAGCGCGATCACCGGCCAGTGCTGGTCGCACGTTCGGGTCGAAGCTCAACAGCCGCTGTCCCTCGCCGTGCAGGCGCGCGAAGAGCCGCGCCAGGGCAGCTGCCCCTGGTGCGAGCACCGTGGCAAGGGACCCGGTGTGCAGCACCTGCGCGACGGCCGGCAGCCGGCTCAGCTCGTCGTCGGTCCATCCCCAGTCGGCGGTGCCTTGGACATAGAAGTCGTATGACGCCTGTTGCTCGTCATCCACGGTGGCGAAGGCCAGCGTCGCCTGCTCGTCGGTGCGGACACAGGCTGACACGTCGAGGCCGCTCGCCTCGGCATACCGGCGTAGCGTCTCACCGAGCGGGCCGGTCGACAGCCTCGCCAGCAGGTGGGTCCCGTGGCCGAGGCGTTGGAGTCCCACGGCGATGTTGAGCGGGCCGCCTCCGGGGTGAGCGACGTACGGACGGCCGGCCTCGGGCTGCACCAGGTCGAGCAGCGCCTCACCGA
>Ga0136630_1000223_pt1 | contig 20158 bp, 22 predicted proteins | sample AntDrymUQ5682106_2_FD_105496 | JGI IMG/M metagenome (GOLD analysis project Ga0136630, IMG submission 105496) | Polar desert sand microbial communities from Dry Valleys, Antarctica - metaG UQ568 (21.06) | ecosystem: Environmental > Terrestrial > Soil > Desert | place: Antarctica: Dry Valley...
CCGCTCCCCGAGCCGGGTAGCGGCGGGCTCGAGCGCTGACCCGTGGTCGATCCGGTCACGCTGTCCGCGCCGTACGCGCCGATCGCCCCGTACGACGAGGAGCGGGCCGCCAGCGCGGTGCGTGAGCTCCTGCTCGCGATCGGCGAGGACCCCGACCGGGACGGCCTGCGGGACACGCCCGCGCGCGTGGCCCGGGCCTACCGCGAGATGTTCGGCGGGCTGCACCAGCGACCCGAGGACGTCCTCACGACGACCTTCGACCTCGGGCACGACGAGCTCGTGCTGGTGCGCGACATCACCCTGTTCTCCAACTGCGAGCACCACCTCGTCCCGTTCTTCGGGGTGGCGCACGTCGGCTACATCCCCGGCGAGGACGGCCGGATCACCGGCCTGTCCAAGCTGGCCCGGCTCGTCGACGTCCTGTCCCACCGCCCGCAGGTCCAGGAGCGTCTCACCACGCAGATCGCCGACGCGTTGATCGATGCGCTCGAGCCACGCGGTGTGATCGTCGTGCTCGAGGCTGAGCACCTGTGCATGACGGTCCGCGGTGTGCGCAAGCCGGGCGCCAAGACGATCACGTCAGCCGTCCGTGGCCAGCTGCGCGACGGCGCCACCCGAGCCGAGGCCATGAGCCTGATCATCGGCGGCTGATTACCGGTGTCCACGGGAGAGAGCCACGTCCACGGCCTGCCTACGCCGGGTCGCACCTTGGTGATGGGCGTCCTCAACGTCACGCCCGACTCGTTCTCCGACGGTGGCCGGTGGTTGGACCCCGGTCGTGCCGTCGCGCACGGCCACGAGCTCTTCGCCGCCGGTGCCGATCTTGTCGACGTCGGGGGAGAGTCGACGCGGCCGGGGGCGGATCGGGTCGACGAGCTCGAGGAGTCCCGGCGCGTGCTGCCAGTCGTCGAGGCGCTGGCCGGTGCCGGCCACCTGGTCAGCATCGACACGATGCGGTCCGGGGTCGCCGAGCGCGCCATCGGTGCCGGTGCGGTCCTGGTGAACGACGTCAGCGGGGGGCTCGCCGATCCCGGCATGCTCGCCCTCGTCGGCCGCGCCCGGGTGCCGGTCGTGCTCATGCACTGGCGTGGGCACAGCCGGGGGCACGACCGCGAGATGCAGATGCAGGCGGTCTACGACGACGCCGTGGCCGAGGTGACCGCCGAGCTCGAGGACCGGGTCCGTGCTGCCGAGCGGGCGGGCATCGACCCTGGCCTGGTCGTGCTCGACCCGGGCGTCGGATTCGCCAAGTCAGCCGAGCACAACTGGCAGCTGCTGGCCCGGCTCGACGAGCTGGTCCGGATCGGGCCGCCGGTTCTCGTCGGAGCCTCTCGCAAGTCGTTCCTGGGTGCGTTGCTGGCCGACGGCGCGAACCGGCCGCGGCGACCCGAGGGACGCGACGACGCGAGCGCCGCCATCACCGCGCTCGCCGCCGCTGCCGGCGCGTGGTGCGTACGGGTGCACGAGGTCTCGGCGAGCTCCGACGCCGTACGCGTTGCCGCGGCCTGGCGAGCGGCCGCCCGCGTGCGTGCGGTTGGCACGCTGCGACGGGGATGACGATGGCCGGCGCGGGCAGCGCACAGGTCGAGGCGGTCCGCGCGGCGAACCAGGCGTTCTACACCGCGATCGAGTCCGGCGACCTGGACGCGATGGGGTCGCTGTGGCTCGACGGCCCGGCCAGCGCGTCGACCACCTGTATCCACCCGGGCAACGCCCCGGTGACCGGGCGGAGCGAGGTGCTCCGGTCGTTCGCTGCGGTGATGGTCGGAACGCCGTACATCCAGTTCATCCTCACCGACGTCCGCATCGCCGTGATCCGTGACGTGGCCGTTGTGACGTGCACGGAGAACGTGCTCACCCCCGGGACCGAGCGAGGTGCGGTGTTCTCGGCCGGCCGGGCGGTGGCCACGAACGTGTTCCTCCGCGTGGACGACCGGTGGCTGGTCTGGCAGCACCACGGCTCACCGATCATCGAGCCGAGAAGGAGCCCGGAATGACGATCCCGGCATGAATCACGAGCCCGGCAGGGCGAACGCGCCGGCTGGCGCCCCGGACCGGATCGCGATCCGGGGGATCAGCGCGCGGGGGTTCCACGGCGTCCTGGCGCACGAGCGACGCGACGGTCAGGACTTCGGCGTCGACCTGGTCCTCTGGGTGAGCACGGCAGCAGCAGCCGGGAGCGACGATCTCGCGGACACCGTCGACTACGGCGCTCTCGGCGTCGATGTGGCGGCGGTCGTGTCCGGCGAGCCCGTACGGCTGATCGAGACCCTGGCCGAACGAGTCGCCGACCGGTGTCTGGCAGACTCGCGGGTGCAAGCGGTCGAGGTGACCGTGCACAAGCCGCAGGCGCCGATCCCGGTGCCGTTCGACGACGTGACCGTGACCATCCATCGGAGCCGCGTGTGACCCAGCACCCCAGCCAGCAATCTGCCGGAGCCGAGTTCGTCGACGCCGACACCATGTCTGGACAGATCCGGCCGATCCGTCGGGCCGTGTTCTCCCTCGGCAGCAATGTCGGCGACCGCGAGGTCAACCTCCAGGACGGTATGAGCTCTCTGGTCGACGCGCCGGGGATCCGTCCCGTGGCGGTGTCGCCGGTCTACCAGACCCGCCCGGTCGGCGGGCCTGACCAGGACGACTACTACAACGCAGTTCTGGTCGTGGACACCGACCTGCCGGCCCGTACCATTCTCGAGCGGTGCCTCGCGGTCGAAGAGGCATACGGACGGGAGCGCACGCAACTCCTCGGGCCGCGCACCCTCGACATCGACGTGATCGTGATCGGCGAGCGGCGGAAGGACGATCCCGACTTCGTGCTGCCGCATCCCCGCGCGCACGAGCGCGCGTTCGTGCTCGCACCGTGGCTCGCGATCGATCCCGAGGCGGAGATCCCGGGCCGCGGCGCCGTACGCGACCTCCTGGCCGACCTCGACCCGAGCAGCGTCACGGCCCTCGCGGACGTGGAGCTGCACCTCCCGGAGTGATCGGCGCGGGCGGTGCCGGGCCGCATCGCAGCGGCAGGCCCTTGAGCACGACCCGGCTGGCCACGCTCGTCACCGTCCTGGTCGTCTGCGTGGCGCTCGGGTGGACCGGTGTACGCGTGGTCGCCACAGTCGCAGGAGCCCTCCCGGACGTGCCCTTGTCGGCGCCCGTGGCGCTGGTGTTCCTCGTGGCGGTGCTGGCCGGGGGCGGCTTGGTCATGCGGCGCAGGGTGCAGCAGTGGCGACCAGGTCGCGAGCGGGTCACCCCGGACCTCGCCGTCCGGCTCCTGGTGCTGGCCAAGGCCAGTGCGCTGGCTGGAGCGGCCGTCGCCGGTGGCTACCTCGGCGCGGCGATCGCGTACGCAGCCGACCTCGCCGTGCCGTTCCGGCGCATGTCGACCTGGTGGTGCCTTGGCTCCGCCGCTCTCGCGCTGGTGGTCGTCGTGGCCGCGCTGTGGCTCGAGCGCGAGTGCCGCACCCCGCCGATCGACGGGCCCGACGGCGGGACGCCGGCGCTCGGCTGACCCATCCGATCAGACGGTGTCCGTCAGGCGTGGGAGACGGAGTCGAGCTCGATGTCCTCCGGTTGGGCGCCACGGGCGTCGGCAAGGACGGCGCGGCGCAGACCCTCGTGCAGGGTGTTGGGCGTGATCACGCCGACGTACCGGTCACCCTCGAGCACCGCGACCCACCCGGCGTCGTGCTTGAGCATCTCCGAGAAGGCGTCCTTGAGCGACTGGTCGCGCCGTACCCAGGCCTCCATCCGTCGGGCCCGATCGCGCACCACCCCGGGCCCTACCGCGCTCTCGGCGCCGATCCAGCCGTGGAGGCTGCCGTCCTCGCTCAGCACCACCGCCCAGCGCTCGCGGGACCGGCTGAGCCGCTCGCGAGCGGAGGTGAGCGTGTCCTCGAGCCCGATCGTCGGCGGGTGCTCGAGATCGCTCTCGGCGATCGACGTCACCGACATCTGCTTGAGCCCGCGGTCGGCGCCGACGAAGTCGGCCACAAACGGGCTGGCCGGGTTGCCCAGCACGGTCGCGGGATGGTCGTACTGCTCGAGGCGTCCTCCGGTGGAGAACACGGCGATGCGGTCGCCCAGGCGGACCGCCTCCTCGATGTCGTGCGTCACGAACATGATCGTCTTGCGGACCTCCGACTGCAGGCGCAAGAACTCCATCTGGAGCCGCTCCCGGGCGATCGGGTCCACTGCGCCGAACGGCTCGTCCATGAGCAGCACGGGCGGGTCCGCGGCGAGTGCTCGCGCGACCCCGACGCGCTGGCGCTGCCCTCCGGACAGCTGGTGCGGGTAGCGATCACCGAACGTGCTCGGTTCGAGACCGACGAGCTCGAGGAGCTCGTCGACGCGGTGACGGGTCCGGGTGCCGTCCCAGCCGAGCAGGCTGGGCACGGTCGCGACGTTCTGCTGGATCGTCTGGTGGGGGAACAGCCCGATCTGCTGGATCACGTACCCCATCCGGCGACGGAGCTTCACCGGGTCGACCTTCGTCACGTCCTCGCCGTCGAGGAAGATCCGTCCGCCGCTCGGCTCGACCAGCCGGTTCACCATCTTCATGGTCGTGGTCTTGCCGCAGCCGCTGGGGCCGACCAGCACGCAGAGCTCGCCCTCCGGCACGTCGAGATCGAGCTCGTGCACGGCGACGGTGCCGTCGGCGTACTGCTTGCTCACGCCGTCGAGCCGGATCATCGGCTGTTCGGTACGGTCCACGGATGACCTCCGGTGCGGCGGCGAGCGGCCCGAGCTGTCTGCGCGACAACGCCTGGCTCTGCTGGAAGTATGTCGAGACCCGCCAGGACCGGCTCGTCGAGGCCACCACCGAGCATGTCGTGATCACGCTCACCGCGGTCGGGCTCGGCATCCTGGTCGCCGTACCCCTCGCCCTGCTCGCGCGGCGCTACCGAAGGACCGAGACCCTCGTGCTGGGCGCCTCGACCGCGCTCTACACGATCCCGTCGCTCGCGTTGTTCTCGCTCCTGCTTCCCTACCTCGGGCTCACGACGACGACCGTCGTCATCGGTCTGGCGCTGTACTCCCTGACGATCTTGGTCCGCAACCTGCTGGCCGGGCTGGCCGGCGTCCCGAGCGACGTCAAGGAGGCCGCCCACGGCATGGGATACGGCTCCGGCCGGCTCCTCGTCAAGGTCGAGATCCCGCTCGCGCTGCCGACGATCATGGCCGGCATCAGGGTGGCCACGGTGTCGACCGTCGCGCTCACCACGGTGGGCGCGATCGTCGGGTTCGGTGGTCTCGGCAACCTGTTGAACGAGAGCATCCGTACCCGGTTCAAGCCCGAGATCCTCACCGCGAGCGTGATCTGCGTGCTCCTCGCGGTGTCTCTCGACCTGCTCCTGCTCGGCGCGCAGAAGCTGCTCACGCCATGGACGAGGGGACGGGCGGCGTGAACAGCGTGAGCGGCGCGGTCGACTGGTTCGCCGACCCGGCCAACTGGGAGGGCCCCAACGGCGTGCCCACCCGGATGTCCGAGCACCTCCTGCTCACCGGGACGAGTCTCGTGATCGCAATCATGATCGCGATCCCGCTCGCCTCCTGGCTCGGGCATATCGGCCGGGGCGGCGTGCTCGCGGTCAACCTGACGAACGTCGGTCGAGCCGTGCCGACGTTCGCGGTGCTCGCCCTGCTCGGGGTCGCGATCGGCAGCGCGGTGCTCGGCCCGTACGGCCGGGCCGGCCTGCCGACCTTGATCGCGCTCGTCCTCTTCGCGCTCCCGCCGCTCGTGACCAACACGTACGTCGGTGTGCGCGAGGTCGACCGCGACCTGGTCGAGGCCGCACGCGGGATGGGGATGAGCGGGTGGGAGATCTTCCGTCGGCTCGAGCTCCCGCTCGCGCTCCCGCTCGTGCTCACCGGGATCCGGCTGGCGCTCGTGCAGGTGTGGGCGACCGCGACCATCGCGGCACTCGTCGCCGGGCCGGGGCTGGGCCGGATCATCGTGTCCGGCTTCGCGTTCCAGGACCAGTCCGAGGTGCTCGCCGGTGCGCTGCTCGTCGGCGTGATGGCGCTGGTGCTCGAGCTGGCGATGGGCTACGTCCAGCGGCGCTCCGACCCGCTGCGCGCCGTGCGCCGCGTGACCCGCCCGGTCACGCCCCGGGCGGTGGAGATGTGACGACTGCATAACGTCCCGCCGGAACGGGGTCTGCTGGGTTGCATCGGGCACTGTGCGAGACGAAAGTGGATGCGGGTACCGCCCTGGTGCCCGACCTGACACGCGTGGGCCGCGCCCACGGGACACAGAAGGCGGTGCCCAGTGGCACTTTGGCAACGATCCATGCGCACGAGCGGGCTGGTCGTCTCGATCGGCGCCGTGCTCGCGCTCGCTGCCTGCGGCGGTGACGACGCGTTCAACGACGAGGACACCGGTTCGACGCTGGAGCCGAGCGCGTCAGAGGGCGAGACCGAGGGCAGCGCAGCACCCGGTGGCGAGCTGACGATCGGCGGCGCCGCGTTCACCGAGATGCTGATCATGCAAGAGATCTATGCGGCCGTGCTCACGGACGCGGGGTACACCGTGGAGATCATCTCGGTGGAGAACCGCGAGACGTACGCACCCGAGCTCGAGAGCGGCGGGCTGGACATCGTGCCGGACTACGCGGCGACGTTCACCGAGTACCTCAACGTCGAGGACAACGGCCCGGAGGCCGAGCTGATCGCGAACGGCGCCATCGGCGAGACGCTTCGCGCCTTCCGAGCGCTGGCCGAGCCGCGCGGGCTCGTCGTGCTCGACGCAGCCGATGCGGCCAACCAGAACGCGTTCTTCGTCACGGAGGCGTTCGCCGCGGAGAACGAGCTCGAGACGCTCTCGGACCTCTCGGCGCTGGGCCAGCCGCTCGTGCTTGCGGCGACGGTCGAGTGCCCCGAACGACCGTTCTGCGAGCCCGGTCTCGAGGAGACGTACGGGCTCGACATCACCGAGGTGATCCCGCTCGGGTATGGCTCGCTCGAGACCAAGCAGGCCGTGACGACCGGCGAGGCCCAGCTCGGCCTGTCCGGCACGACCGATGCCACGCTCGCGGCGGAGGGCCTGGTCGTGCTTGATGACGACGCGGACCTGCAGCTCGCCGACAACCTGACGCCGGTCGTGAACGCCGAGACACTCGCTGAGCACCCCGACATCGAGGAACTGCTCAACGCGGTCAGCGGTGCGCTCACCACCGAGATCCTGGCTGACCTCAACCAGCGCGTCGACGTCGGCCGTGAGCTGCCCGAGGACGTGGCGGCGGCGTTCCTCGAAGAGGCCGGGCTGGTCGGCGGCTGAACATCTCCTCCGGCGCGCCGGGACGGCGCGCCGGAGGGATTCTCGCCGTAGGTGTGGGTGGACCATACGATCAGAACATGCCCCCCTCGTCCCGCCACGGCCGGCAGCCCACGTTCAGCAAACCCATCGCGACGGCCTTTTGGCTCGTCGTGGTCGGCGTCGCCGCGGTGACGCTGCTCGCCGACCAGCGCCTTGCGATCCAGCTCGCGGTCGCCGGTGCGCTGTCCTCGTCGTTCATGATCTGGTCGGTCTACGACTCGGCGCTGCGCGAGGCGCGTGCTGACTACGGCCACGAACGCACGCTGCACGCCAGGTCGGTGGGTGCCGCCGCAGACGACGCGCGCACGCGCGAACGGAGTGTTGCCGGCTTGCAGGCACGGGTCGATCAGCTCGAGCGCGAGCTGTTGGAGGCGAGAGCCGTACCCGCGAGCACCGACGACCCGGAGATGTGGTCTGACCTCTCCGAGGCGCCGACGATCGTCGACATGGCGGTCCGCCGCCACGCGCGCCCCATCTCCATCGTCAAGAGCGGCGACCAGGTCGCCAAGAAGGGCGCCGCCGAGACCGCCTGAGTCGTCAGGGCGGCGGCGAAGGCGGCTGGCGACCACAGTGGTTGGTCACGCGGCTGGGCTGGGCGGTGGCCGCGGTACCGGTAACGATGATCAAGGAACCTTCTGGCCCTTGCGACCAGGCGATCAGCCAGCCGTCGGCGCCAGGAGGGGCAGAAATTCCTTGATCATCGTCAGGATGGGGGGCGCGTTCGCTGCGCTTGCTCGTCCACATCGCCCGCTGGTCGATCGGTCGGCTCCCGCGGACGCGTTCGCTGCGCTCACTTGTCCACGTCGCCGACAACGAAGAACGTGCTGCCCAAGATCGCCACCATGTCCGAGACGAGGTGGCCGGGCAGCACCTCGCTCAGCATCTGCACGTTGTTGAACGACGCGGAGCGGAGCTTGAGCCGGTACGGGGTCTTGTCGCCCTTGCTCACGAGGTAGTAGCCGTTGAGCCCGAGCGGGTTCTCCGTCCAGACGTAGACCGATCCCTCCGGCGCCTTCAGCACCTTGGGCAGCCGGACGTTCACCGGACCGACCGGCAACGAGTCGAGGCGGTCCAGGCAGGCGTCGGCCAGAGCCAAGGACACCTCCACCTGCTCGTACAGGCAGCTGAACCGCGCGTAGCAGTCGCCCTCGGTACGCGTGACGACCCGACCCGGTCCGTCGGCGCCGAAGAGCTCGGCGTACGCGAGGTACGGCTCGTCGCGGCGCAGGTCGAAGTCGACGCCGGACGCCCGCGCGACCGGTCCGGACACGCCGTACTGACGGACCACCTCGGGTGTCACGACACCGACACCGACGGTGCGGGCCCGGAAGATCTCGTTGCCGAGGATGAGGTCGCGGATCTGAGGGAGCCGGCCGCGTACCTCGGCCACGGCGGCGCGGGCTCGGCCGGTCCACCCGGCCGGGATGTCGTCGCGCAACCCGCCGACCCGGTTGAACATGAAGTGCATCCGCCCGCCGGAGACCTCCTCCATGACGCCCTGGATCGTCTCCCGCTCGCGGAACGCGTAGAAGATCGGTGTGATCGCGCCGATCTCGAGGGGGTAGGAACCAAGGAACATGAGGTGGTTGAGGACGCGGTTGAGCTCGGTGAGGAGCGTTCGCGCCCAGGTCGCCCGGACCGGGACCTCGAGGCCGACCATGCGCTCGACCGCGAGCGCGACCCCGATCTCGTTCGCGAACGCCGACAACCAGTCGTGCCGGTTGGCCAGCACGAGGATCTGCCGGTAGTCGCGAACCTCGAAGAGCTTCTCCGCCCCGCGGTGCATGTAGCCGATGATCGGCTCGGCGTTGATGATCATCTCGCCGTCGAGGACCAGCCGTAGTCGGAGCACACCATGCGTCGAGGGGTGCTGGGGCCCGATGTTGAGGACCATGTCCTGCGTCGCAAGGGCGTCCGGCGCCTCCGCCGCGGCCACCTCGGCCGCACCGGACCCGATGCCGACGATGCGTTCGACGCTCACCCCGGCCATGCTGTCACGCGGGTGCCGGGCCGGGCAGGTGCATCTGCAGCGGTCGCTGTGGTCCGGTGGTCGCATGCAGGAGCGCGATCTTCTGCCAGATCTTGCTCGAGAGACCGACCGTCAACGTCTCGATCTCGTTCACGGTGGCGAGCACCTGGCCGTCGTTCGTGGCCTCGGCATACACAGCCGCGACCTTGCCGATGATGGAGAGCAGCTCGCTGCAGTAGTCGAGGTAGCGGCCGAGCTGGTCCGGCGTGAGATCGGGCGTGGGGCGACTCCGGGGTCGCCGTCGTTCCACCAGCCATCCGCTCCGGGTCCTTGGTCAGCTGGTGCATGTCGACCACGTGCGCGGGTCTCGGGCACGGGCGGACCCTAGCGCCCGAAGACTCGCGCACGGTCGCCTACGCTCGGGCAGGTGCAGACCCAGGAACCGTTCGCTCCACCGGGTGCCGCCTGGACTGCAGTGTCACCGAAGCTCAGGACCGTCCGGTTGATCTCGGCTGCGATCCAGCTCGGGTTCCTCGCGCTCGTCGGCACGGTCCTCGCGGTCCTCGTCCCGTGGTGGACGATCGGCGCCGGGATCGTCGTGGTCGCGCTCCTCGGCATGGGTCTGGCCGCCTGGCTCGTGACCAGGCAGGTCGCGGCCATTGGGTACGACGTCGGGGCCGACGCCTTGACGATCACCAATGGCCTGCTGTTCCGGCAGCTCGTCGTCGTCCCGTACGCGCGGATGCAGTACGTCGACGTCCAGGCCGGCCCGTTACTGCGTCGGTTCGGCCTTGCCACCGTCCAGCTGCACACCGCCTCGGCCGCGACCGACGCGAGGATCCCCGGGCTGCCGGCTCAGGTCGCGGCCGATCTGCGCGACCAGCTCGCGCGGCTCGGCGAGACGAAGTCGGTCGGGTTGTGACCGAGCCGGCCGCGCTCCCCGATGTCGCGGCCGGGTTTGGGGCGGGGGTCGAGTCGGGGGACCCGCGCCCTGATCTCACCGGCAGCACCGAGATGCGCAGGCTGCACCCGCTCACCCCGCTGCTGAAGAGCTGGTTCGTGGTGGCGGCCGGCATCGGCTACCTGTGGACCCAGCTCACCGGTCTGGTCGAGGGACAGCTGTTCGGCTCGGGCTTCTCCGACGCGGGCGACGGTGGCGCACCGATCTCGATCTGGGCGGCGCTCTTCGTCGCTGCCCTCGTCGGGGCGCTCGCGTACGGCTATCTCTACTGGCGTTTCACGAGGTACGGGATCGTCGGCAACGTCCTGCAGGTGCAGACCGGCGTGCTGTTCCGCCAGTCCCGTCAGGTCAAGCTCGACCGCCTGCAGGCGGTCGACGTCGTACGGCCGTTGATCGCGCGCATCGCCGGGCTGGCCGAGCTGCGGCTCGAGGTCGCCGGTGGCGGCTCGAGCGAGGCACCACTGGCCTACCTCTCGCTTCCCGGAGCCCGGCAGCTGCGGGCGGAGCTGCTCGCTCGCGCAGCCGGCCTCGACGCCGCCACCCCCGAGGCGCCCGAGCGCCCGCTCGTCCGGGTACCGACCGGTCAGCTGGCGCTCGGCAGCGTGCTCTCCGGCACGACGCTGGCGCTCGTCGTCGTCGGCATCGGCCTGGCCGCGGCCGCGGCGATCACCGGGACCACCGCGTTTCTCGTCCCGTTCATCCCGGCGCTGCTGGGTCTCGCGGTCGCAGCCGTCCGGCAGTTCGTGACCAACTACGGCTTCACGGTGGCCGAGGCACCGGACGGGCTGCGCATCAAGAAGGGGCTGCTCGACACCCGCGCGCAGACCGTCCCGCCAGGACGTGTCCAGGCGGTCCGGGTGAGCCAGCCGTTGCTCTGGCGGCCCCTGGACCTGGTCCGGCTCGACGTCAACGTCGCTGGCTACGCCGCCGACAACGAGGCAGAGAGCGAGAAGACCTCCGTGCTGCTGCCGGTCGGCCGGCGCGCCGTCGCGTACGACCTGCTCCTCACCCGGGTGCTGCCTGGCGTCCGGGCGGGTGAGCTCGAGCTCGTGCCGGCGCCAGCACGCGCCGGCCGGCTGCGCCCGGTCGGGTGGCGGTACCTGGCGGCGGGTGCGAGCGGCTCGGTGTTCGCCACCAGGGAGGGCTGGGTCCGGCGACAGCTCGTGCTCATGCCCCACGCCAAGCCGCAGAGCATGCGGATCACCCAGGGGCCGCTGCAGCGCCGCCTGAGGCTCGCCAGCGTCGGGCTGGACACGACCAAAGGACCGGTCTCGGTGCTCGCGCTGCACCGCGACGCCGGTGCGGCGCGGGCCATGCTCGACCACGAGGTCAGCCTGGAGCGCGACGCGCGCATCGCGGCAGCGCCGGACCGCTGGGAGACGTCCGGCCGGCGCTCACCCGGTCCGCGCGAACCGCTCCGGCAGACCGATCCCGCCGACGCTCTGGACGAGCCAGCCGAAGCCACCCAGACCGCTGCGGTCGAGCAGCTCGGCGGCAGTCCCGGCGGCGTCGAGCGCGCGTAGGTACCCGAGGGGGTCCTCGCGGGCCATGCCCACGTCGGGACGGTCCGCGGCCACGCCGAGTGCTGCCAGCGCGTCGGCCTGGCGGACCAGCGCAGTCGCCCGCGCGCCGGCCGAGACCCCCGCCTCGGCGCACGCGTCCAACGCGACGTGCGCGGTGACGTCGCACGAGCCGTCGGGCACGGCGGGGACCATCCGCCCTCGGCGGTACCCCGCCAGCGTCCCGCTCGCTGGACGGCGCGCCAGCCCGTGGTCGTAGTCGACCGCGAGCACCACGCCGCAGCCCACCCGGCTGACCGCGGTCGACCAGGCCACGTCGCGCGCTCGTCCGATCTCAGCTCTGGTCCCGCTCGGCGCGCCGTCGAGCGACCACCAGCGGCCGAGCCAGGCCGCGTCGCCCGGCTCGAGGGAGCCGCCGAGCCGCTCCTCCCCCGTCGCTGGGTCGACCAGCACCAGCCGGGGTACGCCGTCCGGCCCGATCTCAGCCACGTCCACGGGCACGTTGTCGAGGTACTCGTACGCGAGCAGCAGGCCGACGATCCTCTCCTCCGGGATCGTCGCCGACCAGCGCACCCGGGCAGCGAGTCCGGGTGGACGCCGCGCGACGTCGACGCCGTGCAGCCGGACCTGCTCCGGCAGTGTGTCGGCGAGCACCGCGAGCAGCTCGCCGCCGCCGGCACCGAGGTCGACCAGGTCCATCGCCGGTCCCGGCCCTGGATCAGCCCGCCCAGCACCGAGAGCGGCTTGGACGTCCTCGAACAGGACAGTGATCGCGCTGGCGACCAGCTCGGGCGCCGCGGTGACCGACGTACGGAAGTTCGCGGCGGGCACCGCCTCGCCCAGGTAGAAGCCCTCCGGGCCGACCAGGGCGCGCTCCATCGCCACCCCCCACGGCACCCACTCGCCCACGAGGCGCACGCTAACGGGGCAGGACGGGCTACCGAGCCGCGGTGTCGGCGGCGAGGCGCAGCCCGAAGCCGAGGAAAACTGCGGCGGTGACGCGGTCGAGCCAGACCCGAACCTGACGTCGCGCCAGCACGGCTCCGGCGCCGCCCGGCCACAGCGCCGCCCAGGAGGAGGCACCACAGGACTGCTACCGCGGCGTGCAACATCGCCAGCGCCAACGACGTCGGGCCGACCGCGGCTCCGGCCGGGGTGAACTGCGGCAGGACGACGACGAAGAAGACCCCGAGCTTGGGATTGAGCACGCACGTCATGAGGGCCCGCCGAAATCCCCAGCCGAACGACGGCAGCCACCGACGGCTCGCAGGCGGGCGTTGGTCGGCCCGCGATGTGTTCCGGCGGCTCGCGCCGAGGCCCCGTTAGCGTTGCGCCGTGGACGACGAGACCTCAGCCGGTCAGGACGACCTGCCCGAGCAGATGCAGGTCCGGCGCGACAAGCGCACCCAGATGCTGGCGGCCGGCTTGGATCCGTACCCGGCGGGCTTCCGGCGCAGCGCACGGTTCGCGGACCTCCTCGAGCAGCACGCCGGTCTCGAGCCGGACGAAGGGAGCGGGACCCGGGTCACCGTCGCCGGTCGGGTGATCTTCGTCCGCAACACCGGGAAGCTCTGCTTCGCGCGACTGCGTGAGGGCGACGGCGCCGAGCTGCAGGTGATGCTGTCGTTGGACCGGGCCGGCGAGCGCGGCCTGGCCGACTGGAAGGCGCTGGTCGACATCGGCGACCTCGTCGGCGTCGACGGCGAGGTCGTGCGGTCGCGGCGCGGCGAGCTCTCGGTCAGCGCGGACACCTGGCGGACCGTGGCGAAGGCGATCCGGCCGTTGCCGGGCGCGCACCACCCGTTGGCCGAGGAGTCGCGGGTTCGCCAGCGATACGTCGACCTGATCGTGAACGCGGACTCGAGGGCGATGGTGCACGCGCGGGCCGACGTCCTCGCTTCGGTCCGGGCGACACTGGCGGGGCTGGACTTCGTCGAGGTCGAGACCCCGGTGCTCCAGGCGGTGCACGGCGGGGCCGCCGCCCGCCCCTTCACGGTCCACGTGAACGCGCTGGAGCGTGACTTCTACCTCCGCATCGCCCTCGAGCTGCACTTGAAGCGGCTCGTCGTGGGTGGGATCGAACGCGTGTACGAGATCGGCCGGACGTTCCGGAACGAGGGCATCGACGCGACGCACGCGCCGGAGTTCACGATGCTCGAGGCGTACCAGGCCTACGGTGACTGCTGGTCGATCGCCGAGGTCACGCGCCAGGTCGTAGTCGACGCGGCGAACGCGCTGGGCCGCACCGTCGTACCGGACGGCTCCGGCGGGGAGGTCGATCTGGCCGCCCCGTGGGCCTGGGAGCCACTGGCCGCACTGGTGTCTCGTGCGGTCGACACCGAGGTGGATCTCGACACACCCGTCGAGCGGATGCGCGAGATCGCCGCCCGCCGCGACGTCGAGACTGCGCCACGCGCCTCGAGCGCCGCCATTCTCGTCGAGCTCTACGAGAAGCTCGTCGAGCACACGATCATGTCGCCCACGTACGTGTGCGACTTCCCGGCCGAGATCCGCCCGCTTGCGCGGACCCGCTCGGACGACCCGCGCTACTCCGACGGAGCCGACGTCGTCGTCGGCGGGGTCGAGCTGGTGACGCTCTACTCCGAGCTCGCCGACCCAGTCCTGCAGCGGGCGAAGCTCGTCGAGCAGGCCGCCCGCGCCGGCCTCGACGCCACCGCCATGCAGCTCGACGAGGACTATCTCCGGGCGCTGGAGTACGGGTTGCCCCCGACCGGCGGGATGGGGCTCGGGATCGACCGCCTGCTGCGCCTCTTGACCGGTGAGCCGTCTCTGCGCCAGACCGTCACGTTCCCGCTGCTCCGGCCAGAGTGATCGCCGGCCGCGATCCAGACCCGGACCTCGCCTGTGGGTCCCTCCGGCTCGTCCGAGCACCAGGTTCAGCGTGGCGTCAGCAACTGCGGAAATAATGGGGCCGTGACGCGGCGTCGATCCCTCCTGCTGCTCGTGCTGGTTGCGGTCGTCGCGGCCACAGCATGGCTCGTCGTCTCTCCTCCGCCGTTCCTCGCGGAGGCCAGCCCGCGCGACCAGCCGTCGACCGTCGTCGGCGATCCCGTACCGCCAGTCGTCGATCTGCCGACCGTGCGGATCGCAGTGGCGGGGGACACCGGCACGGGTGACGCCGCCCAGGCAGCCACCGTCGAGCGGATGGTCTTGGAGAGCCAGCAGGACCCCTACGATGCCCTGCTCCTGCTCGGCGACCTGGTCTATCCGGACGGTGACGCGGCTCTGGTCGACCGAGTCGTCACCGAGCCGTTCGCGCCACTCGTGGACGGTGGAGCCGAGCTGCTGCCGGTGCTCGGCAACCACGACATCGTGAGCGGCGAGCAGCAGCAGATCCTGACCGCGCTCGGCCAGCAGACCCCCTGGTACGTCGAACTGGTCGGGCCGGTTCGAGTCGTGGTACTGGACTCCAATCAGGTCGAAGAACCTGCCCAGACCGAGTGGCTCCAAGACACTCTCGCCGAGCCGCAGCCGTCGGGGACGTGGACCGTGGTTGCGATGCACCACCCTGCGTACTCCGCCGGCAAGCACGGGTCCGAGCTGCCCGCGCGGGAGGCGTGGAGCCCACTGTTCGCAGCGGCGGACGTGCCGCTGGTCCTGGCCGGGCACGACCACGACTACCAACGCTCGACGCCTCAGGACGGGGTGACGTACGTGGTCTCCGGCGGTGGCGCGAAGATGCGCCCCACCGGCCGGGAGGACTTCACCGCGGTGAGCGCCTCGACGCTTCACTACCTGGACCTTCTCGTGTACGACGATCGACTCATCGGCCGAGCGATCGACCAGTCCGGGCACCTGGTGGACACCTTCACCCTCACCCGGTGAGACGACCCGGCGGTAACGGCAGCTCCCGGGTCGGCTAGCCGATTCGCCCTCGATGGCCTGTTGCTTCCGACCGATAAGCGCGTCACCCGTCACTTCATCACGGCGAAGACGTGGGCGGGGTTGCGTCCACGCGCGCTAGACCCGCTAAACTACGCGCAACGCATTTGACGCCATCACTGGTTATCAATACGCGACCGGTGACGCGTCGTGCATTCCGGCTGCAGAGAGTGAGCGTGCCCACGATGGCGCAGAAGACCATGGTCGTGCTCGAGGATGACATCGAGGGTGGCGAGGCCGATGAAACTGTGCGGTTCTCGCTCGACGGTGTGAGCTACGAGATCGACCTGTCCGACAAGAATGCCGCCAAGCTCCGGGACGACTTCGCCAGGTACACCGGCCAGGGTCGCCGTCTCGGTGGGCGAAGCGCCCGAGGCCGTGGCGCCGGCAATCGTGGCGCCGGTCGCAACCGGAGCGCGCAGGTCCGGGAGTGGGCTCGCAGCCAGGGCCTGAAGGTCTCCGACCGTGGCCGCATCCCAGCCGACATCCTGAACCAGTACGAGGCCGCGCACTGACAGCGTCCCAGCGCCGCACGAGACGCCGCCGCCGGTCCGATCCCAGGACCGGCGGCGGTGCCATGTTCGCTGCCGGCGTACGCGACGCGTGGAGGCGGGTCGGCCGGGCGGGAACACCAGCCCGCGCCTGCGCATTGACACGGTGCACGGCGAATCGGGCGCCGGCCTCGACACAGCTTGCGCGCTGCGTTGGCGGCTGGCGCGGCTAGCATGCAAGCAACGAAGGTCGGCTGGGGCCCACGCCACACCTGATCAATCGGCGTCTGGCAAGGAGCGCACGCGATGTTCGAGAGATTTACCGACCGCGCACGGCGGGTGGTGGTCCTGGCGCAAGAAGAGGCCAGGATGCTCAACCACAACTACATCGGGACCGAGCACATCCTGCTCGGGCTCATCCACGAGGGAGAGGGCGTCGCCGCCAAGGCGCTCGAGAGCCTCGGGATCTCCCTCGATGCCGTCCGGCAGCAGGCCGAGGACATCATCGGCAAGGGCCAGCAGGCGCCGTCGGGCCACATCCCGTTCACACCGCGAGCGAAGAAGGTCCTCGAGCTGTCTCTTCGTGAGGCGCTCCAGCTCGGCCACAACTACATCGGCACCGAGCACATCCTGCTCGGGCTGATCCGCGAGGGCGAGGGCGTTGCCGCGCAGGTGCTGATCAAGCTCGGCGCTGATCTCAACCGGGTCCGCCAGCAGGTCCTGCAGCTGCTGTCCGGGTACCAGGGCAAGGAAGCCGCTACAGCCGGGGCGCCGGCCGAGGGCACCCCGTCCACCTCGCTCGTGCTCGACCAGTTCGGCCGCAACCTCACGCAGGCTGCCCGCGAGGGCAAGCTCGACCCGGTCATCGGGCGCGAGAAGGAGATCGAGCGCGTGATGCAGGTCCTGTCGCGGCGGACCAAGAACAACCCGGTGCTCATCGGCGAGCCCGGGGTCGGCAAGACCGCGATCGTCGAAGGTCTCTCGCAGAACATCGTCAAGGGCGAGGTGCCCGAGACGCTCAAGGACAAGCAGCTCTACACGCTCGACCTCGGTGCGCTCGTTGCCGGCAGCCGCTACCGCGGTGACTTCGAGGAGCGCCTGAAGAAGGTTCTGAAGGAGATCCGTACGCGCGGTGACATCGTGCTGTTCATCGACGAGCTGCACACCCTCGTCGGTGCGGGTGCGGCCGAGGGCGCGATCGACGCGGCGAGCATCTTGAAGCCCATGCTGGCCCGCGGCGAGCTGCAGACGATCGGCGCGACGACGCTTGACGAGTACCGCAAGTACCTCGAGAAGGACGCCGCGCTCGAGCGCCGTTTCCAGCCGATCCAGGTCGCCGAGCCGACGCTCTCGCACACGATCGAGATCCTCAAGGGCCTCAGAGACCGGTACGAGGCCCACCACCGCGTCTCGATCACCGACGCTGCCCTGGTCGCCGCGGCTACGCTCGCCGACCGCTACGTCTCCGACCGGTTCCTCCCGGACAAGGCGATCGACCTCATCGACGAGGCTGGCTCCCGGATGCGGATCCGTCGCATGACCGCGCCGCCGGACCTCCGCGAGTTCGACGAGCGGATCGCCGGCGTCCGCCGGGAGAAGGAGTCGGCGATCGACGCGCAGGACTTCGAGAAGGCGGCCAGCCTCCGCGACCAGGAGAAGCAGCTGCTCAACCAAAAGGCCGAACGAGAGAAGCAGTGGAAGGCCGGCGACATGGACGTCGTCGCCGAGGTGGACGAAGAGCTCATTGCCGAGGTCCTCGCGATCGCGACCGGCATCCCGGTGTTCAAGCTGACCGAGGAGGAGACGTCCCGGCTCCTGCGCATGGAGGACGAGCTCCACAAGCGGATCATCGGCCAGGAGCAGGCGATCAAGGCGCTGTCCCAGGCGATCCGCCGGACCCGCGCCGGGCTGAAGGACCCCAAGCGTCCGGGTGGATCGTTCGTCTTCGCCGGGCCATCCGGCGTCGGCAAGACCGAGCTGTCCAAGACGCTCGCGGAGTTCCTGTTCGGCGACGAGGACTCACTCATCCAGCTCGACATGAGCGAGTTCTCCGAGAAGCACACGGTTTCGCGGCTGTTCGGCTCCCCGCCCGGCTATGTCGGGTACGAGGAAGGCGGACAGCTCACCGAGAAGGTGCGGCGCAAGCCTTTCTCGGTGGTCCTGTTCGACGAGGTGGAGAAGGCGCACCCGGACATCTTCAACTCGCTCCTGCAGATCCTCGAGGACGGCCGCCTGACCGACTCGCAGGGGCGCGTGGTCGACTTCAAGAACACCGTGATCATCATGACCACGAACCTCGGCACTCGCGACATTGCGAAGGGCATGAACCTCGGGTTCTCGATGACGACTGACGCGGGTGGCTCGTACGAGCGGATGAAGAGCAAGGTGCAGGACGAGCTCAAGCAGCACTTCCGCCCCGAGTTCCTCAACCGGATCGACGACGTCGTCGTGTTCCACACGCTCTCGCAGGAAGAGATCGTCCGCATCGTCGATCTCATGATCGCCAGGCTCGACGACCGGTTGCGCGACAAGGACATGGGTATCGAGCTCACGACCGCCGCGAAGCATCTGCTGGCCGAGCGCGGGTTCGATCCGGTGCTCGGTGCCCGGCCGTTGCGACGGGCTATCCAGCGTGAGATCGAGGACCCGCTGTCGGAGAAGATCCTCTTCGGTGAGCTGCAGGCCGGTGAGATCATCCTCGTCGGTGCCGAAGGCGGCGTCGACGGACTGGGCCGCGACGCGACGTTCACGTTCAAGGGAGAGCCGAAGTCCGTGCTGCCCGAGGTTCCCGACCTGCCCGTGGAGACCGCCGCACCGCAGGACTGATCCGCGCACCTCACAAGGAGACCACCGGACGACCAGAGCAGCCCGACGCCTCGGCGCCGGGCTGCTCTGGTCGTGCTGGGCCTCAGGGCAGGAGCGGCTGGGCGAAGAACGCGTTCGACGGCCCGCGGTAGAGCAGCACCAGCGCCGCCGCCCCGCTGACGATCACCAACGCGTGCACGGCGATCGCCATGCCGCCGGACCCCAGCAGACCGACCACCGAGAACAGCAGTGCGACGCCGACCACCACGGTGGCCATCACGCGGGCCCACCGCCGACCGCGAGTGAGGTTGATCGCAGCGAAGATCCCGGCCACGCCGACCACCCCGCCGACGACGACGGCGATCACCACGAGCCCGTTCACCGCAGCGACGATCTCGGCGTCGGACAAGTTCGTGTCGCTCTCCTGGGAGGCGACGATCGCCGCCTCACGGGTGAGGATCGCAAAGGTCGCCAGGAGCGGGTAGCAGAGGCTGATCACGTACACGCCGAGCGCGGCCCGGCGCACCTCGACCGGGCGCCGGACACCATCGGTCGTCAGCGGGGAGCCCTGGCCGCCTGGAAGAACTCGCTCGACGGACGTCGCCAGGCGAAGAAGAGGAACGCCGCGCCGAGGGCCAGGCTGATCACCAGTGAGACCAACGACGCCCCGCTGATCTGGCCGGTGCCCAGGCCCAGCAGGCTGAACAGCAGGCCGATGCCGATCAGGACAGTCGGCACGATGCGGGCCCAGTTGCGACCCTCGAGCATCTTTCGGCCGCACAGGAAGTACAGGAACGCAAAGGCGAGCGCGAAGATCGACGCGAAGATGAGGCCACCGGTCACAGCCGTCGAGATCTCGGCATCGGTGAGGGTGGGGGTCGCGTCCCGGACGGCGTCCTCGATGGTGAAGAACGAGATCACCAGACCGACCAAGCCCCATGCGGCCGTGATGTACAGGATGGTCGCAGCCCTCTGCACCTCCTGCGGTGGCTCGGGTCGAGCGGCGAACGCCTCGCCCGCCGATGGTGGCGGCATCGAACCGTACGGGTGCGCGCCCTCGTCGGGGGTGCTGGGATCGGACTGGTATCCGCTCATGTGACCTCCTGTGGATGCCCGGTGCTCGCACGTACCGATTGGTCAGGATAGCGACGAGCTCACGGTGCGATCGCTGCGCCGATCGGCAGGTTGCGGGCG
>Ga0136630_1000224_pt1 | contig 20150 bp, 20 predicted proteins | sample AntDrymUQ5682106_2_FD_105496 | JGI IMG/M metagenome (GOLD analysis project Ga0136630, IMG submission 105496) | Polar desert sand microbial communities from Dry Valleys, Antarctica - metaG UQ568 (21.06) | ecosystem: Environmental > Terrestrial > Soil > Desert | place: Antarctica: Dry Valley...
GTCCCCCACCGGGCCGACGTACACGAAGGCGACCTTGAGGACGTCGCCGTCGGCCGCGCCGGTCGCCTCACCGGTGGCGTCCGGCGTCGCCGCGCCGGTCGCGGTCCCACCCGTGGCGGTCCCGGTCGCGGTCCCGCCCGTGGCGTCGCCGGTCGCGGTCCCGCCCGTGGCGTCGCCGGTCGTCTCCCCGGCGGTGGCCCCGCCCGTGTCGGCCGGCGCGGTCACGTCCTCGCCGCCGCACGCGGCCGCGAGCAGTGCCAGCGTCAGTGCTCCCATGACGGTCGCTGCGCGACCGCCACCACCGAGGTCACGGGAATCGCCTCGGACGAGCCTCGGCGATTCACCTTTCATGGCTCCGAGAATCCGCCTCACTTGGCATCACCTTCCGTCGGGTCGTTGAGCGGGAAGTCGGGTCATGTCCACAGGCGCCTGGCGCGGCGGGCCAGGTCCTCCCGGTAGCCGGCGATCGAGGCGCCGACCAGTGCGCCGTCGCTGACGACCGGCGCGCCGTCGACCAGGACGTGCCTGGCCCGCCGGTCGGGGCCGAGCACCAGCCCGGCGAGCGGGTCGGGCACGTCGCCGAGGTCGTCGCCCGGCCAGACGACGAGGTCCGCCTTCCTGCCCGGCTCCAGGCGGCCGATGTCGTCCCGGCCGAGGCAGGCCGCGCCCCCCTCGGTGGCCAGGGCGAGGGCGTCGGTGGGGGAGAAGGCGTCCGGCCGGCCGGCCCGCTGACGCGCGGTGTAGAGGGCCTGGCGCAGCTCGGGAAAGAGCGCGCCGACCTCGTTGGACGCGACGCCGTCGACGCCGAGGCCGACGGGGGCGCCGGCCTCCACGAGGTCGGTGACGCGGCACGCGCCGGCCGCGAGCCGGGCGTTGCTGGACGGGCAGTGCGCGACACCGGTGCGGGCGGCGCCGAGCCGCTTGATCTCCGCGTCGTCGAAGTGGATCCCGTGCGCGACCCAGACGTCCCCGGCGATCCAGCCGAGGTCGTCGAGCACCTCGACCGGTCGCCGGCCGAACCGGGCGAGGCAGTCGCGCTCCTCGTCGATGGTCTCGGCCAGGTGGGTGTGCAGGCGCAGCCCGCGCGCGCGAGCGAGCGCGGCGGACTCGCGCAGCAGCGCCGGCGAGACGCTGAACGGGCTGCAGGGGGCGACGGTGACGACGACCCGGTCGCCGTCGTGGAGCCGGTCCGCGACCGCGTCGGTCGAGGCGAGGATCGCATCGATGTCCTCGACGACCGTGTCCGGGGGCAGCCCGCCGTCGGACTCGCCGAGGTCCATCGAGCCGCGGGCGAGATGGATGCGGATGCCGACCTCGCGGGCGGCCCCGGCGATGGCGTCGAACACCGAGTCGTCGCCGTGGGGGACCAGGTAGTGGTGGTCGGCGGCGGTCGTGCAGCCGCTGAGCGCGAGCTCGGCCAGCCCCACCCGTGCGGCGGCGGCGACGTCCTCGACGTCGAGGCGGGCCCAGACCGGGTAGAGCTCGGTGAGCCAGCCGAACAGGTCGCAGTCGACCGCCCGGCCGCGCGTCATCCACTGGTAGAGGTGGTGGTGGGTGTTGACCAGGCCCGCGGTGACGACGTCACCGCCGCAGCGCAGCACCTCGTCCCCGTCCTCCGGGGGGACGTCTCCGACGGCCTCGATCAGCCCGTCGCGGACCGCGACGTCGCCCGGCCAGCGCGCCCCGCGCAGCACCAGCCGGTCCGCTCTGCCCATTCGGGGAGTATTGGCGGCGCGGCCGGTTTGTCAACGCGCCGGAGCGCTCACGTGGGAGGAGGCGGGATGGGCATGGCCTTCAAAGCCCCGGCGACGGCGACGAGGTTGGCGGCGGCCGCGCGGCCGGTGGTCGCGGACCACTCCCGGCCGTGATCGGCCTCCAGGTAGGTCGGCCCGGGGCCGGGGCCGGCGTTCCAGTAGGTCCACGCCTGACCGGGCACGGTGAAGCCGATGTCGATCAGGCTCTGCGCCACCTCCGCGATGACGTGGTGGGCGCCGTCCTCGTTGCCGGTGACGACGACCCCGGCGACGCGGTTGTAGGCGACGGGGCGCCCAACGTCGTCCTGCTCGGACAGCAGCGCGTCCATCCGCTCCTGCACCCGTTGGGCGATGCTCGACGGCTTGCCGAGCCAGGTGGGCGTGGCGATGACGAGGATGTCGGCGGCGAGGATGCGCTCGCGGATGGCGGGCCACTCGTCGCCGTCGCCCTCGTCGGAGGTGACGCCGGGCTTCACGTCGTGGTCGACGACCCGGATCATCTCGGTCGCGACGCCGTGCTCGGCGAGGGCGTTGTCGACGACCCGGGCGAGGGCTTCGGTGTTCGACTGCTCGGGGGAGCGTTTCAGGGTGCAGTTGAGGGTGAGTGCCGTGAGGTCCATGCGGCCTGCCCTACCCGGGCGAGCCCCGGCTCACCCAGGGCGCAGGCGCCCCGCGCAGCGAGCGGTCGAGCAGCTCGACCGGGTGGGCCAGCGTCACGCCCGGGAGCCAGCGGCGGATCTGCAGCAGGCACCCGGGGTTGGCGGTCACGACCGCTTCCGCGCCGGTCGCCGCGATGTTCGCGGCCTTGCGCCGGCCGAGGTCCTCGGCGGCCTCAGGTTCGACGAGGTTGTAGATGCCGGCCGACCCGCAGCAGATCTCGGGGTCGGCGACCTCGGCGACGTCGAGGCCGGGGATCGCCCGCAGCAGCGCCCGCGGCTGGGCGCGGACGCCCTGGGCGTGCGCGAGGTGGCACGCGTCGTGGTAGGCGACCCGGCCGGGCAGGGGGTGGCGGACCGCCCGCGGGCCGAGCTCGGCGAGCAGCTCGGTGACGTCGCGGACCCGTGCGGAGAAGGCCCGCCCGCGCTCGGCGTACTCGCCGTCGTGGCGGAGCAGGTGGCCGTAGGTCTTCATGGTCGACCCGCAGCCCGCGGCGTTCACGACGACGGCGTCGACGCCGGCCGCCTCGAACGCGTCGATCGTCGCCCGCGCCCGCGCGGCGGCCGCCGCCTCCCCGCCGGCGTGCAGGTCCAGGGCTCCGCAACAGCCCTGCGCCGGCGGCGCGACGACCTCGCAGCCCTCGGCGGCGAGCACGCGCACCGTCGCGGCGTTGACGTCCGAGAAGAACACCGACTGGACGCAGCCGGTCAGCAGCCCGACCCTCATCCGCTGCTCGCCCACGGCGGGGGTCACGTCGGCGACCCTCTCCCGGAGGTCGCGGAGCCGGATGTCTGGCAGCAGCGCCTCGAGCGCCCGCAGCCGGGCCGGCAGGCGTTGCACCACGCCGGCGCGGCGCAGCAGCGCACCGACGCGCAGCCGCTGGTAGACCCAGCCGGCCACGGCCGCCGCCCGCAGCCGCGCGGGGTGGGGGAACAGCGCGAGGATCAGCCCCCGGAACAGCCGGTCCGGCAGCGTCCGTGGGTGGTTGCGCTCGATCTGCGCCCGGGTCGCCTCGACGAGCTCGTCGTAGCGAACCCCGGACGGGCACGCCGTCACGCAGGCCATGCAGCCGAGGCACGCGTCGATGTGCTGGACGAAGGTGTCGTCGAGTGGCACCTCACCCTCCAGTCCCATCTTCATCAGCCAGATGCGCCCGCGCGGACTGTCCATCTCCTCGCCCCACAGGGCGTACGTCGGGCACGTCGGCAGGCAGAAGCCGCAGTGCACGCAGTCCGCGACCCGGTCGGCGGACGGCGGGTGGAAGGCGTCGAACGCGGCGTACGGCCCGGCGCCGCGGTCCACGTCGGTGACGACCGCGCCGGGGTCGCCGACGCCCCACTGCTCCCCGGACGCTTCCGGTGCCATCTCAGCAATCCCTTGACGGTCGCTGCGCGACCGCCTCGAACGAGGTCCTGAGAATCGCCTCCGCAGGCTCCGGCGATTCACGGACCAGAAATCCCTTGACGGTCGCGCGACTGCCTCCAACGGGGTCCTGAGAATCGTCTCCGCGGGCTCCGGTGATTCAAGGCTAGATCCCTCCGACGAAACGGCCCGGCGCCCAGCGGCGGTCGGGGTCGAGCTGCGCCTTGACCCGGCGCATGACGGCCAGCGCCGACGGCGGCGCGCCGGGGTCGCACCACGGGTCCACGAGGCCGTCGACGCCGTCGATGCGCCGCCGCAGCACGACCGTTCCGCCGAGCCCCGCCACCGTGCGGCGCCAGTCCCGGACCACAGCGGCGTGGGCGCGCGCGTCGCCGCCGGACAGTCGGGCCGTGTGCAGGCCGAGGCCGGCGTGGCTGGCCAGCCGGGCCTCGACGCCGGCCCTCCCGGCGGCCTCGATCAGCGCGGCGGCCACGGCCGGGAGGCGATCGGGCAGGGTGGCCGCCCTGGCGACGGTCTCGCCCGCCCCGCCCGCGTGCGCGGCCGTCAGCCGGCGCCAGACCTCGGCCTCCTCCGAACCCTGGAACTCCTCCGGCTCCTCCCCGCCGGCGGCCAGGCGCCGGACGAGGGCGCACTGCGCCGCCACGCCGGCCTCGCGCCCCTGCAGCCGGATCCACAGCGCCCCCCCCGCCAGGTCGACCGCCGTGGGCACCGCCGCGGAGGCCAGCAGCGCGAGCGTCGTCGCGGTCGCCGTCGCCGGGTCGGCCGGGATGCGCAACGTGCGGCTGGCCTCGGGCAGCGGGTGGAGCCGCACGACGATCTCGGCGAGCACCCCGAGGGTCCCGAGCGACCCGCAGTACAGCCGCATGAGGTCGAATCCGGCGACGTTCTTCACCACCCGGCCTCCGCTGCGGGCCACGGTGCCGTCGGCGAGCACGACCGTCACCCCGATGACGAGGTCCCGCGGAGCGCCGTACCGCTGCCGGCGCGGGCCGGCGTCGTTGGTGGCGACCACGCCGCCGACGGTCGCGCCACCGTCGACCAGGGGCGGGTCGAGCGCCAGCCACTGCCCCGACGGCGCGAGCGCCTCCTGGAGGCGGCCAAGGGACAGGCCCGGCTGCACGATCGCGACCATGTCGCCGGGGCTGTGCTCGACGAGGCCGTCGAGCCCGCCGCAGGAGACGACGGCGTCGGTCCGCTCGGGCGGCGCCCCCCAGTCCTGCTTCGTCCCGCCGCCGCCCGCCAGCAGCGTCCCGGGGGTGTCGCGGACGGCGTCCCGCAGCTCGCGCAGGTCGGTGGGCCGCAGCACCGGCGGCCCCTGCACCGCCGTCGCGCCGGCCGCCGCCGGCGGTCCGCCCGCCCCCGCCGTCGCGCCCGCAGTCGCGCCGGCGGTCACAGGCGCTCCACCACCCCGGCCTCCTCCAGCGGGTGGGGGCGGTAGGGGCCCGGCCGCTCGCCGCACAGGCGTGGCGTCGGGAAGACCTTGCCGGGGTTGGAGATGCCCTGGGGGTCGAAGGCGGCACGGACCCTGGCCATGACCGCCAGGTCCTCCTCGGAGAACATCTTCGGCATCGAGCAGGCCTTGTCGGTGCCGACCCCGTGCTCGCCGGTGATCGAGCCGCCCTCCTCGACGCAGAGCTCGACGATCGCCGTGGCGAGGCGCTCAGCCCGGACGGCCTCACCGTCGTTCGTCGCGTCGAACAGCACCAGGGGGTGGAGGTTGCCGTCGCCGGCGTGGAAGACGTTCGCGACCTGCAGTCCCTGCTCGCCCGCCATCTCCGCGATCCGCGCGAGCACCCGGCCGAGGCGGACGCGGGGGATGACGCCGTCCTGGACGAAGTAGTCGGGCGAAAGACGGCCCATGGCGGCGAACGCCGCTTTGCGGCCCCTCCAGATCAGCGCCCGTTCGGCGGCGTCGGCGGCGATCCGCACCCGCGTCGCCCGGCTGTCGCCGCAGATCGTCCGGACGGCCGAGAACTCGGCCTCGACTTCGGCCTCGGGGCCGTCGAGCTCGACGACCAGCGCCGCCCCGGCGTCGAGCGAATAGCCGGCGCCGGTCGCGGCCTCGCACGCCTCGATCGCAAGGGCGTCGAGCATCTCGACCGCGGCGGGGACGATGCCGGCCGCGATGATGCCGCTGACCGCGTCGCCCGCGGCGGCGGGGCTGTCGAAGTCCGCGACGAGCGTGCGGACGGCCTCGGGGACGCGCAGGAGCCGGACGACCACCTTCGTCGCGACGCCGGTCAGGCCCTCCGAGCCGATGAACACGCCGCGGAGGTCGTAGCCCGGCGGGTCGAGGGTGTCCGCGCCGAGGGTCACGACCTCGCCGTCGGGCATCACCGCCTCGACGGCCAGCACGTGGTTGGTCGTGAAGCCGTACTTGAGGCAGTGGGCGCCGCCGGAGTTCTCCGCGACGTTGCCGCCGATCGTGCAGACGACCTGGCTCGACGGGTCGGGGGCGTAGTAGAGCCCGTCGCCGGCGACGGCCTTGGAGATCTCCAGGTTCGTCACCCCGGGCTCGACGACCATCCGCTGGTTCGGTACGTCCACGGACAGGATCCGCCGCATCCGCGACAGGACGATCAGCACCCCGTCGGCGTGCGGCAGCGCACCGCCGGACAGACCGGTGCCGGCGCCCCGCGCGACGAACGGCACGCCGTCGCGGGCGCAGGCCCGGACCACGGCGGCGACCTCCTCGGTCGAGGTCGGCAGCACCACCAGCCCCGGCGTCACCCGGGCGCCGGTCAGCCCGTCGCACTGGTAGGTGCCCAGCTGCGCAGGCTCCGCGACGACGCCGCCGGGGGGCAGCAGGTCGGCAAGCTCGCGGTGTAGCGTCGTGGAGATCATGGCCGGCTCCTGCTCGGGCGACGACCGGGAGTCTCGCACGGCCCGAGGGGCGCGGCTACGGCGCGGTGACCCGCCGGACGAATTCGATGGTCGCCGCCGCGATGCCGTCGGCGTCGTGATCGAGCGTGGCCACGTGGTAGCTGCGCTCCAGCCACACCTGCCGCTTGTCGGGCGAGGAGATGCCGTCGAGCACGATCTTGCTGTTCCCCGGCGCGACGACGTGGTCCTGGCGGCTGGTGAGCACGAGCGCCGGCGTCGTGACGGCGCCGAGGTTGCGACGGACGAGCGCTTGGAACCGGAACATCGAGTGCAGTGCCTTCAGGGGCGTGCGCGGGTAGGGCTTCTCGTCGCCGCCGGGCTTGGCGATGTCGTTGCCGATGGCGGGGATCGACGCGACCAGGTACTTGGCGACGGGCAGCAGCCGGCCCTTGGGGTCGTCGTTGCGCACGGCCGGGTTGATCAGGACGAGGCCGGACAGATCGCCGCCGCGGGTCTCGGCCAGGTGCAGCGCCAGTGCTGCGCCCATCGACAGGCCGACGGCGACCTGGCGGTCGGTGCGTGCGCGGAGGCGCTCGAACCCCGCGATCGCCTCGCGGGCCCAGTCCCGCCAGGTCGTGCGCTGCAGGTCCTGCCAGCTCGTGCCGTGTCCGGGCAGGAGCGGCATCTCGACGGCGAACCCCGCCGCGGCGAGCGACTCGGCGAGCGGTCGGAGGCTGACCGGATTGCCGGTGAACCCGTGCAGCACGAGCACGCCGGCCTCGCCGTCCCCGGTCGACCACGCCTCCGCGCCCTCGATCACCGCCGCCATGCCGCCTCCCGTGCCGTGGACGGGCGGAGGCTACCAAGCCTCTCTTACGACTGGACGGTCAGCGCATCTCCACCCTTCGCATGGAGCACCGATGCATCCGCGGACGCAAGTGGCACGTCCACCACGAAGTCGCAAGCCTTCCCGGCCACGATGGGCGCTCACCGTGACGGTCGGGATCGCCATGCTGTTGCTGGGAGGCACGGCATGGTGGGTCGCCGACACCTGGCCGGACTGGATCAACGAACAAGGCTTGGAGATGCCGGACAAGGCCCCCGAGTTCGTTGGCCATGCCGACAGAGACGGCAACCCGGTCCTCTGTGCCGACGGGCTGCCGGTCCGTGTCCCGCTTGACGGCACCCGGCCGACATGCCCGTGATCTCTGGACGGAACTCGGTACCCCAGCATGGCCGCGGCGGAACACAGCATGCAGGAGCGAGTGTCGTCGGGCGAGGTGGATGTCGAGGAGGGCGATGGCACCGAGACCGTGGTGCTCGGCCCAGCAGAGATGTTCCGGCCGGACCCTGTGGCGCTCTGCAACCGCTTTGGCTCCGGGCCGCTCGGATAGAGTGCGGACGGCAGCAAGGAACTACGCGACCCGCATAGGCGGCGCACGGCGGCCGAGGCTGGAATGCCACGCCGTTAGCCGCCACGTCAGGAAGGACGGCCGATGCTCGTCGACCTCTTCGTCCAGTACCTGCCGCTGCTGCTCACCATCGCGATGATGCTGCTGCTGGGGTGGGGTGTCGTCCTGCTGGCGCGGATCGACCGACGCCTGGCCGATCTCACTGCTCTGGCCAGGGAGCGGCAGGGCGAGTCCAGCGTCCCCGCCGGCCGGTAGGCGAGCCGGCTGGGGCGGAAGCCACCCGCCAGCTCAGACCCGACCGCCGGAACGCCAGTACTCGCCGGCGGCGCGGTCGAGGAAGCCCTCGTCGACCAGGTGGCGCCGGAGGGCGGCGTAGTCGGCGTGGCGCGGGGCCAGGATCGCGTTGACCTCCCGCTCCGCGTAGCGGCGGCCCGGCTCGAAATCGAGGGCGACGCGTTCGAGGACGACCAGCCGCTTCCTGCGCTGCGACGGGATCTCGACCAGCTTCGATCCGCGGAAGAAGCGCCCGAGGACGGCCTGCTCGTCGCCGGTCATCCCGGAGAGGACCGACCGGTCCACCGGCTGGGGCTGGGGAAGGTCCCGGGCGAGCTCGCGCAGCGCCTCCCGGCGCAGGGCGTACCGATCGCCGTCGCGCTCGACGACGCCCGCCTGGACCAGCGGCCCCAGGGTTGCCAGGACGTCGCGCGGCCGTTGGCCCGTGCGCTCGGCGAGGTCATCGGCGGTGTGCGGCGCGCACGCGACCAGCCCCACGACGGCGAGGCGGTCGGGATCCAGGAGCGTCTTCAGGAACTCGGTCGCTTCCACCGCGCCCAGGATTCCACGACGACGACGGGGGCCGCCCGTTCGGGCGGCCCTCGGTGAGAGGTGGCGCGGGTCTCTAGCGCTCGACGGGGACGTCGACCAGCGAGCCGTACTCGGTCCAGGAGCCGTCGTAGTTGCGGACCTGGTCGTAGCCGAGGATCTCGTGGAGCACGAACCAGGTGTGGGCGCTGCGCTCGCCGATGCGGCAGTAGGCGGCGACCTCCTTGTCCGGCGTCACGCCCTTGCCCTCGTAGAGGCTCCGCAGCTCGTCGGTGGCCAGGAACTCCCCGGTGTCGGCGTTCACCGCGGACGCCCACGGGACGTTCGCGGCGCCCGGGATGTGGCCCTTGACCTGGGCGGCCTCCTGGGGCAGGTGCTCCGGCGCGGCGATCTCGCCGTTGAACTCCGCGGGGGAGCGGACATCGACGAGCGCGACGCCCTCCGGGGCGCCGACGAAGTCCGCGAGGATCTGGTCGCGCTTCGCGCGGATGCTCTCGTCGGCCGCGCCGGTGGTGTAGCCGGGGCGGGGCTCGGCCTTGGTCTCCTCGGCGGTCAGCTCGCGCCCCTGGAGCTCCCACAGCTTGCGGCCGCCGTCCATCAGGCTGACACGGTCGTGGCCGTACACCTTGAAGTACCAGTAGGCGTAGGCGGCGAACCAGTTGTTCGAGCCGCCGTAGACCACGACGTGGGTGTCGTTGCCGATGCCGCGCGATTCCATCAGCGCGGCGAAGTCCTGGGCGGACACGAAGCTGCGGCGCAGCGGGTCCTGGAAGTCCGCGCGCCAGTCGAAGCCGACGGCGCCACGGATGTGGCTCTTGGTGTAGGCGGTGGCGTCCTCGTCGACCTCGGCGATCACGACCCCGGGGTCGTCCAGGTGCTCGGCCACCCAGTCGGTGGTCACGAGGGCGTCGTTGTTCGCGGGCATGGGGCTTGGCTCCTTCATCCGGCTGTCGCGGGCACGGCGGTCCTTGGGCAGACTAGCCACGCCCACACCCGCCGACCGGGTGGAAAACAGGGACAATTCTGTGGCTGCCCGGGTCCAACAGGGGGAACCGGGAGCACCCGGTCATTCCGCCCCGCCGACGAGAGGCACGTCCGTGACCACGCCGCAGGCAGCCCAGGGCATCGCGCCCGATCTCGGCCTCCCGGAGGAGCAGTCGGCGCCGGGCGAGGAGCTCGCGGAGGCGCTCATGGGGCGCTTCGCCGGGCGCCGCGCGCTGGTCACCGGAGGCGGCTCCGGCATCGGCCTCGCCGTGGTCCGGCGGCTGATCGGTGAGGGGGCATGGGTGGTCGCCGCCGACCTCGACCCGTCCGCGGCGGCCGCCGTCGGCGCCGAGCCGGTCGTCTGCGACGTCACCGACGAGATCGCCGTGGCGGCCGCCGCCGCGGCGGCCGAGCCGGTCGACCTGCTCGTCGCCAACGCCGGCATCGGTGCGCCGGCGCGCGAACTGTGGGACGTCGACGTCACCGAGTTCGAGCGGGTCCTCGCCGTCAACGTCACCGGCGTCTTCCTGGCGTTGAAGTACACGTTGCCGGCGATGATCGAACGTGGACACGGCGCCGTCGTCGTCACCGCGTCGGCGGCGGGGCTGCAGGGCGTGAACTGGTTCTCGACCTACTGCGCGTCCAAGCACGCCGTCGTCGGCTTGGTCCGGTCCGTGGCCATGGACGTCGCCGACCGCGGCGTGCGCGTGAACGCCGTCTGCCCCGGCACGGTCAAGACGGCGATCCTCGGGATGCTCCAGGACACCCCGCCGGAGATCATGGAGCGCATGCGCCGCGCAGGCACGACGCTGGTGCCGATGGACCGGCACGGCGAGGCCGACGAGGTCGCCACCGTCATCGCGTTCCTGCTCAGCGACGAGGCGTCGTTCATGACCGGCACGTGCGTCCCGGTCGACGGCGGCCACACCGCCGGCAACCCCCAGCGCCTCGTCATGCGGGCGGTGGACGAGGAGTACTGACCGCTCAGGCCGCGGGCAGCACCAGGTCGGCGACCAGCGGCAGGTGATCGCTCGTCGTGCCGCCGGCGACGGCGACGGATCGCACGGCCACGCCGCCGGTCACGAGCAGGTGGTCCAGTTGCACCCTCGGCCTCCACGACGGGTAGGTGGCCGCTCCGCCGGCGTGGGTCCACCGGCGCGGCAGCGCCGCACGCACCGGCGCCACCGGCAGGTTGAGGTCACCGACGAGCACGGCGGGTCCTCCGCCGGCCGCGGCGGCACGCGCCGCCGCGCGCAGCTGCGCCAGCCCGCGCCACGGCAGGTAGGACAGGTGCGTCGTCGTGACGCCCAGCGCCGTCCCCGCGACCGTGACCACCGCCCGCACGGCGACCCGGGGCTCGTGGTCCCACCCCGGCCGCTGGGGGGTCGCACCCGGGCTGCGGGCGCCGGCGCTGGCCCCGCCCGGCAGCGCGATCCTGCGCACGTCCGACAGCGGGAGGCGGCTCAGCAGCCCGACGCCGTAGGCGCCGCCGCCGGGGTCGTCGGCGCCCGCGGCGGTCCACCGCTCGCCGGGGTCCCCGAGCACCGCCGGCGCGAACGCCCAGTCCCACCCGAGACGGCCCGCCAGAACGGCCGCCTGGTGCTCGCCGCCGCTGCGCTCGAGGTCGCGGTCGACCTCCTGGACCGCCACGATGTCCGCGTCCAGGTCGCGGACGGCGTCGGCGGCGGCCGCCAGGTCCACCATCCCGGAGCGCAGGCTGATGCCGTGGAGCACGTTGTAGGTCGCGACCCGGACGACCGTCGGCTGGGTGGACAGTTCGGCCCTTCGGTTAGGCGCGGTGGCGGCAGGGAAACCTATCGCCCCGAGATGAGGCAGCCGGACTCGGGAGGTGAGGGGGCAGTGCTGATCCGGATGGCGTTGTCCCTGCCGCGCGACGCCCGGTACGTCGCGGTGATGCGCAATGTCGCCTCCTGCGTCCTGTCGGACCTCCACGCGCCGCAGGACGCCTCCGACGACGTCCAGATCGCCCTCAGCGAGGCGTGCACGAACGCCGTCCGCCACGCGACCGGTTCCTCGGACTACTCCGTCATGTTCTCGATCAGCGACGAGCGGTGCGAGATCGAGATCGTCGACCTCGGCCCCGGGTTCGAGCCGCCCGCCGTCGGCGCCCTGACCGGCTTGGACCGGCGGGACGCCGCCGGCGACGTGGACCTCGACGAGGTCGGCCTCGAGTTGGAGAACGGGCGGGGGCTGGTGCTGATGCGGGCGCTCGTCGACGACTTCGAGTTCCGCCGCGAGGACGATTCGACGAAGGTGCGGCTGATCAAGCGCTTCCCGGGGGTCGGACTCCAGGCGCCGGAGCCCGACGACGAGCGGCGGGCCGCCGGCCTCGCCTGACCGCCGTCGGCATCAGTCGTCGATGTGCACCGCCAACGCCGCTGCGATGGACCGCCGCACGGGTCCGAACGCCAGGGAAAAGACCTGCGCCGCGTGATCGGTGAGCCCGCGCCACCAGGCGGGGTGCTCCTCCACCACGGCCTGCGGCACCAGGAACTCGGCGGCCGGCGGCCCCGCCCCGCCGTCTCGGACGCCGACCACGCGGTAGCCGAGGAGCACCACCGCCTCGGCGTGCTCGGCGGAGGCATCGGCCGAGGAGAAGGCGACGGTGACGTCTCGCCCCCCCGGGACCGGGGGCAGGCCCTCGGCCCACCGCGCGCCGTCGACGGCCACGACGACCAGCGCGCCGTCGAGCGCGGCGAGGGTGCGTGGGCTCGTCATGCGGTCGGCGGCTCCTCTGTCGTCCGGGGGCGCATTCTGACCGTCGCTGCTCCCGTCGCGCCGCAGGCTCGACACGAGCGCATGCGAGCCCGGCCCGAGTGCCATGCTGGAGGGACGACCGACCGTGGAAGGGGTCCCGATGACGAACCGCCCGGCGACCGTCGGGGGGCTGCGCGCGGCGGGCTACCCCGACCGCACGGTCAAGCAGGAGATCGCGGCGAACGCCGCGCGACGGCTGCGGGCGGGCCGGCCGGTGATCGACGGGCTGGTCGGGTTCGACGACACCGTCCTGCCGGCGCTGGAGACGGCGCTGCTCGCGGGGCACGACCTGATCCTTCTCGGCGAGCGCGGGCAGGCGAAGAGCCGGATCCTGCGCTCCCTGGTTGACCTGCTCGACGAGGCGGTGCCGGTCATCGCCGGCAGCGAGGTGCACGACCACCCCTACCACCCGTTCTCACCCGCGGCGCGGGCGCTCGCGCGCGACCACGGCGAGGACACGCCCGTCGTCTGGATCGGCCGCGAGGAGCGCTTCGCCGAGAAGCTCGCCACGCCGGACATCGCCGTGGCCGACCTCATCGGCGACGTCGACCCGATCAAGGTCGCCGAGGGCCGCTACCTCGCCGACGAGCTGACGATCCACTTCGGGCTGATCCCGCGGCACAACCGCGGCATCGTCGCGATCAACGAGCTGCCGGACCTCGCCGAGCGGATCCAGGTCGCGCTGCTCAACGTCATGGAGGAACGCGACGTCCAGGTCCGCGGCTACTCGCTGCGCCTGCCGCTGGACCTGCTCGTCGTCGCCACCGCCAACCCCGAGGACTACACCAACCGCGGCCGCATCATCACGCCGCTGAAGGACCGCTTCGGGGCAGAGGTGCGCACCCACTACCCGCTCCGCCTCACCGAGGAGGTGGCGGTGATGGTGCAGGAGGCGGTGCCGCCGGACGCCGTGGCCCTGGGCCTGCCGGCACCCGTGGTCGTCCCGGGGTTCATGAGCGAGGTGCTCGCGGCGTTCACGCGGGCGCTGCGCGGCGCCCCCGAGGTCAACCAGCGCTCGGGCGTGTCCGTGCGCTTCTCCACGGGCAACTACGAGACGCTCGCCGCGTCGGCCGTCCGCCGTTCGGTGCGGACCGGGGAGGACCGCGCCGTCGCGCGGCCGGCCGACCTCGCGCAGGTCCTCTCCGCCTGCATCGGCAAGGTCGAGTTCGAGACATTCGAGGAGGGCCGCGAGATCGAAATCCTCGAGCGCCTGATGCGCCGGGCGCTGCTCGAGGTGTTCCGGCGCCGGGCGGGCGGCGTCGACCTGACCGGTCTCGTCGCCCGCTTCAACGCCGGCCTCCACGTGGAGAGCGGCGACCTGACCGCCAGCGCCGACCTGCTCGGTCAGCTGGACCAGGTGCCGGGACTGGCGAAGCTGCTGCCCGCCCTACAGGTCGAGGAGGAGTCGCCGGCCCTGGCTGCGGCTGCGCTCGAGTTCGCGCTCGAGGGCCTGCACCTGTCCCGCCGGATCGACCGGGACGACCTGGGCCCCGGCACCTTCGTCTACGGCCCGAAGTAGCCGTGCGCGTCCGCTACGGCCGCTGGAGCGGGACGCAGGACCCGTTTCCCGCCGACGTGTCGGCCGACGAGGTGCTGTCGGAGGTCGCCGACGACCTTCTCGGCGGGATGGGAGCCGAGCAGGCCCTCGAGCGACTGCTCCGACGCGGCATGCCGGGGCGGGTGGCGGGCCTCGACGCGCTGCGCCGGCGGGTCGAGGAGGCGCGGCGGCGCGAGCTGTCGCGCATGGGACTCGAGGGACCGCTGCGCCAGGTCGAACAGCGGCTCGGCGAGATCCTCGAGCGCGAGCGGACGGCGCTGCAGTTCGACCCGGACGAGGCCGCGGCGTCCGCGAAGGCGGACCGGCTCGACGGACTTCCCCCCGACATCGCCGCCCGTCTGGCCGCCCTGGAGAACTACCAGTGGACCGACCGGAAGGCCGGGGCGGACTTCCGCCAGCTCCTCGACGACCTCCGGCGCGACGTCGCCCAGGCGACGTTCGGGCGGCTCGCGGGGGCGATGGGCTCGATGTCGCCGGAGGACCTCGGGCGCATGCGGGACCTGCTCTCCGACCTGAACGCGATGATCGCCAAGCGCGAGCGCGGCGAGGACACCACCGACGACTTCGCCGCGTTCAAGCAGCGCTACGGCGACCTGCTGCCGGACGCCGAAACGCTCGACGAGCTGCTCGCGGAACTGGCCGCGCGGATGGCGGCGATGTCGAGCCTGCTCGCCGGCCTCGACCCCGACCAGCGGGCGCAGCTCGCGGCGATGGCCCAGCAGCTGCTCGGCGACATGGATCTGTCGTTCCAGGCCGGGCAGCTCCAGCGGGCGCTGCAGGGGCTGTTCCCGCAGATGGGGTGGGGCGCGCCGCCGGAGGGTGCGTGGCCGGGCGGCGCGCAGGAGGGATCCCTGTCGGACACGGTCGACTGGGTCGAGCACCTGCAGTCCTACGCCGACCTCGCGGACGCGCTGGCCCAGGACTACCCGGGAGCGCGACTGGAGGACATCGACACCGAGGCGATCCGGCGGGCGCTCGGCGACGAGGCCGTCCGGGATCTGCGGGCGCTGCGGGAGATCGAGCGGGCGCTCGAGGAGGCCGGCGCCGTCCGCCGCCACCAGGGCCGGCTGGAGCTCACCCCGCGCGGGGTCCGCAAGCTCGGCGAGCGCTCCCTCGCGCGGATCTACGACCGGGCGGTCACCGGGGCGGTCGGCTCCCACCGGGTTGCGGGCTCCGGCGGCGACGGCGAGCTCACCGGCGCCACGAGGGCGCTGCGGTTCGGCGACCCCTTCCGGCTGGACGTCGCCCGCACGCTGCACAACGCGGTGATGCGGACCGGTCCGGCACCGAGCGGAGCGGTGGCGCTGGACGCCGGCGACTTCGAGCTCGCGGAGGCCGAGCGGCGGGTGCGGGCGGCCACGGTGCTGCTGCTCGACATGTCGTTCTCGATGCCGCTGCGCGGGAACTGGGTCCCCGCCAAGCGGGTGGCCCTGGCGCTGCACTCCCTGATCTCGTCGAAGTTCCCCGAGGACCGGTTCTACGTCGTCGGCTTCAGCGACTACGCCCGGCGGCTCCAGCCGCACGACCTCCTCGCCGCCGGCTGGGAACGGGTGTACGGCACGAACATGCAGCACGCGTTCATGCTCGCGAGGCGCCTGCTCGGCGCGCATCCCGCCGACGAGCGCCAGGTCATCATGGTCACCGACGGGGAGCCGACCGCCCATCTCGAGGGCGAGGTGCCCTACTTCGCGTGGCCGCCGGAGCCGCGGACGCTCCAGCTGACCCTCGCGGAAGCCGCCCGGCTGGCGCGGACCGGCGCGACCCTGAACGTGTTCCTGCTCGACCACGACCCCGGGGCGGCGGCGTTCGTCGAGAAGATGGTCGGCGCGTACGGCGGGCGGATCTTCTACCCCGACCTCCAAGACCTCGGCAGCCTGGTCGTCCGCGACTTCCTCAAGCGCCGCACCTGAGCCGTGAATCGCCGAGGCTCGTCCGAGGCGATTCTCGTGACCTCGGTGATGGCGGTCGCGCAGCGACCGTCTTGGACGCCTGACCCCTCGCAGCGGTTTCCCCCGCCGTGGGGCCGGGGAGGGTCGGTCGAAACGACGTGCGGGCCACGCCGGCATGCGGGCGACAGGAGAAGTCATGACGAGGTCATCCCTGAAGTTGACGGCGCGCGAAAGGGCCGCCGGACTCGCCGCGCAGGTGCGCGAGGCCAAGCTTGACGAGCGGGCCGCCGAGCTCGCGGAGCGGGTCCGCGAGTCGGCCACTCTGGCGAAGGCCCAGGCCAAGAGCCAGGAACTGACGGCTCTCGCGGCCGAGAGGCTGCGCGAGGCACAGCTTGACGAGCGGGCCGCCGAGTTCGCGGCTCGCATCCGCACGTCCGAGGCCGGGCAGCAGGTCAGCGAGACCGCCCAGCAGGTCGGCGAGAGCGCCAAGCGGCTCACCGACCGGACGCTGGAGAACCTGGGGACGAAGTTGTCCCACGGCCGGGCGGGGGAGCTGCTCGGGGTCGAGCCGGCGAAGCGCCGCTTCCCCTGGTGGCTCGCGGCCCTGCTGGGCGCCGGCGTCGGCTACCTGATCTCCGTCTTCGCGGCCGGCAAGCGCGACGAGCAGGTCCGCGACGAGCTCCTCGCCACCGCCGACCGCATGGCCGCCGAGAGCGCCGCCGCCGGCCCGGTCGCGGCGCCGACCCCGACTCCGCTGACCGACACCATCAGGGCGCAGCTCGGACGCGACGAGAGGACCTCGGCGCTCAACGGGCTCGACATCAACGTCGCCGAGGGCACCGTATTCGTCCGCGGCACAGTGCCCGCCGGGTTCGACCAGGCCACCATCCGCGACGTCATCGCCGAGGTCCCGGGCGTCCACGATGTCGACCTCCAGGTGACGCCCAGCAACTCCAACGTCTGACCCTCGAATCACCGAGGCTCGTCCGAGGCGATTCTCACGACCTCGGTGGCGGCGGTCGCGCAGCGACCGCCCATGGGGATGCTGACCCGCGGCGGTCGCGGCCCGTCGCCGCGACCGCCGCTGCGGGGTCCACAAGGGACCGCCGGAGGCCGCGGCGACCCCCCGTGAGCCTGGCAGACTCGCACCCATGGAGGGGGCAGCCGGCGCGCGGCAGGGGTCGACCCGGCCAACCGGGGCGGGCGAAGAGCTGGCCGGGGAGGTCGCGGCCGTCGTGTTCACCAACCCGGCGACCGGGTTCGGCGTCGTCGAACTCGCGGCTGGGAACTCCGAGGACGGCCCGCGGGCGAGCGGGCCGCTGGCCGGACTGACCGAGGGGCAGCCGGTCAGGCTGCTGGGTAGATGGGTGCAGCACGCCCGCTACGGTCCGACGTTCGAAGCCCTGTACTACGAGCAGGCGCGGCCGAGGACGGACGCCGGCCTGGCCGCCTTCCTCGCCTCTGAACGCTTTCCGGGGGTGGGCACCGCCAAGGCGCAGCAGCTCGTGAAGCGCTTCGGGCTCGACTTCGGCAAGGTCGTGGAGACCTCTCCCGAGCGGCTGGTGGAGGTGCGGGGCATCTCCCCGGCGCTCGCGGAGCGGATCGCGGCGGGATGGCGCGAGGCGGGGGCGCTCGCCGCGCTCGTCAGCGACCTCGCGGCGGTCGGCGTCCCGGCGGCCGTCGCCCTCGCGGTCCACCGCCGCTTCGGCGACCGCGCCCGCGAGACCCTCGACGCGGACCCCTACTCCCTACTGGTGGTCCGGGGGGTGGCGTGGGCCCACGCCGAAGCACTCGCGCGGGCCGCCGGGATCGGCCCGGACGACCCCCGCCGGCTGCGCGCCGGCGCCGTGGCGGGTCACCGCGCCGTCTGCGACCGGAGCGGCCACGTTGCGCTGACGACGGCGGAGCTCGTCACCGAGGCCCGCCGCCTTCTGCGCGTGAGCGAGCACGACGCCCGCCGGGCGCTCGACCTCGCCGCCGACGCGCACCGGCTCATGCGCGACACCGAGCCCCTTCCGGAAGCCCCGGAGCCGCCGGAGCGGTGGTACACCCCCGGCGACCTCGCCGCCGAGCGCGGACTCGCCGAGGAGCTGCAGCGGCTCCTGCGGGCGTCCTCGCGCGTGCGGTCGGCGGCCGGCGACCACGACCCCGACCCGGCTCTGACGCCGGAGCAGGCCGCCGCGGTCCGGGCCGCCCTCACGGCCCCGGTGTCCGTCCTCACAGGCGGGCCGGGGACTGGCAAGACGCGCACCGTGATGGAGGTCGTCCGGGCGTGCGAGGCCCGCGAGCTGCGGGTCGCCCTGTGCGCCCCGACCGGGCGTGCGGCCAAGCGGCTCGAGGAGGTGACCGGCGCGCACGCGTCGACGGTCCACCGGCTGCTCGACGCGCGGCCGGTCGGCGGCGACGACCGTGGGCTGCCGGGCACGGGGTTCGTGTTCGGCTACGGCCGGGACCGCCGGTTGCCGCAGGACCTCCTGGTCGCGGACGAGTGGTCGATGGCGGACCTGCGGCTGGCGTGGGCCCTCGCCGGCGCGGTCGGCGACGGCGCGCACCTGTTGCTCGTCGGCGACGCCGACCAGCTGCCGTCGGTGGGTCCCGGCGCGGTGCTCAGGGACCTGCTCGCGGCGCCGGCGGTCGCCGCCACGCGGCTGACCACGGTGCACCGCCAGGCCGCCACCAGCCGCATCGTCACGCTCGCGCACGAGGTGAACGCCGGCGTCGCCGCACCCCCGCGCGGCCGCGACGGCGACGTTTTCGCCGTCCCCGAGCACACCGCAGGCGTCGCCGATCGGGTGGCGGAGATCGTCGCGGTCCGCGCCCCCGCGTATTTCGGCTGCGCGCCCGCTGACGTCCAGGTCCTCGCGCCGATGTACAAGGGACCGGCCGGCGTCAACCGTCTCAACGAGCGGCTGAAGGAGCGGCTCAACCCCGCCGGCGGCCGCCGTGCCGTGGCCGGCTTCCACGAAGGTGACCGGGTCGTCCAGACCCGCAACGACGCCGAGCTCGACGTGGCGAACGGCGACATCGGCGAGGTGATCGCCACAGATCCCGTCGCCCGCTCGCTGGAGGTCGCCTTCCCGCACGGCACGGTCGCCTACGACGCGGAGCAGGCCGCGGATCTGTCGCCCGCGTGGTGCCTGACCGTGCACAAGGCCCAGGGAGGGGAGTGGCCGGTCGTCGTGCTCGTGCTCGACCCCGCCCACCGATCGATGCTCTACCGCGAATTGGTCTACACCGGGATCTCGCGTGCCGCGCGCGGCCTGCTGCTCGTGGGAGAGCCCGGCCTGATCGCCACAGCCGCCCGCCGGACCGGCTCCGGCATGCGCGAGCGCCGGACGCTGCTGAGTGCGCGGCTCGCGGCCGGCGCGCCAGGGACGGGCGAGCGGCGCCTCGGTGTCGGCACGGCCTGACCGGTACGCGCTGGGGAGGATGTGAGCGGACGGCGCTCACAAGCCGCACAATGACCGCCGCGCATCGTGGAAGGAGGTCCGGATGGAGGCGACGGTCTTCGAGTCCCGACCGTTGCCGGTCCGGCTCGACCGCGACCTGCGGGACCGCCTGGAGACCGCCCACCGCGACGAGCCGTTCTCGGCGATCGACGCCCGCGCGACCGTCCGCCGCGTGGCCGGGCTCGTCGCCGGACTCGGTGCCGCGACGACGGTGTACCGCGGTGGGCTCGACCTGCGCGGCATCGAGGTCGACCACCTCTGGCTCGCTCTCGAGGGCCGCGTCCTCGACGCCGCGTTCCCCCTGTTCGTCGACGAGTTCGTCCTGGCGCTGCGCGGCTTCGTCAGCGGAGACGTCGCCGCCGAGGAGCTCGGCGCGGCGGCCGACCAGGCGGGGATGGCTCACCGGGTGCTCGGCCGGTTCCCGGCGCCGGTGCGGTACCTCGGCATGCCGGTCTGGGCCGCGCGGCACGGAGCCGGCTGACCGTCCGCCTCGCCGCGTCACAACGCCCGGCGCCGGCCGTTGGATGGGCTGACCGGAACGGCACCGCGCCAGGAGCAGCCAGTGGACGAAATGCCCCGACTCAGCAGCGTCGCCGGTGTCGCGCGCGCGCTCATCGCCACGGTGGGGGTGCGCGACGCCA
>Ga0136630_1000225_pt1 | contig 20146 bp, 14 predicted proteins | sample AntDrymUQ5682106_2_FD_105496 | JGI IMG/M metagenome (GOLD analysis project Ga0136630, IMG submission 105496) | Polar desert sand microbial communities from Dry Valleys, Antarctica - metaG UQ568 (21.06) | ecosystem: Environmental > Terrestrial > Soil > Desert | place: Antarctica: Dry Valley...
TCGCCAGACCGACATCGTCGCCTTCGAGGCCGACTGGTGCGGGGCCAGGGGCATCCCGCCCGAGGACTACGTCCACATGGCGCGTGCGGCTGGCCGCCGTCCGCCCGCCCCGCCTGGGGAGATCGCTCGGCTGCTTGGCGCCTACGCCGTCGAGAAGCGGCGGCGGGGCGTGATCGACATCAACGACGTGCTCGTGGAGTCGCTGTTGTTGCTCGAGCGCGAACCGGCGTTCGCCGAGGCTGTGCGCTGGCGGTTCCGCCACGTGCTCGTCGACGAGGCTCAGGATCTGAACCCGGTGCAGCACCGGCTCATCGACGTGCTGCGCGCAGGTGTGGACGATCTGTACATGGTGGGCGACCCGTCGCAGGCCATCTACGGCTTCAACGGCGCCGACCCGACGCTGCTCGCGGAAGTGGGAGATCGTTTCCCCGGCATCGAGATCGTGCGCCTCGGCGCCAACCACCGCTGCACTCCCCAGGTGGTCGACTTCGGACGCCACGTGCTGCACACGTCGGGCCAGCTCGCCGACATCACCTCCACTCGCTTCGACGGGCCTGCGGTGTCGGCGCACCGGGCGACGGACGAGCGCCACGAGCTGGAGGTGATCGCCGACCTGCTGGGTGTGCTCGATCCCAGCCTGCTGCAATCGAGCGACGTGGCTGTGCTGGCCAGGACGAACGCCCAGGTGTCGCGCCTGCGCGCTGCGCTCGCGGCGAGGGGAATCCGCGTGCGCCGCCGCGTCGACGACCCCGGCACGCCGATCGCCGGCGTGCTGGATGAGATCTCGCGCTTCGACTCCGCGGCTCGGCTGCGGGCGTTCGCCCATGACGTGCTCGACACACCCGTCAGCACATCGGAGAACCCGTCCGCTCACGACGCCGAGCGGTGCCGCGCCGAGCGCTTGGTGGCCGAGGCCGTGCTGGACTACCTGCGCGAGCACCCGGACGGAACGGGGACCGGCATCCGATCGTGGCGCAACGCCACCGATCCGTTCGGTACCCGGGATGCCTCGGGTGTGGAGCTGCTGACGTTCCACACTGCCAAAGGCCGCGAGTGGCACACCGTTGTGCTTGCCGGGATCGAGACCGGCCTCGTCCCCCTCCGGTCGTCCGGCACTGTCGCCGGACGGGCAGAAGAGGCCCGCCTCTTGTACGTGGCGGCGACTCGCGCGCGTGAGCGACTGGTGATCAGTTCGGCCGAACGGCGCGGCGGATTCGCCCGCAATCCGACGCCGTTCGTTGCCGGATTCGTGTTCGGCGAGCTGTCACCCGAGGCTCCACCGATCGAGCTTCGTCGCGCCCGGGCGAATCCCGTCGGCGATCGGGTGGAACGGGAGTTGCTCGCCTGGCGGGATGGGCGGGCCCACCAGACCATGCTGACGCCCCAGCAGGTCTGCACAGACGAGCAGCTCTCGGCCATCGTGCGCAAGCGCCCTCGCACCGTCGACGAGCTGATCACCGCCACCGGCCTCGGCCCCATCACAGCAGCCCGGCTCTTCGACGGCATCGCCGCAGCCCTCGACGACGCTGCAGCGTTCAGTCGGTGAGGTCGATGATCACGGGAGCGTGGTCGCTCGGCAGCTTTCCCTTGCGGGCGTTGCGATCGATGATCGCCCACTCGACGCGGTCGGCCACGGAGGGCGTGCCGAGAACGAGATCGATGCGCATGCCTCGACCCTCGTGGAAGTCACCACGCCGGTAGTCCCACCACGAGAACACGCTGCCGGTGCCGACCTGTTCGCGCCCGATGTCGCGAAGTCCCCAGTGGATGAGGGCCGAGAGCCGGTCGCGTTCGGGTTGGCTGACGTGGGTGGCACCCTCGAACTTGGTCACGTCGTACACATCGTCGTCGCCGGGTGCGATGTTGAAGTCGCCGGCTACAACGACGGGGTCGGAGATTTCGGTGGTGGCCGCGAGATGGGCGGCCAACCGATCGAGCCAACGGAGTTTGTACTGGTAGTGGTCATGTTCCGGGTCGCGCCCGTTGGGCACGTAGACACTCGAGATGCGGATCCCGGCGCATGTGGCTGACAACAGCCGGGCGTCGGTGTCGGGATCGCCGCCGTCGGCGAAGTCGGCGACGATGTCGTCGAGCCCTACTCGAGAGAGGATGCCGACGCCGTTCCATCGACCCTCGCCGTAGTGGGCGCTGTCGTAGCCGAGGGCTGCGAACGACATGGCGGGAAACGCTGAGTCGCTCAGCTTCGTCTCTTGCAGGCAAACGATGTCCGGTTGCACCTCGGTGATCCACGCTTCTACGCGCTCCTGGCGCACCTTGAGCGAGTTGACGTTCCATGTGGCGAGACGCGTCATCCGCGCTCGCCCGCGTCGCCTGGCGCAGTGCGGCGAGGCTTCCGGCCGCGGCCGGTGTCACCGTCATCTGTTGACGCCGACGTCTTCGCCGCCCGCTTGGCCGGAGCCTTCTTGGCGGTGGTTTCTTCGGCCGGCCGCTGCTGGCCCGAGGCCTGCTTCGTCCGGGTTCGCCTGGTGCCCGACGACGTCTGCGTCGGCGCCACCTGCCCCACTTCCACCGCCGCCGCGGCTGCCTGTGCGGTCGTCGGCGACGACTTCTTGGCCGCCGTTGCCTTCCTACCCGCAGACGACTTCGCCGCCGACGCTTTCGCGGCCGATGCCTTCGCGGTCGACATCTTCGCAGCGGGGCGCTTCGCCGGCGACACATTCGCCGCCGAGGACTTGGTCGCCGAGGACTTGGTCGCCGAGGACTTGGTCGCTGCGGCCTTCGCTCCTGCGGTCTTGGCAGCGGACGACTTTGCAGCCGACGTCCTGGCCGTAGACGACTTGGACGATTTCGTCGCCGTCCTCGGGCCCGATGTCGTGGCGACCGCCCCTTCGGCCGGTGCGGATTCGGCGACGGACTTCTTGGCCGCCCGTTTGCGTCTCGACGGCTGGGCGCCCGCGGCCTCCTCGGCGATGGAGCTGTCCGTCGCCGCCGGCGTGTCATCGGCCGGGACTGCGGTGGCCTTCCTGCTCCGTCGTCGCGCCAAAGCCGGCGCCACGACGTCCACGACCTCGGACGGGGCCGCATCGGTAGCGGCCACCATCATCGGGAAGGCGAGATCGATGCTGCGCCGGGCCGGGGAATAGCTGGCGACCACGAGCGTCAGTGCGTCGCCGATGGTCATCACGGTGCGGGCGCTGCGGGGGGGCGGATCGTCGATCAGGTGCAGCGGGACGTAGCCGCGGACGTCGTCGATCATCACGTACGCCCCATGCGACGAGTACGACTCGACGACAGCGTTGACGCTCGTTCCGACCGGGTGGTTCTCCACGAACTCGATGAACGGCAACGTGTCGTTGACCGTCTCGAGCGCCTTCTGGCCACCACTGCCGTCACCTGCAGCAGATTGGTCGGCGCCCCGCTGGCGACTGCCACTGCGACCGGTGGATCGGGGCGTCTCCTCGGACTGGCTGACGACCGCTTGCGCAGCGCGTCGCGATCGGCCTCGCTGGGCGGTCTCGGGCTGCTCGACCGGAGCACCCGATGCCCCCGGCGGGGCAGGCGGCAGGCGCCCCTCGGCGACGGCCTGGGTTCGCGCCGCCCGTTCCTGAGTCGCCGTCGTCGTGGGACCAGCGGCCTTCTTCGTGCGACCGCTGCGTCGGGTCGTGAGACCGCGTTCGGATCGCCGGCTCGTGGCCCCCCGCACCGGCAACCGTTCCACGAACACCCAACCCACGTGGGGCACGGGCTTGCCACCGATCAGGCGCCCCTCGTCGAACAGCCAGTCGTACTGACCGTGGAACTCCTGGAACGAGTCGTTGCTGAGGATCCGGGCGCCGACCTTGTTGGCGATGCTCAACACGAAGGCGTCACCTCGACCGATGGCCCCTGCCGGAGGTGTCACCAACTCGTTGTTGACGACGCCGGACTCGAACTCCTTCACCTCAGAGGAGTCGATGCGGTGCCCGAACGTGGCGTCCACGACGACGGTGATCGTGACCAGCGGGTGTTCCTCCAGGAACGCCATGACGGCGTCGTTGAGCTGTGACAAGCTCGGCTTGGCTCGGCCCTCGGTGGCGATGTTGGAGCCGTCGACGACCACCAGGTCACGGGACTCGTTCATCGGCTCGCCACCGTGTCGAGCACGAGCGCACCGAGGTCGTCGGCCGTCTGGCGAGTGCCGGCGGTTGCGGTGATCTCGACGGGCGTGCCGTCGATCAAGATGTGCAGGTCGGCCCCGTACACCACCTGGTGGCCGATTGGAAGCTCGTACACCGACTGCAGGTAGTCGAGGCCGCGCTGGCTGCCGGGATCGACCGTCAGGTTCTGCGCCCCGAGCCCTTCGAACGTCTGCTGGAGCTGCTCGGCCGTCGGCAGATCAGGCGACGGCACGCTGGCAACGGTCACGTTGTCGACGAATCCCTCAGCCGCAGCCGGGGCAAAGACGTACAGCTCGACGACTTCTTTGAGGAAGCGCTCGAACTCCTCGATCGTGAGGCCGGCCCGCGCCGCCAGCTCCTCGATCGCGGCCCCTTGGTAGAAGTCGTCACCGAGCTCCGCTGGGTCGAGCACGGTGTATGTCTCGGGAACGGCAAACGTGATGCCCAGCGACGACGACTCGACCTCCGTCGTGCCGTCGGGGATCGTCGGCTCGGACGCCGGTGGGTCGGTGTCGATGGGGTCGGTGTCGATGGGGTCGGTGCCGACAGGATCGGTGCCGACAGGATCGGTGGCGGCCGGATCACTGGCGACGGGACCGCTTGCGGTTGGATCGCTCGTCTGCGTGTCGGTGCCGGTGCCGGTCGTCTCGCCATCGGTGGCGGCCGTCTCGGACTCGGACGACACTGGCGACTCCCGCCCCGACGAGCAGGCCGCGACCAGGCTCAGGGACAACGCTGCTGCTAATGCAGCACGTACATGCATTCGACCATCGTAGGGTCGCAGCCGTGTTCCGGGGTCCACCTCGACTTCGGTGGCGTCATCCTGTCGAGCTCGTGACACGCCCACGAACAGCATGGATGAGCTACGCCACTTGGCGTTCGGCGTCGAGACGGTGATGGCGAACCTCGTGGAGTGTGTGAATGGCGACCCATCGCAGCGACCGCTCGGACACCTTGGGGTAGCTGTAGATCACAGTGCGCTCCCAGTCGGCACGATCGAGGCGTGAGAGCACGTTGGCGAACATGTGCGCCGCGTCGGTGAGCTGGCGGGCGACGTCGTAGGGATCCTGTTCGGAGTAGCCGTCGTGTTCGACACGCTCGTCTCGTCCCATCGGATCGAACGACGGCCGATCGACGCGCCGAGCAGCGAGCACCCGCTCACGTTGTACGAGCAACACGTCGCGTAGGTGGCAGCCGTATTCGAGTCGTGACCAAGTTTGCGGATCGGGCCTTTCCCTGACGTCGCCGACGGAGTCACTCAACAGCATTGCGAACTCGACAGCGCCCTCGACGATCGCTGGGCCAGCTCGATCCGCCTCCGACAAGGCGTACCCGAATCCACATTCGCCGCACTGATCCACACCCACACGCTAGACACCTTCGGCCTCCCCCTACCCCCCGACTGATGGCCGGGGGCTCAGAGGCCAGCGAAGACCTCGTCCATCAGGTCGGCACGCTCCTGGTCGCTGATGGTCTTGGACCCCGTGGCCGGTGAGCCCGATTCCACTCGCGTGGCCTTGTGGATGTCGTAGCCGAGCTCCTTGATCCGCCAGGCACGGTGCTCGATGAAGAACCAGGCACCCATGTTCTCGGGCTCCTCCTGCAACCACAGCACGTCCTTGGCGTTCGGGTAGCTCTGCAACGTCTCGAGCATCTGGTCTCGCGGCAGCGGGTAGAGCTGCTCCACACGCACGATGGCCACGGGTGCCTGACGCTCGTCACGCTCGCCGATGGCGTCCCAGGCCACCTTGCCGCTGCAGAACACGACGCGACGGACGGCGTCGCGATCGGTCACACCGGGATCGTCGAGGATCTCCTGGAACGACCCTGATGTCAACTCGTCGACGGGTGAACGGGTCTGCTTCATGCGCAGACCCTGCTTGGGAGCGAACAGGATCAGCGGGGTGTGGCGGGCCGAGTGCACCTGGCGCCGCAACAGGTGGAAGTACTGCGCCGCCGTCGTGGCGTTACACAGCTGGACGTTGTCCTCAGCCGCCTGCAGGAGGAACCGCTCGATCCGCGCCGACGAGTGCTCTGGGCCCTGTCCCTCGTACCCGTGCGGCAACAGCAGCACGACGCCGTTGCGCTGACCCCACTTGTCCTCGGCAGCGACCACGTACTGGTCGATGATCACCTGGGCGCCGTTGATGAAGTCACCGAACTGCGCCTCCCACATCACGAGCGCCTCAGGATTGCCGTGGGCGTAGCCGAACTCATAACCGAGTGCGGCGTACTCCGACAGCAGCGAGTCGTACACCCAGAACTTGGCTTCGGCACTCGGCAGGTCGTTGAGCGGCACCCACGCCTCACCGGTCTCGTAGTCGACGACGGCCGCATGGCGCTGGGAGAACGTGCCCCGGCGGCTGTCTTCGCCCGACAGCCGGACAGGATGGCCCTCGAGCAGCAGCGTGCCGACGGCGAGCGATTCGGCCGTCGCCCACTCGACGAGACCGTCACCGTGGTAGAGCTTGGCCCGGTTGTCGAACTGGCGAGCCAGTTTCGGGTGCACGGTGAACGAGTCGGGGTAGTCCGTGAGCTGATCGAAGACGGTGTCGAGCGTCGAGCGTTCGATACCGGTCTCGATGTGTGGCAGCACACCGACGGGCCGCGGCGGTTTTGCCGCCTTGACGTTGCCGATGTGCGACGCCCTCGTCTCATCGAGCGCCGTCTGCAGCTTGCCCTGGAAGTCGGACAACGCCTGCTCGGCCTCTTCGATGGTGATGTCGCCGCGCTTTACGAGCGATTCCACGTACAGCTTGCGGATCGTTCGTCGTTCGGCGATCGCCTTGTACATCAGTGGCTGCGTGTAGCTCGGGTCGTCGCCTTCGTTGTGACCGTGGCGGCGATAGCACACCATGTCGATCACGACGTCCTTGTGGAACTGCTGGCGGTACTCGTAGGCCAGCCGCGCAACGCGGACACATGCCTCGGGATCGTCGCCGTTGACGTGCAGGATCGGCGCCTGCACCGTCTTGGCGACGTCGCTGCAATAGATCGACGAGCGGGCGAACTGCGGTGCCGTCGTGTAACCGATCTGGTTGTTGATGATCAGGTGGATCGTGCCGCCGACCCGGTACCCACCGATGTCGCTCATGGCGAGGCACTCTGCGACGACACCTTGGCCGGCGAACGCGGCGTCGCCATGGATCAGGATCGGCAGCACGGGGTACGAGCCGGGTGGTTCGATCTGGTCTTGTTTGGCGCGGGCAAGGCCCATCACGACCGGATCGACGGTCTCGAGGTGGCTGGGATTGGCCGCCAACTCGAGGGCGATGTCTGCGCCTGCAGCGCTCTGGTACTTGCCCATCATGCCCAGGTGGTACTTGACGTCGCCAGAGCCCTGAACGGAGGACGGGTCGACGTGCCCCTCGAACTCGGAGAAGATCGCTGCGTTGCTCTTGCCGATGATGTTGGACAGCACGTTCAGGCGGCCACGGTGGGCCATGCCCAGCACGCAGGAATCGAGGCCGTCATCGGCGGCAGCCGAGATCACCTCGTCGAGCAGCGGTATCGCCGACTCGGCGCCCTCCAGGCCGTACCGCTTCGTGCCCACGTACTTGGTGGCAAGGAACTTCTCGAACGCCTCGGCGGCGTTGAGGCGGTCGAGTATCCGGTGCTTCTGCTCATTCGAGACCGTGAGGTGAACACCCTCGACCTTCGACTGGATCCAGCGCTGCTCGCCGGTGTCCTGGATGTGCATGTACTCGATGCCGATCGTGCGGCAGTACGCATCGCGCAGCACACCGAGCAGATCGCCGAGGCGCATCGACTCGTTGCCACCGACCCCACCGGTGAGGAACTCGCGGTCGAGGTCCCAGATGGTGAGTCCGTACGTCGCCGGGTCGAGCTCGCCCGGCATGTGGGGTTCCTTCCAGTGCAGCGGGTCGAGGTCTGCGATCAAGTGGCCGCGCACCCGGTGCACGCGGATGAGCGTCGCCACCTGCATCTGCTTGTGCAGCCTGGCCTGCTCGCGATCGATGGGGTTGATGTCTGGGCGCCATTTCACGGCCTCGTACGGCATGTCGAGCGCACGGAAGATGTCGGCATAGAAGTCGTGCTCGCCGAGCAGCAGCTCGTGCACCCGCTTCAGGAACATGCCGCTCTCGGCACCCTGGATGATGCGATGGTCGTACGTGCTGGTGATGGTGACGACCTTCGACACGCCGAGCCGGGACAGGTTGGATCGGTCGCTGCCCTCGAACTCGGCCGGGTAATCGATGTTGCCGACACCGACGATCACGCCCTGGCCAGGCATCAGCCGGGGCACGCTCTGCGCGGTGCCGATGGTGCCAGGGTTCGTCAGCGAGATCGTGGCCCCCGAGAAGTCGTCGAGCGTCAACTTGTTGTTGCGCACTTTGCGGATGATCTCCTCGTAGGCAACGAGGAAGCCGGCGAAGTCGAGCGACTCGGCTTGGCGCAGCACGGGCACCACGAGCGTGCGCTGGCCGTCGCCCTTGTCGACATCGACGGCGAGGCCCATGTTGACGTGTTCGTTGACCACGAGGCGCGGTGTGCCGTCCTCACCGCTCACGAACGCGTTGTTCATATTGGGAACGGCGTCGGCGACGGCCCGCACGGCGGCGTAGCCGATGAGGTGGGTGAAGCTGACCTTGCCGAGCCCGCTTCGCGTGCGGTACCCGTTGATCACCTTGCGGTTGACCTCGAGCAGCTTGGCCGGGATGTTGCGGAAGCTCGTGGCCGTCGGGACGGTCAGGCTGCGCTCCATGTTGGCGGCGATCGCCTTGCCGGCGCCGCGGATGGGCGTGCCCGTGTTGTCTGCCGACTTCGCGGCGGTAGCGACCTCGGCTGCGCCAGGGGACCCGTTCGGGGTGACCGGTTGCTTCGCTGGCTCGGAGGCAGCGGGCGGATCGACAGGCTTCGGGGTGGCGGCCGCGACCGGCGCCTGCGCCGATCGGGGTGGGACGGGAGCCGCCGAGCCCGGCGTATCGCCACCCGGCTCCATCGCCTCCGGCCGCACCGTCTCGGGCTCTACCGTCTCGGGCTCCGCCGTCTGCGGCACGCCGGCCGGCCGGACGTCGCCGTCAGGCGGCGTCGGGGCGCGCTCGCCTGCCGCACGGTAATCCTCGAAGAACTCGCGCCAGGAGTCTGAGACGGAGTCGGGATCGTCGCGGAACTGCTCATACATCTCCTCGACGAGCCAGGAGTTGGGGCCGAATCCGGGTCCGGCACCGTCGGGGGAAGCGTCTACAGCCACGCTTTGATCGTACTCAGGCCACGTCGATGAGCGCTCCGGCCAGTCAGGCGAGGTCGGCGATCGCCTCGACGAGTGCCTCGGTCTCGTCGGGCGTGGTGACGATGCTCGGGCCGATCCTGAGGTAGTTGTTCCGGTACGGCGTGATACCCGTGCTGAACCCGCGCTCGAGCAGGCCGGCGAGCACCCCGAACGGCTGGACGCCGTCGATCTCGATGCAGACGATGCCAGACGACAGTTCCGGTGACATCGGTGTGGCGACGTGCACGCCGTCGAGATCGGCGACGGCCTCCTTGAACGTCGTCGCCTGCTCACGCGTGTGGGTGCGGACATTCGCCTTGCCCATCTCGTCGTGGAATCCGAACGCCTCGGCGAGCGCCCAACGATGCTCAAGGCTGTGGTAGCCGCCAGGCGTCAGGCGCGAAGCGTCCCTCGCTCTTGGTGGCTGCGCACGATCCAACCAGGCTGTGAAGCTGTCGGCCTCGAATGGTGGGATCACGGGCTGCAACCGCTCGAGCGCCTCTGGCGACACCCACACGATGCCGGTACCTCTCGGACCGAACCGCCACTTGTGAGTCCCGCTCACGAGCACGTCGCAGCGCAGCTCCGCCGGGGTCTCCAACTCGACGCCGAGGGCGTGCACGGCGTCGACGCACAGCAGGATCCGGTCCCGTGCCCGGCGCGTGCCGTTCGCGTCTGCGATCGCTTCGCCCAACTCGGCGACGGGCAGCTTCACACCCGTTCCTGAGTGCACCCACGTCACGGCGACGGCCCGTGTCCTCGGAGTGATGCGGTCGATCAGCCTCCCGACGAGCTCGTCGGCCGACGCCCGGCCCGGGTCGTCGTACAACGAGACCTGGTCGACTGTGGCGCCCGTCTGCTCGGCGCGCAGCCGCAGCGCCTCGTGCGATGGGTCGTGGTGAGCACCTCGTCGCCCTCATCCAACCGCAGGCCGCCGTAGACGACGCCTAGGCCCATGGTCGTGCTGTCGGTGAGTGCGATCTCCGTCGGCTCGGCGCCCAAGTACGCGGCTGCCGCGGCGCGCACCGCCTCGTCGGCCGGCCCCTCATGCTGGAATTGATATCCGACTGTGTCCTCGTCGAGCCCGAGCCGGTGACGATCGATGGCCTCGGCGACCCGGCGAGGGTGGGCGGCGAGCGTGAAGGCGGCGAAATGGGCGATGTCGGATGACAAGGAGAACTGGGCACGCCAGGTGACCGGATCGCCCGGATCGACAGGCGGCGGCGGTACGACGGTGCCTGTCGACGTGCCGGCCGTCGCGGTCCCGGTCGATCCGGCACCGGACGTCGATGCCGGTCCGTCGTCGGCATTGCGGCCGCCGGTACATGCACCGAGCGGAGCGAGAGCGGCGCCAGCGGCGGCGAGCACCGACCCCTGCAGCAGACGTCTCCTCGGCAACGTTCGCATCGCCCGATCGTAGGCGGCGGTCGGGGACGGAGTGGGTCGTCGAAGCGCCGAACAGGCATCCACCACAATAGGACGGTGGAATTGGGGCTTGCCGTCGACGAGATCGTCCTGGCCGTCGGAGCACTGTTGACGCTCGGCGTGCTCGGGGCGGGCATCGCCAGTCGTTTCCAGCTACCCGGCATCGTCGTGTCGCCGGGGCTCGGGAGTGCACTCGGCAGCGACGGGTTGGACTGGATCGACATCGGCGCCGGGCGAGCTCGATTGGGTATAGAGCCTGATCGTGATGGCGCTGGTGCTGATCCTGTTCGACGGTGGCCTGTCCACGTCCACAAGGGCCGGCGCCGGTCCCCGCCCCCCAGCAGGCACCAGCCGTTAGCCTCGACGGCCTCATGGCCCACGAGTTCATCTATACGTGCCACCGCCTTGCCCGGCACCACCCGCCCGACAGGACCGTGCTGGAGAACATCTCGCTGTCGTTCTACCCTGGCGCCAAGATCGGCGTCATCGGTGCCAACGGCGCCGGAAAGTCGTCGCTGCTGCGCATCATGGCAGGGCTCGACGACGGCTACTCCGGCGAGGCGCGCCTAACGCCCGGTTTCAGCGTCGGCTACCTCGCCCAGGAGCCCCAACTCGATCCGGTCAAGGACGTGCGCGGCAACGTCATGGACGGGGTCGCAGACGTACAGGCGATCATCGATCGGTACAACGAGGTGATGGCCATGTGGGCCGACCCCGACGCCGACTACGAGAAGATCGGCGCGCTGCAGGCGACGCTCGAGGACAAGATCGTCGCCGCCGACGCCTGGAGTCTCGATCGCAACGTCGAGATCGCCATGGATGCGCTGCGCTGCCCGCCCGACGACACCGACGTCATCACGCTGTCGGGTGGCGAGCGGCGCCGTGTTGCGCTGTGCCGCCTGCTGCTGTCGCGCCCCGACCTGCTCCTGCTCGACGAGCCGACGAACCACCTCGACGCTGAGAGCGTCGAATGGCTGGAGCGCTTCCTCGGCGACTACCAGGGCACGGTCATCGCCATCACCCACGACCGGTACTTCCTCGACAACGTGGCGCAATGGATCCTGGAGCTGGATCGAGGGCGCGGCATCCCGTTCGAGGGCAACTACTCGTCGTGGCTCGACCAGAAGCACGAGCGTCTGGCTCGCGAGACGAAGTCGAACGAGGCCCGCAGACGATCGCTGGAGCGGGAGCTGGAGTGGGTGCGGATGGCGCCCAAGGCCCGCCAAGCGAAGGGAAAGGCCCGGCTGGCAGCGTACGAGAAGCTGCGCTCGGAGGCCGAGGCCACGAACGGGATCGACCGCCGTCTCGAGATCGCCATCCCGCCGGGGGACCGCCTCGGCGAGACGGTGATCGAGGTCGATCATCTGCGCAAGGGCTTCGGCGACCGGCTGCTGATCGAGGACATGTCGTTCTCGCTCCCCCGCGCCGGCATCGTCGGCATCATCGGACCGAACGGTGCAGGCAAGACCACGCTGTTCCGGATGTTGACCGGCGTCGAGTCACCCGACGACGGTTCTGTGATCATCGGCGACACGGTGCAGCTGGCGTACGTCGACCAGAGCCGCGACGAGCTCGACGCGGCCAAGACGGTGTACGAGGAGATCACCGACGGCGTCGACCACATCAAGGTCGGCAACCGGGAGATGCCGGGACGGGCATACGTCGCCAGTTTCAACTTCCGCGGTGCCGACCAGCAGAAGCTGGTGGGCGATCTGTCGGGTGGCGAGCGCAACCGATTGCACCTGGCGAGGGTGTTGCGCACCGGCGGCAACGTGCTGCTGCTGGACGAGCCGACGAACGACCTCGACGTCGACACACTGAGGGCGCTGGAGACCGGCCTGGAGAATTTCCCTGGCTGTGCCGTGGTGATCAGCCACGACCGCTGGTTCCTCGACCGTGTCGCCACCCACGTGCTGGCCTTCGAAGGCGACAGCCAGGTGCGCTGGTTCGAGGGCAACTTCTCCGAGTACGAGGAGTGGCGCCGCAAACAGCTGGGCGCCGATGCAGAACAGCCGCACCGCATCAAGTTCAAGAAACTCGCCAGCTGAGAGCGGCATCTGGTTCCGGCGGGGGACGACCGTCGCGCCGGGAGTACCGTGGCACGTACGCGGACGTCGGCGACGAGGAGATCGATGGCGACTGGGGGTGCTCACGACCGACCTACCACCTGGGTGTTGGGTCTCGACGTCACCTCGACCCGCGCCGTGGCCGCGTCCCGCGCACCCGGTCAGGCTGCAGTGGTCCTCGAGGGTCTCCCACACGGTCCCGAAGCTGGTGTCTCTGCGGCGTGGCTCGGCCTCGCATACGGGCGCGCCGTCGGCCGGACCGGTTGCCCACCCGGCGAAGTGCGGCTCGCTTGTCCGGCAACGTGGACCCCGGCGCGCCGGCAACGACTTCTCGATGACGCCGTTGAGGCCGGACTCGCCGCTCCGGTCGTCGTGTTGGCACCGGTCGCCGCCGCACTGGCGTACGCAGACCGGCACGCCGTCATCGACGGGTCGTATCTGCTCGTTTGCCGGCTCGACCATGAACACTTCGAAGGTGCTGTCGTGCAAGCGAGAAGTTCGGGCTACGAGCCCATTGGCCCCGCCAGCGGAGGGCGGATCGGCATCGGAACGACGATCGAGCACGACGCCGGGCTTGCTCGCGCCGTCGCCCAGCTCGGCGAGCTGGAAGATGTCGAGGGTCTGACGCCCGATTGGATCTCGACGGTTCTCATCGTCGGCGACGACGCTCGGATTCCTACGCTGCGACGGTTGCTGGCCGACTCACATCCTGGCGCACCGATCCACGATCGGAACGACGTCGCCTCCGCGGTCAGCATCGGTGCCACGCACCCGTTGGCGGCTCTTGCTCCCCGATGCCCTCCGGCGGACACCAGCTGCGGTCACGTGCTCGTGCCGACCCCAGTTGCAGACGCGTTCGAGGTGTTGAACACGGACTGGGACTTCGACGCCCGGCAACACTCCCCCGACGCTGGACCCTTACGGCGCCGCAGGCTGGCGATGGCAGGCACCGCCGTGCTGACGCTGATCAGCACCATGATTGTGCTCTCGGACGCGACGCCGCCGGGCGGCCGGTCCGCCTGGTCACCGGTTGCATCCCCGCCCACCGTTCCCCTTCCTCCGGCCATGGATCCGCAACCAGCCGGATACTGGATCCTCCCCGAGGGCTATCCCCCCGGCGAAAGGCCGCTCCCCATGGTTGGGTTCGATGCCGTGCTGACACACCTCGACGTCAAGCGGGAATGGGACGAGAACATCGCCGGCGCGCGAACCGACCTCGGACACGTCTGCGGGCGACGTGCGCCGAACCTGGCCTTGATATCCATCAGGAGGAGGTTCACCTCCTCGACGGGTGACGAGAAGCTGGCGAACGCCGTGAGCACGTTCACCAATCCGGTCACCGCCCAGGCATCGCTCATGGAGGTTGAACGCAACTTCGCAGCGTGCGCCGACTACGAGACGTCCGACAACGGACGGTCCGTCAGAATCGTGATCATTCCGTATCCGCCGGCGCAACGGCCGCGCCACGGCGAGGCGGCCTTCGCCGTGTCCGCAAGCACAGCCGAAGGTGCGAAAGGGCCCACGTCGGTCCTGTTGTACGGAGTCGTTCGACACGACCGCTACGTCACCGAGGTCGAGTACTCGGCGACGACTCTGCTCCGCGGCACCCAGGGCCGAGCAACGGTGAGCGACGCCCACCGTCACCGGTTCGAACAGATGTTGCGCCGGGCATCAGATCGACTTGAGCGCATCGTCGGCTGATCGGCCGTTCAGAGTGGAGGCGGTACGTCCGGCTCGGGTACGCCGTCGGCTCGCGGCGATCCGGAGGGCGCAGGCGCGGCGGCTGAAGCGGTGAGCGCCGGCACCAGGTGAACCGTTCGCCGCACCCAGACGCCGCCGAGCACGGCCAGCGCGGTCACGACGGACAGCACGATCACATAGGCCGTGCGTGTCCTGGCCAGCGAGCTGACGATCACCGGCATCGTCATCGCCGCGTAGGCAGCGGCGTAGAACGATCCGGTCATCGCGCCACGGGCCGATGGCGTCGTCAGCACGTCGACGAATCGCAGCCCCGACACCAACGCCAATCCCGATGCCGCACCGAGTAGCGCGGCGCCGGGAAACGTCAATGCCCACATGTCGGTGGCGAAGGCGATCACGCCGAGCAGGCATCCGGCGGCACCGCAGGCGAACGCCCACGGCGCTGCCCGTACCGCACCGAGCCGGGCGACCATCCGCTGAGCAGAAAAGATGGCCACTGCCGTGATGCCCGCCACCACTCCGGTGACGAAGACGGCCACTGAGGCCATGACGGGACGCAGCAGCACCGGGAACAGCCCGAGCGACATGGAGGCGAAGCCGAACACGCACAGCGCCGTCGGGACGACGACGGTGAGGAACACGCGACGCGTGGCAGCGGGAACGCCGAGGCTGGGGCGAAAGGGCCGGTGCTCAACGTGAACGGTCTCGGGCACGCGCAAGGCAGCGAGCAGCCCGATGACGACGACAGCGATGTGCACGAGGTACGACAGGTGTAGCGGCCACGGCGCCCACTGGCCGAGGATCCCGGCGATGACGGGCCCGCCGCCGAACCCGGAGTACAGGATCATGCTCGTCAGTCGCGACGGCCACAGCGGATCCTCGGTCGGCTCGACCTCCTGCATCCAGGCGCTGGCGACGACGAACACGACGCCCGACACGGCGCCGAGCATCAGGCGGGCGACGAACAGCACGGCCAGGCTCTCCGACCCGGCCAGGAACAGCGCCGATGCCACGCCAGAGGCGGCGATGCCGGGAACCATCACCTTCCTGCGGCCGAGCACATCGGACGCCGGGCCAGCCCACATCAGCGTCGGAACGAGCCCGATCGGGTACACGGCGAACAGCGCAGTGACGGTCCATGCCGACAGATCGAGCCGGTCCTGGTAGATCAGCAGCAACGGCGTCGACACATTCGTGCCCAGCGCCACCGAGAACAGCGCCACCGACAGGGCGCGCCGGGGCCGATGGGCGACCACGGCCGCTCCGCCGGGCACCTTGACGTCTTCGATCAGGCCGCCAACCCTACGATGGGCGCGAGGCGTCGGTACCGTCGGGGCGATGGTGGGCATCGACGACGTGCGCCGGCTGGCGCTGACGTTGCCTCGGACCACCGAGGCGTTGGTACGGGACCGGGTGAAGTTTCGAGTCGGACGCATCGTGTACTCGGCGTTCGCCCACGACGAGACGCTGATGGGATTCGCATTCCCGAAGCACGAGCGGCAGGCGCTCGTCGACGCCGAACCGGACAAGTTCCTGCTGCCGACAGGAGGCGACCTGCGGTACAACTGGTGCGTCGTCCGCCTCGGCGTCATCGATGACGATGAGATGCGCGAGCTCGTGTTCGATGCCTGGTCGATGGTGGTGCCCAAACGCGTGGCTGCCGAACACGGGATTCGATGACGAGGATCGCTGTGGCCCTCAGGTGGTGGGCGGCAGCACGGCGTCGAGCTCGACCTCGACCTTCCAGCGGCCGTCGAGCAGTGCGGCCACGACCACCATCGTCGACGCCGGGCGGATATCGGCGAACAGCTCACCGTGCGCCTGCGCCGCCGCCGCTTCGTGCTCGGGCGCGGTGAGGAAGGTGCGGGTGCGGATGACGTCGTCGGGCGTGCCACCGAGGCTTCGCAGGGCATCGAGAGCGATCGCCCAGCACCGGCGCGCCTGGACGAGCGGATCGGGATCGACGTCTCCGTCTGGCCAGATCGGCGCCGTGCCGGCGATCGCCACCTGCCGCCCCACTCGGACACCACGGGAGAACCCGACCGTCCGCTCGAACGGTGATCCCGACGAGACCTGCTCTCGATCGACGCCCATGTCGAGACGAAGCTACCTCTGCGTCGAGCGGCACGGACAGGGTCACAGCTGCTCGGGGGACGCTGCGAACTGTCAGCGCCGTACCCCTGTTCGACGTAGCACCCTTTCCGTAGGATGGGGGCATGGATGTCGAACGGGTGTGCGAGCGGGTGCGGGGTGCCGCGGCGGCGTTCTCCGGTCTTGACGTCACCAGCCTCGACGCCGCTGGGGTGCGCCGGGTGCTGGGCGAGCTGCGCACCGTGCGCAGCGGCACCGCGCAATTGGAAGTCGCGCTGACCGCCCGGGCGAGGGAACTGCACGCCGCTGGCGCTGGTGAACATCCTGTCGATCTACTGACCGGCGTCGGGTCGATGCCCCAGCGCCGTGCCCAACAGGTGATCCGCCACGCCGAACTGCTGCGCCGCATGCCGACCCTGTCAGCCGCGTTGCGGGCGGGCAAGGTGACCGACGATCACGTCGACGTGCTGGCGTCCGCTCGGCGCCGGCTCGATCCCGGGTTGCGCGGCGAGCTCGATGGCTTGGACGCCGAGCTGACCCGCGCCGCGTCCCGGCGCACCCCTGACGAGCTCGCCCTGCATCTGCGGTTCGTGGTCCGCCGGCTCGAAGCCGCTGAGAGCCGAGATCTCGATCTCCGCCGCCGACGTGCGTGCCGGTTGAGCAAGCACGTCGACCCCGCCTCGGGCATGTACAAGTTGTCCGGCACGTTCGACCCCGAGACCGGTGCGAGGATCTTCAGCGCCATCGACATCACCGCCGACAGCCTGCGCCAGCACCCACGCGGGCTGCTGCCGGGCGACGACCCGAACGACCCGTTGGCTACCGAGCCGGAGTTCCTCGCCGCCCACGCCCTTGCCCGCCTCGTCACGCACGGTCACGCTGCTGCGCATCCCGGTGTCCCCGAGGTCATCGTGCTCGTCGACCAGGACACCATGGAGCACGGCGACCACGAGGCGACGGTCGCCGAGTACCACGATGGCACGCCCGCCAACGTCGACACCATCGCCAGGCTGTGCTGCGAAGCGATCCTCACCACCGTCATCGTGTCCAGCAACGGCACCGTCCCGCTCGCCGTCGGACGCAGCCGGCGCACCGCGACCCGTGAGCAGCGTCGCGCTTTGCGTGCCGTCCACCGCACCTGCGCCATCGACGGGTGCCAGACCCTGTTCGACTGGTGCCAGATCCACCACATTCACGACTGGAACAACGGTGGTCTCACCGACCTGGACAACCTGGCGCCGCTCTGCCACCGGCACCACCACCAAGTCCACGAAGGTGGCTGGGCACTCCGGCTGAACGCCACCGATCGGACCCTCACGCTGATGCGGCCTGACGGCGCCACCTATCGCACGATGCGACCACCCGGCCTCCGCCCTGACGCGGCGTGAAACCAGTCGATGACCGACCAGGTCAGTGCTGCGCGCCGCCAGGTCCCCCGAAAGCCGGTCGTCAACGTCGTCTCTCAACTGGTCCGTGGCGAACGTCGTCCCGCCGACGCGCATGACCTTCGTCTACTCCAGCTTGCGAGCGGTACGGTGGCGAGGTGATCACCGCCACGGAGGCGCGTGCGCTGGCGGCCATCGACGCTGATGACGTCGTGTCGCTGCTGGGCGAACTGGTGCGGATCCCGAGCGTCACAGGCTCCGACGCCGAATCGGACCTTCAGCACCGTTGCGCGCGCCTGCTCGATGAGGCCGGACTCGACGTCGACACCTGGAAGCTCGATCTTGACGCCTTGACAGACGATCCCCGGTTCCCTGGGACCGAGGCCCCACGATCAGAGGGGTACGGCGTGGTCGGCACGCTCCCCGGCGAAGGCATCCCGGCGCTCGTGTTGCAGGGCCACGTGGATGTCGTCCCCACCGGTGACCTCGGCAAATGGGAGGATCGGGACCCGTTCAGCGCCCGCATCGACCGAGGCGTCCTGCACGGTCGGGGGGCGTGCGACATGAAGGCGGGTCTGGCCGCCAACGTCGCCGTGGTCCGCGCCGTGCGGCGCGCCGGGATCGAGCTGATCCGGCCGCTGGCGCTGCACGCCGTCATCAGCGAGGAGGACGGAGGGCTCGGCGCCTTCGCCACGATGACGAGAGGACATCGCGGCGACGCTGCGGTGATCACAGAACCGACCAGTCGGCGGGTCGTGACGGCGAACGCCGGATCGCTCACGTTCCGGATGGAGATCGACGGTCGCGCCGCCCACGCCAGCACCAGGCACGAAGGCGTGAGCGCGATCGACAAGTTCTGGCCGCTTCAGTCGGCGCTGACCCGCCTGGAGGAGCGCCGCAACCTCGATCCCGACCCCCGGTTCGCGACGGCGGTGCCGTACCCGATCTCCGTCGGCACCGTGCACGCCGGAGACTGGGCCAGCAGCGTCCCCGACCTCCTCGTCGCCGAGGGCCGCATGGGCGTGCAGCTCGACGAAGACCCAGATCACGCCCGAGCCGCCTTCGAGGACGCCATCGCCGACACCGTGGAGCGGGATCCGTGGCTGCGCGACCATCCGGTGCGGCTCACCTGGCCGGGTGGCCGGTTCGCCAGCGGGCGCCTCGATGACGGCCACCCACTGATCGGCGAGGTGCAGGGCGCTGTCGCCGACGTCGTGCCAGGACCCGCGCCAGCGACAACCGCCGCTCCCTACGGCAGCGACCTACGCCTGTACGCAGGCATCGGTGGCATCCCGACGCTGCACTACGGACCCGGAGATGTCCGCTTCGCCCACGCTCCACGCGAGCAGGTCGCCATCGAAGACGTCCTTGACGTAGCGCGAGCCCTCACCGTGCTCGCATTGCGCCGCTGCGGCGTCCGCGTCTGAGCGCTGTGCGAATCGACCTGCGCGTCGGAGTCTCGCGGAAGAGGACCGGCTACCAGGTACCGTTGCCGGTACGTGACTGCTCGCTGGGAGGCGGGTCTCAAGAACACCACTCGTTCCGCGCTCTTCGCCGGTGTGATCGTCGCTGGCACCGTCGTCGTGCCGGGCGCCAGCGCCTCGGCGGCGTGCCCCGACCCCGCGACGGGCTCGATGCCGTTGGTGCCGATCGCCAGCACCGACAAGACCGTCGTGTTCCGCGGTTCTGGCAACGGGCACAGCCTGGGCATGAGTCAGTACGGCGCCCGCGGCGCCGGCCTGCTCGGCTGCTCGGCCACTGAGATCCTGACCACGTATTATCGCGGCGCCCAGCCGGCCACCCTGACGATGCCTCAAAGCGTCGGGGTGTGGATGCTCCAGTCGGGCACGTCGGCGACCGTAACGGTGGAGCCCGACAGCACGCGGACGGCCGGGGTGAGGTGGCGCCAGAAGCAGCGGCTCGTCGCCGTGCAGGACGAGGGCACGACATGGACGCTACGCCAGAGCGGATCGGTCGTCACACTCATCGACCACATGGGGCGCACTCGCTTCTCGAAGACCGCCCCGGGCCAATCGCTGCTCGCCGACCATTCGGGCGTCGTTGTTCGGCTGAGCACGTTCGCCGGTTCCTCCCTGCGGCTCGATCGCCGCAACAAGTGGGACTACA
>Ga0136630_1000226_pt1 | contig 20102 bp, 26 predicted proteins | sample AntDrymUQ5682106_2_FD_105496 | JGI IMG/M metagenome (GOLD analysis project Ga0136630, IMG submission 105496) | Polar desert sand microbial communities from Dry Valleys, Antarctica - metaG UQ568 (21.06) | ecosystem: Environmental > Terrestrial > Soil > Desert | place: Antarctica: Dry Valley...
GCGGCTCGGTGCTCCGATCGACTTCGAGATAGAGAAAGTGTTCAAAATCGTCTTCGCTTGTGTGCTCATAGATCCGTATAAACCCGTCCGGGCGTATGAGCACCTTGGCAGGCTGATAGATCCCCGGTTGTGTGGGTTGAGCAGCGTAGAATTGATAGATGAGCGGCCAAGTGGAAAATTCTAAAAGCTCGAAGCGCGGAAGAGCCAAAGCAGACGAAAGCGATGTTTTGACCTCAAGCACGTCAAGCTCATGCCGCAAGGTGGACTGGCTTACTTGGAGACGTTTTTGGAGCTGCTTCCAGGTGAAGATCGGATATTCGGAAATCTGGCCGCTTTCCGAGAGTTTAATGAAAGCCTTTTCCCTTAGGTGGAGGATGGACGGCTCGTACACCTTGCGGGTGCGCTCACCCAAATAGCGAGCGCTTTTGAGTGCCTGAATCCGTTTTTTTGCTGCCTCTGATCGGCCGGCGAAATAGAGCCGGCCAATGTGCCCCAGGGTCATGAGACGAGATTCGAAGAGACCGCGAAAAATAGCAAGATCGCGATCTTGCAGCTCAAGAGTTGGCGGGCTGTTTTTCCTCGAAGGCATGTGCCTTCATTTTAACACAGCCGAATGATGAAGAACTAGCAGTAGTGGAGTCAATTACCTTCCCTGCTTTTCGTCAGTAGCTTCTTGAGATTTTCCTCGTGCCGTCCTGTTACTGCACTCCTCCTTAATGCGATCTTCTTCGTTGGTATCTATGACTACCAACTGTTCACTCGGCTCCAACGGGCGTCCCCGATCTGCCTCGACCGCATCGCTGTATTTGCCCATAAAGCACTGAAAGTTTACACCCTTTTCTTTCAACTTCTGTGCCAGGACCTTTCTCTGGTGCTTCGCCCGTGTCTCTTCGTTGACCTCGTATATACCCTGGATCAGGGAGCCGCATCCTGCCAAAAAGACGGACAAGATGCTTACAAACAAGAATCTGCTGCTCTTTCTCATGATAGCTCTCCTGTTTTTTTGTGAATTAACTCTCGTCGTCTACCTTTACTGTGGCACGAACCCGAACCCGCCGTTTATACTCCATCGGCTCGGTTTCAGTGGCGATCTTGGGGAGCGCAAGCGTCGCGCTCCGTTTTTCAAGTGCCTGGTGCGCATCCTCATAAGACAACATAAATGACCATTTGGCAAGTTGCTCTAGCCGGTACTCCAGGATCGTCTCTTCGCTCGCAGGGATCTCTGCGACATCTGACGTCCGTAGCGCCACCGGCACATCCATCTCGACAAATCGTGCCGTGGCATGCCGATTCTTCTGCAACATGATCCGTTGCTCGGCCAGAAAGCGCTGCTCATCGATCGAGAGGAACTGCACGCCGGAAAGCTCCTTGCCGAAGACGGGGATCCACACCGGAACCTCGCTTGAGCTTTCCGACTCGGATTCCATATCGCTTTCGCCGTCGGCAGTCGTGTCCACGGCTGAGGCGGCCTGCGAGTCGGCGATAGCCCATTGTGCGGCCGGAAGCGCGAGACCGCCGGCACCATCATTGGCTCCGGCCGACGTGATGGTATGGACGTTCCCTGTTCCCCTTGCCGAACCCCGCAAGTTCGTACGTGAGCTTGCCTGGGTTCCTCCCTGCGAAACCACGGTGCGCGTTTCCTCTGCATAATCCATCACCTTGTGGCTGTAGAGCTCATGCTTAACTTTGTAGGGATCGAAGGTTCCCATGTAGAGCCAATCGGCGAGCGGCGTGAGGTTCCTCTCGCGCGATGCCATGCTGAAAACCACCTTGTTGCGCGCGTTCTCCATGATGGAATCGTAGATCCGCTGACCGTAATCCCGGCTCGCCTCAATGAGCTGTGAGGGGAACTGATGCGCCAAGGTGAGGTGCAGGCCAAATCCACGCGCCTCGTCGAGGTTCTCGGCGATCGTGGGGCTGACAAAGTCTTGAAACTCGTCGATGGTGACGTAGAAGGGCTTGTTGTCCTTGTCCTTGCCACGCTCCTTCGCTGCCGTCCAGAGGTCGGCAAGCATGAGCGTGGCAAAGGTGCGGGCGTTCTCCTCTGACACCTTACCCCCCGCGGTCGCCAAGGAAACGAGAATGATGTACCCCTCATCCATAGCTTTGCGAAGATCCAGGGAGACTTCGGTCTGGCCGAAGGCGGCTCGCAGTATGTTGTTGCGTAAAAGCCGCTGGAAACGGTTGAGTGTGCTCGCGGTCTCCGCGTGATAGTCCGCTGCCCGCAGAGCATTCATCCGCTCCAGGTTTGAGCGCGTGGTATCGTCTTTAATGTTTTCTGCGAGACCCGCGCGAAAATCGTGGTTAGGGAAGTCCAGGATCTTGAGGGCCTCGACGAGCGTGAGTTTGTGCTCGTAGAGCGCCTGGAACACCGTGGCCGCGGTCCGGGCCAGGAGTGGCGTCTCATTCGTGCCCCCAGCGCCCCAGCAATAGGCAAGCCCATCGACCATGTTGTCGATGACCACGGAAGCGGCCACCTGGTCCCGCTCTCGCAGGAGGTTGTAGGCGACTACCCAATCGTCGCATCGCAGGTCAATCGGGATCACCGGACGGCTGTCATAGATGTAACTGTTGCTGGCGAGCCACTCCATGACACCGTCGTAGATGGCACCGTGAGGGTCGAGAAGCAGGAGCCCGCACCCGCTGTCTCGCCAGTTCACGATGTCTTGGCGGATGAGGTATTCAAGGAATTTCGATTTGCCGCTCCCGGTCGCTCCTGCTGTATAGAGATGCATGCTCCTCTGCTCTGCGGTGAGCGAGAGGTCGCCCATCGTCTTACTTCGGGCGACCAGAAGATCGTTACCACGGATTCGCGCCATATAAGCCTCCAAAATGCCCCACACGGGGTAGTGTTGTCGAAGATGATGGATTCTCCTGTCTCACCGGCAAAAGACGCCGTGGTGGGACGTATAGGAGGCGAGAGAGGGTAGTTGGTTGTGTGAGGGGAGAGTTGCCCCGGCATGGTTCGCCCAGCGGAGCTGATGGAGTGTTCTCAACTACACTAGAAAGTTGGCGTGCCCACTTTGCGAAACGGCTGTCAGGATAAAGGAGTGTGAATTCGTAGAAGAGCGCCGCACTTTCTGATCGCAGGACGCCACCTATTATTTTCGGCGCCCGATAAAAGGGAAGCTGCTCGCTCTTCTTTTCCCACGCGTGAATAATTGGAAGAACCCCATCGCCTGGGGACTCAAGCGCGTAACACACAGTTCCGAGATTAAAAGTCATCGCGATACCGCAGCACATAAAGCAAGGTTCGAGGGTCGAGTACAGGGTAAGACGATTTCGCTCTGTGAGCTTCATCTTCCGTAACAGGTACTTCGCACCGCGGACGACACCGGCTTCCGCATGAGCGTCGAGATCATTGGTACTCGCGATTTCGTTATGCCCCTCATAAAGAATCGCATCGCCATCAGCAAGAACGGCTGCAATCGGAAGCTCTCCTTTGATTAGGGCCTGACGAGCTAAATCAAGCGCATGGTTCATTATTGCCTCTCGGTCGATGACCGAGAGGCCCGTACTGTGTAAGTCAAAATCTTTCATTGCGGTCTCCTATATGGCAGAGTCCCGCAATGTGGCATGAAAACCAGTTGGATACAGCGACATGATTATGTCAAGATTGACATAATCATCAAGGGGGTTACGATAAGATCGAGGTTTGAACCTATGTAGACCCGATGAGTCTAAATGGGTGCCTTTAAACCTCGGCCTTTCGAGGCCACCCTAGGGTATCGCAAGTACCCTAGAACTTCGTCGCCACATTGCGGCGGTTGATAATAAGCCCGGGGAAACCCGGGCTTTTTTTATGACACCATGGACGAAAACCAGTGGTGTCAGGTTCTAGCTTCGCTGAATTAGACAATTGGAACATTCCCAAGATTCCCCGAGTAAATCCAAGATAGGTGGACTTTACTGCTCCACCGTTCCCTTTGCTTCAAGAAACACGTTTTGCGGGGGTTGTCGGGCACCACAATTCCCGGACGGCGCGCGCTTCGGCTTCTCCTGCGCGGCGTCCGGGAATTGTGGGTAGCCCCGACCGCGGTGGGTTGTTGAAGTGTGCGCGACGGCCTACCGGACAAATGCTCCTTTACTGTGCTAAAGGACATTTGTTCGCTAGGACTCGCATGCTTGCGCACGAGACCGACTGAGCCCAACGGGAACCCACCGCGGTCGGGGGTACGCCCCCCCGACAACCCCCCGCAAACTCGTTTCAGGGCGCGGGTTTCCGCGCACAACCACCCCTCCCCTGTGTGGGGAGGGAACAAGGGATGGCCTGAGCGATAGCGAAAGTGGACTAAAGGACGATGGCTGTTCGCTAGCTTCGCTACCGGACAGCCGGTGCTCCTTTAGCACACACCACCGCAATGTCGAACGTTCGACATTTGGGTTTCTCGCTCGTGTCGAGGACCTCGTTTGGGGTGCTGTAAGGTCTCGCTTTTTACTTTGCCTTTGGCTTCTCTGCTTGCTGGATTGCTTCCAAGAGAGCAGCGGTGATCTGCACGTTAGTGAGGCGTGGGGTCTCGCCCTGGACGATGACACTTGCCTTATGGCTGGTGTGGAAAACTCTCTTGGGTTTCGGTGGTGGTGGGTTCGTTATATCCTCGCCCGCTTTTCGCTGCTTGGCCTGGCGGACGGTCTTCACTTCACCTTTTTTGTATTCGTCCCAGAATCGGCGTTGTTCCGCGGCGTCGCCGACTCTCACGATCTGTACGAGCGCAGACTTGGGAATGTCGAACGTTCGACATTCCGTTTTTATGTCGTCCGGCAGATTGTTCAAACTCAAGAGTTCGTTGACGGTCGGGCGGGATTTCCCGACGATTTTCGCTAGGTCTTCCTGCTTGTAACCGTGCTTGTTCATCATGCTGGCGAGCCCTTCGGCCTGGTCCATCGGGCTTAAGTCTTCACGCTGGATGTTTTCAATGAGGGCGATCTCGTCGGGCTTGCCCTTGGTGATGATGGCAACGATCGTTTGTTTGGCGAGGTGCTGGTGCGCGCGGTATCGGCGCTCGCCGGCAACTATCATATAGCTGTCTTGGTTCTCGGGATCGGGTACAACGGAGATGGGCTGGATGAGCCCATGCTGATTGATTGAATCCGCAAGTTCTTTGATCGTCACTTCGTCAAATACCTTGCGCGGCTGATCCGGGTTGGGGCGAAGCTTTGTAAGCTCTACCTCAATAATCTTCGGCGTACCCGGGGATATGCCGTACAATTTATAGTCGAGTTTTTCTGATACGTCGCTCATAGTAAGTTAGCTATTATTTATAATCCGGCTATTTCGTCGGCGAGTTTTTCATAGGCCTGTGCGCCCTGCACATCAGGGGCTATATCCGCTGCCGCCTTTCCCACCGCGCTTGATTTATCGAACGTGGTGCTTCGATTGATGGGATCAAAGAGGCGAATCTGTTGAGCCGCAAGTTTCTCCTTTACCACCGCGAGCACCTCGTTGTCGTGGGTGAACCGGGGGTTGTATTTCGTCGGGAGCACCCCGAGGATGGATAGTCTCGGGTTCATGCGGGCTTGGATTTTCGCTACGTTCTTGAAGAGCATCTCCACACCGCGAAACGAAAGGTTGTTCGTTTCGACCGGTACGAGGAGATAATCCGAAGCCACGAGGGCGCCCAAGCAAAGAATCCCGAGCGAGGGTAGGCAGTCGATCAAGATGAAGTCGTACTGATCGCGCACCTCCTGTATCCTCTCCCGCATGGCGTTGGCGCCGTTTAAGAGTGCATTGGTGGCAAACTCGGACTCGGCGGCGGCAAGCGTTTCGCTCGCGGGAATGAGCTTCGGGTTCTCTCCGATGGCGAGATCGGCGAGCGGCCGTTCTCCGACAAGTGAGAAATAGAGGGTCTTCTCCTCCTCGTCGAGTTTGTTATGGTCGTATCCAAAAAGGATCGTGAGACTCGCTTGGGGGTCGTTGTCGATCGCCAGCACCCGCTTCCCTCGCCGAGCCAGAGCCACGGCCAGATTAAACGTGCTGGTGCTCTTCCCTACCCCTCCCTTTCGATTAGCTATTGCAATGACGGTAGCCATGGTGCGTTTTTTAGTGTTAGTACTTTGATGGTACGGCTCAGGGGTCGGTTCGTCAAAGAGCTTATCCCCAGCCGCTCCTCTTCCTTGTTCTTCTTTCTTCTAAGAACACACGCCTGTGTGTAGAAATATATATAAGATATATATAGGAAGCGGCAGCCTTTCTTATACACCCTTATATATCAATGTGTTTTCGCTATTTTTGACGGAAGAAATTTGGGTCAAACCCCCCAGTTACTTGGGTCAAACCCCCCAGATATTTGGGTCAAACCCCCCACTTCTTGCGCCCCTCTTGGGTCAAACCCCCCACTTGCTCACGCCTTGGATTGCCACTCTTCAAAGGACAAAATGTCATGGCCATGCTTTTCCACGAGCACTTGATTGACGCGCTGGTGTAGCCACCCGGAGAAGAGTTTGGTTCCCGGATGCTTTGCTTCCAGGTCATCGCGCTCGGTTTTTTCCATGTGCTCGATCTCTAAAGAGGGGAGGGAGGTACGAATGCGGGTGATCTCCGCTGAGCGGTAGGTATCGTAAGCCTTGCGAAGCCGGGCTTCGGCTCCCTTTTTCTCCTCCTCCAAGTCTCGCGCCTTTGCTTTTTCTCTTTTCGAAAGCTCTTGTGTAAAGGAAGGGTAGTACTTCTTTAAGCCGCCGATCGAGCGGATATCGAAGTTCGTTTTTCTCGCCTCGGCAAGGCCGTAATCAATGAACCCCTTTATTTCTGGAACACTGTGGTTTTTAAGTAGGGAAGAAGCGAAGAGCGTTTCCTTTTCAGAAAAGCCAAACTCTATGCTGGTATCGGCGTCGCCGTTGAGCTGTTCGTGGAAGTATAAAACGATCTCTTGGGGCTCCTGGATCGTGTTTTTATCAGTAGCGAGGGTAAACTGCAGCTCGGCTTGCATACGACGGTTGTAAAAGCGGTCATAGTCCTCAAAAAAGCCAGGGCCGGGACGGAAAACGATGTTAAATCCATTCCCCCCGGCGTTTTTCTCGATATCATAACTTTTAATAAGGCGTGTCTTCTTGAGTTCTTCGAGGTGCCTCCCAAGCTGGTCATTGATAATGTGGGATTTGTATTGAAAAACTTTGAGACCGCCAAGCCAGGTCCGGCAGATCTCAGCATAGTCTTTTCGGAACCCGCTCGATGTTAAGTTGTTCTTGCTGTACAAGTTAGAAAAATGAAAATAGAGATGCTTGTAGAGGGCGATACTGATCGGTTCGAGATGTTCCATCCGGGCGAAATTCAAGCAGAAGGTGTAATAGTTGTTGATGCTTTTCACAAGCCAGGGATCGAGCCAGAGCGTAAAAAAGGAGACGCTCCCATGACCTTTATACGTGTAGAGAAATTTATTGACCAAAGAGAATGAAAGGTTTCCCCCGGTCTTGGTGCCTTTGTCGTAGAACCAGAAATTGATAGAGGTGTTTTTAAACTGATTAAGCGCTCTCACGAGCTCCTTGGAGTTTTTCCCTCCATACGATCGGCCTAATACCCTCATAATCTCCCGATTGCTAAAAGAAACGCTCTCCGGCACCGGATAGCCGTAGTCGGAGAGTTTCTTGAGGATCGCTTGGTACACCTTGTAAGCAAACACAGAGGGTCGGCCGTAGCCGGGGTGCGCGACGATCTCGATGGGCTTCTCCTCGTTGATAGCGGGGTTCGCCAGCCGCTTCTCAACGCTTTTCATTGGGTCGGCAAACACGTTTGCGCCTTTCGGATCAAACGTGAAGTAATGCCCTTCGAGGTGGAGCAGGTTTATTTCATGGAAAAGCCGCTCCGGCTTGGCTATGGCTTTCTCTTGTTCTTCTACAGACGCATGTGCTTGTGGTTGTGTCCCCATGGAGGTCCAATGTCGAACGTTCGACATCCTTCTTATTGGTTGATATGTAAGGCTTTATTGCTTCTTATGCTTTGTCATGTTGATAATCACATAGGTGTCTCCCTCGATGAGAAAATAAAAGCGGTAGTCCTGGGTAATGCGGGCTTGCCAGATGCCGCGCTTCTCGTCATATTTCTTTGCCTTGAGAGAAGGATAGCGGCGATCTTTTAAGAGGAGATCGAGTTGCTTATCGGCGAGCCGCTGAATATTTGTTGGAAGAGCCAGGTAATCATTCCGTGCTCTCTGGGTTCTGAACAATATCATGCATGTTTGAGCGAGGCCTTCCATTCCTCGGCTGATTTAAAGGGGCCATCGACACGACCCTCGGCATAATCGAGCAACCCTTCAGCAAGCGCAACTTCCACATGCTCCCGATCAACGAGAGCCTTGGGTTTGAGGAGGATAGCATCCTCCTGCAAAGTGGCCTCCAAAACACCGCCTTCCTCAAGGTGGAGTAGCTGACGAAGCTCTGCCGGCAAGGTGATTTGAAAATGCTGTTTTATCCTCACGATAGGCATAAGTTGTTCTCCTACTATAGGCATGGTGATGAATACTTAAATTGATAAATACCGACTTTCTTAATTATAGCGGATTGTCCTATGAAGTCAAGTTGACAGACTTTGACAACACACTTACTACGAGTTGTAGTGCGTTGACATTGTATAATGAAGATATATTATTGAATTGCGGGAATTAACTATTCTTCAATCCAATGTCTACAGCACACACAATGAAAAACGTCGGCTTTAGTGTCCCTCCACCTATGGCAGATGAAATCGAACAGATGGCAAAAAAAGAACATCGAACGAAGAGTGAATTTTTTCGGCGCGTGTTTACGCTGTACCGGACGCATCGAGAGCGGATTGAGCAGGCGGAAGAGGAGCAGTTCGAGCGTATGGTAGATGGAGTTATTGCAGAAGCATTAAAGGCCCAAGAAGAGGGGAGGGTACTCATGAACGAGCAGGAGGTAGAAAAAGTAGACGAAGAGCTTATGCGTTACGGAGCACAGCAAGGTAGAAGGAGTGGAATTGACGTTGACGATGATGAGGAGATAAATCGTATTATTCACAATGTACGAGCACGGCGCAGGGAGAAACATCGGACTTAGGGTAGTTATGGACACGAATGTCTATATATCCATCTTCAACTGGCCAGCAGGCCAGCTTGCCGAGCTTTGGAGACACGCACGGAAAGGCACATTCGAGTTGCTTGTTTCGCCAGCGATCATAAATGAGCTTGGGTCTACTCTTAGGGAGGAGAGGTTCTCATGGGCTGATAACGAGATTCGTTACCGCCTTAAACTTGTCGCCCGTGTTGGGAAACTCGTTGTTCCCAAAACCATCCCCGACGCTGTCAAGGAAGACCCCGACGACAACCATATTCTTGCCTGTGCCATCGCCGGCAACGCTAATCTGATTGTCTCCCGCGACCTTCATCTCTTGCGGCTCAAGAGCTATGAGGGAGTTGGCATTATGAGCGCAATTGATTTTCTGCATACACTGGAAGGGTTCGAGAAAGCCGCGTAGACACCTCCTAGCTTTCTCCAGGTTATGAGCTACACGACTTCATTGACGAGACAGATCCACCTGTGTATACTGAAAGTATTATGGCAACCATTACCTTATCACCAAAACTCGCAGGGTTTGTAGACAAGCTGGTGCAATCTGGCAGATTTACTACCCGCGACGAGGCGATGACTGACGCGCTACAAAAACAAATGCAGCACGCGGAAGAGCTCGCATGGCTCAAGCGTGAAGTTGAGATTGGGATCGCACAAGCTGACCGCGGTGAGCTTGTTGAGTTTAATGCGGAGAAGATTAAAGCGGAAGGTCGGAGAAGACTAGCAGCCCGTAAGCAATAACCCTTAATGCCCCGGCGCTTTATCATCACACCGAAGGCGGAACAAGATTATGTTGATATCTGGGAATACATCGCCGAGGATAGCGTTGGTGCCGCTGATCGCTTCGTTGATACCCTCAAAGCACACCACAAAACGATCGCGGAGTTTCCAGAGGTCGGACGGCTTCATCCGGAGTTGGGCAAGAATGCCCGACTCTTTCCTATTGACTCGTACGTCCTCATCTACCGTGAGATCCACGCGAGCGTCGAGCTCTTGCGTGTACTACATGGTGCGCGTGATATTCGTTCTATCTTCGGCCCGATGTAGAAGACGGCTGGATTGGGTCAGTTGGCGACCGGACGCTCGTGGTCTCGCCGGAGAATATGTGAATATGTCACAAAGAACAGGTGAAATAGTTCACAGTCCAAAGCTAGTTAGCCAGAGTATAGTGGTGTCGATGGGCAAGCAATAGTGCGCAACCGAGAAAACGAGGTCTAATGCCCTTTTAAGCAGTCTGTTTTCGCAGAATCTCAAACACAATAGTGGGCCCTGGCGGCACTGAGGTCGTGCAGGCACGTCAACTAGGATTCGCCGCTCGATATTGGTGTCACCATTACTGTCGAGGATCAGACGCCAAGCGAAATCCAGAACTAAGAAGATGTAGAGTCAGCCAAGACGGGCTTGCCGAAAGTGGTGCTTCGCCTCTGCTTTTTGGCAAGCCGGTTCAGGCATCCGCGTTCCATGTGGGAGTCATAAATAAAACGGGGACAGTCGTGGTGGGCTCCGGAATGCCACGGCTTTTTTTGGGTGGATGGGCGAACTTGGTGAACTGGCGAACAGTTCAACGTCTGCCGCCCTAGCAGGACCCCTGCTTGCGAAAGGCGCAGGAGGCGACCGTCACTGCACTGGCGCTTTGTCGGCACCAAGGGTCGGTCAATGCGAGCGTCGGGCGCCGGGTTGAAGGTTCAAACCACACGTGCAGAGCCCAATAGCGCCCGTGTTTGCGATCGATGTGGAACTCGCGTGTTTTGAGATGCGCCTTGTCGATGCCCATGCAACCCTCTGCATCGATGCGCTTGCCGGCGTCAAAGGCCGACTTTTGCAGGTCGTCGTTGGTGGCGCACGTGAAGCCGCCATCGCCGGGCGAGCGGTGATAACCGGCTTCGTGGAGCCACCAAATGTCGGAGTCGACATGGGGAATCTCCGTGGGCCCAGACTCGTTGTTGCGATCGTGCTGGTAGCCGTACCCCATCCCGATGATGCCCCAGTCGTCTTCGTCCTCGCCCGCTTTTTGGAAGAAGAGTAGCGAGGGATCCGCCAAGTCACTCGATGCGTTTTCAACCACGCCGGAGCGTTTGCCTTGGATCATCGTGACGCCGTAACCCTTTAATTCACCGTGCCCGGTGGCTAGCGCGCCCGCGGGGTGCGAGTCAATGAAGCTGGGATTGTTGGCTTTTCGAGCTGTCTTGAAGTTCGGGTATCGTGAGGCGACCTGGCGGGCGGCAAGTCCAAAAGGTGTGTCGCTTCCCAAAACCCCGATCTTTCCAGCGCATTTAGCATCGACAATCGCGGTGGGGAATGTTGTGCTGGGAGGCGGGGTTGAACTGCCTGGCCCCTTTTGGGGGCAATCGGGGTCATTGGTGCAGGCGTGGCAATTCAGAATGCCGTCTTTTCCGCAGGGGGGTTGATCCTTGCCGTCCAACACACTGACCTGAACGGGCGCACGGATCTCCTGTGCACGCAAGTCTGCTTGGCTATTGACGACCAAAAGACCGACGCAAACGCTGAAAACGCTGGTGGGGCGAAGGTTCATGGCGAGTAGGGATTTTAAACGCAAGAGATAGAGTACTGCCGGGCTCGTGAACTGTCAACATGCGAGCCCTCGGCCTGAAATCGGGGCACTCCCCCCCACCACCGAATCAACAGATGCGGAATTTAACCTGTACCCCGCTGCCTTTTATGGTCAGGACTGGAACTATAGTATTCAACCCAGATAATCGGAAAAGCCTCGACTTATTAATTTACACTTCCTAACAGGGGCTTACGCCGAGCATTGGAAACTGTTCTCAAGTTACTCGGTAACACCAGTGGTGTTAAAAGGCCTCTGAAACTTGTAGCTTGATAGTGTCTTTCATATGGGACAGGACTGATTTTTCCTATACTCAATGATCCAATGATTTATCATCGTCATCACAGCCATCCCGCACGGCACGCACATTGAGGCCGAAGTTCTTACCGAGTTGAATCACGGTGCCATCCAAGATGTTCACGAACCACGCCAACGATGGGGCGAGAACATAACTCGACGACGACCAGTAGATAAACCCACTACAGCTCCCAGATAATATATCATCGCCAGCATCACAACTCTTATTGAATACCGGAGCGACGGCCGGAATGATCTGCCCATCCTTGATAATGCTCCGCTCAATATTGATAATGCTCTGCAACTCCCTCACATTCGGGATGCGCCAGTCGCTGTGGCCGGCGAATCCAGTCCCGGCCTCGGTATTAATGTCGTTCAGCCAGTCCCAAATGGTGTCGTCATTGCCACCCGACCAGATATAGACGTTGTCCTTATCGTGGAGGGAGTCATCATCGCTCTTCTTCTCCCAGGTACGCTTGGTGTTCAGATCGGTGATAGTTCCATCCTTATTGTCCCGATAGCGCAGGGCCGCACCGGCCTTGAGCGTTCCGTCATCGGGAACGTCCACGGGGTTACCGGAAACGCCATCGTTGATATCCGCCTGATACGCCGTCGTCTGGCCCGAGGCGAGAAACCTTCCCGCACGACAGGCGGCGTCCTTCGCGGCGGTGACGGGCAACGCCAACGCTAGCCCCAAAAGCAGCGCCGCGCTCCTTGTAAGCACTATCGATCGATGATTTCTGTTGTTCATTTTGACTCTCCTTAATTTCTGCATGGTTGCAATAAATATAGTTTATATCAATCAGTTACAAAGTTGGCACAGAAAGGCTCCGTTGACAAAGCTTATGGCTGGCGCTTTTTTATTTCTTCAACCATCGTGGTTTGGACTGAGTTTTAATTCGTGCAATCTCATGAGCCCCACTCCCAGTGAAACGCTACCATACTTACTTACGGGGCGGCGGGCGGCACCGTAACGGCCACAGCTGAGGCATTATTGGAGTAGTCCGCTTCCTGAAAGAGGTGATGCGCGTTCGCTTCCGCCTCGAGGACATACGTGCCGGCTTTCATCTCAGTGACGTCGATCCACTGGCCGTCTAAGAGGAAGTAGTATTCGTCAGCCCATCCTACACTAACACCCTGATTTGCAAGGCAGTCGGTGTATTTAGGTGGTTCAAGAGGCTGGCCATGGATCGGGGCTGGATGTACATCAACTGCACAAAATCCAAGCTTGGCCCCTTTCACTAAATGCTTCTGTACTTCAGGGTGCTCATTGAGTAGATCCTGGGAAACCACGTTGGGATCTGCCTGGCTTCTCAGGTTCACCCACATATCGTATCCCTCAGGGGTCCACAGGCGGTAATCAGCATATTCCTTGAAATGGTAGTGTTGGTGGCAGGGACTGAACACAAACCACTCAGGATGCTCGGAGGGATTACCGATGACCAGATCACCTGGACCTAGGTTTGGCGTGTTATAAATGAAAAGCAGGAGCCGGCGTGTGCCTGGTTTGGTAAAACCTTCGACCACCGAACAATGATCTTCCGAGAAGGTCGCTTTAACCGGGTACCATTGTCTGAGTCTGTTTTTATCAACCGTGAGATCTGGGCAGCCCCGCGGATCGATGCAGGGCACCACCTCGGTCTGTGCAGAAGCTTTCGGCAGAGTAATAGCACCCAGGAAGCTCAGCAATAGCAGGACCGCGAAAACCAATATCATCTGTCGCCTTTCCATTCTTTCCTCCTCTTATTATTACGTGTGCGTTTTGGTCTAGAAATATCCCTGGTCGGCAAGCTGGGCGAATAGGAAAAATAAAGCCGCGCCACTTGTCCCCCAGCGCCTGTCCCCGGTCGGCGCTCCACAACACCGACCGGATGGTAATGCGCTATAATAGCACATGCAACGCGGTTTGTCAAGTATGTCGAATGGTACTTGTTGCGTCGGACGGGCCGGTTTGCCGCATCAACCAAGTTTGCTGAAGCGAGGCGGCGGATGTGGTCGTTCTCCCGCCAAGCGCTGGGCAACAGCATGTGAAGGCTAGCAGCCTGTCGGACTTAGCGCGGAACTTTTCATGAGCGAGGGGATCGGATCGGTCAGGGCTCCAATGAGCGAGTGTACATGAGCCATTTTCGTCCCTGTGATCGTGACACACCGTACCTCTTGCCGCCAGAACGGGCACGATGGAGAGAACAGCAAAAGAACAGGACTTAGAGTTGTTCTTGATACGAATGTATATATCTCCGCGTTCCATTTTCCGGAAGGTGTGTGTGCTCGGCTGATAGAATATGCTGTCCTGGAATATTACGAGCTTATTGTTTCTCCTGCTATCGTAAGAGAATTTGCAAGAACGAGCAGGAGAGACTTTCAGATTGACGAAACAAGACATCTGCCTCGGTGCTCGAGCTGGCGCCGGGCTGGGGGAGAAACACCGCGCGGTTAGTCAACCATTCTAAGGAGATTCACTTGGTTGACTTGAATCAATCTTGTATCGATCGGTGCAAAGCTAGGTTCGGGGACTATACCGGGCCTTGCAAGCTCCACTACTATGTAAATGACGGCTACAGCCTGCCGGAGATCAAGGATGAAAGCATCAGCTTCATCTACTCGTTCGACTCGATGGTTCACTTCGACAGGCTCGTCGTGAAAGAGTACTTCAAGGAGTTCAGCCGTGTGCTGTGGAAAAGTATAGGAAATCCAATGCCCTTTGGGCCGGGCGAGATGACTCTTGTCGTCAATCATCGTCATTGTCCTTGAACCTCACCCTGTCGTGGATCGCCTGGCCGATGCATTGCCCGGAAAAGAGGCCATCGTTATTGTCAAAGACGAAGTGGATGCCTCCGTAGAGCCTCGAGACGGCCGCTTCGGCTGCGGCCTCATCGAAGGAATCGAACGTACGCGGCTCCTGGGGCGGCACCAGGCGGTGGTCGGTGTGAGTCGTGTCCGTGAAGCTCTTGATCCCGAACATGTCGGTGAGGACCGTCGCCGCTGCGCCCGACTGTGTCGAGTGCCCGGAGGTGTAGGTCGGGAAGTTCGGCGTCGTGATGTACGTCACCCAGCTCACGTCGATGTTGTCGTTGATGTAGGTCATCGGGCGCTGCAGGTTATAGATGTACTTCGTATTCCAGCACTCGATGAACGCGTCGTGAACAGCCATGCCGACACGCGCGTACGCCTCGGCTGCAGCGGCCAGCGAGAGGTTGTCGTTCCGCGCGATCTGGCTCACGATGGCGATCCAGCGCCCCGGTGGCGTGCCGGTGGCGCCAGCACCGTCGGACCAGTAGTCGGCGATCGTTTTCTGCTCATCGGTGAGGCCCAGGCCCACATTATAGACCTCCAGGGCGGCGGCGTGGAAGTTCGAGACAGGGTCGGTGGAGAACGCGGGGTGTCCTGGTGGAGGGCACTCCTCGCCCGAGGTCAGGACCATCGGTCGGATCATGCCCCAGCATGGCTGCAGCGGGTTCGGATTGAAGAGGGGCGGCGTTGGCTCCCAGGCACCCGGCACCGGCACCGGGAGATAGGGGCAGTTCTTGTGGATCGAGAACCCGTCGGTGACGGCCCAGTCGAGGATCGCGGTGGCCACCGCCTGACCGTGCGCGACGGAACGGTTATACACCGGTCTCGGAACCACCGCCTGCTGTTGGGACGCGAAGCTTTGCTCCAGGTTGTTGATGGCGTCCAGGGAGGCCTGGGAGATCGTCGGGTAGAGACCCCGGATCGTGTTGGCGAGGACGGCGTTTGCCACCGTCGGCCAGTGGTACTTCTTGTTCTTCTTGGGCTGGGGCAACGACGTTAGGCCGTTCAACTGGCCTACTAGCGACCGATTCTCTTCCGTCCCGGCCACGATCGACTCGTAGAGCGCGACGGCGGTGATGCCGTAGATCCGCGAGGCCGGCGGCGGAGTCGTCTTCTCCGCCTTCACGGCGTTATACAGCGCTTCGAACCATGTCGACGCCACGTCCGACGGGAACCTGTCCGCGGACTTGGTAATGACGGGAACAAAGTCTGGAGCCCCTGTCCCGCCCGTGACCATCGTCGTCCCGGCCCCTTGTATAAATCTTCCGCCGCTGTTGTCTGCCAAGATGAGCGGCGCATAGGCGAATGCAATCAGGCTCAAGGCCAGCATCAGTTCTCTGCTGTTCATCTAACACCTCTTACGTTTGTTTGTCGCTACGAGGACATCGCGCAGCGGCTTTAAGCATTCCCCAGAATATCTCATAACCCCTTGATTTATGCACGTATGCGACGGCTGCATACGCTGCTGCGTGTGATAGCATCATCACATGCCTTCCAAGAGTTCAGATGGTTTGCTGTGTCAGGTCATGTGCCTCGTCGCCATCCTCAACCTTGCTTATTTCGGGGTCGAGTTCACCCTTGCCCGCACCATTGGCTCGGTTTCGCTGTTCGCGGACAGCATCGACTTTCTTGAAGATGCGTCGGTCAACTTCCTGAACCCCCTGTCGCTATCGCTGACTGGGGCTGGCGCGCTCGCCATCACTGTGCCTTCATGCTCCGTTGCCGGGCGCATCGCGGCAGCCTCACGCGGGCGGCGTTTCTTTCGGCTCGCAACGATGCCCTCGCCAACATCGCTATTATTGGGGCGGGGCTGGTCACGGCTTACCTCTGGCCCTCCGCGTGGCCGGATTTAATCGTCGGTCTTGGGGATCAGCACGACCACCCTAACAAGGAAGGATCAGTGTGTCTGTGAAAAAAGCCACAAACTTGGCCTTGGTTGTGTTGGCCGTCACAAACTTGGCCTTGGTTGTGTTGGCGCGCCGCACCTGGGCGAACTCGGCCGACTCCTTACCTCCCCCTTTCCCCCTCCCCAAAGATATGGGCGGCACACGCCGCCTCTGGTTCCTTGGGTGTGGATAACTACTATTGATAAAATATGTTATCAATAGTAAGATGAGGGGGTGGAGAAGGACATGGGGAGGAAGAGGTCGTCAAGCGCCTTCTTGACGTGGGGCAAGAAGGGTGGTACGAAGAGGGAGGGTCGTTACTTGGGGTGTTTTGTGATGCCGATGATGTAGTACGTGTCCCCCTGTGTGACGAAGAAGAACCGGTAGTCGCGATTGATCCTCCCCTGCCAGATGTCGCGGCTCTCATCGTACTTTTTTGCGCGAAGTGAGGGATGGTGGAGATTGGTGGCCAAAAGAGACAGTTGCTTCTTTGTGCGTGCTCGAAGCTCGGAGGAAAGTGATCGGTATTCCTTGTCGGCGCTTTTGAGGAATTCAATCCTCATGAAGTTCGTCTTACATACGCATCGTACTCCTCCATGCTCTTGAAAGGACCAACCGTGTTCCCTCCTGCACGAAGCTCTGCAAGTCGTTCGTCGAGATACAGATCGAGGCTTTTCTTGTCCACCACCGCCTTCGGTGTGAGGACAACGCTCTTGTCTTGCACGGTGGCTTCGAGAAGGTCCCCCTCTCCGATGTCGAGCTGCTCACGGACTTCTACCGGCAGAGTCACTTGAAATTTCTGCTTGACGCGTACGAGCGGCATGAATTGTTCTCCTATAGTGATAGTGTTCATGTGTTTGAAAGTTATACTTTACAACTTTAATTATAATCAAAAGGATCGTAAAGTCAATACGTTATGAAAAACAACAAAATGGATACATCGATGGCTGGTGGGAAGAGCCAACTCGCGGTAGTGGAACGCGGGCAGCGCGTGGGTGCGCGCATGCTCAGCGCGCGCGAGTTCCAGGATCTCGGGGCGGTGCCGCCGGAGGTCGAGTGGTTCGCCAACATCGACAACCCGCGAACACGACGCGCGTACCAGGTCGACATCCATGAGTTCATGCAGTTTGTCGGGATCGCGAAGCCTGAGGAGTTTCGGGGTGTGACGCGGGCGCATGTCATTGCGTGGCGCAAGGATCTGGAGCGTCGGCTACTCTCCGGATCGAGCATCCGGCGCAAGCTCGCCGCGCTCTCCTCGATCTTCGAGCATCTGTGCGAGGCGAATGCGGTGACGCACAATCCGGTGAAGGGGGTCAAGCGGCCGAAGGTCGAGAGCTATGAGGGGAAGACGCCAGCGATCGCCGATGCCCAGGCACGCACCCTCTTGAGTCTCCCCGAAGCCGAGACCCTCAAGGGGAAGCGGGATCGGGCCATCCTCTCGACGCTCTTGCACCATGCACTGCGTCGTGAGGAGCTGTGTGCGCTCCGAGTCAAAGACATCCATGCGAGGCGAGGGGTGCCGCACCTAAGGGTGCGTGGGAAGGGCGGCAAGACGCGGTACATACCGCTCCATCCGGGGACACAGGAGCTTGCCACGGATTACTTGGAGGCGTCAGGGCACGGGAGTGAGGCGGACGGGGCGCTCTACCGACCGGTGAGGAACAACCGGACGGGGGAGCTTGGTGAGGCAGTGACGCCGGATGGGGTCTACAAGGCCGTGCGGGGGTATGCCAAGGCGATGGGGGTTGAGATCGGGGCGCATGCGTTGAGAGCCACCGCGGCGACCAACGCCCTCGACAACGGGGCGGACATCGCCAAGGTGCAAGAGTGGCTCGGGCATGCGAACATCGCCACCACGCGCATCTACGACCGGAGAAAGACGCGGCCGGAGGACAGCCCGACGTTTAAGGTGGTGTATTGAGAGGCAAGACTCGTTAGAAAAGATCAGAGTGAGGTAAAGAGTCATGAGACAATGGCTGATTGTGCTACTGGTGTTCTCTATTTTCCCGTCAGGTGCTTTTGCTGTGATAATGGGTGCTAACAATGGACAGAGTGGTTTCAATACTAGCACGCATTTATTTAATGCTCCTACTATTACCTACACGGGTACTGCCTCCGGCTCGTCGCACAAGTATCGTAACAAGTGAACTAACGAGTAGCGTAACTCATTTAAAGCAGGAACATTGATGACTGCGCCTGGCCGCTCCCACTGACCCAGCTTCTTTTCTACGAGCCTAACCCGTTCCCGTAGTGTAGAGACTATATGATTAGGCGTCAGCATTTCCAAACCTCCCTTCTTCAAAAAAAGAACCGCTCATGCATGGACTGCACAAGCGGTTTTCAACGAAAATGGACCGAGCTACGGTTGAGACTTAAGATGCCGAAACTTGTAGTTTCTCATAAGCTCGCGGTCGGCATCTAATTCATCTTCCGTAAGGTAATCTCCGTTTTGAAGAACAAGGCTACCCCTCGCGAGAGTCATCACAACGTCGCGAGCAAGCGACTTCTCGATCTGTTTGTCGAACTCTTCCACACGCTCTATTGTGTTATGCTCCATAACATACCTCCTCTTTACGAATAGATCTGTTGACTGTGGTTTGTGGCGCTGCAACAAGAATAACACGGCGCAGTGTGTTCAAAGGAGTTGAGTGTGGATAACAGTACCAGATGAGACGTTGTTATAGCCGGTTAGATCCGGTTGTGATCTCACCAATATGTCTATGTTTTTCGGCATAGACTAGCAATTGCCGCCGTTACCGGATGCTTGTTTTCTATATTGGAAATGGTATCCCTGCGCACGCCGGCCGCCTTCGCAAGGGCCGTCTTATTCATGCTCGCATGGATCCGTAAAGTTTCGCAGTGCGGCAGATAGATAGTATGTGACCGTACTGTTGGCCTTCGAGACTTTACCTGTCATTGCTAAAGGCTCAGGAAATCAGACATCGGGCGTGTACCACAGATAGTGGCACATGTCAATAGGTTCCGGCAGCTTTCTGCGGATTTCCGCACGATCCTTCAGCGAGGTGAGTCGTCAAACAACCTCAATTTCTTTAGCTCCCCCGCCACCAGTGCCTCCCGCTCTGGCTGCCTCCGGTACGCTTCGGTGCGTAGACGGCTCGGATCGTACGCCGTGCCTTTTGTGATCTCGCGGTAGTCGATCGGCCGCATCCATATCGCACCGAGCGGATCGGTGGTGATTTCCGCAAACGTCGTCAGCCACACCATCGAGAGGATGGGTGGCGTGTTCTGGAGCAATCGCTCCGCCATGTTATTTCTCCGCTCATCGTTCGGGACCACCATGAGCACGCGGAAGGGAAAATCTTGGTAGTCTTCCGGAGAACCGCCATACTGCACGGCGAGACCACCGCGACGATAGTAGTCTTGATACCCGTAGGATCGGAGAGCGAGCGTCTCGCGCGGCTCGGTGCTCCGATCGACTTCGAGATAGAGAAAGTGTTCAAAATCGTCTTCGCTTGTGTGCTCATAGATCCGTATAAACCCGTCCGGGCGTATGAGCACCTTGGCAGGCTGATAGATCC
>Ga0136630_1000227_pt1 | contig 20077 bp, 21 predicted proteins | sample AntDrymUQ5682106_2_FD_105496 | JGI IMG/M metagenome (GOLD analysis project Ga0136630, IMG submission 105496) | Polar desert sand microbial communities from Dry Valleys, Antarctica - metaG UQ568 (21.06) | ecosystem: Environmental > Terrestrial > Soil > Desert | place: Antarctica: Dry Valley...
CCTCCTCCTCCTCCTCCGCCACCGTCGTCCGAACCGCCGCAAGCGGCTACGAACATGAGCGGGATTGCCGCCAGGACGGCCGCCTTACGACCGGGAGATGCCTTGCGCATGCTGGTGTTCCCTTCCGTGGTCCGGCTCTGAGTGCTCGTACGTCGTGGCCGAAAGCTGTTCCGACCCGGTTGTTTGCCTGGCAGAACCGCTTTCTGGACAGTAGTAATTGCCTCGCTTAGTGTCAAGGCATTCCGTGCGCAGGGCAGACAGTCTCTCTTCTGTCCGGAAACCGCGTTCTCAACGAAAGGCAAGCCATGGCCGTCTTCGAGTACCGCCACTACGAACTTGCTCCCGGTAAGCAGGAGATCACCCGCCGCTACGTCCGGGAATGCAGCGAGCCGAACATGGCCCGCCACGGGTTCCGGATGACCGGACCGTGGGAGGTCATCGCCGGGACGACCAATTCGCTGCACTACATCCTGGAATGGGAGGACTTCGATGCTCGCGAGCGCGCCTGGCAGGACTTCTACGCCGACCCGGAGTACCGCCAGGAGCGGGCCCGACTCATGTCAGACGGCGAACTGGCGCTGCGCGCCAATGTCGCCTTCTGGCGCCCGATGCCCGACCCTGTGCCCCCACAGAGCTGAAACCCCCGCCCTTATGCGCATAAGGGTCGCGTCGCCGCCGGCGAACCTGACCCTTATGCGCATAAGGGTCAGTCCTAGGCGACGTACCACGGTGTCCATGTCGCCGCAGCCCTGTGCCGTGACGCGTCAAGAACGTCCGCCCGCTCGCCCAGCACGATGCCCATGCTCAGGGTGACGCCCTCGATCTGCAGCGGCGTGATCGCCTCGTACACGCATCGATCATCTACATACCACCGGGCCTGGGACGTGTCGTGCCGGTAGCTGATCCGATACCGATGGCTCTGGCCGGCCTTCGAGTCAAGATCGGTGACCACGCGGTGTGCGAAATGCTCGGATTCGACCGCTACGCCGGGAACTCCGGCACGCCGGTGGACGGCGAATATCGTTTCGTTGGTCACCTCGAAGCCGAGCAGCAACCCAGTGGGGAGGTCGCGCAGGCTGACCTCGCCCAGTGGCAGACCCAGCGGCGTCGCCTGCTGCAGTCCCGCCTCGAAGGACATGTGGACCTGAAAGCTGACCAGCGAGCCGGGCGGTGTAGCGAAGCGTTGCGTGGACAGGTAGCCGACGTCGCCGCGCGGGTTGGAGACGCGCAGAGCGCCCTGACCGGTCTCGATGTCGTGGCCATGGCCGCTCCGTAGGGCCTCGGCGCCCTCTTGCTCTCGTGCTGCCCACCGTTGTCCGTCGAGTTCGGCGGAGGTGAACTCGTCGTACACGGAGTCACCGTCAACCGCGGTGGCGACCTGCACGCCACCGAGTTCGCCGTGCAGGAACACTCCCTCGAGGCGCTGTGGATCGAACCCCAGTACGACGTCCTCGCCGTCGTTCAGCGCGGTGAAGGGCACCCGCAACCGATCGGCCTTGCGGTTGAACAGGTCCCACAGCTCTCGGGGAGTCAGCGGGTCGCTGTCCACGTCCCGGGCTTCATAGGGCACGTCGTGTTCGGTCAGGAAGTTCTTCACTCGCGCACACACGTGGCATCCCGGCCTCATGTAGACCACCACGCGATCATCGGGCTTCAGCATTCGCAGCTCACCTCTCCATTGCGCTGGACGGGGTTTCGGGGTTCGGCCCGGTGCTGGTGCCTTGGCTCGTCCACTGACGGTCAGGACCCGTTCGACATCGCGAAAGCTCGCCTCGACCAGCGCCTGGGAATCTGCTTGATCGGCTTGGGGACTCCGCGGCAGTTCCACGATGGTTTGGCCGCCGTCGTATCCGTGACCGGCCAGGACCTGCTCAGCCGCGGACCTGACGTCGGCGCTGAGGGGCGAGGAGCACGTTGACAGTCATCAGCCCAACACCCATCCGCCGTCGACGTTGATCACTTGACCGGTCACGAAATCTGACTCGGCGGAGCACAAGAATTCGATCGGACCGCACAGGTCGTCCGGCACCTGCGTCCGGGGCAGGCATTGCTCGCTGGCGATCCGTTCACGCAGGGCAACAGCTGCCTCAGGCTTGTGCACGGTCTTGAGGGTGGAAACCGGTACGTAACCCGGAGCGATGGCGTTGACCCGGACCCCGTCCGGGCCGAGTTCTCGGGCCAGCGCCCGGGTCAGGCCGACCACGCCTGCCTTCGCCGCGATGTACGGGGCAAGCCCTACCGGCCAACCCTTCGAGACCATGGTCGACGAGACGTTGATGATCTTGCCGTAGCGCTGCGCCCGCATCGACGGGAGGACCGCTTTGGCGCACAACCAGGCTCCGGTGAGGTTGACTCCGAGCACGTGATCCCATTCCGCCCGGCTGAAGTCGTCGACCGGCCGCGAAGCCAGCATCGCCCCGCCGGCGTTGTTGATCAGGATCAGCGGTCCGGCCCAGGTGTCGGTCACCCGCTGCACCATGGCGTCCACCGCTGCTTCGTTCGTCACGTCACAGGCGTGCCAGAGCGTCCGATCGGCGCCGCCGTGCTTGCCCAGTTCTGCAGCGGCTGCCGCTGCAGCGTCTTCGACGACATCGACGATCGCGACTCTCGCACCAGCCTGTAGCAACCTCCAGGAGTACGTCCGGCCCAGACCCTGCCCTCCCCCGGTCACGATGGCGATTCGTCCCTGGAGTGAGTTCATCCGGCGGTTGCCATCCGGTCGAGCACCTGTCGCATCGCGGAGTCCGCCCGCTGCGCCAGCTGGTCAGGGCGCAGCGATCCGAGCGGATGATCGATGACGGTGAACGGGTAGTCCGGGAGCCCGGCTGCCCTGGCCGAGATCCGCGCGGTGGTCAAGAACTCGGTGGTCGCGATCACCACCGTCGGTACGCCACTGCGCTCGATGGCGATTCCATCCTGAACCGAGCAGGAGCAGCAGCCCGCACAGTCACCCACGCCGGTAACGATCAGATCGCAGGCACTGACCAACTCCTCGAGCATTGCCACCGGGGCCAACCGGCCGATGCTGGGCTTGTGCAAGGTCCCGTACAGCTCTGCGCCTCGATGCACGAACCGGTCGGCGAGCAAGGACAGCAACCGGTCGCTGTTGGGTTTCCCGTTGTCCAGAATGCCCAAGCGGACGCCTGCCAGATCCGGCGGCAGATCGACGAGTTCGGCGTTGCGCGATGGCGCACCGGCCTCGGTCGGATCGAGCACCGTCAGGGAACTGGTCATGACCTCTCCTCTCGTTGCGGCGCCGATGCAGGGATGACGCACCGCGCCGACTCCTCGTCGTCGAGTGCCTCGGTCACGGCGACCGATTCATGGCCACCCACCCATGAAGGCACGACTGCCGAGTAGCCATAGAGGTGCCCGCCGGCGACGACGACGAGAATGTCCTCAGGCGTAGGAACCACCGTCCGATACGTCGAGTCGTCGTCGGGGCTGGGTTCGGCCGCCAGGCGGCCAGCTCGGCGGAGTTCGGTCAGGCTGCGTCGAGCCAGCCGGAAAAGCCCTTGTCGTACATCAGCTTTGGACATCCCGGCGCGAGCCATCGCCGCGGCATGCAAGGGTCCGAGCACAACGACGACTCCACCCCCCGTGAAGTGCGAGGGGAGCATCGCGTCGGCGATCGTCGCCATGATGGGCTCGGGCTGATCCGACCAGTCGTTGCGGGCGAAGATCGGTGATTCCCCGGCGAATACGGTCACCGCGCTGCCGTCCGGTGCCACTCCACGATCGGAGTGCACAGGATCCCACGGGTTGTGGGTCTGGCTCTCCGCGATGCAGTAGCTGAACTTGCCCGGATGTCCGAATGTCGCCTTATCGATCACGCCGGGCAGGCCGCCACACACGTTCTGCAGAAGCAGTCGTACGGCCCGCCCGATCGTTGCGTTGGCGTGATGCCCGGGTCCGAAGACGCTGAAGCCGGAGTTCAGCCCCACCTTGGCTACGACCGGCCCACTGACCACGAGCAGTGGGGCGGTTGCACCACTGACCGTCGTGCTGTGCAGGTTGAACGGCGCTCGGGTGAGCGCGCGGACGGTCGCCACGAGCAACGACATGTATTCCGGTCGACACCCGGCCATCACCGCGTTGACAGCCAGCTTCTCCACCGTGATCGACCGGTTCTGCTCCGGGATCTCACCCAGGACCTCGGCCGGTTCGCGGCCGACAGAAGCCACGAAGTCGCCGACCAGAGCCGGCGTCGGGGCGACGATCGGCAGGCCGTCGGTCCAGCCGCGTTGCAGGAACAGCTCTGCGGCCGCGCTCTGATCAGCCACCTCGATGCGTGGCGAGGAGAGCGCCGCCGGTGGCTGGGTGGTCGCCGCTTCAGCGACGCGCGAGGTCACCCCGCGACTTCTGCCTCGGGGTGTCCGGCGATCCAGGCATCCACCGAGCTGGCCGCGTGCACGGCGTCATCCTCGGACAGCTCGCGGCCCTGATAGGTGAGTTCGAGCCGAACGCCGTTGGGGTCGAAGAAGTAGATGGAGGACCAGATGCCCTCGTGCTCCACGACGCCGATCACTTCGACCCCGGAGTCTGCGAGCCGCTTGTGCGCCGAGTCGAGCTCGGCCCGGCTACCCACCGACAGGGCGAGGTGCGGGGCCCAACGCGGCAACGGACTCTCGTGGTGGTCGCTCTGGACGCCTTCGATCTCGAAGAAGGCGACACAGGAGCCGTCCCCGAGTTGGAAGAAGGTATGCAGGAAGCGACCAGCATCTCCGGTGCTACCGACCTTCTCGTCCTCGGCCGAACCGACCAACTTCATTCCGAGCACTTCGGTGTAGAACTTCCGGGTGGCGCCGGTGTCGCGGGTGACGTACGCGACGTGGTTGAGGCCTGACGGCCGTTGGAACTCAGACATGCTGAGCGTCCTTTCTCTTGGGTGTCGTCGTGTCGGTGGTCGCTGAACGGAACGGCTCGGCGGCCCGGATGACGCGGTCCATGGCGGGGATCCAGCCGTCGTCCACGGGCATCGGGAACAGGACCGGCAGGTCGACACCGGCATCGCGGTAGGCCTGGATGCGTTCGGGCAGGACCTCGGCCCTCCCATGCACGATGAATGCGTCGATCATCGCGTCGCTCACCGACTCCGCCGCCCTCTCGTCTCCGTCAGTGAGGCGCTCACGAATTTTGAGCAACTCCGGAGCGAACCCGCTGTTCGAGAACAGTTTTCCGGCAGCGGGATGCATCGCATACCCGGCGACGACCTGTCGGGCGGCGCGGGCGGCAGCTTCGGTATCGGCCGAGATGCAACAGGGCAGCAGGCAGGCCACAACGAGATCGACCCGGGTACGCCCGGCTCGGGTCAGGCCGGTGTCTATGTGCCTGCGCACCGCTGGCAATGCGGCTGTGGTCATGAGGTTCAGCAAGACTCCGTCGGCGAGTTCGCCCGCGAGAGCGAGCATCTTGGGTAGGAGACCGGCCAGATAGATCGGGACCCTGGCATTGGGCGGTCGATCGGGGACGAAGCCGGTGACCGTGAAGTACTCGCCGGGCGGCGGCTCGGGATGCCCGTACAGGATCGAGCGAAGGACTCCGACGTACTCGCGCATGTACGACACCGGCCGGGTGGCCGCAAGCCCGAGCATCGTCTCGTTCAACGCGGCGTTGGCAACCCCGAGACCGAGTACGAACCGTCCACCCGACTCTTCGGCAAGGGTCGCTGCGGTCATCGCCGTCATTGCCGGATGTCGAACCCCGGCGTTTGCGATCGCAGTTCCGACGGTGAGCCGTTCGGTGGCAAGCAACGCGCTGTGTGCAAGGGCCAGGCCGTCGGCAGCACGCTCGGCCAGAAACACCGCATCTAGACCGGCCGCCTCGGCCACACGCGCGAGGTCGGCGACCTCAGCGGCGGACACACCGCTGCGGCTGGCCAGGGAGACAGCGAGACCGGTCATGTCTGGGGAGTCTTCGCCACCTTCGGCTGGGGTTGCCAATATTCTATCTGACAGAACACGATTCTGTATGCTGAGAGGTCTGTCTATGTCGTCGGACGTCGGCTGTCAAGGCCCACTGCATGCGCAGGTTCGCTTCGGAGGAGCCATGAGCATCGAACTGCTCCCACTCGGCACGTTGACCATCGGGATCGACCAGCACACAGTCGTCGGTGCCACACCCGCGGGGACGCGAATCGTCGGCGAGGCGTTGTCCTGCCGTTGGGTCAGCGAGCGAGTCAGTGCGCAGCAGCACGGGAAGATGTCGCACGACTGGCTGATGGTGCACAGCGACGGTTCGGTGAGCGTCGATGCCCGTCTGCTGTTGATGACCGACGACGGGGCCCCGCTGACGATCACCTACCGCGGGAAGGCCGCCAAGCAGCCCTCCGAGGGCGGAGTCGTGTTCACCACCCCGGTCTTCGAGACCGGTGACGAGCGCTACGCCTGGCTCAACGGCATCCAGGCCGTGGCCAGGGGCGTCCGCGAGGACAAGGTTCTGACCTACGAGATGTACCAGCTCGCCTGAGGGCGCAGAATCTGGCGTATGAGATTCCATGGCACCGTCGAACTCGAGGGTAAGACGGCTACCGGCGTGGAGGTTTCCAGGGATGTCGTCGAGAGCCTGGGACCGAGCAAACGGCCGGCTGTGCGGGTGACGATCAACGACTACACCTACCGCAGCAGCGTGGAACCGATGGGTGGGCCGTTCTTGACTCGACACCGAACCCCGCGAGGTGACGGTCCCGCCGGACTTCGCCGAGGCCCTTGAAGGCGACCCGGCAGCCAAGACGTTCTTCGACGGACTGTCCTTACAGCAACCGGCTGCGGGTCGTGCTCTCGATCGAGGGAGCCAAGACGGCAGAGACCCGCCACCGACGGATCGACAGGGCGATCAGCAACCCGGGCGCTGGCCGAACATAGTTGACGCCCAGCTCCCCTGGGCGGGCTCAGGTCGCCTGGAGCAGCAGGTCTGCCGCCTTCTCTCCGACCATCACGGTGGCAGCATTCGTGTTTCCCGAGGTGATCTCGGGGAAGATGCTGGCATCTGCGACTCGCAGGCCCTCGACTCCCCGCACACGCAACTCGGGGTCGACGACTGCAGACTCGTCAGTTCCCATCTTGCAGGTCCCGACCGGGTGGTACTCGGAGTCCATCATCGACCGCAGGCATGCCTCGAGTTGTTCTTCGTCGCGTACGTCGGCGCCCGGGAACAGCTCCTGTCCACGAATGGGTTCCAAGGCGTCGGCCATCCCGAGTTCCCGTGCCACCGCAAGCCCGCGGAGTAGCGCCGCTCGGTCCTCGTTCTCGGTCAAGTAGTTGAAGAGCAGGGACGCATGATCAGCAGGATCGATCGACTTGAGTCGTACTTCACCACGAGAACGAGGACGGGTGGGGCAGACGATGATCTGCCATCCGGGCCCACGGTCGAGCAGGGCGGGATTGACCAGCGTCGTCGCGAAGTGGAACTGGACATCGGGACCCTGCGGGTCTGCGGAGGTGTTCATGAAGCCCGCCACCTCCAAGATGTTGCTGGCGGGGTCGATCGGCGTCGGCGAAGGGTTGGAGAAGGCAACGTCGATCCTGGGGTGGTCGTGGAGGTTGGCGCCCACACCAGGCAGATCCACCGCCACCGGAACTCCGAGCCCGGTCAGGTGATCGGCCGGTCCGATTCCGGAGAGCATCAGTAGCTTCGGGCTCTCGAAGGCGCCCGCGCAGACGATCAACTCCCGCCGGACGTGCGCCTCGATCGTCTGGCCGTCCCGAACGTATTCGAGCGCGCTGGCCCGGCCATCGGTCAGAACGATCTTGGTGGCCAATGCGTTCGTGGCCACCGTGAGGTTGGGCTCGCTGCGCACCGGTTTCAGGTACGCCTCCGCGCTGGTGATGCGGCGTCCGGACCTGATGTTGACCTGGAACGGACCGAAGCCCTCCTGATCGGCACCATTGAAGTCCGGATTGGCAACGAAGCCCAGTTCCTTGGCCGCCTCGAGGAACGCCTCGGACCGGGGGTCCAAGGCGGGGTTGTCGCACACGGCGAGCGGACCGTCGCCACCGTGGTACTGGTCGGCTCCGCGGCTATTGCCCTCGGCACGTAGGAAGTACGGGAGGACCTGCTCGTAACCCCAGCCGGTGTTTCCGGCAGCCTCCCACCGGTCGAAGTCCTGCCGATTCCCCCGGATGTAGATCATGCCGTTGATCGCGCTCGACCCGCCGAGAACCTTTCCGCGCGGGTGGTAGATCTGACGGCCGTCCAACCCGGGTTCGGGCTCGGTCAGGTAGGCCCAGTCGACCTCGGTACCGAACAATGCCGGAAGTGCGGACGGGATGAAGATCTCCGGTCTGGTGTCCGCACCGCCTGCTTCCAGGAGCAGGACCTCGAGCGACGGGTCAGCCGAGATGAGGCGGTTAGCGACAACCGACCCGGCCGATCCGGCCCCGACGATGACGTAGTCGTATTCCGGCATTGTGGTCTCCAGTCCAACACTGTTGTGGCCGCGGGACCCCGACTCGCAGCGCCTCGGCTCCTCCACTATGCAGAAGGAAGTTCTGCATACGCCCCCGTGCCGACCATGTCAACTAGTCGACCCGGTCCGCTGAGACGTCACGGAAGGAGCGCGTCGATCGCCTCAGCGGCCTCGATCAGATGCTCCCGGATCGCCTTGCGCGCCGAGGCGTTCATCCGGCTGACCGGGACCGACGCGCACAACGCCAGCCGAGGAGAGCGCACGGCACGGAGAGCCACCGCAAGGGATTGCACCCCTTCCTCACTCTCCTGTTGGCTGGTGGCGTAGCCGCGGCGCCGGATCTCGGCCAATGCCGCGAACAGCTCGGTACGCGAACCGATCGAATGCCGAGTCAACTGCACGAGTTCCTCGTCGGGGTACACCGCCAGTAACTCAGGCTCGGACAACGTGGCCAGCAGGGCCTTTCCGGTCGATGTGCAATGCGCCGGCATCGAGCGGCCAAGTCGGTTGACCACCCGCAGTGCCCTGGTGCTCTCGATGGAATCGATGAAATGGACGTCGCCGCCCTCGAGGCGGCCCAGATGCACGGTCTCCTCCAGTTCGTCGTTCAGCTTCTCCAGAATGGGACGGGCCCGAGACCGTACGTCCAACCGGCGCAACAGGCCGTACGCGAGTTGATCCAGGGAAGGCCCCGGCTCGTAACTGCGAGTCGTCGGGTTCTGACGGACCAGCCCGCGGTAGCTGAGCATGGCCAGCAGCCGGTGCGCAGTGGACGAGGCCACGCCGAGATACTGGCTGACATCGGTGAGCCGTAGTTGCGGCCGCTGGCCGAGTAGGACCAGGACCCGCAGCGCGTTGTCGACCGACTCGATCGGGTACTGCGGCATCGCGCCGTACTCCGGAGCGCCCGGGAAGGGCTCGGTGCTCATTGCTGGCCCGCCTCGTGCGCTGCGTGCACCGCCCGCCTCATGCCGAGAGGTTACGTTCGAGTCGCGCCAGCTCGTGTCGCCACGCAGTGGCTGTGTTGAAAGCGCCGCCGAGGTCAGGCAGTTCGGCCAGGTCCTGGTCGGGGAGATCGGCCAGCACCCCGTCCGCGCTGACGATGCGCAGGGACAGTGCTGCGATCGTGTCGACCGACAATGCCCGCAGGACCGCCTCGGCCACGCTGGACCCGGTGCTGGTCAGCCCGTGCCCACGGAGGATGACGACCGGCCGCTCGCCCATGGCCAGCAGCATCTCCGCGGCAAGCCGGCGGTCGCGAATGAGCACGCCCCTCCGATAGACCGGCACGCCGCCCTGAGCCAGGCGGGTCCCCGGGATGTCGAAAGCGCCGACGACCGGCCGAATGGCGATGCCGGCCAGATCCGCGGCGACCACCGACGGCGGATGGGCGTGCACGACCGCGATCACCTCGGGCCGAGTACGCAGCAGTTCGGTGTGCAGCGGAAGTTCATTGGGTACCGACCAGCCGCCTTGGAGCTCGCCCGGTCCGGCCGCCGCCCCGTCGAGGTCGACCAAGTGGATGTCGGTTGCCTCGGTCCAGGCCAATCCACGCTCCCGCGGCCCGCGACAGCGGACCAGCAGCCGGCCTTCGTCGATCCGCAGGCTGACATGACCAAGGATCCCGTCGGCCAGGCCGCGGTCGGCCAGGACCCGGCAGGCCTGGGCAACCTCCTGGCGCAGCGGCGCCAACTCCACGGAGGGATCTCTCATGCTGGGGTCCGGGCCGGCGCCGGCGGCGTCTCGGCGACCTGCCGTAGCGCCGTGACGGCCTCGTCGAAGCTGGCGCCGGCGGCAATCATCTTGCGCGAGGCGATCAGTGCCTTGGGCCAGTTCACGATGGCCGCGGCGGTGAACCGGCCCGACTCGTCGGCGTAGAGCGCGACTGCTCGTGGCTTGGTGGCGTCGGGGCCGGTCGGCCGAGCGAGGTCACCGATCAGCTGATGCCGGGTTGCCCGTGTCGGGCGGCCGACGATCTGGATCTTCCAGTCGTACTGATCGCTCCACACGTACTCGACCGGACGGTAGGAACGCAGCTCGTCAGGATGGGCGATGTTGTGCGCCACGCAGCTTGCCTGCTCCACGGCGTTGGTCCAGTGCTCTACGCGGCAGCTCTCCCCATGGCCCAGATGCATCCATCGAGCGACGTCACCGACCGCGAAGACCTCGGGCGCGTCCACGGCCCGGCAGAACTCATCACAGACCACACCGTCCTCGACCAGGAGCCCGGAGGAGGCCAGCCAACCGTCGTTGGGACGGGCCCCGATGCCTACGACGACGGTGGCGGCGTGCAGGGTCTCGCCGTCGGTGAGGCGCACAGCCAGGTCGCCTGCACGGCCCTCGACAGACTCCACCCCGCTGCCGAAATGCGTTGTCACACCGTTGCGGTGATGCAGATCGGTGAACAGTGCCCCGACCTCGACGCCGAGGACTCGCCCGACCGGCACCTCCAGCGGGTCGACGATGGTGACCTCGTGCCCCAGAGCGCGAGTGGTGGCGGCGACTTCGGCTCCGATGAACCCACCGCCGACCACGAGGACCGGACCGCCCTTGGCCAAGTCATCAGCCAGCGCCCGGCTGTCACCGATCGTGCGCAGCACGTGGACGCCGGACTCTGCCGCCCACGGCGACGCACGGGCCAGCGAGCCGGTGGCCACAACGACGACGTCGTAGTCGATTCGGTCGCCGCCGGCCAGGACCACCTGGTGCTCGGCAACAGCAAGGTGATCGGCTACCGATCCGAGCCGCATGTCGATTCCGGCCTGTTCGGCTGCCGCCTCGGTCAGCAGCCCGACCCGCTCGGCTGCCCACTGACCGGCCAGGAACTGCTTGGACAGCGGGGGTTTGTCGTAGGGCAACTCCGACTCAGCACCGATCAGGACGATCCGGCCCTCGTAGGACTCCCGGCGCAGCGCCTGCGCAGTGCGTACGCCCCCGACCGACGCGCCGACGATCACTACCGCGGCCGAACGGTCGGCTGGTGTCATTCGTCCTCGATGGACAGGGCCGAAACCGGACAGCTGTTGACCGCCTCCTCGACGTTGGCGCGTTCCTCCTCGGAGATCTCTGCTTTGAGCAGAACGACGGTGCCGTCGTCGTCGATGTCATAGACCGACGGCGCCGCCATCACGCAGTTGGCGTATCCCTGACAGACCCCGAAATCGGCTTTCACGACAGCCACGAAACGCTGCCCCCGTTCTCACTCCCGGACGTTATGCGCATAACGTCCCGATTCGGCGGCCAAGAACGGACGTTATGCGCATAACGTGCAGATGCTCTTCCCGGGCGAGGATCACGATCACTTGATTCCCATGCCACCATCGGGGTGCACAACACCGCCGGTGATGCCGCGGGCGCGCTCGGAGGCCAGGAAAACATAGGTCCACGCGTGATCCCGTCCGGAAAGGGCAACCTGCAGTGGACTGCGGTCGGCCAGTTCGGCAGCGCGGTCGGGGGTGTCGTCCAGCCGCCTGCCGTCCAGGCCCAGGCTGGAGAGCCCGCGGAGATCGGTGTTCAGGGTGCCGCCAGGTGCGACACCGTTCACCCGGACATCGGGCGCAAGTTCATGGGCCAACGCTGTCACGAGTCCGCGTACGGCGAACTTCGACGACACGTACAACACGCCACCGCGACCGGGGTAGTAGGCCGACGTCGACTCGGTGAGCAGCACGACGCCGGTCGAGTCGGCGGTCTTGGCGGCGCGCAGTGCCGGCAGCGCGGCGCGTACCGAATGCAGGTGGCTCTTGACGTTGGTCCGGAACATCTCGTCGAAGGCGTCGTCGATGAGATCGGCCGAGAGTTCGCTGACACCACGGTAGAAATCGAAGATCCCGACGCAGTTGACCAGCACGTCGAGGCCGCCGAAGGCCGCGACCGTCGCCGCGACCGCATCGTCGTTGGCCTGGCGCGTGGTGGCATCCGCCACGACGACCGGGACATCGGGCAGCGCCGCGCGGATAGCTGCAGACTTGTCGGGGTCGCGCTCCAGAACGGCGACCCGCGCGCCCTCCTCGACAAAGGCGTCGACGACCGCGCGACCGATCCCGGATCCGGCGCCGACGACGAGCGCGCGTCGCCCGTCGAGCCAGCCGCTCACCCGCTGTCCTGCTCAAGCACCGCATCGTCGGACGCGGGTGCCTCGTCCTCGGTCAGCAAAGGCCCGAACGGGTTGCCGATCATCGCGGAGAAGGTCGCGGTGTTCTGCCAGGTCAGCGCCTCGAGCTCCAGCGGGCACAGGGCCACCCATTGACCCGACCGCGGCGATTCGATGAGCAACCGCGATCCGTTGCGGGTCTCGACCCGGCTGACCCGGATCTCGGAGAACTCGTTGCCGATGCTGATCGGCTCGCCATGGGTGTGGGCGACCAGTTCGGAGCGCTCGTGCGCTGCGCTGGCCGCTGCTTGCTCCTGCGCGTTCTCGCCTTCCCACTGAAGCCTCACCGCAGCCTCATAGGAAGATCGCCAAGTTCTGCATCCGCATGACCGACTCGTCGACCATGATCGTGCGTCGGGCGAGTTGCCACCCGGACCCGGAGGGCGCCTGCCGGAGCAGATCCTCCCGCCCGGCCGAGATGAACGAGGACTCGCGGACGTCGCCGCGGTTGCGGAACAGCAGCGTGGCCGAATCCACGATCAGATGCTGCTCGTCCGGAGTGGCGAAGGTACGGACGTTGGACAGGTGGTGCCGCAACCGCGAGGGCGGGTCCTCGGTCCAGGCGTGTTCGGTGAGAAAACGGGCCACCCGGCGCGACAGCGAGTACTTGTCCTCGTCGAAGTGCGCCATCCCGGGCGAGGTGTCGAAGCCGGAGCCCAGCGCGGTGGTCACCCGTACCGGCATCAGGTAGTGGATGTCCTCGGTCAGCAGGTCCAGCCACGCTTCGTAGGCCTGTGCATCGAGCAGGTACGACTCGTCGACCAGCCATTGGGAGGCCTCCAGATGTCGGTCGTCACCGAAGGGAAGGGTGCGGCCGATCCGCTGGATCCGCGAGGCATGCGCGCCCAGGACCGAGCGGGAGGAGTGCGTATCGGTATCGGAGGGCGAGGAGCTCATGCGCCGGTCACCTCGGCGGCGTCCTCGGACGGGACGTGCTCGAGAACCGGCGGGTCGTCGACGGAATCCGCGTCGGTGCCTGCTGCTCCGGTACGAGGCGCGTCCGCAATTCCGACCTCCAGGGTCGCGGCTGGGGTCACCGGACGCTCCAGATGGTCAGCCCAGCGAGCCAGCAGTTCGCGCTGGTTGTATTCGCTGTATCCCACGTGCGCGCTACCCGGACCCGCGAACTGCTCAGGGGTCAGCGCCGGAATGACCTCGCTGCCGTCGGCCAGAATGCCCATCCGGCTGTTCAGCCGCAGTCGCCGCGCCATCGAGCCCGCAGCGGTGTTGGTCAGCGAGACCCAGTTCTCCACGTCGTCCTGCTCGAACATCCCGGTGCTGCCGAAGCACATCAGGTACGCCTTGTACGACAGCGCCTTGAACTCCTCCGGTGCCTCCGCGTCGACGGCGAACCAGGACAGGACCTCGGTCTCGTTCTCGCTGATCGGCTGCCATTGCCGGACCGAGATGAACGGCAGCACGTCATCGGAGTCGGCCACCCGTGGCCAGTTGTGCACGAAGCTCAGGTTCGGGAACACCGAGGCCGCCGAGATCATGAACCCGTCCTGGCCGATGACCCTGCACTGCGCGGCCGACCAGGACGTCTTCATCCGTTCGATCATCTCCTGCGGGTAGCCGACGTAGCGCAGCCGTTCGTCGAGGTCACCGTCGGGCAGTTTGTACGTCGTACCGCCGCCGTTGCCGGCCCAGTAGGTACAGCCGTCCTTGCGTTTCTCGGCCTTGGGCTCACGGAACAGACCGATCTCCACGACCGAGGTGTGGGTCTGCGGCGTGTGGTACATGTCGCCGGCGAAGTTCTCGGCACCGATCTTCCAGTTCGCCTTGACCCGCCACCGCTGAGGGCCCCGCAACTCGATGCCACTCGGGCTCTGCTTGGTGTAGTAGTCCAGATAGAAGGCGAAGTCCCCCAAGTACTCCCGCAGCGGCGGGGCGTCGGAATCCAGGCTGATGAAGATCATCCCGTTGTGGCTGTCCAGGTTCGGGGCCGGCAGCAGCCGCTGGCCCTTGCGCTGAAATCCCGCTTCACCGCCGTAGGCGTCCTGGTGGAAGGGCAGTCCGACGATCCGACCGTCGTTGCGGTAGGACCAGCCGTGGTAGGGGCAGCGGAAGTGCGAGGCATTTCCCATCTCCGCTCGGCAGACCTGCATCCCCCGGTGCAAGCACATGTTGAAGTGCGCACGGATCTCGCCCGCTTCGTCCCTGGTCACGATGAAGGAGTCCTCGAGCACCCGACGTACGACGTAGTCGCCGGCCCTGGCGATCTCGGACTCGTGGGCCACGAACACCCACGCCCGACTGAAGATGCGCTCCTTCTCTAGTGCGAAGATCTCCTGGTCGTTGTAGATGTGGGCCGGGATCATGCCTCGGCGTACGTCTGCCAGAACGGTGCTCTGGTCGGTCATCGGCCACTCCAAACCACGGTCATCGGCAGCCATGCTATCCAAACATCACTCTGTTGGGCAGAACGATTTTCTCTGTGAGAGAGAACCAACGCGGCCACGGGGTTCCGGCAGCCGTCGCTACCTCGCGGATTCGGCTCAGCCCGAGACGATCCCTTCGTCGACAAAGGCCTGACTGAGGTGTTGTGCTGCTTCGACCACCTCGTCGATATGGCGGGCCCGGCGGCGGGCATCGATCCGGGACACCGGACCGGACACGCTCAGCGCGGCGACGACCCGACCTCGCGCGTCGTGGACAACCGCAGCGATCGAGGTCAGCCCCTCCTCACTTTCTTCCTCGGAGGTGGCAAAGCCGCGATCGCGAACCTCGTCCAGTGCCCGTTCGAGTTCGGCGCGGTTCCTGATCGTCTTCATTGTGGGTCCCGGCAGCCGCACCCGCGGGGGATACAGGCCGCGGAACTCCTCGCGCGGCAGGACCGCGAGAAGGGCCTTGCCCGAGGCCGTGCAGTGCGCCGGGAGGGTCAGTTGGGCTTGGGTGGCCACTCGTAGGGCCTTCTTGCTCTCGATGCTGTCCAGACAGACCACGGTGTCCCCCTCGAGCCGCGACAGCAGCGCGGTCTCGCCCGAGCGGGCGGCCAACTCCTCCAGAACCGGACGGGCACTGGTCCGAAGGTCCATCCCCCGTACGGCCGCCAACCCGATCTCCACCAGAGCCGGACCCGCGATGTAGGTGCGCTGTCCTGGATCCTGTTCGACGAACTCGTGGTGGACCAGCATGGCCAGCAGCCGATGAGCGGTGGAGTTCGCCACGCCGAGGTAGTCGCTGGCATCGGAGAGTCGAATAGCCTTGCGCTCCCGGAACAGCAGCAAGAGGCGCAGGGCATTACCGACCGAAGCGATCGGGTACGTCGGTTCTGCTCGACCTGCGGCATTGACCACGTTCGGCACGCCAGGACACTACTTCGTGGAGGTGGCGCCCTCCCAGCTCGCAGCTGAGCCGAGCATCGGCGAGCTCAAGGTTGCCCGTCGACCGGTCGGGCCCCGAGCTGGTCGCGCAGCAAGGAAAGCGCGGCCTGCTCGGAGTCAACCGGCTCGGTCGGCCCCGAGGGATCGACTGGTTCGCCGACCTCTTCACTGGCCTCGGGGGGTGACTGGACTGCCGTGTCCGCGACGAAGGTAGCCGACCCTCCGGCGCCGGCAACCGTCAAGGACTGCTGCTCCTCACCGGTGTCCACGATCGTCTGTACCTGCCAGTCGACGCCGAGCCTGTCGCGCAACGCGGCCCGGATGATCTCGGTGTTCATCTCCTCGGACAACCGGCGCATCAACCCAGACGAGTTGATCCCGAGCTTGAGCACTGCCCCTTCGACAGCAAGGACGTTCGCTGACATCAGCAACGCGGCCGTCGTTCGCTTGCGTTCCTTGATCGCGTCGAGGATGTCCGGCCAGAGTCGGCGGAGGTCGACGACGGTCAGGTCACCGGTGGGTACGGCCGCCCGAGGCGGCTCAGCTGCCCGTGGCGGCTCAGCTGCCCGTGGCGGCTCAACCGAGGGGTGGGAACCGACCGCACCGACCGCACCGACCGCACGGACCGGCTCGACTGCACCCACCGCGGCCGGTGCTTGTGCCGCAGGTGCCGGCCCAGTTCCCGAGGTAGCGGCCGGCAGCGACGCGTCCTGTGCTTTGGTGGACGCTCGATCCTGGCGTCCCGGCCCGGCGTCAGCAGCGCGCACGGCCGCTGCCGGAGGCTTAGCGGATGGCAGGTCGGCGATCTGCATCCGCCGCTCGAGTCGTTCGATCCGCTGCAACGTGGCCGACGAGTCGTCGCTTGCCGCCGGCAGCAGCATCCGTGCGCAGACGAGTTCCAGGAGCAACCGGGGTGCCGTCGTACCGCGCATCTCCGTCAGTCCATTGTGGACGATGTCGGCGAGTCGGGACAGCGTCGCCGTACCGAGACGGGCTGCCTGGTCAGTCATGGTCGTGAGCTGATCACCAGGCAGATCCAGCATGCCCTTGTCGGCAGCGTCGGGCACCGCATCCAGAATCACCAGGTCGCGCAACCGGTCCAGCAGATCGGCGGTGAACCGGCGCGGGTCGTGACCGGCCTCGCTGACCCGGTCCACAGCGCCGAAGACCCCGCCCGCGTCACCGGCGGCCAAGGCGTCGATGGTCTCGTCCAGCAGCGCGCCGTCGGTGACGCCGAGCAGGCCCACCGCCCGCCGGTAGGTGACCCCGTCCTCGCCGGCGCCGGCCAGCAGTTGATCCATGATCGAGAGGGCATCCCGGGCCGATCCCCCACCGGCCCGTACGACCAGCGGGAACACCGAGTCGTCGACTGCCGCCTTTTCTTCCTCGCAGATGCGGACCAGCAGTCCGCGCAGCACCGAGGGCGCCATCAGCCGGAACGGATAGTGGTGGGTCCGCGACCGGATCGTCGGCATCACCTTCTCCGGTTCCGTGGTGGCGAAGATGAAAACCACGAAATCCGGAGGTTCCTCGACCAGCTTGAGCAGCGCGTTGAAGCCCTGGGGGGACACCATGTGCGCTTCGTCGATGATGTAGATCTTGTAGCGGCTGACCATCGGGGCGTAGACGGCTCGTTCGCGTAGGTTGCGCGCGTCGTCCACCAAGCCGTGACTGGCCGCGTCGATCTCGATCACGTCCGGCGTGCCGGCCCCATCGGGGGCCAGGCCGACGCACGAGTCGCAGATCCCGCACGGCGTCGAGGTCGGCCCTTGGACGCAGTTCAGCGATCGGGCCAGGATCCGGGCGCTGGAGGTCTTCCCGCAACCACGGGGCCCGGAGAACAGGTACGCGTGGTTGATCCGCCCGTTGTCCACCGCCTGGATCAGCGGCTCGGTCACATGGTCCTGACCGACGATCCCCGCGAAGGTGGCCGGCCGATACTTGCGATAGAGCGCAACAGCCACGGATCCGAGGGTACTGGCCTGATCTGACCTCGGGTCGGGCGAGGCACTGGCCGCTTCGGCAGCCGACTTGGGACGCAAGGACCCCTCGTACACCCGACAGAGCCCGCTTATCCTTGCTGCCTTCCGGCCCTGGGGAGGTTCACAGGGTGACGCCGTACGAGGGGTCGTCCGCGAGTCTAGCCGGGGTAGGAGCGCCGCCTTGTCCCATCCGTGCTCTTGTACCCTCGCCCATGGCCGGAACCGGTGCTGCGTCGTACGGCATTGGCCGACCTGGAGGATTCGCCTAGTGGCCTATGGCGCTCGCTTGGAAAGCGGGTTGGGGGCAACCCCTCGAGAGTTCGAATCTCTCATCCTCCGCTGCCCTGGCAGAGGCCTCGTGCGGTGATCAGGTCGTGAGCGAGGACCTGGCCGGCAGCTTCGGTCTCTGGGGCGCACAGATGTTGCCCACCCTGCCGCTGTACGGCCGGATTTCCTCGGCTGCTGCCGAGGACGCCGAGGTTCGCGATCTGCTGCTCGAGGCGCCAGCTGAGCAGCGGTTACCCGTCCTGCTGTTCGCGGTCGTCCACCATCTGCTGCTCAGCGGCGCCGAGCATGACCTGGCGCGGTGGTACCCGACAGTCGGCGGGCGGGTCGATGCCGACGGTGATCCGTACGCCGACTTCCGGAACTTCGTGCTCGGTCGCCGCGCGGAGGTGGTCGAACTACTGGCCACTCGCAGCACCCAGACCAACGAGATCGGCCGGTGCGCAATCCTGCGTCCGGCCTGGGCGGTCGTCGCCGAAGAGGTGCGGACCCCGCTCGGCCTCGTCGAGTTGGGTGCCTCGGCCGGCCTCAATCTGCTGCTGGACCACTGGGCGTACGCATATGCGCCGGACGGGCCGCGGTACGGCGATCCGACCCGGGAGGTGCTGGTCGAGGCCGAGGGGCGCGGGGCAGCGCTGCCTGCATTGAAAGCTCTCGATCTGGGGTCGCGCGTCGGCATCGACCTGGCTCCGATTCCGGTCGGCGACGAGGAAGCGGTGGGCTGGCTGCTGGCCTGCGTATGGCCTGAGCAGCTGGCTCGGTTCAAGCGGCTGCAGGCAGCGATCGAGGTGGCCCGGCCCCGGCCACCCCGACTGGTAACCGGGGACATCGTCGAGCAACTCCCCTCGGTCGCGGCCGGGATTCCCGAGGACCAGCACCTCGCCGTACAGAACTCCTGGGTGCTGAACTACCTGCCGGTACCGGCGCGGCAACGGCTCCTGTCCACCCTGAACCAGCTCGGTACGACGCGGGACATGTCCTGGGTGAGCATCGAGAGCCCCGACTTTGTCCCGGACCTGAACTTTCCGCCCCGGCCTGACGGCGCCGACGAAGCCGGCAGTGATGCCTCGGTCGCCGTACTCACGACCTGGCGGGACGGTCACAAGGCCGTGCGTCGGTTGGCCGACTGCCACCCTCACGGAACCTGGCTTCATTGGTGGTGACGTTGGCAGTCCTAGGATTCGAGCCATGAGTCGTGAGGTCAGCGTTCCGACCAGGGACCTCGAGTCCGCCATGGCCTACCTCGAAGGTCTCAGCGTGATCCTGCAGACCCTGGACACCGAACGCCGTGGGCGCGAAGCTACCGATCCGCTCGTCGAGGAACTGCAGACGCTGGAGAACGCCCTGTACGAATGGTCGCCGCTCCCCCACCAGCGCAGTTCGGGGCAGGGCTGGGCGATCGTGGACCACAACCTGTCCGATCTGCGCCACCGGCTGACCCAGCTGCGCGCCGGCGCAGATGCGGAGAACACCCCCTGAGCCGGACCTGATCTGCATGGTGGACGAACGACCAGAGCGCCCCACGACGTCAACCGAATTTGTCCCCATGGCCGACCGGGAACGTGCCGAGCGCATCCGGCAGTGGCACGAGGGCGCCTACGCGTCAGGGAAGGCCGAGGGCCGCTCGGAGCAGACTTTCAGCTACCTCGGCCGCAGCCTGGTCGTACCACCGGGGGTGATGCCGATCACGGCGTCTCCCATCTCCTCGGGAAGGCTGTACTGGCCGAGGTCCGCGCCGGCGATTCGGTGCTGGACATGGGGACAGCCTCGTGTCCACCTCGGGTCGCGGCCGGCCAGTCCCAACACTCGGTCGAACACCGGGCCGTCCGTTGCCACGTCGACGGGAGGCCCGAACATCCCGTCCCGCACCGCCTCGTCCGCTGCCGCATCACCGGTGGGCGTCACGATCGGCAGCACTGCCTCG
>Ga0136630_1000230_pt1 | contig 19881 bp, 18 predicted proteins | sample AntDrymUQ5682106_2_FD_105496 | JGI IMG/M metagenome (GOLD analysis project Ga0136630, IMG submission 105496) | Polar desert sand microbial communities from Dry Valleys, Antarctica - metaG UQ568 (21.06) | ecosystem: Environmental > Terrestrial > Soil > Desert | place: Antarctica: Dry Valley...
ACTACGACTGGCTCGTCGTCACCTCGCCCAACGGCGCGAGACGGGTGGCAGCGGCAGTGAAGGTTGTGTCCGGGCCGTCGACGTCGGCGATCGCCGTGGCGTGCGTCGGTCAGGCTACGGCTGACGTGTTGCGCGCCCACGGGTGCGAACCACAACTCGTGCCGGCTGTGGCCCGCCTGGAGGGGCTACTCGAGGTGTTCCCGTTCGGGACGGGCCGCCTGCTCGTTGCCAGGGCCGACCGCGCCGACCCTCGCCTCGTGAGTGGCCTGCAGGAGCGCGGCTGGATCGTCGACCAGGTCGTGGCCTATCGCACGCTGGAACGGTGCCCGACCGCCGACGAGCGAGCGAGCGTGAACGACGCCGATGCCGTAGTGCTGGCCAGCGGCTCGGCGGCGCACGCCTGGGCGCTGGCGTTCGGCACCGACCGCGCCGTGGCGATCATCACCATCGGGCCATCCACCGAAGCCGTTGCCCGCAAGTCTGGTTTGCCCGTCACCGCCTCGGCGTCGCACCAGTCGGTCGACGGCATCGTCGACGTCCTCGTCGGCCGACTGGGATTCGATCACTCGTGAGACCGCGCGTTGTCGTGGTCGGGGCAGGCTTCGGCGGCCTGGCAGTGGCCAAAGAGCTGGCGGGTGACGACGTCCACGTGACGATCGTCGACCGCAACAATTTCCACACGTTCCTGCCATTGCTCTACCAGGTGGCCACGTCTGGGCTCAACGCAGCCGATGTGGCGTACCCCGTGCGAGGGATCTTCCGCAACCAGCGCAACGTCGACTTCCGCCAGGCGACCGTGAGTGGAGTGGATTGGGAGCGCAGGGAGCTGCTGATCGACGATGCACGGCCATTGGCCTTCGACCATCTGGTCATCGCCGCCGGTGCCCACACGAACACGTTCGACGTGCCAGGCGCCGACCAGGCGTTCCCGCTGTACACGCTGACCGATGCCGTGGCGTTGCGCAACCACGTGCTGACCCGCTTCGAGGTGGCCGACTCGGAACCGTCGACCGTGGACGACGGTGGGCTCACGTTCGTCGTGGTCGGTGGTGGCCCGACCGGGGTCGAGGTGGCCGGCGCCCTCGTCGAGCTGTTCGACATGGTGTTGCGCAAGGACTTCCACTCGCTCGATGTCGGCCGGGCCCAAGTGGTGCTGATCGAGATGTGCGACGACCTGCTCGCCCCATTCTCGCCGTCGTCGAGACGGCACGCTCGCGAGACGCTTGAGCAGCGCGGCGTCGACGTGCGCACCGGCGAGGTGGTCGAGCGGATCACGCCGGCGAGCATGGAGATGGCGTCGGGTCGGATCATTCCCACCCACACCGTGGTGTGGGCGGCGGGGATACAGGCCAGCCCACTTGCGTGGGCGCTGAGCGTAGCGACGGGGCCGGCTGGACGTGTCGTGGTCGACGCCCACCTGCGCATCGCCGGGCGGGACGACGCCTATGCCATCGGTGATGTGGCCGAGATTCCCGTCGGCGATGGTGCGTTACCTCAGCTCGCCCAGGTGGCGATCCAGTCCGGACGCCACGCTGCCCGCCAGATCCGCCGGGCTGTCGGCGGTCAGCCGCTCGTCCCGTTCCGTTACCGCGACAAGGGCACGATGGCGACGATCGGCCGGCGGGCCGCCGTCGCCGAGCTGCCGATCGGCATCAAGCTTCGGGGCACTCCGGCCTGGTTGGCGTGGCTCGGATTGCACATCGTGTATCTGGCCGGCTTCCGCAATCGGTTCTCTGTGTTCTTGAACTGGGCCTGGAACTACCTCACGTGGGATCGTGGCCCCCGCCTGATCCTCGAGCGCACCGAAAAGCGCGATGGCACTCGGCCACGTCCCGAACTGTGCTGAGTCGCGTCGGCGAAGCACCGTCGCCGCCCGTTAGGCACGCTTTACTTCGACGCGCGAGCTGGCCTAGCATCGGTCCGATGATCGTCGTCACAGGGTCGAGCGGATTCATCGGTCGCCAGCTCGTCGAGCACCTGCGCCAGCGCGCTCACCGGGTGGTCGGGATCGATCGGCTGGCGCAGGGCGGTAGCGAGCAACTCGTCGCCGACGTCAGCGAGCCGGACGCCGATGCACGAGCAGCTCTGGCGGAGGCCGACGCCGTCGTGCACCTGGCCGGCTGTCCAGGCGTGCGCGACCGCTCACCCGACGTCGGATACCGACGCTGGCGCGACAACGTCGTGGCGACCGAGCAGGTTCTGGCGGCCACGCCGCACCGAACCCCGGTCGTCGTGGCGTCGTCGTCGTCGGTCTACGGCGGATCACGGGCCGGGCGACCGAGCGCAGAACATGACCGGCTACGACCGGTCGGCGGCTACGCCCGGTCGAAGCACGTGGTCGAGCAGGCGTGCGCCGCCCGACGCGCCCGGGGAGGTCATGTCACGATCGTCCGGCCGTTCACGGTCGTCGGGCCAGGGCAACGCGCCGACATGGCGCTGGCCCGGTGGATGGCGGCCGCCGCATCGGGACGGCCGCTCGAGGTCTACGGCTCGCTCGAACGCCGCCGCGACTTCACCGACGTCCGAGCCGTCGTGCGAGCACTCGCCCTGCTGACCGAGCTCGATCCCACGGTGCTCAACCTCGGCGCAGGACGCTCACGATCGCTCGGTGAGCTGGTGGCTGCCGTGCGGGCACGAATCGGGGACACCGGGCTCGTCGTCACCCGACGGCCTGGAGGCGAGCCCGATGAGACGCTTGCCGACACCACTCGGAGCGGCGATGTGCTCGGCTTCTCGCTGCACACCGACCTGCACGGGGTCATCGCTGCGCAGGCCACCGCTGCGCGCCTGGCGCCGACGGCGCTCGTGGCCTGACGTCGCCCGCCAGGAGACGACGGCGGCACCTACCATCACGACGATCCATGCCGCCGTCCACCAGGCGTTCGAGCCGGCGAGTGGCGCGGTGCCGTCGGGCAAGACCGGGCGCACCAACCTCACGAACGGGTCGACAGTGCGCGAGAAGTCGACGATCAGAGTGTGCCGGCCGCCGAGCACGCCCGCCAGCAGCAAGCCATAGGCGAGAACACCGAAGCCGGCTATCACCCCGACGATGACCCGGCCCGGCGCCGACAGCCGCTGCACCCACCAGGCGATGGCGACGACGGCCAGCGGGAGCACCACGACCACCTGGCGTCCCGGCCACCACCAGCCATGCATCGTGAGGGCCACGAACGTGGCGTTGAGCCATCCTGCGACGATCATCGCCGCCAGCAAGACGGTGCCTGGCGGGCGGCGGCGAAGCAGGGCGGCCACGGCGGGCACGATGGCCAGCGCCGCCGGTTGCCACACTGCGAGGCCGAAATGACGGTCGACGAGCAGACCCACGAGCCTGCGGGTGCGGCCGGCATAGTTGGGATCGCCGACCACGGTGAACTCGCCGTCTTTGAAGTGTGAGCCGGATGCGTAGGCGGTCCACCCTCCGTACCACCACCGGTGAAGGAACAGGAACATCGCGCCTGCGGCCACCAGACCGGCGCCTGCCCAGGCGAGCCGGCGCCGCCGGCCGGCGGCCCCGAGGCGCCACAGCAGTCCGACGGCGAGGACCGCGGCGACTGGTGCGTACTTGACCGACAGCCAGGGCAGCGCGACCACGGTGGCGACGACAGCGACAGCGTGGCGCGTGCGCAAGCCCTGGTCGCCGATCGACGGCGGCGACGTGACCCACCAGAATCCGGCAAGCGCCACGAGCGCCGCCGGGAGCTCGGGGTACACCTGGGTGCCGTAGATGGCGAGCGGCGGACTGACGCCGGCGACCACTGCCACCGTGGCCGCCAGGCGCCCGCCGACGCCGAACCGGCGGATGGCGACGACCGTCGTCAGTGCCGCCAGACCGCCGGCCAAGCCCGCCAGGAACAGCTTGGCTCCCAGCCAACCGCCCAGCCCGGCGGCCGGCGCCAGCACAGCGGGCAGCAGGGGATCGTGAGGGGCCACCTGTCGGCCGCTGGCCTGAACTTCGGCCTGCAGTGGCAGCATCACCTCGTGGAAGTCGAGGTAACGGCCCTCGCCGCGCTCGTCGCGCACGTCGAGGTCTTGGTCCTCCCACAGTGAGATCGCCGTGAGTAGGTAGTGCGGCTCGTCGGCCGTCGTGCGCGCCCCGTACGTCGCCCGCGTCGGCGCCCCAACGGCAACGACGACTGCCACGATCGCACCGACGATCAGTGAATGCCGGCACAGACCGGCGCCGTCGCCAACCACTACACAGCGCTCATTCGTGCAGGCTTCGGGTTGTCCACGTGGCCGGTGTACATCGGTGGATAGGCGCGGTCTCGGTCCTCGTACGGCTCACCAGTCATCAGCCGGCGGGACTCATCGGTGATGGCCCGGAACATCTCGGCCAGCTCCTCGCCGTCATCGGCCGTGCAACGGAACGCGGTCAGCAGCCCGTACTCCGCGGTGGGTCCGGCGATGCCGGTCTGGTGAGGTCCGTGGAACGCCAGATACTCACCGTCGGCCGGTTCGGCGATCGACGGCACCGGTGGCGGCGCGTTGGCGGTCGTGTTGTCGTCGTCACGACACGAGCCGACTGCGGCGGAGGCGCCGACGGAGGCCCCACCGACGACGGCAGTCCTCAAGAACGTTCGTCGCGAGATGCTCACCGGATCAACCGTCGGATGGGAGGCGCCGGGCCTACTCGAGGCCGAGCACTCCGGCGACGAGGGCCAGGTTCTCGGACAGCTCAGCGAGCGTCGTCTTCATGGTGTCGCTGTCGTCGGGCGTCAGCTCGTCGAAGGGCAGGTAACCGTCGTCACCGTCCTCGTACTCTTCGAGCTGGATGGCGACTTCGTCGAAGCCCTCCTGGATGGCAGTCACGAGATCGGGATCCGCTGCCTCGACGGCCGGCTCCATGAACTCGAAGGCGGCCTTCGAGCCCTCGACGTTGGCGGCGAAGTCCCAGAGGTCGGTACCCGAGTACCGGTCCTCCTCACCGGTGATCTTGCCAGCGGACACCTCCTCGATCAGCTCGGCGGCCCCCACAGGGATGGCCGCAGGCTCGATGTCGGTCGTCGACATCGTCTCTTGCAGCGTGGCGAGGTCTGCGTCGAGTCGGTCAGCCAGCTCGCCGGCGCCCGACTCGGGTGCGATGTCGCCGACTTCGAAGATCAGGTACTCGAGCTTGTGCCAGCCCGTCCAGGCCGGATCGTCCTCGCTCTCGAAGTCGTCCACTCGGGCATCCACGGCGACGTCGATGTCCTCGACCAGCCCGGCGATCGGTTCGATGCGCTCCCAGGCCTGACGAGAAGGCGCATACCCGGCCATGGCCGCCTCGAGGTCTCCGGACCGAACGGCGTCCGTGAACGCCTTGACATCGGTGACGATCTGCTCGGTCTGGCCGCGCACGTAGCCGGTGTATTGGCCGGCGCCCTCGAGCACCAGCGGATCGTCCGTCGTGGCGCCGGGATCGACCTCGATCCCCGATCCCGAGCCGGACTCGGAACCCTCGCCCGTCGTCACCGTCTCAGATCCGCTAGCAGGCTCGGATCCGCCAGCAGGCTCGGACCCGCTACCGCTTCCGGAGCCGCTACCGCTGCCTGACCCGTCGTCGGTGTTGATCGGGCGCACGGTGCCACCGTCATCGTTGCCACCGTCGTCGCCACAAGCGACGACGGGGAGTGCGGCGGTCGCAGCGACAGCGATGGGAAGAAACATTCGACGCATGAGGCAGGTTGTTTAGCATCCTTAACATGCCTCTGCAAGTGCCCTGTCCCTGTCCCAGCCCCTCAGCGGGAAAGGGCGCCACCGCTCAATGGCGACGCAGCACCAGCGCCCACGTCAGCACTCCTGACAGTGCCACCAGCACCAGCGAGAGCCCGCCGGCATCGATGAACAGCGCGTCCTCCACGGTGGCATTGATCCGCGTCGCCAACGTGTTGAACTCGATGGGACGCAACATCAGCGTCGCCGGGAGCTCCTTCATCACGGACAGCAGCACCAACCCGCCGGCAGCCGCCAGCCCTGGTGCCATCAGCCTCAGGTCGATGCGCCAGAGCCGTCTCCAGCGGTTGGCGCCGAGTAATCGTGCTGCCTCGTCGTAGCGCACTGACACCGATCCGATCGCAGACTGCGCAGCACCGAGTGCCTGGCCGCCGAAATGCAGCACGTAGGCCAGCACGAGCACGGTGAAACCCTTGTACCACGAGGTGCCGACGGTGATGCCCACCAGCGACAGGGCGATCACCACCCCCGGCAGGCCGAACGTGGCCATCACCAGCGTGCTGGCTGCGGCCGCCACCCGATGCTGCCGACGCATCACCAGCCACGCCACGGGCAACACCACTGCCACGGTGGCGACGGCACTGACGACACCGATCCATGCCGTACTCCAGGTTTCCTGCGGTAGGTCGACGGCGCGACTGCGACGCACCCCCGATCGCTGCCCACGGATCACCCACCAGGTGACCACACCAACGGGCGTGATCAGCGCCAGGCCGATCACGCCAGCGGTAGCGCCGAACGCCGGCCACCTCAACGATCCGAGACGATGGGTGATGCTTGCCTTCATGCCCACCCCGGACACCGGGCGGAAGCGACGACGGGCGAGGTGCTCGCCGCCGGCGATCGCCAGCGCCAGCACCCCGAGCAGCAGGGACACCGCCACCGATGTGACGGGATCGAGCCGGGCGGCGAAGATCCGCCGGGTGAGGGTGTCGTAGCGCACGTACTGTACGGCACCGAAGTCCGAAAGGGTGTACAACGCCACCAGCAGGGAACCGGCAGCGATCGGTGCGGCGCATTGTGGCAGCACGACGCTGCGGAACGTCTGCCAGCTCGACCGGCCCAACATCCGGGCGCTCTCCTCGAGCGACGGCGGAATCGTGCGCAGCCGGGCGGCTACCGGGAGGTAGACGTATGGGTAGGAGACAGCAGTGAGCACGAACACCGCGCCGGGGAGGCCGCGAACTGCTGGCAGCCACGAGACGCCGAGCGCCTCGTCGAGGAGGCCGCCTCTGGCGAATGCACTCACGTACGCGTAGGCGGCGACGTACGAAGGGATCACGAGTGGCAGCACCGCCAGCACGCCGAGCAGCCGCCGGCCAGGGAGGTTGGTGCGTGCCGTCAGCCAGGCCATCCCGACGCCGACCGTCGTGGCGACCACGGTGGTGAGGACGACCAGCTGGATCGAGCGCCACAGCGGCTCGATGCTGGCGTCGTCGACTGTCGCTTCCCAGCCGGCACCGCCGTTGCCGATCGCCCGCACGCCGAGGTAGCCGAACGGGATCGCGAACAGGGCCGCCGTGGCGACCACCACGAGGGTCGGCGCCAGGCGTCGCCGGGCGAGGTCAGCCCTCGAGACCACTCTCGGCGATCAGGTCGGCGGTGCTCTCGAAGCCGGCACCGAGCTCGGCGAGATCGGCCACCTCGCCGCCGACGGCCTCCAGGGGCCGCTCGTCGCCTGGCGGCTGCACACCGGGGATCACCGAGAACTCCTTGGTCACGTCGACGAAGTATCGCTGGGCGCACTCGCTCACCAGGAACTCGACGAACTGGCTTGCCAGCTCCGGGTCGTCTGCGGTGTCCAGCACCGATGCCCCTGCCACGAGGATGATGGCGCCAGGGTCCTCGGCGGGGAAGTAGTGGTTGCGCGTCGTCAACGACTCGTCCTGTGCCAGGAGCTCGAGCACGTAGTAGTGATTCGCCAGACCCATGTCGATCTCGCCGCTATCGACGGCCTCGACGATGGCGACGTTGTTCGGGTAGGTGCGCACGTCGTTGTCGACCAGCCCTTCGAGGAAGGCCATCGTCTCGTCTTCGCCGATAGCGATCCGCAGGTAGCTGACGAAGTCCTGGAACGAGGCGTTCGACGGGGCGATACCCAGCTTGCCCCGGTATTCCGGCTTGATGAGGTCGAACACGGAAGCGGGGAGCGTGTCTGCGGGTGTGCGCTCAGGGTCGTGGACCAGCACCCTGACCCGGCCTGAGGCGCCGACCCAGGTGCCGTCTGCGGCCCGATACTGCTCGGGCACCTTGTCGAGCACGCTGTCTGGGAGGGTGTCGAGCCGACCCTGCTCGCCGAGGAACGCCAGCGGTCCGGGAGCTTGAGAGAAGAACACGTCGGCCGGCGACGCATCGCCTTCCTCGGAGATCTGACGAGCCATCGTCGCCGAGTCGCCTCCGTAGTCGATGGCGATGTCGACCCCGGTCTGGCTGGCGTACTGCTCGAGTAGCGGGCCGACCAGTTCCTCGTTGCGGCCGGAGTACACCGTCAGCTCTCCGCCGGCCTCGACGGGTTCGAGCTGGCAGTCGACCTCGTCGGCATCGGCCAACGTTTCCTCGCTCCTGCCATCGCCGTCACCTCCGCATGCTGTTGCGAGCAGGGCAACGAAGCACGGGACGGCAGCGGCGCGGCGGGAACTCACGAGCGAGCACGATAGCAATGCTGGTCAGCGTTTGTAAAGTCAACCTAATACCACAAGGATGGCATGGTGCGCATCCGTCTGAGCCACCGCACGACCCGCCCGCCGTGTCCTGTCGCCTCGGGGCCGGTGTACCTCTTGCTGCCGGCGCACGACGAAGCGGACCGCGTGGCGGCGGTGATCGATCGCCTCCCAGCCCAGGTGTTGGGCCGAGAGACCTACTGCCTGGTTGTCGACGACGGCAGTGCCGACGACACCGCGAGGCGGGCGACAGCGGCCGGGGCGTCGGTGCTGTCGCACGGTGCCAACCGCGGCCTCGGGGCGGCGGTGCGCACCGGGATCGCAAAGGCCGTTGCGCGTGGCGCGGCGATGGTGGCGTTCTGTGACGCCGACGGTGAGTACGACCCTGGCGAGCTCGAGCGGTTGGCCCAACCGATCCTCGAGGGTGCCGCCGACTACGTGGTGGGCTCCCGGTTCGCCGGTCGGATCGGAGACATGCGACCGCACCGGCGAATCGGCAACCTGGTGCTGACGCGAGCGCTGCGACTCGTCGCTCGCACGCCGCTCTCAGACGGCCAGAGCGGGTTCCGGGCGCTGTCGCGGGCTGCGGCTGTGGAGGCCGAGATCGCCCACGACTACAACTACGCGCAGGTGCTGACCATCGACCTGATCTCGAAAGGCTTCCGCTACGCCGAGGTGCCGATCACGTACTCGTTCCGCGAAGGCGGCCACTCGTTCGTGCGACTAGGCAGCTACCTCCGCGCCGTCATCCCCACCGTCTTGCGCCAACTCAACCCCCCGTGAGTCAGTCTTCGACGACGTGAGCGCGGAAGCTCTCCCTGGCGGTGGCCCAGGCGAGTCGATCGACCGTGCCATCGGCGCGCAGGCAGGCTGCTGCGGCTGCTCCCATGGCGAGCGCGTGGTGGGTGTTGTCGTGGGCGAAAAGCGCCTGGCGTCCCACGAGCATCAGTTCCCGGCGACCCGCCGCCCACTGTTCGACGCCAGCCAATGGACGTTCGAACCCCACCCGGTACACCGGGTAGACGTTGGGGATCCGCTTCACCACCACCTTCACCGGATGAGGCCGGGGTAGGCCGCTGCGTTCCAGGGCGTTGACGACGACGTGGCCGAGCGCTTCGTCGGTCTTGTTCCACAGCGCTCCGCCCGGATCGGCGGGCACCTCCGCGCACAGCACCGTGGTGGATGCCGGGTCGGCGGGGTCGTCCCGATAGTTCTTCGGCTCACTGAGCCTGGCAACCGGTATGCGAGGATCCGGGAGGTAGTGGGCGTCGAAGGCGGTGTACTGGGGCTCGGCGAGCACCAGGTAGACGAGCACCGCACCTCGGTACTCGAGAGAGGTCGACGCCTCACGGACGTCGGTGGGAACGTCGCCGCCGTAGAGCGCCACGGTCCGGGCGCCGGGCAGCGTGGAGATGACCGTGGTGGCGAGCGCTGCCACGTCGGTGCCTGGCACCACCTGGTGGCCGAGCCGGAACTCGGCCCCGGCATCGGTAGCGGCGTCGGCGACGGCCTCGCTGATCCGGCCGAACCCTCCTCGTGGGTACCAGAACGAGGCGTTCGGACCGGTACCGCCCCTGACGATGCGGCGCACGAGACCTGCGGCAGAACCGGCACTGACCCTCCGCCGGAAGAGCTCGCTGGACAGCTCGCCGGCGTCGACACCCCACAGCTTGCGGGCATAGGGCTCGTAGAAGCGTTTGGCGATCGTGGGCCCGAGCGCCTGGCGTACGCGGGCGGCGAAGGTGTCAGCCGCCGGGCGGCGTGCCCGCAACGGCGACAGCACCAAGTCTCGTACGGCGCCGGCCGCCAGCGATGGAGGCGCGTGCCTGATGAGGTCGATTGGGCGTAGCGGGAACGCCATCCAACGGCCGTCCATCCGGATCCGTCCGTTGCGTGTGCGCAATTGCAGGTCCTCGCCGAGCAGGTCGGCCAAAACGCGCAGGATCTCGGGCGGGGTGGCGACGTGCAGCCGGTGGCTGCCGTGGTCGACGCGCTGACCCGCGATCTCGAAGCTCGAGGCCAACCCACCGACGGTTTGCGCCTGCTCGAGCACGACCACCCGCAGGCCTCGCCGGGCTGCACCCAGTGCCGCCGCCAATCCCGACGGTCCGGCGCCAAGCACGGCGACGTCGAAGTGCCCGGTCACCCGTGCGGATACGACATGGTGGCCGGCCCGCGGTAGCTGGCCGAGATCCGGTCGTCGCGCTCGAGATTGGTGAACGGGGCGCGTGAGCGGATCAGCGTCCCGTCGTCGAGCCGGGCGATCACCATGCAGTCGTGCCCGTAGTACTCCACCAGCTCCACCGTGCCGTCGTCGCCAGGAGTCAAAGCAACGTGCTCGGGACGCACCAGCACGATGGTTCCGTTGACGGCGGCCGGCGCACTCGACAGGGTCACCGGTCCGATCGACGTACCTGCCGTGGCACCGTTCGTGGACGCCGCCGGCAGCAGGTTCGCGTCACCGACGAACGAGGCCACCCACGGATCGATCGGGTCGGCGTACAGGTTGGACGGCTCGTCCACCTGGAGGATGCGACCGTCGCGCATCACCGCCACGAGGTCGCCGAGCACGAACGCCTCCTCCTGGTCGTGGGTGACGAACACAGCGGTGATGCCGGCGTCGGCCAGGAGCCGGTGCACCTCGGTGCGTACCTGGACCCGCAGGGTGACGTCGAGGTTGCTGAAGGGTTCGTCGAGCAGCAGCATCTCGGGACGCGGCGCGAGGGCCCTCGCCAGGGCGACACGTTGTTGCTGGCCGCCCGACAGCGTGCCGGGCAGGCGGTCGGCGAAGCCTGCGAGCCCGACCATTTTCAACACCTCGGCCACCCTGGCGGTGCGGCGTTCGCTGCGGTCGAGTCCGAACGCCACGTTGTCGGTGACCGACAGGTGAGGGAACAGCGCCCAGTCCTGGAAGACCATGCCCACCCTGCGCTTTTCGGGAGCGACGAAGGTTCGGGGTCCGGACAGCACCCGGTCGGCGAGCTCGATCGTGCCAGAGGTCGGTGTCTCGAGGCCGGCGATCAGGCGCAGCAGTGTGGTCTTGCCGGATCCGCTCGGTCCGAGCAAGGCGCACACGGTGCCGGGCGGTATGTCCAGTGACACCTCGTGCAGGATCTGCTCTGAGCCGAAGTGGTTCGACACCCGGTCGACACGCAGCGCCGCGCCGTGTCGAGTTGTCATGCCGGCATCGTAACGACCGGTAGGCAGTCCTAACCCACGCGGCATGGGGAGTCGTCGGGGCTTGGACGTACGCTGCAACCGATGACGTTTCCCGCCCGTCGGCCCCGCCGCCTGCGCAGGACACCGGCTCTGCGCGAGCTGGTGGCCGAGACGAGGGTCACGACATCGGACCTGTTGGCACCGCTGTTCGTGCGCGAGGGGATCACCGAACCGAACCCGATCGCGTCGCTCCCCGGTGTCGTCCAGCACACTCGCGAGAGCATGCGCAAGGAGGTGGCGCAGCTGGCTCAGCTCGGTGTACGTGCCGTGATGCTGTTCGGCGTGCCGGCGCAGAAGGACCAGCAGGGATCGGGGGCGTTCGATCCGGACGGCATCGTGCAGTTGGCGCTCGACGATCTACGTCACGAGGTTGGCGACGACGTGCTGCTGATCGCCGACCTGTGCATCGACGAGTACACGTCCCACGGCCATTGCGGCGTGCTCGACGATCGGGGTCGGGTCGACAACGACGCCACGCTCGACGTGTACGCCGAGACGGCGATCGCCCAGGCCACGGCTGGTGCCGCGATGGTGGCCCCGAGCGGGATGATGGACGGCCAGGTGGGGCGCATCCGCGCCGCGCTCGACCGCGCCGGATTCGACGACGTCGCCATCCTCGCCTACGCCGCCAAGTACGCAAGCGGGCTGTACGGCCCGTTCCGCGAAGCCGTCAACGTGGAAATCGCAGGGGGCGGCGACCGCAAGGGCTACCAGCAGGACGTGCGCAACGGCCGCGAAGCGCTCGTGGAGGTCCAGGCTGACGTCGAGCAGGGCGCCGACATGGTGATGATCAAGCCGGCGCTCGCCTACCTCGATGTGATCGCCGCCGTGCGCCAGCGTGTCGACGTACCCGTTGCCGCCTACCACGTCAGCGGTGAGTACGCCATGCTCGAGGCGGCGGCCGCAAACGGGTGGATCGACCACGATGTCGTGGCGCTCGAACACCTCACGGCCATCAAGCGGGCCGGGGCCGACGTCATCCTCACCTACCTGGCGCGCTGGTTCGCCGAGAGGATCGGATGAGAGGGATCACGATCCCCGACACGACGTCGCGGGCGGTGCCGTTCTGCGCCGATGAGTGCGGTGCGGCCGGCTGCACGCCCACCGTGTGCGTCGGTGCCGGTGTCGCCTCCAACGAGGTGCTGTTCGAACGCTCGCAGCGCGTGATCCCCGGCGGTGTCAACTCGTCGATCCGGGCGCACCGGTCCGTCGGCGGTTCTCCGATCATCGTGGCACGGGCCGAGGGGCCGTACATCTGGGACGTCGAGGGCACGCGCTACATCGACCTGGTCCAGAGTTATGGGGCGGTCATCGTGGGGCACGCCCATCCCGCCGTCACCCAGGCGCTGCACAGCGCCGCTGCCGACGGGACCTCGTACGGGGCGCCGACGGCTCGGGAGATGAAGCTGGCCGAGCTGATCGTGGAACGCGTCCGCAGCTGCGACCAGGTTCGATTGATGAACTCCGGCACGGAGGCCACGAGTACCGCGGTGCGGCTGGCCCGCGGGTTCACGGGCCGAGACCGCATCGTCACATTCGCCGGCAACTTCCACGGCGCCACCGACGCGTTGTTGGCCACCGGGGGCAGTGGTGTGGCCACGCTCGGCCTGCCGGGAACCGCCGGCGTTCCCGCCAGCGCCGTCTCCGAGACGCTCGTCGTGCCGTACAACGAGGTGCCGGTGCTCGACGGCACGGTCGCCGCCGTGATCGTCGAACCGGTGGCTGCCAACATGGGTGTCGTCGCTCCCGTCCCGGGATTCCTGGCCGGGCTGCGCGCCGAGTGCGACCGGGTGGGGGCACTGCTGGTCTTCGATGAGGTGATCACGGGGTTCCGCCTCGATGTCGGCGGCGCCCAGTCGCGTTTCGACGTGGCCGCCGACCTGACGACGTTCGGCAAGGTGATCGGCGGTGGGCTCCCCGTCGGCGGGCTCGGCGGGCGTCGTGAGATCATGGAGACGCTGTCGCCGATTGGCCCTGTGTTCCACTCCGGCACGCTGTCTGGCAACCCGCTGACGACGGCCGCCGGGCTGGCCGTTCTTGGCCTCCTCGACGAGGACGTGTACATGGAGCTGTCGGCGAGGGCCCGGCGGCTGGCGGCCGTGCTGCGCGACGCCTGTCTGGCAGCCCGCTTCCCTGCCCAGTTTCCTGTGGTGGGCACGCTCGTCGGCATGGTGTGCGGTCGTCTGGAGGCGGTGCGCAACTTCGACGAGGCCCGGGAGACCGACACCGCTGCGTACGCCAGGTTCTTCCACGCCATGCGCTCGCTTGGCGTGGCCATGGCCCCAGGCGCCTACGAGGCCATCTTCGTCGGACTCGGACATGACGACGACGTGATCCAGGCGGTCGGTGCTGCCGCCGAGCAGGCGGCGCGGGTGGCGTCGTCGGCCGCCCAGTAGCGTCTCGTCGCGATGCGGCAGTTCTTCGGCTGGCGGTTCTGGGCGGCGGTTCTCGTTCTCGTCGTCGTTGCCCTCGCCATCGTCGTGCTCACCGGTGACGACAGTGCCAGTGAGGATCAGGTAGAACGCTCGTCGCAGAATCGTCGCCTCGATCTGGCGAGCTTCGTGTACGCCGCCGAACGGAACCGCTTCCGGATGACCGACGGCTATTCGCGTGGCTATCTCAACTTGATTCTCGACGGCGAGCGCACCGTGCGCATCCAACCGGGCACGCCGGGCGTGGTGCGCTGTCAGCGACTCGACGAGGTAGGCGGATGCGGGGTGGTGGCCGACCTACTCGGCGACGCCGTGGTGTGGTTCGCCATCGTGCCGCTCGGGCCGCGACTGACGCTCGAGCTGCCACCCATCGTCGACCTAGAGGACGGCTACGCCATCCTGTCCAACGGCTGGGAGCTGCGATACGCGCCGGTGCTCGACCGGCGCTGCGACGAGCAGACCGAGTCGTTCCAGCAGTTCCTGCGCGAGTTCGGACCACGGAGCACGACGATCGTCGACCCGGGCGAGAACCGCGTCACAGCCGTGGCCTGTTAGCCGACACACCGGCCGAACCGGTGCCGGTTCGGCGAAACTACTGGCCGGCGACGGCATCGACGGTGGCGGACCGTCGCCGCCCGGGGGCGGCGTTCGCGGTGGCGTGGGCGCGCTCGGCTCGACCGAGGAAGTCGCCGAGCACGCGGTTGAACGTCAAGAAGTGCTCGACCATGAATCCGTGGGCGGCACCCGAGATCACGACCAGCTCGGCCGTCGGGATGCGCTCGGCCAGTTCCTCGCTGTCACCGCGAGGCGTCAGGATGTCCTGGTTGCCGACGATCACGAGCGTGGGTACGACGATGTTGGCCAACTCGTCGGCGAGGCCGTCGTCGGCGGCCAGGATGGCGTCGACCTGGGCGGCAAAGGCGTGCGGTGGGTTGCCGAACCCGAGCGGCCCGAGCCATCCGAGGGCGGGCGACAGGCGCCGGAACGAACGCGGACCGATCACCCATCTGGATGCCTCACGGGTCATCCGACCCATTCCTTCGGTCATCGCGAACTCTGCCCAATCGGCGAGCAGCTCGCGCCGCCACTGATGGTTGGTGCACGACGTGCAGGCCAGGGTGAGTGAGCGCACCCGGTCGGGATACATGACGCCGACGATCTGGGCGATGGCGCCTCCCATGGATGCCCCAACGACGTGCGCCTGCTCCACGCCGACAGCGTCGAGCACACGCACAGCGTCGTCGGCCATCTGGTCCAGGGCGTAGGGCCCGCGTGGTTTGTCGGTGCGACCGGCGCCGCGATTGTCGAACGCGACGGTGCGGTAGCGCGCCGCGAGTGCGATGCGTTGGAGCTGCCATCCGTACAAGTCGGCGCCGAGCCCTTGGATCAGCAGCACCGGTGGACCCGACGACCGCCCGGTCACCTCGTAGCGGATCCGCACGCCATCGCTGGCGGTCACGAATGGCATTAGTCGCCACCCATTCCCGACATCGACAGCCAGTCGAACAATGGGCCCGAATGCCACCCTCCCATCTCCTCGAGCAGGCTGCGGATGCGCTTGCGGGCAGCATCTGCGAGCTCCAGCTCGGCCAGCGGGCCGCGGCGGGATCGCCCGGCATTGATCTCGGTTCCGATCTCTACGCGAGCGTGGCGGCTGAACGGTGAGCTGGTGGCGGCGGCGGGATGGACCCGCACCCGTTCCTGCACAGCGGCGCCGATCAGCCGATGGTCGATTCGTCCGACGCGCTGCGGATGCAGCTCCCGACCCGTGCCGATGACCACGAGCTCCTTCGCCCTCAAGGCGTTGCGCACCTCCTCGGGATGATCGAGCAGACCACCAAGACGGCGCAGCAGTGCACCGGCCGGAGCAGTGTCGGGCCGCCCCACGAACCGCACGGGTCGACCTGTTGCCTCACCGAGGGCCAGCGCCGTGAACACAGGCGCGAGGGAGTACGTGCGGACGTTGACGACGATCAACGCCCCTGCTCGGGACGGCAGCCGGTCGACGCCGCCGAGGGTGACGTGCCAGCGCATGTTTGCCAGCGTCGTGATGCGCTCAACGAAGATGCTGTCTCGTCCCCATCCGTCCACGTGAACGCCGGACGCCGGGGGATCGGGTCGCGTGCGCTCGACGGTGGGGTCCTCCTCCACGTCGGCGGGATGCTTGGGTTCGCCGGGCTCGGACCGGCGGGCGAAGGGCAGGATCAACGCCGTCATCACGCCACCTGCCGACGGGCCGGGACCCGTACGACGCTCTCCCAGGCGTGCAGCCCGTCGATGACCTCCACGGCGGTGACTGTGGGGGCCACGCCGAGCACGTCCATGGCTCGTGAATCGTCGGCCAGCCGTCCCCGGTGGAACAGCTCGGCCACATGATCGGGGATGGGAGCACCGAGCACCCAGCTCATCGCCCGCACGAGCCGCCATTCCGGCCCGACGAGCGGCAGCGGGATGCGGCCACCGCGGCGGATGGCCTGGAACGTGCTGATCGAACCCGGGGCGACGACGTTCACGGGACCGTCGTGCCGCCGGCGGCTGGCGGCACAGAACGCCACGGCCGCATCGTGATCCTGCACGACGGTGAACGGAGGGTCGGCGAGCACGCTGAACGGGACGACGGGCTGGCGCAACACGCGACCGAGCGGGCTCGGCACATGAGGCCCGAGCACCGGAGCAAGGCGCACCAGCGTGACCGGCACGCCGACTCGCTGGCTCACGGAGCGGGCTGTGAGCTCGATGCCCTCCAGCATGCGCCCGTACTCGCTTGTCGGGTCGAGTGGTGTGTCCTCGTCGGGTCTGGTCAACGAGCCGCGAGCTCGGCCATACACCTCGATGCCACTGCGGACGACCACCGCCTGCAATGCCTTGCACTCGGCGGCGGCTCCAAGCACGGATGTGGCGGCGTGGTCCGTGAGCACCTTGGCTGTGCCAGTGCCGGCACGCGCGTCGGGCTCCCAGCTCGCCACGTGTACGAGTACGTGAGGGTCGAAGTCGGTGATCGTCTGCACGATCCGCTCGGTCTCGGCCGGCGGGATGCGGTGGAACGTGGCAGCCCGCAGCCGCCGGCGGGGAGGGTCGGCGTCGATGCCGGCCAGCTCACCGACCCACGGTTCGTCTTCGAGCAGCGCCGCCAGCCGGGAACCGAGCTCGCCCCCCATGCCCGAGATGAGCACGCGCTGGCCGGGCATCTACGCGACGCTACCTGCTGTTCATCGTGGCGACAGTCACCACCGAGCGCGCCCGGTCGGCCTCGCTGCGCTCAGCCGAAGTCTCTGTGGGGGCTGCGCCCCCACGCCCCATCCCCGGTCGGCTCACTGGCGTTCGCGCGCCCGGTCGGCCTCGCTGCGCTCAGCCGAGGCCGCGTGAGTCCTGCTTCAGGGCGGTGTCCACCGAGAGCGCCGAGGCGACGACGAGACTGTGCAAAGGCTGGGGCGGCTTGGAGTGCATCTGCACGACGTAGTTGTCAGCCGTCGTGAACATCGTCTTGGCGATGCCCTCGAACGTTTTCGTGATCCTGGCGATCTCGGTTCCGGTGTTGTCCTCGATGCGGAAGTTCCAGGCGCGCCAGTTCTCTGCCTTGATGGCGCCGAGACGTTGGCCGTTCGCTTCGAGTCCGAAGTTGATCTTGCCGATCATCTTCTCCTGCACGATCCGGCCGATCTCGTTGCCGGCGGCATCTTCGACGACGACGGTGCTCTTGATGATCTTGGCCGGCCGGGTGAGGCGCATGAGCACCTGTCCGGCAGGGTCGGTGATCTCCAGCTTGTGCGTCATGAACTGGTCGAGGCTGCTGACGAGGCGCATCACCTTCTTCGCTCGCGACTGGCCCACCTGGTTGACCTGTGCCACCTGCGTCCCGTGCTGGCTGAACACGCCGTACTGGTTCGTCAGCTCGAATATCTTGGCCTTCTGGTTGACGACGAGGATCGGTTCGTTGAACAGCGTGCCGTCGCCGCCTTCGACGGGCTGTGCGATGCCGGCCCCGCGGTAGCCACTGCCCGAGAGCTGCCGTTGGATCTTCGCAGGGTCGGCCTCGTTGCCGATCCTTCCATCGATCTTGTCGAGCAGCCCTCCCTTCACGGAGTCCTTGCCGGTCTTGCCCTGGTTGCTGATGTGCTCGGTCCACGCCGCTCCATCCCAATACCGCAGCTCGTGGCGCCTGGTGGGGTCGGGGAACCAGTTGGCTGGCGTTGACGGAGTGTCGCTCATTGGCCAGGAACCCTAGATCCCGGTGCCGGACTGGTGTCAGTCACGCAGCAGGTGCGACCGCAGCACGACGCTGCGCCCGAAGGGATCGAGCTGTCGTCCGACGAGCCGCTCCGTGACGGCGATGGCCCTCGTGCCGTCCTCCACGAGCCCCGACCATCGGATGTATCCGCCCATGATCCCGGTGATTCGGTCACCGACTTCTTCGGCGTGGATCAGCACCTTCGTGCCCGAGCGCAGCAGATCGTCGAGCTCCTGGTACAGGATCCGCAACCAGCGGTCGAGGTCCTCGGCGGTGAACGGGCGGTGACGGCCAGTCACACCCAGCTCGTCGTAGTTGTGCAGGTTGTGCGGGGCGGCCATCATGGAGATCGCACAGCCGAATCCGTTCTCGCGGATCCAGATGATCTCCTCTTGGCGCCGTACCCGGCGGTGGTTGACGCCGAATCCGCCAGGCCGTTCGCAGATCGCCAGCTTGTCTCGCAGGATCCAGATGAAGTGGCGGGGGGTGATGCCCTGTGCCCATTTGCCCCGAAGGCGTGCGGCCATCAACGTGTCGAACCGGTGCTTCGCGGGGTCATACCGGGGGTCGATCCTACTGGGCGCCGGGCGGGATTCTTCGAAGCCGCTGGCCGGTCCGCGCCACGCGCACACCTCCGGCCAGCTCGCACGCCGTTCGCCTGCCGTGGACGACGTCGAGCACGCGCTCCAGCGCCGCCCGGTCGGGCGGATAGCCAGCCACAGTGAGCCAGCTGCGAAGTGCCCGGACGGCGAGCACCGGCGAGGCATCACGCAAGGCGACTGCATCGGTCGGGTCGATGGCGACACTCAGGTCGTCGAGCATGTCGTCGTCCTGCCGGCACAGGTCCGCCGCCCGTGCCAGCAGCGGTGCAACATCGCGATCCGAGATCCGATCGCACAGCGGCAGCAGTTCGTGGCGGATCCGATTGCGGCGGAACGACGCGTCGTGGTTGCTCGGATCATGCACCGGGCGTAGACCGAACGCCTGGCACAGTTCTTCGGTCTCGTGCCGGCGTAGTGACAGCAGCGGTTTACATGCTGACGGGCGCATCGCCGCCAGGCCGCCGGTGCCGGCGCCGCGCAGCAGGTTGGCGAGCACCGTCTCGGCCTGGTCGTCGAGCGTGTGGCCGGTGGCGACGTTGTCAGGGAGAGCGGACGTGCGGGCGGCGCGGGCCCTCGCTTCGAGGTTCGGTCCGGGGTCCACGTGGATGCGGTACTCGACGAACGGAACCCCCACGGCGTCGGCGATGGTCCGAGCGTTGGCTGCCTCGTGACCGGAGCTTGGGCGCAGACCGTGGTCGACGTGATGCGCGACCACAGCGCACCTGGCGGCGACGCCGAGGATCAGCAGCGCCGTCGAGTCGGCTCCGCCCGAGAAGGCGCATTCGAGCGAGGTGCCGGCGTCGGGAAACGTGCAGCGGTCGACGAGCGCGGCGACGAGCTCATCGCGGACCCGAGTCGCGTCGTTCAGAGATGAAGACCCGAGTTGGCACGCCGGCGCCTCCGGGCGCTTCGGCGGCCGCGTCATGAACGATCCACGGCTCAGAGGTCGTTCTGGCGTTTGCCCGGATATCGCTGCGACGACACGTTCTTCATGTATCCGGCGACCAGCGCCACCACGGTCGCCACCG
>Ga0136630_1000231_pt1 | contig 19848 bp, 21 predicted proteins | sample AntDrymUQ5682106_2_FD_105496 | JGI IMG/M metagenome (GOLD analysis project Ga0136630, IMG submission 105496) | Polar desert sand microbial communities from Dry Valleys, Antarctica - metaG UQ568 (21.06) | ecosystem: Environmental > Terrestrial > Soil > Desert | place: Antarctica: Dry Valley...
AGCCGCGCAGCCCGTTCGTCGTGGATATCCGCGAGTTGGGCCGCCGTCCTGGATCGTTGCTACCGGTGCACCGTACGGTCCGGACACCGCAGGATGTTGGGCTGGATGTGATCGGTGTCCAAGCCGGGAACGAGTTGACCCTTGACCTGCGGATGGAATCCGTGGTCGAAGGTGTGCTCGTATCCGGGACGGTGTCCGGTCCGGTCGTCGGGGAGTGCTCTCGCTGCCTCGACCTGATCCAGGACGCCGTCGAGGTCGAGGTCGTGGAACTGTTCGCCTACCCGGACAGCGCCACCTCGGAGACCACCGACGAGGACGAGGTCAGCCGACTGACCGGGGACACGATCGATCTCGAGCCGCTGGTTCGCGACGCCGTGGTCCTGGCCCTACCGGTGGCGCCACTGTGTCGCGAGGACTGCGCAGGACTGTGCGTGGACTGCGGCCAGCGGAGGGACGACCTGCCACCGGACCATCAGCACTCCACCGTCGACCCGAGGTGGGCGGCGCTGGCACAGTACGCAACCAGCACCGGCAGCGATGCCGACGTACCAGAGACAAAGGAGAGTTGATCCGTGGCCGTACCCAAGCGCCGCCAGTCCCGCAGCAACACCCGCTCACGCCGGGCGAACTGGAAGGCGACCGCGCCCACGCTGACGCCATGCCCGAACCGCGCCTGTGGCCGGGTCAAGCCCCCACACGAGGCCTGTCCGCACTGCGGTCAGTACAAGGGCAACGAAGTTCTCTCGGTCTAGCCCCGAGGTTCCCAGCGGGGCAATTGCGGTGACCGATCCGCCGGCGAACCGTCCGGAACCCGACGTTGCGATCGAAGCGACCGATCCGGGCCGCGCCGCCCTTCTCGATGCGCTCGGCATCCCGATCGATGCCGAGATCCTCACTCTTGCATTGACCCATCGCTCCTACGCCTATGAGCACGGCGGCCTGCCGACCAACGAGCGGTTGGAGTTTCTGGGCGACTCCGTGCTCGGACTGATCATCACCGACACCCTCTATCGGGCCAATCCCGATCTCCCCGAGGGACAGTTGGCCAAGCTGCGCGCCTCGGTGGTCAATATGCGCGCTCTGGCTGAGCTGGCCCGCGCTCTCGGACGGTACGGGCTGGGCGCCGCTCTACGGCTGGGCGCCGGCGAGAGGTCCACCGGCGGCACGGACAAGGACAGCATCCTGGCCGACGCCTTCGAGGCTCTGCTCGGCGCCATCTACCTCGACTGCGGGCTGCCCGCAGTCAGCTCGCTGGTGCGCCGACTGTTCTCCGATCTGCTGGACGAAGCGGCGACCAAAGGCGCTGGCCTGGACTGGAAGACCAGCTTGCAGGAACTGACCGCCCGCCTGGGTCTGGGCGTCGTCGCCTATCGGGTCATCCACGACGGTCCCGATCACGCAAGGACGTTCACCGCCTACGTCGACCTCGGCGGTCAGCGCTACGGCAGCGGGGTCGGTCGGAGCAAGAAGGACGCCGAGCAGCAGGCGGCAGAGCAGACTTGGCAGGAGCTCTCGACGCTTCGCGGCGCAACGGAATAGCCCGAGCCGGAATGCCTGAACTGCCAGAGGTCGAAGTCGTCCGAGCGGGCTTGGCCCGGTGGGTCGTCGGGCGAGAGATCAGCTCGGTCTCGGTGCGGCATCCGCGGGCGATCCGTAGATTCGTCGGCGGCCCTACCCAATTCGAGGCCGCCTTGGGCGGACGCACCGTACGGGCTGCCGCTCGCCGCGGAAAGTACCTCTGGCTGCCGCTGTCCGACGGGCAGGTCCTGCTCGCCCACCTCGGGATGAGCGGCCAGTTGCTGATCGCGCCACCGGCCACCCCGGACGGCCCACACCTGCGGGTCGTTCTCGAGTTTTCCGGCGGCGGCCCGGATCTGCGCTTCGTCGACCAGCGGACCTTCGGCGGATTGTGGGTAGAACCCGGAGGCGAGCCCCCGGACTTCCTACCGGCGGGTCTGGGCCACATAGCCCGCGACCCGCTCGATCCGCTCTTCGAGGAGACGGTGTTCATCAGCCGGCTCAGGCGCCGCCGTACCGAGATCAAGCGCGCCTTGCTCGATCAGACGCTGATCAGCGGGGTCGGCAACATCTACGCCGACGAGGCGCTGTGGCGAGTGGGGTTGCACGGCGGTCGGGCAACGTCTCGACTTTCCGTGGCCCAAGCCAGGGAGTTGGTCGGTGCTGTCCGCGAGGTGATGATCGAGGCGCTGGCCCAGGGAGGCACCAGCTTCGACTCGCTGTATGTCAACGTGAACGGGGAAAGCGGTTACTTCTCCCGGTCGCTGAACGCCTATGGACGGGGAGACCTGCCGTGTTCACGGTGTGGGACGCCCATGCGCCGGGAGGCCTTTATGAACCGGTCGAGCTTCTCCTGCCCGCGCTGTCAGCCCAGGCCACGCAGCCGGATATGACCAGCTTCACTTCTCCGAGCCCTCGAGTCGGGGGCATCAGCCGTTGACCGGACGGTGGGAGGGTGTCACCCTAGAGTTCTCAGAACGCTCACCCGCGAGCAACCCCGCGGGCTTCCCCATCGCAAGCGGAGGATTTCCCCATGGCCAAGGCCCTCCTGGGTCACGTTGCCACCCCGTCGTCGCTGCTCATGGAGGAGACGGTGATCTTGCATCGCCGGATCCGTGCCCTCGAGGCCGAGATAGCCCACCTGCGCGAGGAGCGTGACCTGCTGCTCGGTGACGGCCTGCGCCGGCTGGCCGACGAGGCTTCGGCACCCTCGGCACCGGTTCCTGCCTGAGCCGTTCCGGTGACCGGTGGCCATGAACGGCGCGCCGGTCACCGTCTTCGGCAACGGCTCGGATAACCTCAGGACGGCCCTTCCCCCACTGCGCTAACCGCGTCGTGCCGGCCAGAGGAGTTCTTTCCCCGACCCGCTCTGGAGCCGCGTGCATCTGTCCAGTCTGACGTTGAAGGGCTTCAAGTCCTTCGCGTCATCGACGACCCTTCGCTTCGAACCGGGCATGAACGCGGTCGTCGGCCCGAACGGTTCCGGGAAGTCCAACGTCGTGGACGCCATCTCGTGGGTGCTGGGCGAGCAGGGTGCCAAGAGCCTGCGCGGCGGAAAGATGGAAGACGTCATCTTCGCCGGGACGGCTGGTCGCGCGCCGTTGGGCCGGGCCGAGGTGATTCTCACCATCGACAACACCGACGGCGCGCTGCCGATCGAGTACACCGAGGTCTCGATCACCCGCCGGATGTACCGCTCGGGCGAGAGTGAGTACGAGATCAACGGATCGTCCTGCCGCTTGCTCGACATCCAGGAACTGCTCTCCGACTCCGGCATCGGCCGCGAGATGCACATCATCGTCGGCCAGGGGCAGCTCGACGCGGTACTCGGCGCGCGCCCTGAGGAGCGCCGCGGTTTCATCGAGGAGGCCGCTGGTGTTCTCAAACACCGAAAGCGCAAGGAGAAGGCGATCCGCAAGCTTGACGCCATGCAGGTCAATCTCGACCGGGTCGGGGATCTGACCGAGGAACTGCGCCGCCAGCTCAAGCCGCTCGGACGCCAAGCCGAGGTTGCTCGCCGAGCCCAGTCGGTCCAGGCCGACTTGCGTGATGCCCGGCTCCGGCTGCTGGCCGACGATCTGGTCACCCTTCGCAACGCGTTGAACAAGGAACTCGCCGACGAGGAGCTGATCCGCGGTCGCCGCAGCGAGGTCGAAGCCCAGCTACGTAGCGCCAACGCTCGCGAGGCAGAGTTGGAGAGCGGCTTGGCGCAGACCTCGCCGGCGCTGGCCCGCTCTCAAGAGATCTGGTATCAGCTCTCGTCCCTGAGTGAGCGGCTGCGCAGCACGCATCAGCTTGCTGCCGAGCGCGCCCGGCACCTGTCGGCACCGCTTCCCGAGCCGCCGCCCGGGCGTGATCCGGAAGCCCTCGAGGCCGAGGCGGTGGCAGTGGAGGTCGAGCGCGCCGAACTCGACCTGCATCTGGCCGGCGAGCGCGACCGGCTCAGTGCCGCCGTGTCTGCTCGGGCTGACCTCGAGGATGAGCTTCGCCAGGCTGAGGACGAACTGGTCCGGGCGGCCCGAGCGCAGGCCGATCGCCGAGAGGGATTGGCCCGCTTGGCTGGTGACTTGCAGGCGTTTCGCAGCCGGGCCGGCGCTGCCGAGGACGAGATCAGCCGGCTGACCGCTGCCGTGGGCGAGGCCCGCACCCGCGCCGAGCAGGCCGCAGCGCAGTTTGCGGCCGTCGAAGGCCAGATCGGGGAGTTGGGCGATTCCGAGCAGAACCTCGACGCCCGGCATGAGGCGGCAGTTGCTGCCTACGAGGCCACCGCCACCGAGGTCGCCCGGCTGATCGACGCCGAACGGGAAGCCGAACGCCACCGCGACGCATGGCAGGCTCGTGCCGAGGCGCTGGCCGAAGGGCTGCACCGCAAGGATGGCGCCGGAGCCTTATTGGCCGCCGAGCAGGACCTGTCCGGAGTGCTCGGCGCGCTGTCGGCGCTGTTGCGCGTCGAGCCGGGATACGAGGTCGCGGTCGCGGCCGCGCTCGGACCGATCGCCGATGCCATTGCGGTACGGACGCCACGCGATGCTGCCGCCGCGTTGACCTATCTGAGAAGCCATGATGCCGGCCGGTCCGGGGTGCTGGTGGGCGGCGGTGCCGAGGCCGGTCCGATCGAGAGCTGGCCTTCCCTGCCCACCGGTGCCCGATGGGTTCGGGAGTTGGTCACCGCACCCAGCGAACTCGACTCAGCCCTCGCTGTTGCCCTGGATCGGGTCGCGGTCGTTCCGGAGATAACCGAGGCGGTACGGCTGGTCGAGACCCACCGGAGGCTGCGCGTGGTCACCGCGGCTGGTGACCTCCTCGGGACTCATTGGTCCTTCGGCGGGTCGGTCAGCGGGCCCAGCGCCATCGAAGTCGTAGCCGCGCTGGAGGATGCGCAGCGCGAGCACGCCGCCAGTCAAGCCCACAGCGCCCGGTTGCAGGGTCAGCTGGAGGAGGCGCGTGAGCTCGCGGCCCGGCGATCGGGCGCCGTCGAGAGTGCGCTCGCTGCGCTGCACGAGTCGGATGCAGCGCACTCAGCAGTGGCCGAGCGTCTCGGTGACCTCGGCACGGCGGCCCGATCGGCGGCCGCGGAGGCCTCCCGGCTCGAGCATTCGCGCGAGGCGGCCGAGCGGGCGCGCGATGCGGACCTCGCTGGACTGGCCGAACTGGAAGAGCGCTGGCAGGCCGCTCAGGTGGCCCCATCCGCCGACGAACCTTCCACCACCGATCGTGACCAGCTGCAGCGCGCCGTCGCTCGAGGCCGCCAGGAGGAGATGGAGCTCCGGCTGGCCGAACGTAGTACCGAGGAACGCTCGCGCGCGCTGCGCAGTCGCGCGGACTCACTGCACCGCGCCGCCGGCCAGGAGCTGGCCAGCCGGGCCCGCCAGGAGGTCGCCGTCGCGGCGCGGCGGCGCGGGGCCGCGATCGCCGGACAGGTGCGCATCGCCGCGGAGCACACCATCGCCCACGTGAACGCGTCGTTGGAACGGGCTGTTGCGCAGCGCGACGAGCTATCCAGGGAGAAGGTCAGCCGGGACGGCGAGCTGCTCGGGCTGCGGACTCGGATCCGTGGACTGACCGCCGACCTCGACCGCCTCACCGACGAGGTGCACCGTGACGAGGTGGCTCGTGCCGAGCAACGGCTGCGGATCGAGACGCTGGAGGATCGAGCCGCCCAGGACTACGGCGCGGACGTCGACGTGCTGATCGATGAGTACGCACCGAGTGCGCTGGTCCCGCCGTCGTTGGCTGATCTGGTCGCTGCGCGGGCCGAGGGAATCGAGCCGCCGCCGGCCCAGCCGTACGACCGATTGACCCAGGAGCGTCGCGCCTCCCGCGCCGAACGCGATCTCGCCGTGCTCGGCAAGGTGAATCCGCTTGCGCTGGAAGAGTTCGCGGCGCTGGAGGAGCGGCACGCCTTCCTTGCCACTCAACTCGAGGATCTCAAGGACACCAAGCGCGGACTGCTCTCGGTGATCCGCGAGGTCGACAGCCGGATCCTTGCCGTCTTTGCCGACGCCTTCGCAGATGTGGCAAAGGAGTTCGAGAAGGTCTTCGCGACGCTGTTCCCCGGTGGCGAGGGGCGACTGATCCTCACCGATCCGGATGACCTGCTGACCACCGGCGTCGAGGTCGAGGCCCGTCCACCGGGCAAGAAAGTGAAACGGCTCTCGCTGCTGTCCGGTGGCGAGCGTTCGCTGACAGCGGTCGCGATCCTGGTAGCGATCTTCCGGGCAAGGCCGTCACCGTTCTACATCCTCGACGAGGTCGAAGCCGCCTTGGACGACGTGAACCTCGGCCGGTTGATCGGGTTGATCGAGGCGCTGCGCGATTCCAGTCAGCTGATCGTGATAACTCACCAGAAGCGGACGATGGAGATCGCCGACACCCTCTACGGCGTGAGCATGCGTGGCGACGGGATCACCACGGTGATCAGCCAGCGGATCCGCGAACTGACCTCCGCCTGACCCTCAGATGAGCAGGTCGACGATCAGCGGCAGGTGATCGGAGGCATCGCTGGTCATCACCTGAGCAGCTGAGGCGACGACTCCGGCTGAGCACAGCACATGATCCAGGCGCTTGTTCGGCCGATGCGCCGGATGGGTGCGGCCATGGCCCCGTCCCGATTCGGTCCACGCATCACGGAGATCGTTCAGGGCGGCCAGTTCCGGCGCGTCGTTGTCCGCGTTGAAGTCACCGGCGATCACTGCCCTACCCATGCCGTCCTCGACCAGTTCGCGCACCGCGCGGGCTTGGACGGCGCGATCCTGGGCGCTGTCGTGACTCAGATGCGTGTTCACCACCCAGAGGGTGCCCGGGTCGAGTTCGATCAGAACACGTTGGGCGCTACGCGGTTCGCGTCCTTCGCCGCCGGGTAGCAGGTGCAGGTCATGGGCGAGAATCGGCAGGTGGGACAGGATCGCGTTCCCGTACTCGCGCAACCGACCGTCTCGGGCCGAGCGGGTGAGGCTGGCGCCGAAGACCACTTGCATGTCCAACGCGCGGGACAGTTCACGTGCTTGGTCGAGGTCGTTGCTGCGCTTCCCGAAGTGCCGGTCGACTTCCTGCAGGCACACGACGTGCGCGGCCATCCGTCGGATCACCGACACCGTACGGTCGAGGCTCACCTTCCGGTCCAGACCTCGTCCGTGCGCGATGTTGAACGCAGCCAGCCGCAGCCCGATGGTCACCCGATCACGGTAGTTGCCGCGCTCAGCAGCCAGGAGGTCAGGTCAGGAGGTCAGGAGGTCAGGAGGCGCCAGATTGCGACCAGTCCGACCACCACGATCAACCCACGCAGCACGACCGACGGCAGCCGGCGGCCGACCCCGGCGCCGAGAAAGCCGCCCAGCAGTGAGCCACCGGCGATCAGCCCGACCACAGCCCAGTCGATCCGGCCGAAGGCGAGAAGTGCGAACGTCACAGCGGCAATCGAATTGACGATCAACGAGAGCACATTCTTGAGCGCATTGAGTCGTTGCAGCGGCTCCGGCAGCAGGATGCCGAGCAATCCGATCAGCAGGACGCCCTGGGCTGCACCGAAGTAGCCCCCGTACACCCCAGCGGCATATGTGCTGGCCGCCACGAGCACGCCGTGACCGCGACCCGGCTCGGAAATCCCGTCCCGCTCTCGACGCTGCTGCAGCTTGCGCTGCATCCAGGGCTGGATGACGACTAGCACCACCGAGATTCCCAGCAGAACCGGAACGATGGTGGCGAACGCCTTCGCGGGGAGTACGAGAAGCAGCACCGCACCGGTAATCGAACCGAGCAGCGACATCGGGCCCAACCGCAGGATCCGGCCGTGCTGCCCCCGCAACTCCTCTCGGTAGCCGAAACTTCCCGACACACCGCCGGGCACCAGGCCGATGTTGTTGGAGATGTTCGCGGTCACCGGCGCGTACCCGAAGGCCAGCAGGGTCGGGAAGGTGATCAGGGTGCCAGACCCGACGAGGGTGTTGATCGTGCCCGCGGCCATACCGGCGGCGAAGATCGCCAACGCCTGGAACCACTCCACGCGCGGCGACGCTACCCAGCGACGACGGGGCCGCCTGCGGGGGCCTGCGCGCGGCTGCGCTGCTTTGACAGACTCGGTACGTGGAATTCGTGATCATCGGAATCGTCGTGCTCGTACTACTCGTCGGTGCACTGGCCGGCTTTCTGGTCAGCCGCGGGCGGCGGACCACCCGCCTCGGCGACCCGCCGGTCTCGCCGCGTCCTACCGCGGCAAGCGCGGGCACGACCACACTCGACCGTCCACCGGCCCGGCCGGACAGTGACTCGATCGACATCGCGCCTGCACCGAGCACGGTCGCGGTCCCCGCCGAGATGCCCGAACCGTCGGCCGGGCGAATGTTGCGGCTGCGGTCCAGGCTGGCCCGGTCACAGTCCTCGCTGGGCAGAGGACTGCTCTCGGTCCTGTCCCGGGAACGGCTCACCGAGGACGACTGGGAAGAGCTCGAGGCTTCCCTGCTCGGAGCGGATGTCGGCGTCGCCGCGACCACCGAGATCGTGGATCGGTTGCGTACCCAGACCCGGGTCATCGGCGCTGCCTCCGCCGACGAGCTGCGGGAGTTGCTCAGAGTAGAGTTGATCAACGCGCTTGCTCCCGACGCCGACCGAGAGCTGCGGCTGACATCGTTCGATGGGCATCCGGCCGTTCTTCTCGTCGTCGGTGTCAACGGTGCCGGCAAGACCACCACCTGCGGGAAGATCGCTCGGGTGCTGGTCGGGGACGGCCGCAGCGTCCTTCTGGGCGCCGCCGACACGTTCCGGGCGGCCGCCGCCGAGCAGCTGACCACGTGGGGGGAGCGCGTCGGAGTACGAACCGTGCGAGGGCCCGAGGGCAGCGATCCCGCATCGGTCGCCTTCGATGCGGTCAAGCAGGGTGCCGAGGCCGGAGTCGACGTGGTCGTCGTTGACACCGCCGGACGGCTGCACACCAAGGCCGGCCTGATGGACGAGCTCGGCAAGGTCAAGCGGGTACTGGAAAAGCGTGGCCCGGTGGCCGAGATCCTGCTCGTCCTGGACGCCACCACCGGACAGAACGGCGTCGTACAGGCACGCGTCTTCACCGAGGTGGTCGACATCTCGGGCATCGTGCTGACCAAACTGGACGGTACGGCGAAGGGGGGCATCGTTATCGCTGTACAGCGCGAGCTCGGTATCCCGGTCAAGTTGATCGGCCTCGGGGAGGGTCCGGACGACTTGGCGCCCTTCGATCCGGCGACCTTCACCGATGCCCTGCTTTCCTGAACCTCATGTCCAGGAACTCTTTGCGGAGCAACGGGATTGACCCGGTAACCATCATCTCGGCGTGACCCCGATTCGCGAACGTTCGGCAACCTTCTCAGGTGAGACGACCGGCGTAGACGGTACGAAGCATGGGCTTACCGTCCTCGCCGGTCTCGGCCTTCTCGAACCGCAGCTGCGCGCGGGTGCCGTCGAGGGTGAGCACCGCCAGTTCGTTCCCGAAGAACGGTCCGGCCCGCCTGCGCCAGCGCATTCGGGTCCTCGGCACCCTGGCCAGCCGGCGCAGAGCCGCAGTGATCGCGACGGCGGGCTTGCTCCAGCCGATCTTGAAGGTCTGCACCATGGGGTGTGGCACCTCGTTGTGCACCGGCGAGCAGGTCAGCTGGTAGATGCGGCTGGTGATGCCCTTGGGTTCGACGATCTCGGCGACGTAGGCGTGATGGACGTCCCCGGAGATCACCAGCAGGCTGGTCGGAGCCTTTCCGTGTGCACCCCGAGCCAGCGACTCCAGTGCGGTGCCGAGCCGGTCGAAGGAATCCCGGAACGCGGCCCAGTGCTCGAGATCGCCAGCCTGGCGGATCTTCTCCGCCCACCGTCCGATCCGGCGGCCTTGGAAACGCCGTACCAACTCGGCGTTCCAGCCCTCGAGATCGTGGATCGCCGGTGGCATCAGCCAGGGCAGCGAACTTCCCACCAGGACGTGCTCGATGCCGTCGTTGCCCGCGTCGATCAACATCTGCTCGACCCAGGAGAACTCCTCCTCGTCGAGCATGGCGCGGTCACCCTCTTCCAACGATCGGGCCGCACGAGAGTCGATCATCAGCAGCCGGACCGTGTGCCATTTCCGGCGGTAGCTCCAGCGGATCGAAGACGGGTTCCGATCCGCCTCGAGCGCCAGCTCGCGGAGGTCGTCGTACCCGTCCTGCGCGCCGGTGATGAGCGCGACATTGGGATCCTCGCGCAACTCCTCCGGGGAAAGATTGCCGATGTGCTGATAGAGCCAGTAACTGCCCAGTGCCCCGGCGATCCGGTCGGCCCACCAGTCGGTGGCATTGATCTTCCTGCGCCAGTCCGAGGAAATGTTCCAGTCGTCGATGACGTCGTGGTCATCGAAGATCATGGACGAGGGAATCGTGGACAACAACCACCGAATGTTCGGATCGGACCAGGACTGGTGGTAGATGTAGGTGAACTCCTCGAAGTTCGCTAGCTGGTCGTGCGGTGGCTTGTCGAGATCGCGGTGTGCGGCAAGGTATTTCTTCGTCGTCTCGGTCGTTTCGTCGGCGTAGACCTGATCGCCGAGCAGTACCAGAGCGTCGGGCCACTGCTCCTGCGGAAGTGCGGCGATCTTGATCGAGTAGCTGTCCAGTGCGTCGGGCGGGAAGTCCTCCTGCTCCTCGTTGGTGATCGCCAACGGAGTGGCATAGCGGCAGGAACCGAAGACGACCGAAAAGGCCTCAGAACCGCCGGCGGTACGGATCCGGCTCGGTGGCCGGGTGGAGTCAGCCTCCGGCCAGACGACCGCGTCGTCCAGGCGCACGTCGTACGGCGTGAGGCTGCCGGGTTCCAGACCCTCGACGACCACCAGGGCGTAGTGGTGTCCGCGGACGTGAAAGGTGGTGGCCTGCCCCAGCAGCGCGGGCTCGCCGTGCTCACCGGTCGTGACGCTGACGCGGCAGGCCGCCTCGGTCTCAACCCAGATCGTGGCCGAGACCTTGTCGACATGACGCAGCAGCGGGCCGAGAACGAGAGAGGGCATCGGGCTATGCCTACTGCATCGCGGCCTTCGCTGCCAGCGGATCGAAGCCGAAGGGCAACTCCAGCCGGTGCCGGGCCAGGGTGTCGGCATCGGTCAATAGATCCCCGGTGCGCCGATCGGCCACGATCGTCCCCTCGTCCAGGATCACCGACCGGCTGCACAGTTGCGCGGCGTAGGGCAGGTCATGGGTGACCATCAGCAAGGTGATCGGCAGCCCGGTGAGGATCTCGGCGAGTTCGCGGCGGCTGGCCGGGTCGAGGTTGGACGACGGTTCGTCGAGGACCAGGATCTCCGGCTCCATGGACAGCACCGTCGCCACGGCGACCCGGCGGCGCTGGCCGAAGGACAGGTGGTGTGGTGCTCGGTCGGCGAACTCCGCCATCCCCACAGCATCCAGCGCCGATTCGACCCGCTTGGCCAGTTCCGAACCGCGCAGGCCGAGATTGGCCGGGCCGAATGCAACGTCCTCGCGCACGGTGGGCATGAACAGCTGGTCGTCGGGGTCTTGAAAGACGATCCCCACCCGGCGGCGGATCTCGGTGAGGTTGGGCTTGGCCACCTCGAGTCCGCCCACATGTACCACCCCCGCGCCAGGGGTGAGAATACCGTTCAGGTGCAGGACCAGGGTGGTCTTGCCAGCACCGTTCGGTCCGAGCAGGGCCACCCGCTCGCCCTGCTTGATGAGCAGATCAACGCCGAACAGGGCCTGGTGGCCGTCCGGGTAGGCATAGGCGACTCCGGACATCGCCAGGCTGGGTTCGTGCGCTGAGTCGGTCACCGCGTCCGTGTCTTGGGACTCTGCGTCGGTCAAGAAAATGCCCAACTGCCGAGCAGTACGGCCAGCGCGGCGGCGGGTACGGCGAGGGCTCGGAGCCACATCGAGGTGGCGACCCGCTCCTGTTCCATCACCGGAAGGGTGCCGGTGTATCCCCGGGACAGCATCGCCAGATGCACTCGCTCCCCGCGCTCGTAGGAGCGGATGAACAGCGCTCCGGCCGAATGCCCCAGCACCTTGAGGTGCCCGAGGTGGCGAGCGGTGAACGCCCGGGACTCCCGGGCGATCCGCATCCGCCGGAGTTCTCCGCCGACCACGTCGACATAGCGCAACATGAAGGTCAGGATCTGCACCATGATCTGCGGCAGCCGAAGCCGTTCGAGGCCGCGGCACATCTCACGTGGTGAGGTCGTCGACGCGAACACGATCGAGGCGATCACCGAGAGCGTGGCCTTCATCAGCAGCGCCACTCCGGCGAGCAGGCCTGCCTCGGACACCGACATCCCGAGGAACTCGATCTGAGATCCCTTGGCCACGAAGGGGAGGAGCAGCGCGAAGATCACGAACGGGATCTCCACCACCAGTCGCGGGACGACGAAGCCGATGGTGAGTCGGGCGATGGCTCCTACGACGCAGAGGATAACTAGGTAGCCGGCGAAGGCGGGATACCAGGTCCCCGGGGTGGCGACCACGACGAACACGAAGGAAACGACCGCGACCAACTTGACGTGAGAGGGGACGACGTGAAGCGGCGTCAGTCGCTCGCGATAGACCGCATGCCCGTGCCCGGCACCACCCACTCTTGTTCTCGACCGACCGAGCGGTCAGGCGCTGCTGGACGAGTCGGCCGACTCGCTCGTACGGCCACGCTTGAGCAGGCCAGTCAGCAGGGTCGCTATCAACAGGACGATCAGCACCCCGATGATGCCGGACAGGCCCACCGAGAGCCATTCATTGCCCACGCCGGACACGCCGTAGTCGGCCAGCGGGGAGCCGGCAGTCGCGGAGTCCCGCGCGGAGTCGAGGAATCCGGTGCCTTCAGCGGTGTATTCGAGGCCATCGGGGGAGGAACTGGCGAAGTAGCTGAAGATCCCCGCGATGACCAGGGCCACTGCGAGTCCGATCGCGAGGAATGTCCGGTTGCGGCTCATGAGGCGCTCTCTTTCTGGCCGGTGCGAAGGGTCAGCTCAGGTGTGAGGTGACGCGCTCCATACACGAGGTCCGGACGCGCGGACACCACGGCTCCGACGACAGCCACGGTGATCAGGGCTTCACCGATTCCGACAAGGACGTGTACTCCGAGCATGGTCGCGGTCAGCGCACCGACATCGATGTCCACCGCGCCGCCCAGCAGGTACAGGAGGACGAAAACCAGCGCGGCCAACGGAACGCTCAAGAATGCTGCAATCCCCCCGGAGGTCAGCAGGCCGACCCGGCTCTTGGGTAGGGCTCGGATCAGGACACGGAATATCGCCCAGCCGCCGAAGGTCGTCACCAGCGAGATGAGCACGATGTTGGTGCCCAAGGCGGTCAGGCCCCCGTCGGCGAAGAGGAGGCCTTGCACTATCAGCACCACTGTGACGCATAAGGCCCCGGTGTAGGGGCCGACGAGTATTGCGGCCAGAACACCCCCCATCAGGTGGCCACTCGTGCCCGCACCGACAGGGAAGTTCATCATCTGTACGGCGAAGATGAACGCGGCGACAAGGCCAGCCATCGGAGCGGTCTTCTCGTCCAGTTCTTTGCGCGCTCCGCGGATGGCCAGAGCTACGCCTCCGGCTGCGACGGCACCGGTGGCCACGGATACGGGGGCGGTGAGAAAACCGTCGGGTACATGCATGTCGCGCAGCCTATTGCAAGGAATGTGCAAAAGCGAGGGCTCTGCAGAGCCCGTCAGAAGCCTTCGACGAACGTCATCGCTGGATCAGGTCGGCTCGGCAGTCAGCCAACCGAACGCGGCCGCCCAAGGGGCTGGCGCCCTGGCGGCGCGGCCGCGGCTCACGGTCAGCCCTTAGGCGTGAACATGTGCGTGGATCTCCTCGAGATCTGGCTGGTGGACGTGCGTGTGAGCGTGGGTCTGGTTGTCGTGGCTGTGCTCGTGGTCATGCTCGACGTGCTCGTGAGCATGCTCGGTATGGGCGTGGCTGTGTCTGCCGTCGTCGTGGGCATGGTCGTGCGCGTGCGGCTGCTGATGGATGTGTTCGTCGGTCATGATGGCTCGCTTTCTTCAATAGGGGTCGGCGCCGTATCCGGAAGGTCTCGGCTGCCGTCGGGTTCGGCGCGGAGGTGCTTGATGTGGCGCAACGCCTCGTCCAGGACGTTGGCGATGTGCGTGTCGTGCATGGCGTAGACCGTGTTACGGCCCTGGTGCGTGCCGACCACGAGATCCAGATCACGCAAGATCCGGAGCTGATGGGAGATCGCTGGCTGCGCCATTCCCAGCGCCTGGGTCAGTTCACCGACCGAGCACGGGTTCTCCCGAAGTTGGGCGAGAATCCGAACCCTGCTGGCAGTGCCGAGCGCCGACATCAACCGCGCGACCTGCTCCGCATCCGGCAGCTTGACCGGAGTTACGGAACTGACGTCATGCGTCTTGGCCATGCCGAGATGCTTTCATGTACATGTGAGCATGTCAAGCTCGCCGGATCTAGCCGGCTTGGTCCAGGTCAGTCCTTGCCAGCTGCCCAGGTGCAGACCATCAGGGGCTTGCCCGAGGGGCCGGTGAACTGTCCGCGGACCGTCCAGCCGTTGCCAGGTAGAAGGGCAGACCCGGCCCGGTCGGGTGCGTGCAGAGCCAGGCCCTACGCTCCCCCGCGCAGCCGCCGTTCGATCAACACCCGGCCCAACCCGCGCCGGCGAGCGGTTGCCGCGACCATCAATTCCGGGATCTCGCAGACGGCACCGATGAGGTAGTCCCGGACCACGGTCGGGTCGATAGCTGATTCCAGCGCCCGGTAGAACGGTGTGTCGGGCATCGAAGGCAAGCCTGCCGGGTAGCCATAACACGCGCCGAGCAACTGCTCGTCCTCGACGGCGATCTCACAGCGAAAGCCCGGCCGCTGGGCGTGATCCTCTAGCCGGGCAGCGAAGGTCGCTGCCTCCTCGGGCGTCTCCAGCCAGGGGGGCTCGGCGTACACCTGTCTGTACAACTCGAGCAGCGGCTGCTGCCAGCAGGCGATGTCCTGGCCGCCCACCTTGCGCAGCTGCAGCGACACATGCGCAGCCTTCCACGTACAGCCGCAGACGCAAGCCAGACACTGACCCGCCCAGACTTCCGCACGGCACACCCAACGCCCCCCGAACTCGGCCCGAGTCAGGTCGCAAGCTCGTGCAGTCTATCGAAAAGCGCGACGATTTCGCCCGCGGCAAAGTCCGCGAGCTGTCGCCCGAGCGCGAACTCGATCCGGGTCACTTCCGAGGAGTCGGTCGGCCACATCCGGTCGAACATCCAGACGCCGTCTTGCGCGGCGATCCGGGCTCGGGCGGCGTCGAGTTGCCGCGGTGATCGATCGATCACGACGTTGAAGATCGGTGTCTGCGGCGGGTCGGGCAGGATCTCCACTCCCGGCCTGGCGGCAAGTTCCGCAGCCAGTGACCGGGCGTGCTCGAGGCGCTCACCCATCGCGGGCAGTTCCACCGTCAGTCCGTACAGGGCATCGGCAGCGTAGGGCCACATCGAGAACATCAGTCCGCCGTGGCGGGTCCGCCACAGCCGCGCCTGCTCGATGTCGTCCTCGGGGCCGGCCAGTGCGCAGCCGCCGATCCCGCCCAGACCCTTGTAGAAGGATACGTACACGGTGTCGAACAGCTCGGCGATCTGTGCGTGCGTACGCCCGTAGAAGGGCTGCGCCTCCCAGAGCCGAGCGCCGTCGAGATGGGCCGCCGCACCTCGGTCGCGCGCCCAACTGGTCTGCGCCAGCAGGTCCGACCAGGGCGGCAGCTGCGCGCCGATCATCCGCTGTGGCAGTTCTAGGACCAGCGCGGCCAGCGGGCCGCTGACTGCCTGCAGGTCGGCAAGGCAGAGCAGCCGATCCGCTGAGCCGACCGGGCAGCCGACCAGACCATGGAGGTGCTCGAATGCGCGCTCCTCGTTGCGCTCCAGGTGGCACAGCGGGTGGAACAGCACAGTTCGCGAAGGCCGGCGATCAGCATGCACGCGCAGGGCGATCTGCTGGGCCATCGTGCCGGTGGGCATGAACACTGCGGCCGGCTTGCCCAGCAAGGAAGCGACCTCGTTCTCGACCGCGCGGACCACCCCACCCTCGCCGTAGGAGTCGGGCTCGATCGTGGCCGCCGCCCATCTGGCCGGCGCCGCCGCAGGGGTGCGGTGCTGCGGCGCGTACAGCGACAGGCTTCGAGCGCAGGACGCACGCAGCTTGCGGTGAGGGTCCATCACGCATCCTTCGTTGACCGGCCACGTTGTCACACGTCGGCGGTTTTCCATCGCCCGGTGCGGTACCGGATGTAGATGAGGGCCCAGTACCCGGCCGCGAATGCGATCCAGGCGATGAACACGCCGTTCAGTCCCCAGCCGAGCACCAGCCCGAACAGCCAGGCCAGCGGGATGAGTAGGACGATGTCGGAGCCTACGGAGGCCAGGAGGACCCAGCGGCTCTCGCCAGCTGCGCGCAGCAGGCCGGACAAGCTGAAGGCGAATGCCATCGGAATCAGGCCCAGCACACCTGCGAGGGCGGCCGCCGATGCCTCACCCACCACCCGTGTGTCGGCAGTGAAGAGCCCCAGCACGGCCGCCGGCGCGAGCAGCAGCGGAAGTGCCGACCCCGCGGCCATGAGCAGGCCGATCCGGGCGCCGGTGCGGTGGTAGCCGGCCGCGCGCGCCGGGTCGCCGGCACCCAGGTGCTGGCCGGCGAGGATCGCGATCCCGGTCGAGATCCCCATGATCCCGGTGAGGCTCAGGCCCAGGAGGTTGTCCAGGATCCGGTAGGCAGCCAGCTCTATCGTCCCGAGCCGGGCCACCAGCGCGAACAGGACGACCTCGACGGTATACCCGATGAGAAGCATCGCCATCTCCGGACCGCCGATCCCGGCGAGCCGCGGCACCACCCCGCGTCCCGCGCGCAGGTTCGCGGCCCGCAGCCGCGGTAGCTGAACCGCCAGCCTTCTCCGGCCGTACCACAGCAGGTAGCCGGCCCCGGCCGCGGTTGCCACGAGGGTGGACAGTCCGGCCCCGGCGACCCCGAGGCCAGCTCCGAAGATCAGAGCGGCCGCGAGTGGGAGGTGCACGATGTTGGTGACCAGCGCCATCGTCATCGCCACCCGGGTGGCGCCGAGCCCGGCGAAGGCTCCCTGCAGGGCGAAGGTGACGGCGACGAACGGCACGGCACCGGCCAGGATTCGCAGGTACTCCGTGCCCTCGTCGACGAGATCGGTGCCGCCGCCGATCACCTCCAGCAGCGCGGGTGCCGTGATCAGCAGGGCGGTCCCCATCAGGACGCCCAGCGCAAGGCCCAGCGCGAGGCCGATGTCGACGACCACGCCGACCTGCTCGGTCTGGCCCGACCCGTGCCGTCGGGCCACCAGGATCTGGATCGCGGTGGCCCAGCCGCGGACCACGACAGTGGCGACGAGGTACACCGGGGCGGCGAGCGCGATCGAGGCCAGAGCCTGCGTGGAATACCGACCGAGCAGCGCCGAGTCGACGATCGTGAGCATCAGCTGCGCCAGACTGGTGACCATGACCGGGTAGGACACCCGCCAGAGCGTGGCCGCTGCGGACCGGGGCTCGGAGCTGCCGCTGCGCCGCACCCGTGGTCGCGCGATCAACGGATCGGCCAGGTCAGTGAGTGGTCCATGGTAAATCCTGTTCTGATCAGGCGCATCCGTTTGCTTATTGCAAGTTACTTGCAATAACGTTCTTCTTGCAACCTCGTTGCCTAGCTCCCTGGCGGCGTCAGGCTCCTGCTGCATCCGGAGGTGACTGCTCGTGCCTGCCGCTTGCGCGACGAGGTTGCGCCAACGTAACGATGCACTGTCGGTGCATCGCTTCGCACGTCGAGCTCGTACGTCGAGCTCGTACGACGAAATGGAGTGCAGCTGTGGCCGATTACGCGTTGCCTGACCTTCCCTACGACTACGGCGCACTGGCGCCCCACATCTCCGGCAAGATCATGGAGCTGCATCACTCCAAGCATCACCAGACATACGTCAAGGGCGCCAACACCGCCCTCGAGCAGATGGCCGAGGCCAGGGACAAGAACCAATTGGCCACGGTGAACCTCCTGGCGAAGAATCTGGCTTTCAACCTGGCCGGGCACGTCAACCACTCGGTGTTCTGGCCAAACATGAGCCCCGACGGCGGCGACAAGCCAGACGGTGAGCTGGCTGCCGCGATCCAGGAGGACTTCGGGTCCTTCGACGCCTTCCGCGGGCACTTCACCGCAACCGCCGTGGGCATCCAAGGGTCAGGTTGGGCGATCCTGGCCTGGGACAGCATCGGATCGCGACTGTTGATCTGCCAGCTCTACGACCACCAGGGGAACCTCCCGGTAGGGCTGGTTCCACTGCTGTTGCTGGACATGTGGGAGCACGCGTTCTACCTGCAGTACCGCAACGTCAAGGACGAGTACGTAGCTGCCTGGTGGAACGTCGTCAACTGGGCCGACGTGGTCCGCCGGTTCGACAACGCCCGCGTGCAGGCGGCCGGGCTCGTCGTGCCATGACCGGCCCCGGTTCCGATCATCCCCCCGAGGCAGCCGAGCTGGCAGATGCCGCACAGCGGGTTGCCGGGATTCTGGCGGCCCGGCATCGTGGCGATCCCGATGGGGTTGCGGCGCTGATGGACACCTTCCCCGACGAACGTGCCCTTGCCGGTGGCTCCCTGCTGCTTGCCCAGCTACTGCTCCAGCTGTACGGCGAACAGACGAACCAGACCGTGGATGAATGCGTCCAGGAACTCAACACCAGTCTCGCCCGCGCCACCAGCTGACCGCATCCCGGCGGGCATGACAGCGATCGAGGCAGCCACTGTCGAGGACGTGCCCGCGCTGCTGGACATCTACAACGCCTCGATGACCACCGCGAACTCGAACTTCGACAGCCGGCCAGCCACCCTTGACGAGCGACAGCAGTGGTTTGCGCAGTTTGCCTCGACCGGACCGCATCGATTGCTCGTCGCCAGGCACGGCGCGGACGTGCTCGGGTACGCCTGCAGCAATCGCTACCGCGACCACGAGGCCTTTCGCGAGACGGTCGAGGTCAGCATCTCGGTGCACAGCGCCGGCCGCGGCCGGCGCATCGGGACCTTGCTGTACGGGGCACTGTTCGAACGGCTCGACGGCGAGGACGTCCATGTCGCGTTGGCTGGAATCGCCCTGCCCAACAAGGCTTCTGTGGCCCTGCATCGCAAGTTCGGCTTCACCGAGGTCGGCGTCTTCCAGGAGTACGCGGTCGTGCAGGGTCACTACATCAGCTCCGTCTGGATGCAGCGCCTGCTGAACCGAGCGCGCTGAGTTCCGAAGCCGTCCGCGACATAGCTCGACAGCAGCTTGTGTTCAGCCTCGCAATGTCACGTGCGGTCGACCGCGGCGGCTCGAATAGTCTGGGAGCCCACTATCACAAGTGGGTAGTACATCAACTCCCTGTGAATGCAGCCGACGGCCAACTGAGTGGTGGCGCCCGAGTTTTCCTCGGCGGCCGGCCGCGAGACAGCGGACCGCTGGACTCACGGCAAGGATCACGTCGACTTGATCCCTCAAGGTTGTTGCAAGTGAGTTGCAATATGTTGGGCGTGGCCCACAGCTGCCGTCGGTTCTGCCCGAGGAGAGTGTGAAATGACCGACGTAACACCGAGATCCGCGACTTCTGGGACGCCGACGCGGCGACATACCACCATTCGGTTGGACACGCCGCACACCCGCGCGGGGCGGGCGGCGTGGACCGGCGAACTGCGACGGCTGCTGCCAGCTCCACCGGCGCGGGGTACTCGACCTCGGGGCGGGCACCGGATTCCTGAGCCTTCCGCTGGCCGCCCTGGGGTACGACGTGACCGCGCTGGACGTCGCGCCGGCGATGCTGCAACGGCTGCAGGCGAAGGCCGAGC